>Ga0214472_10002782_pt1 | contig 18632 bp, 14 predicted proteins | sample RVTome_6_FD_207662 | JGI IMG/M metagenome (GOLD analysis project Ga0214472, IMG submission 207662) | Soil microbial communities from uranium-contaminated site in the Upper Colorado River Basin, Wyoming, United States - RVT140D175 | ecosystem: Environmental > Terrestrial > Soil > Contaminated >...
ACAATCGCATCTTTGACTGCCGGGGCCACGGCTGGGCGAATTTGCAGAGCGTGCATTTGAATCTGCCCTTTGCCGACGACGGCGAGTTCGGCCGCCTGCACGCCGCCATCCGGCTGTTGTTGCCGATCCTGCCGGCGCTGGCCGCCAGTTCGCCGGTCATGGACCGCCGGCTTAACGGTGTGGCCGACAACCGCATGGAGGTCTATCGCAACAATTCGCTCCGCGTCCCGTCGGTCGCCGGCCAGGTCATTCCTGAGCCGGTGTTCACGCGTGGCGATTACCAGCGGCAAATCTTCCAGCCGATGTACGATGAGATCGCGCCGCTGGACCCACAACGGATTTTACAACATGAGTGGCTCAACTCCCGTGGCGCGATCGCGCGGTTCGACCGCAACACGATAGAAATCCGCGTGCTGGACGTGCAAGAATGCCCGGCGGCCGATCTGGCCATTTGCGAATTAACCGTCGGCGTGCTGAACGCGATGACCCAAGAGCGTTGGACGACCGCGGCCGAGCAGCAGTCGTTCGGCGTAGCGCCGTTGGCTCAGATATTCCTGGACGTCGTACGCGACGCGGACGAAGCGATTATCGAAGACCCAGCGTATCTGGCACAGTTTGGAATCAAGGGGGATCGTGCTTCGGCCAACGAGCTATGGCAGCATCTGGCGGCCGAAGTGTCGGGTTCGATTGCCCGCGGTGACGTGCTCACAACAATTTTGAAAAGGGGCCCATTGTCTCGGCGGATCCGACGTGCGCTGGGTGACGACGTATCGCGACTGGAAATCGTCTATCGTGAGTTGTGCGACTGTCTGACCGCGGGCCGGATGTTCGCGTGACGTTGTCGGCAGGTAAGCTGGTGACGAACGATTTCTCTGTTTGCACGCCGAGACGTCCGCACAGGGATTATTCACCACGGAGGCGCGGAGAGCACGGAGGTGTTTTTGAGCGTTCGGCATGAAGATGTTCCCCGAGGCTGGGACGATGGTTCGCCGAACCAAAAAGACCGGCGTAAACGCCGGCCCAAGTATCGCCTGCGGCGAAAAAGGGTCGCAAGCGGCCCTAGAACACAAGTCACACTCATGGCAAAAAAACTTGCAGCACACTGAGTGGCCGGAGTGGTCCCGGGATTTGACGCCGTGAGTCACCATGATCTAAATTCGCACCGCGTACGTGAGGATTCAACGGATTGGCAACTCCTACTCACCTGCGAACATGCTGGCAACGGGGTGCCGCCCGCATATGAAGCGTTATTCCGCGGCGCCTTCGAAGTTTTAGACAGTCACCGCGGCTGGGACCCGGGTGCGTTGACGTTAGCGCAAACCTTTGAGCAACGGTTCAATGCGCCGCTGTTCTACCACACTTCATCGCGGTTGTTGGTGGAAACGAATCGCTCCGTGGGGCGCCGCGGTCTGTTTTCGGAATTCACCGGGGGGCTGAGCAAAGAGGAAAAGGCTTCCATCCTGCGAGAGTTTTACGCTCCGCACCGCACTCTCGTCGAAGCGTGGATCAAACAGCACTTTGATGCGGGCCGCGGCGTCATCCATTTGTCTTTTCACACATTCACGCCGAATTTGAATGGCCAGGTGCGCAACGCCGACGTGGGGTTGCTGTACGACCCTCAGCGGAACGGGGAAAAGTCACTCTGCCGGAGCTGGCAATCGGCTCTGAAACGGCGCCGCGCGGATCTGCGCATCCGCCGCAATTATCCGTACCTGGGCAGCGCCGACGGATTCACCACGCATCTCCGCCGCCGATTCGCAGCGCAATACGCCGGCATCGAACTGGAAGTCAATCAACTTTGGCCACTCACGAAGCCGGCCGACTGGCCTGAGCTGGGTCGCGATCTGGCCGAGTCGTTCGCTGATGCGTGGAGACAGCAATGACTCGGGACTGGGCAGTTTGCCGAAGATTTCTCGCGCCGGACGGCTCGGCTCGCCCGATGTGCTTGCCGCGCAACTCGACCGCATGCTGGCCGATACGAGGACAAGTAGATTTGTCGACGGCTTCACGCGACAGTGGCCGTAGGTCGACGAGTTCGACCGACTAAAACCGAAAACTGAATTGCCCGTAATAGAAGTCGGCGTCGCCGGTCACACCGGCCGGGTTGGTGGCCTTGACGAAGTCGCCGGCGTAGAAGTGCGAATAGCCGAACAATACATCCGCTCTGGGATGGAAGTTCCACTGCAAGGTGACGTCGATTTCCTGTCCCACGTCGGTGCCGGCGACGCCGGCCGGCGAAAGGCGTATCGGCGCACCGCCGGCGTTGTAAAGGGCGTCGCGGGCGTCATCCAAGTGGAAGACGTAGTACCACAGCAGCAGCTTCGTCTTTTTCGTCGGTTGGGCGGTAAACAGCATGTTGAAAGCGCGAACATTTTGCCGGCCCACCAGATCCATGAAGCCCAGATACTTGTGCCCCAACGGAAATAGCTGGTTGAACGTATTGCGGTCGGCGTCGTTGGGGTCGTCATCGCCAGAGGCCCAATCGTAATACACCCAAAGCGTCGGCTTCATCCGCGCGCAAACGAACTCGCGTCCCGTGCCGACCGTGAAGAAACCGGCCGACAGGTCTCCGGCGCCGAAATCGCCGAACTGATATCCGCCCTCCAGCTCCCACAGCCACCCGCAGCGCTTGCCCAACCAGCGGGCGCCGAACAGGTTGGCGTCAAAATCGGCCGGGTTGGCCGCACTCGCCGGCGCGTCGTATTCGGCCAGGCGTAGATAATAGAAGTCGTACGTGTGATCCTTCCGTCCTTTGTAGGACGAATAAAGCCCCATGAACTCCTGGCTTTGGTCGGGATGATCAAATTCGTGGTCGTTGCCCACGTGTTGACCGAAGGGCACCGGGCGGGTCCAGAAGCCGTCGACGTTCCAGTCTTCGCCGCGCCAGAAGAGTTTCGCGCCGTCAAAGGTGCGGCGGGTGTTGGACCAGTCGAGCGGTGAAATCAATCGTTCCGCGCCATAGAGCAACTCCTGTCGGCCGACGCGGCCCCAGAATTTTCCGCCGCCGCAGTTGTCGTAGAGCAGCAAATCCCCGAACAGGTTCAAGGCGTCGAAGCGGTTTTCTTCGATCGCCCGCGCCGCAAACATCTCGTACGCGCTCGTGGCGTCGATGGCCTCCACGTACGCCCGCGCCCACTGGCCGACCTTCAAATCGCCATAAAGGCGAGTCCGCTGCAACAAAAACTCATCGCTCAAGCCGTTCAGCGCGCTCCCCGGGCCGCGGAAGTTGTCCTCCTTGTGGTGCCGCAGCCGGTATTCACCGCCCACGTCCAGTGTGAAGCAGCGCGCCAGCGGAATTTGCTTGAGATGGTCGGTCAAGTGCCACTTGCAACAGGGCGTGTCCTTCAAATAGCTGAAGTCATTGTCGTAGTAGACGCCCTTGTAAGGGGCGGGCGCGGGCTTGTGCTTTTCCGGTTTCGGCTGCTCCGGCGGCGCCGTCGCTACGTCGGCAGTCGCGTCCGCGGGATCGGCGTCCCGGTCCTGCGAAACGTACGCCAGTGGTTGCGGGTCCGCCCATGCATCGCCGTCGGCAGCGGCGGCGTAATAGGAACCGTATCCTTCGACCGGCGCCAATTGGATTTGGCTTGAATCCCGGTTTACCGCGGTGTTGGCCGGCCGACTTTCCCAGCCTAACGGGCCGACTTCTTCGGCCGACAGCGTTTGAACTTGTGCAACTGCCAAAAGGACGGATGAAACTGCCGCGAAAACCTGTTCCGAGTGGGCCATGTGAACTGCGACTCTCTCTTGAAAGAATTCCCGATGACTCGGCGCGAGTGTGCCGATATTGCGCGCCGTGGCGATTCTCCGGTCAATCGGCCACCTGTTGGATCGTCCCCGGTGCTGGCGAATCTAAAGCGTACGGTCCGTCGGAAACCTGTCGATCCGAGCGGACCTACGCAACGTGCCGGTTGGCGAAAGATTGACGGTCATCCGCGGCAAGCGCGGAATTTCTGCGAGTGCCGACGCGAAAGTGCCCCCGCTTTTGACGGTGGCGACGTGCCGATTCCGCATCTGTTTTGTCGCCGGAGATTGACAATAACGGTTGCCAAAGCGACGCTGTCGGAGACATGGCCGGCAATCGCTCCCGGCGACAACCAGTTGTCCCGAACTTGGATGATCCCGGCGGCCAGCCCAACCTGTAAGGAGAAAAAGGTGCGAAAACGACCGCGAGCTCTGCCCTGCGCTGTGAGGTTCCTATTCACAATGTGCCTGCTGTCTGATCTGGCGGCGGCCGAGCCGCATTGGCCGCAGTTGCGAGGTCCCGGCGCGTTGGGAGTCGCCGACGATGCGAACCTTCCGGAGAGTTGGAGCGCCGACCAGAACGTTGTCTGGAAGCAGCCGATCGCCGGCCGGGGCTGGTCTTCGCCGATTGTCGCCGGCGACCGCGTGTTTTTGACGACGGCCGTCAACCAAGGCCCGGACGAAGAACCGCGCAAAGGGCTGTACTTCGGCGGCAATCGGTCCGAAGCTCCGACCACGCCCCATCAATGGAAAGTGGTCTGCCTTGATATCCATTCCGGCAACGTCCTCTGGCAGCGCGTGGCCCACGAAGGCGCGCCGACGCATCCGCTGCACGTCAAGAACAGTTATGCCTCGGAAACGCCCGTGACCGACGGCCAGCGCGTCTACGCCTATTTTGGCAACGTCGGCGTGTTCTGCTACGACTTGGAGGGAAAGCCGCTGTGGTCGCGAAGATTCGAGCCGGTGAAAACGCGCTACGGTTGGGGTACGGCGGCGTCACCGGCCCTTCACGAGGACCGGTTGTACATCGTCAACGACAACGACGAGCAATCGTATCTAGTGGCCTTAGACGCGCGCACCGGGGACGAAGTGTGGCGGGTCGACCGCGACGAACAGAGCAACTGGGCCACGCCCTACATTTGGCGCAACGAGCTGCGCACGGAAATCATCACGCCCGGCACGGTGAAGGTACGTTCGTACGACCTTTCCGGAAAACTGCTCTACGAACTGGGGGGCATGTCGACCATTTCGATACCCACCCCATTCTCGCGGTTCGGCCTGTTGTACGTCAGTTCCGGTTACATCCTGGACCGTAAGAAACCGGTGTTCGCCATCCGGCCCGGCGCCACGGGCGACATCAGCCTGGCGGACGACGAGAACTCAAACGAGTACATTCAGTGGAGTCAAAAGATGGCCGGACCGTACAACCCATCGCCTTTGGTCTACGGCGACCTGTTGTACGTTTTGCTGGACCGTGGCTTGCTCGTGGCATATGACGCCCACACCGGTGAGGAAGTCTACGGTCGCCAGCGCTTGCCGGGCAGCGGGGCGTATACGTCCTCGCCATGGGCTTCGCGCGGGAAAATCTACTGCCTGGACGAAGACGGCACGACGGTCGTGGTCCAAGCGGGCCCGGAGTTCAAAGTGATCGGCGCCAATGCGCTGGCCGAAGACGACATGTGCATGGCCACTCCGGCCATCGCCGGCAACCGGCTGTTGCTGCGCACCTCCGCGCGGCTGTATTGCATCGGAAACACCGACGCGGCCGAATGATCCCTGCCGCGGCCGTGCCGGTTGTTCGCCGAGCAATATCTACTCGACCAGATGTTCGATCGTCTGATATACGTCGTGGGGGTGCACGTCCGGGTGGAATTCCGCCAACGCTCCACCCTCGACCAATTCGGCTCGCATTCGTACCTGGCTGCCGTAGCCGTTGCTGCTGATGCTGGCCAGCGAGAACGGGTGAAACGAGAAAATTCCGTCCGAACCGCGGATCCGCCCGTACCAATCGCGCGAGAAATTGAAGTGGTCGACCGGCTGGTTGACCGTTTCGTGACAACGAATGCACGACTCGCGATCGACCTCGACGAAACCGGCGTCGTAGTGTGCCGGCACAATATGAAACGCCGCCTGCGTCGTAGGCGCGAACGCCTTTAAGCCTTTGCTGTCGACTCGCCAGGGAGTGCCCAGCGCCGACTGGAACGTGGTGTCGCTCAACAACTCGATCACCAGCGAATCGTCCCCCAGCGGCGGCAGCGAGTCGATCCCGGCCTGCTGCTGAAAGACGCGGCGGGCCGGTTGCCGATCGGCCAGCGTATGCTGAGTCAGTTGAACCGGCTCTTCCAGATACCGGCAGACAGCGGCCAATTTTTCGTCGCTCTGCCATGCGGGGCGCAGTTGCTTGATACGCCGCGCCAGATCGCCGGCACTGGGAAACGGACGAAACACGTCGACTCCCCAACTGCCCGACTCGCGCGTGCGCGTACGTATTTCAAACGTATAACCATGACCGTCGGGACCCTTTATCACCAGCACTTCGCCCACGACGGCGCCAACCGGGAATGTCCAGGCATAGCCGACCGTTGAATCGCCCCGCAAGCGTTTGCGATACCAGACTACGGGATACTGTCGGCCGTCGGCGTCGCGCGGCAGCCAGAGGAACCGGAACGTCGTCACGTTTTTGGTGCGATGCGTTCCGGCCGGGTCGCCCCAAGGGAATTCCCGATTGCCGTTGCCAAACGGTTCGCTGCCGTTGGCCGAAATGTTGTAGTTGGGACTGTGGACGCCTTGCAGTTCGCCGGCCCACAACTGAAACGCGCGGGGCATTTCTTTGTCCGTGTAAAGAATCAGCGCCGGATCGTCCAGCATCTGTTGTACCGCCGGGTCGGCCACCTGCGGCAATAGCGCCCGCAAGCGGGCCGCCTTCAGTGGCGAAACCAATTGAACCGGCGCGGCCGGCGGCTGCTGTTGTTGGTCCATGCTGCCGGGCGCCAACAACAAGACGGTGAACATACTCAGAGCGTGCATTTCAAGAAGCCTCCGTACATTGCGAAAAGAAAAACCCAACGTGGAACGCTGTGCCGGTGAGTAGCCGGCGCACAACACGACGCTTGCGTTGGCAGTGGCGTTTTCCGTGGGGCGTCGGCCGTCGTCGCTCGGGCCAATCGTAAAGGGCAGGTCGTTCGATTTACGTTTTAGGTAGGCTCGCGCGGCGCAGGCACGTTGAGGCCGCAGCCGCCCGACGTTGGTAGGCGTGAATAGCATGTGAGTCTATCCGGAATCCGGTCGCCTGCAACCCTGCGGATGTCGAAAATCGAAATCTTCACCTGCGGCCATGAACCGCTTAAAAAGTCGCTTGACTGAGTAAAACTACCGTGGTAGTATTACCGCGTTAGTTGAATTCCCTTTGAGGGCGTCCAGGGCATGTCCAACCCGCGTTCTTATCGTCTAGGCGATCTTCAACTGAGGATCATGCAAGTGCTGTGGGACCAAGGCGCTGCGAGCGTGGCGGAAGTGCAGCGGGCGCTGGGGTCTCAGGCCGATCTGGCCTATACGACCGTAGCCACGATGTTACGAAAGATGGAAGAGCGAGGCCTGGTTTCGCATCGGGCCAACGGCCGGCGGTTCATCTACGCTGCCCGTATCGACGCCGCGGCAGTGACTCGCAGCATGGCCGATGATCTGGTCGACCGCGTGTTCAGCGGCAGCTTGGCGGACACCGTGAACCATCTTCTGCGAACCCGCGAAGTCAGCGCGGCCGAGCTGCGCCAACTGGAGCGATTGATCAGCGAGCGAAAAAAACTACCATGAGCACGCCTCCCGCGTTGTCGACGTGGCTCGATTTGTTGTGCGTCCTGGCACTTTCCACTTCCGTGGCCGTCACTCTAGCGGCAGTGGCCGCGCGCTGGTTTTCCTCGGCCGTCTGGCAGCGCACGTGCTGGCAGATCGGTATTGTCGCGCTGTGGATGATCGTGCTGGGCGAACTGAGCGGCGGATCCGGATGGTTCGGCAATGCGCTTATGCGTCTGACGTCCGCGTCGTCGCCGACGTCGATTCGTGAGACTCGCGCCAGCGGCCACATTCCCATCGGCGGGGCGTCGCCATCGATTGCGGAAAGGATCGGGTTCTACGAAACGCCGTTGTTGCTCACGCGCGACGCTCGCAGCGGCGGCGCGCTGAAGGACGATGGATTTCTATTCAACGATCTGACCGGCGAGTTGTACGCAGCGAAAAAAGAGCGCGCGGTAAATGAAAAACCGCCCGTAGCCGAATTCGCCGGGCTTTGGCCGGGCCACGCAACGCCAAATTCTGGCGAGTTCGGCTACAGCGCGGACATTTTGCCGGATCACCTGGCCGACAGTCATGATCCTCATCGCGGAGCGCTCCTTTATCGACCGGCTTCGACGTCCACGGCCGTTGCGTCACGCGGCGCGATCGCGTTGTGGCCCGGTTGGCTGTGGCTGGTGGTTTCCGGCGGCCTGGCGGTTCGCATGATCTTGGCCCGAGCACGGTTGTGGCTGTATTGCCGTCGAGCGGCCCGTGGCGTGGACGCCGACCTTGAAAACGAAGTTGATGAAATAGCCCGGCGGCTACGCGCCGGTCGCGTGAGCGTCGTCGAACTGCCCGGCATCAGCAGCCCTGTGGCCTTCGGGCTGCTGCGCCCGACTGTGGGCTTGCCGGCTGATTTCGCCGGCCAGTTCGATCACCAGCAGCGATTGGCCGTGCTGGCTCACGAAATCGCCCATCTCCGCGGACGCGACCCGGCGTGGCAATTGGCCAGCGACATTACGGCCGCCGCGTTGTGGTGGCAGCCGCTGGTGTGGTGGCTTCGTGGCCGATTGCGAACTGCCTCGGAAGCCGCGGCCGACGAGGCGTCGGTGACGTCCGGCGCGGCGCCGGAGGTATTGGCCGAATGTCTGGTGCAAATGGGCCGCCGGCTGTCACGTCCGGCGAAATTCGGCTGGCTGGGTTTCGCCGAAGCGCGGTTTCGTTCCGGTTTGGGGCGGCGCGTCTGCCGGCTGCTCGATTGCGACCCGCGTACCCGGCGGCCGGCCAGTCGGCTGCGATTGACCGCCGCGTTTCTATTCGGACCAGCGGTGTTGCTGGCCGGAGTATTGTTGTGTACCGCCTGGGCGCGTCCCCAGGCGGCCTTCACCCCAGGAGAATCGACGATGACCAGTTTGCGACACACCTGGCGGCAGTCGCTGACCGCCGCGGCCCTTGCGGCGTTGCTGGCCGGCGGCGACGCCGTGGCCGAAGATCCGCCCGCGGCGGAACAACATAATCCCGCGGCCACGAGCGCCGACGACATCGTGTTCAACCTCCTCTTGGAGGACGACGACGAGAAAGGAGACCGCGAGGACGAACGCGCCGAACGTGACGACGATGAAGAAGCGCGTGAACATGCGCTCCGCGACGACGAAGACGAAGACAAAGACCAAGACGACGGGCGCGCGGAACGTCGAGAACGCGCGGAACGCGAGCAAGCCGAACGTCGTGAAGCTGAAGAACGAGGATTCGCCGAGCACGTTGAGCGGATCGAACACGAAATCCGCGAACTCCTGGAGGTCGGTCGGGAAGAAGCGGCGCGCGAACTGAAGGCGCGCCTGGGCGAATTGATCGACCAGCGCCGCCGCGAGCAGGCCCGCCGCGGCGAAGAACGCCAGCGCGACCGGGCGGCCGCTCCGGAAGCCCGCGCCGCGGAGATCAAAAAAGAAGTTGAACGTCGCATACGCCATCTCCACGAGGCGGCCGCCAACCTGCGCGAAGCCGGCTACGGCGATCAGGCCGAGAAACTTTTGAACGAAGCGGAACAAATGGCCCGCCAGTTGCGCGAGCGTCCGGACGGTCCCGATCGTGAGGGCCGGCGTGATCCGCGGCCGCGTGGGGAAGAACCCGTGACGGGTGTCCAACAACTCCGCGAAGAAGTGCAACAGTTGCGCCGCGAAATCGAACAACTGCGGCGGATGATCCGCGAAATCGCCGGCCGGCGAGAAAGCGACCGCCGCCGTGAAGGCGAACCGGAGCGCGCGCGTGACGCGGACCGGGAACGTGAAGTGGAACGCGACCGGCCGCGCGAACGCGAGCGCGATCTCGAAGGCGATCGCCGCCCGGAAGGCGAACGCGAACGGGAACGGGAACCGGACGCCGACCGTGAACGGGCAGACGTTTCACTCACACAGAAGGCCTATTACGTCGGCGATGTTCTCGAATACACGGCAACTAAACGGGGCAATCAGACCGAATTTGACCGCGTCCAGCCTCAATTCAATGCTTTGAAAAAAGATATCATCGCCAATACCCCGCCCGAGGCTTGGCAGGGCGAAGGGGGTGACGGGATCATCCGCGAGTTCCCGTCAAACCTGACGCTGGTCGTTGCCCAAACTCCCGACGTGCATGAAAAGATCGCCGGGTATCTGGATAAATTGCGCAGCGAACCACCAACCGGCCGCAGGCTGCGTTGACCTTACCGCCGGGTGCCGGGGGTCGAGCCTGGATGGCGAGCCCCCAGCAGCGCCACGTTAAAAGTGAATTCCCTGGGGGCTGCGCTTCGCTTCGACCCCAGGCACCCTAAAATCAATCGTTGCAAATGCAGTGGACGAATAGGCGATCGCCCGCCCGGTTTGCCGTCCGCGGGCGATCGCCGTTATAATGGCGGGCACGTATCGCGCCGGTCGCACCCGCGCCGTTTCCGGCCGCCCAGCACGCCCTGGATAGTGTCTCAATGCCGCCCCGCCTTCCGTACGGCATGTTCGTGTTGATCGCTTTTTGTTCCATGTTGGCGCCTGTCGCATTTGCAGCAGACCCGCCTCAAAGCGCTGATCCGGACGCCGCGAACCGCGACATACAAACAGCAGCAAACTGGGAGTTCTTTGAAAAACACGTCCGGCCGATTCTGGTCAATCGTTGCCACGAGTGTCACGCGGAGGAAAAACAAGAAGGCGGTCTGCGACTGGACGGGATCGCCACGATCCTGGCCGGCGGCGACACGGGACCGGCCGTCACGCCGGGCAAGCCGGAGGAAAGCTTGCTGATCGAGGCGATCGGCTACGGGCCGGACAGCTATCAGATGCCGCCACCGGGCAAGCTGCCTGCTGAGGAAATCGCCACGCTCGTCCGCTGGGTCGAAATCGGCGCGCCCTGGCCGGACGAACAAGCGTCGGCCGCCGTCGGGCAGGAGGGATTCAATTTCTCCGAACGTGCCGGGCATTGGTCGCTGCAGCCGATTGCACCGCACGCACCGCCGGAGGTGAAGGACACGAGTTGGCCGCAATCGCCGATCGACCATTTCATCTTGGCCCGGTTGGAATCCGCCGGCCTTTCACCGGCTTCCCCGGCCGGCCGCCGCACGCTCATCCGCCGGGTGACGTTCGACCTGATCGGGTTGCCCCCGACGCCGGAAGAGGTCGACGACTTCGTAGCCGACAAGTCGCGCGACGCGTTTTCCAAAGTGGTCGATCGCCTATTGGCCTCGCCGCATTACGGCGAGCGCTGGGCCCGGCATTGGCTCGACCTGGTCCGCTACGCCGAATCGCGCGGCCATGAGTTCGACTACGACGCGCCCAATGCGTACCAGTACCGCGACTACGTGATCCGCGCGTTGAACGCCGACGTGCCGTATGACCAATTCGTGTTGGAGCACATCGCCGGCGACCTGCTGCCGGCGCCGAGAATGCACCCGACCGAAGGTTTCAACGAATCGATCCTCGGCACCGGCTTCTGGTTCCTGGGCGAATGGTGCCATTCACCGGTCGATATCCGCAAGGACGAGACCGACCGGTTCGACAACATGATCGACGTGATGTCCAAAACGTTTCTGGGTTTGACCGTGGCCTGCGCCCGCTGCCACGACCACAAGTTCGACGCCATCCGTCAGCGCGACTACTACGCGCTGGCAGGCTACTTGCAAAGCTCGACGTACCGGCAGGTGCGATTTGAGTCGATCGATCACAACCGTAAGATCGCGGGGGAATTGGACGCGCTGCGCCAGCGTTATCGCCGGCCCGTGCTGCGAGCAGTGGGAGACGCGCTGAGCCGAAGTCTGGAAGATTTCGACGCGTATCTGATCGCAGCCAAGGCGTTGTCGGGGGCATCTGCGGAGGATCATGCCAGTCCCCCGCGGAACGAGGAGGCGGCCGATGTCGATCGAATCGTGGAGTTGGCCCGCGAGCTCGGGTTGAACGCCAATCGATTGCAGCGGCTGGTCGAACATCTCCGCGCCGCCGCGGCCGACAATGACGATCCACTGCACGCTTGGGCGTTGTTCGCCGCAGCTCAGACAACGGGTTCTTCGGGTGAACAAGAAATGACGGACACCGTGGCGCCGCTGCTCGATCAATACAACGAGCGTCGCACGCAGGCGGCCGCCATGTTGAACGAGGCGGACGTCGTCTTCGATTTCGCTCAGGCGGCCTCGGACGATTGGATTCAAGACGGTTACACGTTCGGCCCGCGGCCCGTGCGCCCCGGCGACGTCGAGTGGGGCGATGACGCCGACCGGCCGCTCCGCCGCGTCTATACCGCCGGCGCCGCCGCCAGCGACTGGGCATGGGGCCGCTTGACGTTGGCCCCCGGAACGCAATCGGGACCGGGGTTCCAAGAAAAAATCGTGTTGTCGGGACGCACGCTCCGCACACCCACGTTTTCCGTGAACAAACGATACGTCTGCTGCCTGGTCGAAGGCGCGGGGCAGGCGTACGTGGTGGTCGATTCGCACCGCATGAATCAAGGTCCGCTGCACGGGCGGCTCGTTGCCAAGTCGTCCGACGACGACGGTCCACAATGGATCGCCAGCGATCTGCGCTTGTGCCAGGGACGCGACGCCCACGTGGAGTTCACACCCGCGGGCGACGGCCCCTTCGCGGTGCAAAAGATCGTGCAGTGCGAGCAAAAACCAGAGTACGTGCAGCCGCCCAACCGGCTCTTGACGGAGGTCTTGCTCGACGAGGCCAACCAAACACCTTCGGCATTGGCCGCGGCGTTTCAGCAATTGCTGACCGACACGGCCGGCCGGCTGGCGGCCGACGAGATCGGCGGCGACGACGAGGCGGTGGATCGGGCACGCCTGGCCGACTGGTTAGTTCGTCACGTGGAATTGTTCGTGCCTGTGAAAGGTGACTCGGCGGATGACTTTTCGCAGGTCGCCAAGCCGCTAATCGAATCGCAGCGGGACCTCATCGCCCAAATCAAGCGCGGTTCGCGCACCGCGATGGCCATGTGGGACGGTTTTGGCGAGGACGAACGATTGTTGGTGCGTGGCAATCACAATCAGCCCGGTGATTCCGTTCCCCGACGGTTTCTGGAAGCCATCGCCGGCGACGACCAGCCGGCGGCGGATTCAGGCAGCGGGCGTTTGGAACTGGCGCAGCGGATGATCGACCGTTGGAATCCTTTGCCGGCGCGGGTGTTGGTGAATCGGCTCTGGCAGCATCATTTCGGCGCCGGTATCATCGGCAGCCCAGACGATTTTGGACATCAAGGGCAACCGCCGACGCACCCGGAATTGCTCGACTACCTGGCAGCGCAACTGATCGACTCCGGCTGGTCGATCAAACAGATGCACCGGCGGATGCTGTTGACCAGCACGTATCAAATGTCCAGCACCGCCGCGGCGGCTGCCGCAGCGATCGATCCGGCGAACAAGTTATGGCACCACGTGCCTGTCCGCCGGCTGGAGGCCGAAGCGGTGCGCGACGCGGTGCTGGCGGTCTCCGGCCGGTTGGATCGAAAACTTTTCGGTCCCAGCGTGCCGACCCATCTGACGGCGTTCATGACCGGCCGCGGCCGGCCGGGTGAGTCCGGACCGTCCGACGGGGCGGGGCGGCGAAGCATCTACATTGCCGTGCGGCGCAACTTCCTCACGCCGATGTTCCTGGCGTTCGATTTTCCGACCCCGTTTTCCACGATGGGCCGCCGTACCGAATCGAACGTGCCGGCCCAAAGCCTGACGATGATGAACAACCCGTTGGTCGTGGACGAAGCCCGGCGATGGGCGGAGAAACTGCTGGCCAGCCAAGACGCGTCGCCAGAGGATCGCATCCGGACAATGTACGTGACGGCCTTCGCCCGGCCCCCCACGCCGCGCGAACTGGACGCCGCCCTGCGGTTCGTTACCGCGCGAGAGGAAAATTACGGCGACGACCCACTGCGCCGGTGGACCGATCTCTGCCACGTGCTGATGAACACCAAGGAGTTTATCTTCGTGCGTTAGCAGGTCGCGATTGCACCGCCCGCAAGCCGAGAATAATCGCTCTGACAAGCTGGTTTGACAGGGCATCAGGGTCGTTTTTCGATTTCCAATTGGCAGGCGGTGGCCCAGCGACGTTTGGAGGCCAAAACAAGGCAGTTGCGGGCTTTTTGTATCAAATGCGGGCGGCAGAAAGTGGCATACGGTAACGCAATGCGAACGGCGCATCAAGCCCGTGCGGGACACGGGCGTGACACTCATTAGTCGTTACTCCAATACCCAACGCACCACTTCGACCAACCCGTCTTCATCGTGCGCCGGAGCAATGCGGTCGGCGGCGGCTTTGACGCGCGGGTCGGCGTTGCCCATGGCCACCCCTAAGCCGGCGGATTGGATCAGCGGAATGTCGTTGACGTCATCGCCGGCGGCGCAGATTTCGCGCGGATCGATTCCCCATGCTTTGGCTAAATGTGCCACGCCGGACCATTTTGTAATTCCCTGCGGCGCAATCTCGCACATGTATCCTCGATAGCGAGGGCTGCGCAGCACGTGCAGGCACAAGCTGCCGGGCAAGGCCGCCTCGAGCCGCCCGGCCAGAGCCGTCATCTCGTCGCGCGTCCCCATCACAAATCCGGCGAACACGCCGTCGGGCGGGTGGGTCATCATTCGCTCCGTCTCGCGTTGGCAGCCGGGGTTCAGCGCAAAGAACTCGGCCAGTTCCGGGCCGGGGGAAGCGATCGGCGGGCAATAGAAGTCGAACCCTTCGGCGAACGTGTCGCCGTACAACATCGCTTCGTAGCCGGCCGTCGCCACGACGTCCAGCAGCCGCAACAAGACTCTGGGGCCGAAATCCGCTTGAAACAACGTGACATGATCCGACGGGTTTTTGATCAGCGCCCCACTGGCCGTCACCAGCGGCGCGTCGAGCCGGAGCGCCTCGACCAAGTGCAACACGCGGCGATACCGCCGTCCCGTGGCAATCACCACCCGAATGCCGGCTGCGGTGGCTTGACGAAGCGCGTCGCGCGTCCGTGGGGTGAGTTCATCGCGGCTGTTGACCAGCGTCCCATCCACGTCGATGGCCAACATGCGGTATCGGGGCATGGTTGAAAGTCGAGGGACAAGGGTCAAGGGTCGAGGGACAAGGGTCGAGGGTCAAGGGTCGAGGGTCGAGGGTAAAATCCCAATCCGCGTCCCCGACTACCGACTACTGTCTACCTACCGCGCCTCGGCCATCGCCGCCAATTGGACGACGGCGCGGTTTTGTTCCTTTTCAAGGTAGGCGCGGCCCTTCTTGACGTTCAAATGGTCCCACGGCAATCTGGCGTCCAGCGTGTAGGCGCCGTGGATGGTGTCCTCCAAGTTCAGCCGCCCGCTGCGAACCTCACGCGCCGAACCCCGTGGCCCATTGCGCTTTATTGAGAAAAATTGGCAGGTATTTTTCAGGCACCACTGAATCCGAGATGTATGCGCGCATTCACCACGAAGCCTTCGCAACAAATTGCCGTGCACGCCACAAGCGCATGCCCATTTGCACCTGCGCGGCTTGAACATCGCACCTCATGACTGCTTGGTGAGGAACACGCGCTCAAAAAAGGTGAGAGGACGCGGCCGTTCGGTCGATGTCACGTACGCACGTACGCATGCCAAGGAACGAGTATCTCGACACGCAGCTTTCCCGATGCACCAACTCCGCGAATCATACTTCCGCTCGTCAACCGAAGTGCCTATTATCAAGCGTGGGTGTGTACGATTCCCGCCGGATCATATTCGCATCGCGGTTTAGAGCATGGAACAAGTAACCGCAAAGCAGCACCTTCCACGGGCCGCGGCCTCCGAGACCGAAGGCATCAGCACTAACTCGTCCGTTCGTGATCAAGCGTGTTTGCTGAGGGTAGGCCACAGCGATGATTGACATGCCGACCGGCGGCAACCCGTTCAAATCGAGCAATCGGATCCTCGCCTTATTGTACGCTTCAACCACGAATCCCGCGCAGCTAAACCTGGTTCTGGCGTAACGTCCGTCGTCCTCCAACAGCGGGGATGCGTGCGGGAGAACGCAGTACATTTCTGGAGCTCGTTGTACCAGTTGTCTCGCGTTGACTTGTGCGAACGCCGCATGTTCGTTCGCGTGACGATCGACGAACGTCTTGATTTTATTGGCTTCGTCGTCCGTTAACGCCGCGCTGCCTACGACATCAGCTTTTATATGTCCCGGCGCGCTGTGTCCGTGCAGCGGCGGGCCCATGTCAAGCACCGGTATTCTGGCGGCATTTTGAGAACCGGCGGATTCGGCAAGTCCCGCGTGGGCAATGAACGTCGATTCAGCACCGTCCTGGCCGACAACGTCGAAGCGATTGAGTGTGAGCGTCGCTGCTGCTACACGATCACTGGGCATGCCGGACTCCAATTCGCCGATCACGCATTCGCCAAAACATGGGTCCGCAATTCGACTAGCCAAGCAGCGGCATCCGGGTTCGTGCTACTCCACCTTACATGGAGGTCGTCGAGGTCGTCACTGACGAGCTCTGCGAACCAACGATACGGTGATTGGGCGGCTGCTCGCCACGCCTGCACCGCAAGTGGACTGCGCATGGAGGCGACGGCCTCAATGGCCAGTGAAGCGGCAGCCGAATGTTTGTCGCGCAAAAGTATGCGCGGATTGACGTATGCTTGCACCATTTCCCAGAGCCGTTGAGCCAATTCCGGCTGCGGATCCTCAACAGCTGGTGGATGAACCTCGAAGTTGCGATAAATCATCTTGGCGACTTCGATCTCCAACTCAATCGCAAGCGGTGATCTGTGCCCCGATTCAATCAGAACTGCCAACTCGCCCATCCGGTCCATTGGCATGATCGCGATATACTTGCGGATCGCCGCCCCGACGGCGACAAGTTCGCCGCGGTCATTGCTGTTGCGATGAGCGAGGATATACTGCCACAGGAGAGGAAGAAGAATCGCGTGCTGCGATGGCTCGAAGCGAGTCAACTCCACGGCGCAGAGCAGGCTGCTGGGCGGATTTGCGCCGGCATTGGTCAACTGACGCAGCAGTTGTTCCGCGGTAAGTTCGCCAGGCCCCGTACCAGCATCAAAGGACGAACTTGACCTTGAAGGAATCAACTGCGGATCCGCGGCGCGATCGGTCCGATGAGCGTTTCGGAGCACTACACGTCCCTGCGCGGTTTGAAGCGCCGCGTCATATAGCCCCGAAGGCAATTCCTCGACAAAACCTTCACAAACGGTCATCAAACCACTTGCCGGCCAATGGCCTTTGTTCAGCGACTTAAGAGTCGCCGTGAAGCCTGGATGCTTCATTGCTGCCGCCAACCACGCTTCAAAGTGTCGGTGAAAGACGGCCTCGATTGCTCGATCGATCGTGTCTGTGGATTGCGAGTGTGTTTCAGCGGACTGCGGCACTACGATTCGTCCTCCGAAACTGTGGACTTTGTTTTGGGAATGGGAAGATCCTGGCTCGCCAAGAGTTCCTTGATGATTTTCAACTTGAGCTTGGCGTCTGCAACTTTCTCTCCTAACTGGGCGATCTGCTTCTCTGTGACGCGAAGCTCAACCACCGCCGATTCCCCATCCGGTTTGCTGTAATCGAGACGCAGAATCGAAAGTGGGATCGCTCCGTCGATTCGCTCTCGATTCCGATCGAAAATCGGACGGATGTCACAGATAATTCGAAAGTCATCGAGTTCGGCGCCGATGGCATCCACCAACTCGCGCGCCTTGTACTGTTTGGCGATCCCGATAGGCTCAGCGACTAGTTTTCGAAGTCGGTCAGTCAACGTCCGACGATCTGTCACTTCGAGGTTTTCGCATTTTTGTTCAATCGCCTCGGCCAATGCGTCCATCGCCTCGGCAGCATCCATTTCCGCATCATGGACGATGCCTCCAATGCGATAAACGATGGATGCAATCCGGTCGGAACCTTCGCCCAGCGCCTCACCGACAATCGCGGCCAAATCAGATCGGCTGAGGAACGTGTCGGCCTTTGCAAGTTGCGTAGCTAACCTCAAGTACGCATCTTCTTCGAGATTAATGATTTGCTTGGCGTCATCCAGAAAGCCTTCATCAAATTTCGCTAGATACTCGGCCAAGGTTCTGAAAGGCGGACTCCCAAACGGAAAACCAAACGGAAAACTTTTGGCGGCCATTGTTTGGTCCTTCGCGGTCCCGGACGAACTTACCCGAGCCCCATAATGCTTAACTCTTGATTTATAAAGACCTTACATCAATCCGTCGCCGCTGTCAACCCAGCGACGCGAAGGAACGGAACGTGCTAATGTGCCCGATCCTCTTGCGGAAACGAAATCGTCCAGCGCGCGGCACATCTTGGAATACCGGCTTTTCGTCGATGTCGTGAGGTGTATTGCCGGGTGCCTGCGAGTCTGACTGCCGCGCTGGTTCGCCGCCTTCGAAGAAGGCCAATGCTTCCCTCGCCCCGTACTCGTCTACCGTCCGGCGCCTATCTACTCCGCCTCGGCCATCGCCGCCAATTGGACGACGGCGCGGTTTTGTTCCTTTTCAAGGTAGGCGCGGCCCTTCTTGACGTTCAAATGGTCCCACGGCAATCTGGCGTCCAGCGTGTAGGCGCCGTGGATGGTGTCTTCGGCGTTCACGCCGGCGTCGGACATCGCTTGCCACCATAATTCGGGGCGCAGCATTTCGCTCCAGCTATCCATCCGCGCGCCGCGCTGCC
>Ga0214472_10002784_pt1 | contig 18619 bp, 13 predicted proteins | sample RVTome_6_FD_207662 | JGI IMG/M metagenome (GOLD analysis project Ga0214472, IMG submission 207662) | Soil microbial communities from uranium-contaminated site in the Upper Colorado River Basin, Wyoming, United States - RVT140D175 | ecosystem: Environmental > Terrestrial > Soil > Contaminated >...
TCATCAAGATTGTCACCCCGGTTGAAAAGCCCCCGAGCGCAGCGGCCCCCGGCGGCATTCCCGGCGCGCCCGGCTATCGCTACTGGACCATGATGATAAAAAACCTGAGCGAGGTCATGAAGCAGATTGAAGCGGCAGGTGGCAAGGTCGTCCAGCCCGCTCTCGAAGTGCACCCCGGCGTCACCATCGCGATCGTTGAAGACCCCGATGGCAATTGGGTTGAGTTTCTTCAGGCAGGCTGATGAACAAAAACCGCGCCTCGTGAGCGCGGTTTTTATTTCGACGCCCCAGTCAGCTTTCTTATGAGGCTTCGGCAATCCCGCGTGCTGCGTCGGCGTCAGCTTCCGTCAGCCCGATCTCGACAGCAACAAGATGCACCATGATGTCTTCTAGCCTGTCCAGATGCCCGTCGGCCAGTATGACCTTCCAGATCATGGCCAGCACTTCCTTGCGCTCGCTTTCGCTAAAGCCCGCCTCGATGGTCCGTGTGAAAATGCTTTCACCGTAGGGCAGTTTCTGGCGCTCTTCGGCCAGCGCCACCAGTTGCTGGGCATCATCAGTGTCCAGATGAAAATTCTCTTTCACCAAACGCAGGATGGTGACCCTCTCGCTGTCGGAGAAATTATTATCGCGGCGCGCTGCCTCGACGAGAAGTGCGGCGGCGGCCAGATGTTTGGCTCCCTCCGTCACCGGCTCATTTGCGCCCAGTGAGAGGCCTTTCAGTTTTTCGACAAGTTTTTCCAGCATAGCCCGGACTCCTTATCTGAAGAGACCTTTACACAGTCCCTTACAATTTTCTGTCGCTGGCTCAAGTGTAGTCCTGCTGAAGGAGACTGTCTCCTTTAACTTTATTCTATATTGGAATTTCCATGTCGTCAGGCAGCGCCCGGTCTTCGCCGAGGAGGTAAAATCTGACCCCTATCGGGCCAGATGACTGGTGCCTGAAAAAATCGGCACCATGTATGATGCATGGTGCCGATCATTGCTTGAATGAAATCGTTTCTTCACATGCGATGCTGTACTTATGATGGCAGTCGAACCATCAGCTTTTCGTATCCCTTGACAAAGGACGAGGGCACATAAACAGGCTCGTCCACAACTTCAATGACCGGGAAGCGCTTCAGGATTTCCTCCCAGATCACCGATAGTTGCAATTCGGCAAGGCGATTGCCGACGCAGCGGTGCACGCCGAAACCATATGAAATATGCTGGCGCGGACGGGCTCTGTCGATGATAAAGGCATCGGCGTTTTCAATGACGGTTTCGTCGCGGTTACCTGAAACATACCACATGATCACCTTGTCGCCTTTGGCGATTTTCTTGCCGTCGATCACGGCGTCTTGCACAGCGGTGCGGCGCATATGCGCCAGTGGTGTCTGCCAGCGAATAGCCTCTGACACCATGCTCGGAATGAGATCATGGTTGGCGCGCAACTTGCGGTTCTCTTCCGGGTTCTGATGCAAGGCCAGCACGCTGCCGGTAATCGTATTGCGCGTCGTGTCATTGCCGCCGATGAGGAGCAGAATGAGATTGCCGAGATATTCTTCCGGGCTCATGTTCCGCGTGCTCTCGCCATGCGCCAGCATGGATATGAGGTCGCTCTTGGGCGGTTCGTTGACGCGCTGGTTCCACAGGTCCGTGAAGATGGCCAGGCAATCCATCATGATGGTGAATTGTTCATCGTCCGTTTCGACCAGCATACCCGGTGCGGGCAGGATGGCGGCAACATCGGACCAATAGGACAGCTTGCGGCGATCCTCGAAGGGAAAGTCAAACAGCGTCGCCAGCATCTGCGATGTCAGCTCGATTGATACTCTTTCCACCCAATCGAAAGGCTCGTCGCGCGGCAGCTCGTCGAGAATCTTTGCGGCGCGTGAGCGGATCAACCCTTCGAGTTTAGCAAGGTTCGGCGGCGCCACAATGGGGCTCACAACTTTCCGCTGGGCATCATGCTTGGGCGGGTCCATGGCGATGAACATGGGCAGGCGCAACTCGCTGGCCCGGTCGTGAATGTTGATGCCGCCAAGTTCGGCTTCTGATGAAAACACCGCGTGGTTTGTGTCCACAGCCACAATGTCTTTGTATTTGGTGATCGACCAATAGGGACCCGAAGCGCTTTCCTTGCAGTAATGCACAGGGTCTTCTCGGCGCAATCGCTCGAAATAGGGCCAGTAGCTATTGGTGCGCCAAAGCTCAATATCGCTGACATCAATGTCTTCGATCGGCATGGAATAAGCGTCGTGCTGCTGTGCAGCGGAATTGGAGCCCACGGTCATCACATTCTCCCCGATGGTGGCCTGGCGCGAATGGACACCGCGCTATTTTGTACGGCTATTTAGATCCGCTTCCTCAAACAGGACGAGAACGGCTCACGCCAAAATCTTGGCATTTTGCGCCAGAGCGTTCATAGTGGGCGGAGGACCAGATGGGGATTTTATAAGAATGGCCAATGCCACCGCCGTCGAAAATCCATTCATAACGATGACCTATTTCCGGCGGGCCTTGCGGAGTTTCGGGACCACGCCGGAGCGTCGGAACGCCCTCCTTGAGGGCACGGGCGTTAGCGAGGCGCAGCTCGCCGATCCAAACGCTCATATCGACATCTATCACCAGTTCCGCCAGATCGATAACCTCAACCATCTGGAAGGTGAGGGATGGGTTCTAAAGACTCCTGACCTCTGGAATCATTCCGCTCACGGTGTTTTTGGCATGGCGGCGGTCAGTGCGCCAAATCTCGCCGTGGCTGTCGATGTTCTGGCGCGCTATACACTTGCCCGCATGCCTGTTCACAAGATACGCCTCCACCGTTCCTCAACCCATCTCACGATTGAATATATATCCACCGTCCGCCTTGCTGAGGCGCAATGGAGGCCTTTGATCGAGATCACCTTTATTGCGATACAGTCCCTTGTCGCCGCCATTCTCGGTCGACCTCCGATGAGAATGGAATTCAGCTTCGCCTGTGCCGCGCCTTCCTATGCATCAGATGTCCGAAAGGTACTCGGTGTTCCTGTCGTCTATGATACGAAGAGCAATGCGATCCGGCTACCCAATGACTACCTCGAAGTGCCGTCGATTTTCGCTGACGCGACGCTGCATGATCATACTATCGCAGACCTTGAGCGCGCTCGCCGTCTTATGCTGGAACCGGATGGCATCCGCCGTCGCGTGGAACATCTGCTGGCAAGTGCGCCCGTCGGGCGTCTCGATGCGGAGTCCACCTCTCGTGCCCTCGGCATATCGCGCCGCACCCTCGTTCGCAGGCTGGCCGATGCCGACGTGTGCTTTCGCGATTTGCTCGACAGCGAGATGAAACGCCGCGCAAAGGAACTGTTGGAGGCTGGATCGCTTTCTCATGCGGATATAGCCTCGCTGCTGGGCTATGCCGATCCCACGAGTTTCAGCCGCGCCTGCCGCCGATGGTTTGGCAACCCGAAGACCTCGGCTTAGAAACAAATCCGCCGCCAATTACGGCAAAGCGATCCTGTCGAGCGGTTCCACATCGACCTCGACTTTCAGCTCCTGAGAACCGCCGCCAATCAGCACGCCGCGCATCGGGCTGACATCGTCATAGTCGCGGCCCCAGCCCAGCGTGATCATGTCGGTCGAGCCGCGCATGCCGTTCGTCGGGTCAAGGTCGAGCCAATAGTCGCCCGCGCACCAGATCGAAAGCCAGGCATGTGTCGCGTCCGCCCCGACAAGACGCTTCTGGCCGGGAGGCGGTACGGTCCGCAGGTAGCCGCTGACATAGCGTGCTGGCAAATGCATGGCGCGCAGGCAGCCAATGGCCAGATGCGCAAAATCCTGACAGACCCCGCGCCTGCTTTCCAGCACCTCGCCCAGCGGCGTCGCTATATTTGTCGCGACGGCGTCAAACACGAAGTCCTTGTGAATGCGACAGATGAGATCAAAGGCCGCCTCGCCGATGGGTCGTCCGGGTGTAAAGGAGGGCGCGGCATAATCGGCAAGGGCGGGCAGCGGCGGCACCATGACGGAAGCAAAGACAAAAAGATTGGCCTGTTGCGCGCCGGGACTGGCACCCGCCTTCACCTCGTCGCGCACCGCCTCCCAAGGTGCGCTTGCCGCAAGATCGAAGTCGGCCAGCGGCGCCACATCGACGTCGAAATCCACCTGCACACAGAGCTTGCGATGCGGTGTTTCCAGCGCGATATAGGTTACCGGATTGCCGAAATAATCTACGTGCTCGACCGTCGTCTCTGGTTGCGGTTCGATCTTGATCCGGTTCAGATGCAGCACCTGCCAGGGCAGCGGACGCGGATTGAGATGCAGCACATGCTGCGCATGCTGAATATCTGCCGTGTAATCACAGGTGGTTGTATGACGAATTCTGTAGCGCATCAGGCACGCCGCGCGAAAGCATGGGTGAAATAGGCGCTCGACAGAAGATTGGACACTTCCGGCAGAACATTTTCGATGGCGGCAAAGGCATTGCGCAAAATATCTTTTTCGTCGGGCAGGTCACCGGGGCGTCCCAGCCGTCCCGGCGGACAGGCCGTCTCAATCGCTTCAAAGACCAGCCCGTTTGCCGTGTCGAGAAGGTCTCTGGCGCGCATCACCAGGGCTTCTGCCGCGCGCCCGTCCGCGCTCGGGGTGGGCAGATTCGCCAGAAGCCACGACAGGCGCGAAATCTGGAAGACGAGACTGCGCGGATTTTCCGGGTTGGTCAGCACGGCTTCCAGCGTGCGCCGCCGTTCAAGCTGACCATTGTTCTGCATGCCCGGCAGAATACGGGTGCCGATCAGCGCGACAATGGCCTGCAATTGCCGTTTCTCACTGACGCGGCGAATGTCATCTTCATCGTCCGTTGACACGCCCGAAAGATTGCGCAGCACAGTGACCAGATGAATGGCGCGCTCCAGCCGCCGTCCGATTTCCAGAAAGCGCCAGCTATCATTGCGCGGCATGGATTCACCGACCGAGCCGATCAGCGAGGTGCTCAGCATGACCAGTTCATCAAGCCGCAACACGATCTGCACAGGCGTTGCCCGGGCAAAACCGCTCTTTCTTGGATGATCGAGTGCATTGACCGCCCGCCAGCAATCCACCGGCAGTCGGTCGCGCACATTACCCGCCGTAAAGGCAAGCTGGCGCAACTGGTTGACAATGCCCGTCGGGTAGCTCGGATCAGACAGCGAATGACGGATCAGCGCAATGACGCCAGCGGTTGGAATTTCCTCCGGTTCCACCCAGGGCAAAAGCTGCAGCCGGGCCGCGAGATTGAGCAGTGGTTCGGCGTCCCCCACGCTCCAGCCGCGCGCGGGGTCAGTCAGCCCGGTCACCAGCGTGCGCAGCAGCCGCACAGCCCCGTCGGTGCGCTCGGCATAGCGCCCCATCCAGAACAACCCATCAGCCGCCCGGCTTGGCAATTCGCTGGAGGTGATCGTCTTTGATTGGGCGGTGAGGTCGAGCAGTTCGATCACATTGCTGCGCGGCTTGTTGGTATTGGCCGCTCGCGGGTTCATGTCATCGAGCACCCATGTATCCTTGCTGCCGCCGCCCGATTGCATCGAGACGATGGGCGATCCGCCGACGCGGCTGGTGCGCGTCAGACCGCCCGGCATGACGACAAACCCGTCCGGCCCCGACGCCACATAGACGCGCAGCGACACCTGACGCGGCTCGATCTGCCCGTTCTGCCAGACGGGCGCATTGGAAAGCGCGGCGCGCTCCTGCCCGACATATTTGATGGGTTCAGCGGCAATTTCGTCGGCCAGCGCCTGGCGCGCGCCGGGCGACAGGTCCGCGCCGAAAATTGGTTGACTGCCCGCGCCGGGAAAGGCGCTTTTGATCACCAGATCTTCGAGATTTTCCAGCACATGGGCCAGCGCCGCTTCGCCACCGCACCACCAACTGGCCACATCGGGCAGCGCCAGCGGCTCGCCCAGCAGACGCTGCGACAGGGCTGGCAGGAAGGGCTTGAAAGCCATCGCCTGCAAGACGCCCGCGCCCAGCGCATTGGCCACCGTCACATTGCCCGCGCGTGTTGCCTCGATCAGGCCCGCGACACCCAGAGCGCTATCGGCATTGAGGTCCAGCGGATCGCAGAACATGTCGTCCACACGCCGCAGCACAATATCGACAGGCTCCAGCGCCCCCACTGTTTTGATATAGACGCGCGCGTTGCGCACCGTCAGGTCAGCGCCTTCAACCAGCGTCAGTCCCAGATGATTGGCCAGAAAGAGATGCTCAAAATAGGTTTCATTGTAAGGCCCCGGCGTCAGCAGCACGATGCGCGGCGGCTTGTCCTTGTCCTGCCTGTGGCGAGGTGCCAGCGTCGCCAGCCCTTCGCGCAGGGCATTGAAAAACGGCATCAGCGGCTCAACCCTTGCGTCGGTGATGCAGTCCGAAAGCACGCGCCCGATGACGCTGCGGTTTTCCAGCGCATAGCCCGCGCCGCTCGGCGCTTCGGTGCGGTCGGCCAGCACCCGCCAGCGCCCATCCGAGCCGCGCGCCAGATCAACCGCGCTCAGATGCAGATAGCGCCCGCCCTGCGGCTTGACCCCGTGGCAGGGCCGCAGGAATCCCGGATTGGCCTCGATCAGGGCGGGCGGCAGAATACCTTCGGCAACCATTGTCTGCGGCCCATAAATATCGGCCAGCAGCGCATCCATCAGCCGGGCGCGTTGCAGGACACCCGCTTCGATCTCGCGCCATTCGGCCGCCGGGATCAGGAGCGGCAATACATCCAGCGGCCAGAGTCGCTCGCCGCTCTGCGGATCGTCATATATTGTATAGGTCACATCGTTCTGGCGCAGCAGGCGGCGGGATTCTTCCACCCGCTCGGCCATCTCCGGCGAACTGAGCGGTGCCAGCCGGGCGATGATCGATTGCCAATGCGGCCTGAGCCTGCCCTTGCCCGTGACGATCTCATCGAAAGCGGGCAGGCCGCCGATTTGCAGGCCCGTCGTTGGCGTATAGTTCAGCGTTCCAGCCTCGCCAAACAGCGAAGGCTGGTCTGCCATCGGCCCGCCGGGGCGGTATGGGTCGTTCGACTCAGACACGGCGCAAGTCTAGCGTGAAAGGGAAGTCGGGGTTAAGGCCTGCGTCATTCATGGTAAATGACCCCGGCGTATGGCCATTGGCGTGGAAACGCGCCAGCCTGCGCCCCTCCGCCTCATGCGCATTCACCGGCATGGTCTCAAAATTGCGCCCGCCGGGATGGCTCACATGATAGGTGCAGCCGCCCATCGAGCGTCCCGACCAGTCGTCCACCAGATCAAAGACCAGCGGCCCATGCGGCGGGATCGTCGGGTGCAGTGCCAGCGTCGGCTGCCAGGCGCGATACCGCAGGCCAGCGACAAATTCGCCCTCAACACCTGTCGGATGCAGCGGCAGTTTCCAGCCATTGCACGAAACCGCATGACGCTCACCCACCATGCCCTTGACGCGCACCTGCAGCCGCTCCACCGAACTATCGACAAAGCGCACCGTCCCGCCGCCGCCCGGCTCTTCGCCCAGCACATGCCAGGGCTCCAGCGCGTGGCGGATTTCCATTTCCACGCCTTTCACGATCACCTTGCCATGCAGCGGAAAACGAAAATTCAGATGCGGCTTGAACCATTCATTCCTGAACGGATAGCCCGCCGCGCGCAGATCATCGAGCACATCGTTCATGTCCTGCTCGACAAAATAGGGCAGCATGAATTTATCGTGCAGGCTGGTCCCCCAGCGTACCAGTCTGGCCTTGTAGGGGTCCTTCCAGAAGCGCGCAATCAGCGCCCGCAGGAGAACCTGCTGCGCCAGACTCATCTCCGCATGGGGTGGCATTTCAAAAGCGCGAAATTCGACCAGCCCCAACCGACCGCTGGAACTGTCGGGCGAATAAAGCTTGTCGATGCAAAATTCAGCCCGATGCGTATTGCCCGTCACATCGGTTAAAATATTGCGCAGCGTCCGGTCGATCAGCCAGGGCGGGCAATCGGCGGGGGCTTTTTCGATCTGCTTGAAGGCGATTTCAAGTTCGTAAAGCGCATCGTCGCGCGCTTCGTCGATCCGTGGTGCCTGACTTGTCGGACCGATGAAAAGACCGGAGAAAAGATAGGAAAGCGCCGGGTGGTTCTGCCAATAGGTGATGAGGCTCTGCAACAGATCAGGCCGCCGGAGGAACGGACTATCGGCAGGCGTCGCCGCGCCGACCACCAGATGATTGCCGCCACCTGTGCCGACATGCCGCCCATCGACCATGAATTTCTCTGTACACAGACGTGACAGCCGCGCATCGGCATAGACCTGCTGGATCGTCTGCACGAGTTCGTCCCAGCTTGACGAGGGATGGATATTGACCTCGATCACGCCGGGGTCGGGCGTCACCGCAATGGAATTCAGGCGTGGATCGCGCGGCGGTGCATAGCCTTCGATGATGATCGGAAAGCCTGTCTCCACAGCAGCAGCTTCAATCGCGCTGATGAGGTCGAGATAATCTTCGAGTTTTTCAATCGGCGGCATGAAGCAATAAAGCCGCCCCTGTCGCGCTTCGACCGCGATGGCGGTGCGCACCACCCAGGCCGCACTTTCGCCCGGCTCGATTTTTCCCCCGACGATTTCGCCTTTAGGCGCATCGCTGCGCGCCAAGGGCTCCATCGCCACCTGCACCTGCCGCTCGCCCGCGTCGGCGACCCCGGCGACGACATAGGCCTGAGCCGCGCCTTCCGGTGTCGGGACCGTTGCGGGCGCGCTCACAGGTTTTGGATCATGCGTCCGCTGCACGGGCAGCGGGCCGCGCGCGTCGAAAGGGTCTTGTGCAAAGAAATAGGGATAATTGGCCTTGTCCACCCAGGGCAGCGCCGTCAGCGGCAGGCGATAGCCGATGGCGCTGTCGCCCGGCGCGAGGTAAAGCCGCTCGCGTCGCGTTGGCCAGACGCTCGATTGCCACACCGGGCCTGAGGCCTCATGCCGCCGCCCGAGCGGCAGCACAAAGCCCTTGGGCACATTGAGCCCGCGATCAAAAACCAGCGCCAGTCGCGCGCGTTCTTCCTCGTCATCGAGTTTGCTGTCCAGCGGATCGACATTGGCGGGCAACAGGCTTTCGCGCCGGATGTAATGCCAGGGGTCTTCATAGGCCGCCCGGATCGTCTCGTCGCCAAGTCCGAGTTTTGTCGCCAGCGCCGCCATGAAGAGATCGGCTTCGGCAGGCCCATAGCCATAGTCGCGATCTTCGCGCGCCAGAAATTCGCCATTGGCCCATATGGCATGGCCATCCCGCCGCCAATAGGCCGTCAGCGCCCAGCGTGGCAGGCTTTCACCGGGATACCATTTGCCTTGCCCAAAATGCAGCAATCCACCGGGCGCGAAACGACGCATCAGCCGATCGATGAGGTCCGCCGCAATGCCGCGTTTCGTCGGTCCGGTTGCCGCCGTGTTCCATTCGTCGCCATCCATATCGTCGATGGAAACAAATGTCGGCTCGCCGCCCATTGTCAGGCGCACATCATGGGCCACAAGCTCGCGGTCCACCGTCGCGCCCAGCGCGTCGATCTCGCCCCATTGCGCGGGCGTATATGGCTTCGTCGTGCGCGGCTGCTCGTCGATCCGTGTCAGGAACATCTCGTGGCTGAAAGTGACTTCGCAATTTTCAACGCCGCCGCTGATCGGCGCGGCGCTCGATGCATCGGGCGTGCAGGCCAGTGGAATATGTCCCTCGCCCGCGAGCAACCCCGATGTCGGATCAAGCCCGATCCAGCCCGCCCCCGGCAGGAAGACTTCTGTCCAGGCGTGCAGATCGGTGAAGTCGCGTTCTGGCCCGCTGGGACCATCCAGCGATTTTTCATCGGCCACCAGTTGGATCAGATAACCCGACGCAAACCGCGCCGCCAGCCCCAGATGCCGCAGAATCTGCACCAGCAGCCAGGCGCTGTCGCGGCACGAGCCGCGCTCGCTCGTCAGCGTATGTTCGCAAGTCTGAATACCCGGCTCCAGACGGATCACATAGCCGATGCGTTTTTGAAGCGCGCGGTTGATGTCCATCAGAAAGTCGATGGTCGTGCGCGAGGTGAGATCGATCCCGTCGAGCAGCTTTTGCAGCTCCGGTCCCGCCATTTCCGTTTCGAGATAAGGCTTCAGCTCATGCGCCAGCGAGGCGTCATACTGGAAGGGAAATTTTTCCGCGCTCTGCTCAAGGAAAAAGTCGAACGGATTGATGATCGCCATTTCCGCGACCAGATCGACCTCAACCAGAAACTCCGTCGTCTTTTCGGGAAAGACAAACCGCCCCAGATAGTTCGACTGCGGGTCCTGCTGCCAGTTCAGAAAATGCTTTTTCGGCGTCACCTTCAGCGAATAGCTGACAATCGGCGTCCGGCAATGGGGCGCAGGCCGCAGACGGATGATCTGCGGACCCAGTGCCACAGGTCGGTCATAGCGGTAAAGGGTGCGATGGGTAAGGGCGACCTGAATAGCCATGCTTGAGCGCAACTCCCTGAGGCCGACAGCCGTTCGACCCGTTTCGAGCGGCAAGTCCGACCCGATTATGTTGCACCGCAACAAGTCGCCTGTCACGCGGCTATTTGGACTTTGTACGGATTTGAGCCTCTGTGGTGCCTAGCGCGTGGCGATCCCGCTGTCGCCCGGCACGGTGCCCTCGGAGGATTTGATATGAATATCGCGCTGCGGAAAGGGAATTTCGACGCCGTTTTCCTTGAACAGGTCCCAGATGCGATAATAAATATCGCTCTTGAGATTGGACTGGCCCTCCTGCGGATCAAAAATCCAGCAGCGCAATTCATGGTCGATGGAACTGTCGCCAAACCCCATGATCAGGCAGCGCGGGGCAGGGTCTTTGAGAATGCGCGGATGGCCCTCAAGCGCCTGCAACAGCAGCTTTTTCACCAGATGAATATCCGAGCCATAGGCGACACCGATGGGAATATGCAGCCGCACCTTGCGGTCGCTGTAAGACCAGTTCTCCACCGTCTGGGTGATCAGGTTTTCATTCGGCAGCAGATGTTCCTTGCCATCGCGCGTCAGCACCGAGACGCAGCGCGCGCCGAGTGAATTGACCCAGCCATAAGTATCGCCCAGCGCAATCACGTCACCCGGTTTGATGGATTTGTCCATCAGCAGAATAATCCCGCTGATGAGGTTGGAGACGACCTTCTGCAAGCCAAAGCCGATACCGAGACCGAGCGCGCCGCTGAAGACGGCAAGCGAGGTGAGGTCCAGCCCGACGATATTGAGACCGAGGACAACGGCGACGGCATAAAGCGCAATCGTCGAGAGCTTGTTGAAGAGAACCTGCTGCGACGGCGTCAGCCCGTTGGCGCGCGCGAAACCGCGGTCGATCAGGTTGGAGCCGAGTCTCACCAGCCAGAAGAGAATACCATAGGCCGCAATGCTTTTGACGATGAACAGCAGCGACAATCGGATGGACCCGACAGAGAAAGCCGCGCGGTTTGCCAGATCGATCGCAGGTGTCAGCCAGCCGAAAATGCTTAAAGCGGCCAGCAGCCACAGCGATACCGCGACAAGCCGTGCCAGAAATTCGCTTTTGATCGTGCTCGATGTAAAACGAATGATCGCCCAGACGCTCGCCAGTGTTGCCACCGTCTGCAAAATGAGAAAGGGCAGATGCGCGCCTTGCGCGATGGTGGCCATCAGCCACAGCAAGGCCAGCGTGAAAATCAGAAAGAAGATTTCGCGGCTGGAGGCATGGATGCGGATAAAGCCGAGCGGCTTGCGCTTTTGCACCTGTGCGGCAAACCATCGGGCGGCAGGCGTCGAGAGAAATGAGCCAGCGACAATCGCCACGATGAGGCAGGCCACCTGACCCGCCGTGCCCCAGGCGGCGATGTTGATTTCTGCCCAGTGCAGGCTTTCGACCAAGGCGTGATCAAGCTTGTCGGTCTGCATCCATGAAAAATTCTGCATCATCGTCTCCCTGCCTCCCGCGCGCCATTATGGACAGGGCGTGCGGTCATGGCGAGCTTTGGCCTGGGTCTCAAAGCGGCCATATCCACAGGATCATCGGCATGGCAACCGCCACAACGGCTATTTCAAGAGGCAGGCCGACGCGCCAGTAATCTGAGAAGCGATAGCCGCCGGGCTGCATCACCAGCGTATTGGATTGATGCCCGATAGGTGTCAGGAAAGCGCCCGACGCGCCGATGGCGACCGTCATCAGAAAGGGGTCGGCGCTGACATGCAGGCGTTCTGCAAGAGTGATCGCAATCGGGGCCATCAACACGGCGGTGGCATTATTGTTGATGACATCCGTGACGCACATGGTCGCGACCAGCAATATCAGGAGCACCCAGGCCGGGCCAATCCCTCGCGTCAGATCAAGAATCGAACTGGCGACAAGGCCCGTCGCCCCGCTGGTCTCAAGCGCTGTGCCAACGGGAAACATCGCCGCCAGCAGCACAATGACCGACCAGTCGATGGCCTGATAGACCTCGGTCGGTCGCACAATATTTGTCACCACAAAGGCACCCGCCGCCGCCACAAAGGCGACCTGCACAGGCAGCAAACCGGCAATCACCATCGCCACGGCGGCGGCAAAAATACCACCTGCCAGCAGCAGCCGTTGCTGCCGACCGATGCTGATGGAGCGCTCGGCCAGCGGCAGGCAATCAAGCGTCGCCAGAATATCGCTCATCGCATTGCTGGGGCCCTGCACCAAAATCACATCACCCGCCTGAAATGTGACGTCGCCCAGGCGCTCTTCGATACGTTTGCCCTGCCGCGCGACCGCCAGCAAATTGATGCCATGGGCGGTGCGCAATCTGGCTGTTTTGGGCGTATCCCCGATCAGCATCGAATTTGGATTGATCACCGCTTCCACGAGGTCGATCTCATCGGACTTCAGCACATCGCGACCGAATTTTTCGTCGCCCACAAGCTTCAGCCCGCCGCCGTCGATCATCATCTTCAAGGCTTCGGTGTCGCCGCGCAGGACAAGCACGTCGCCTTCGCGCAGACGCTGATAGCCTGTGGGCACAAGGCGACGCTGATCGTCGTGAATGATGCCAGCGACCACCACGGCTTCATCCGCGAGACTTTCCACTTCATAGACCGTCATGCCGATGGCCTTGGCCCCGGCAGGCACTTCGGCTTCCGTGATATAGCCTTCGATTTCAAAAGCCGGGCCTGAGCTGGATTTGCGCTCGCTGCGGGGCAGCAGCCGCCAGCCGACAAAAATCAGAAAGAGCAGCCCGGCAACCGCCACGGCCAAGCCCACAGGCGTGAAGTCGAACATGGCAAAAGCCGTGCCCGATTGTTTGGCGCGATAGCTCGCGATGATCAGATTGGGCGGCGTCCCGATCAGCGTTGTCATCCCGCCCAGCAGCGAGCAGAAAGCCAGCGGCATCAGCGTTTTGGAGGGCGGATAACCGTCGCGATAGGCGTTGCGCATGGCAACCGGCAGCATCAGCGCCAGTGCGCCCACATTATTCATGAAACTTGAAAGGATCGCGATGGCGATACATTGAGCGGCCAGTTGCAGGTTCTCATGCCCGCGCAATGGCCCGATGGCCTTGACGACCAGTTCCACCAGTCCGGCGTTTTGCAAACCCCGGCTGATGATCAGCACAGCGGCGACAGTGATGACGGCGGGATGAGCAAAGCCCGTGAAGGCCTGGCTCGCCGGCACCAGCCCCGTCAGCGTCACGGCGAGCAAGGCACCCATGGCCACGATGTCATAACGCCAGCGATCCCAGATGAACATCACCAGCGTCAGTCCCAGAATGGCGAAGGCGATGGCCTGTTGCAGCGTCATGGTGGACCTCTGTTGATAAGCTGAGGAAGGAGTTCTCCGGGCAGGGTCAGTCTCAGGGTCAGTCTATAGTCCGGTCGATGACGCCCGCATCAATCAGCGGCGCCGCGTCGATATTCTCGGCGTCCAGCAAATGCCCGAGCCTTTCCAGCGCCGCCAGGATCATCGCCTGTTCCCAGCCCGGCAGATCCTCAAAGCCATCGCGGAAACGCTCCTGCAAGAGGTCCGGCGCGCTGTCGAGTACGGCGCGTCCCGCCGCTGTCAGATGCAGATGCACCTGCCGCTTGTCGCGCTCGTCGCGCTGGCGCGCGGCCAGTCCGGCGGTTTCCAGACGATCCACGATATTGGTCACGGTGGCCTGACCGAATTTCAGCCGGCTCGCCACGGCGCTCGGCGTCAGCGCGTCGTCGCGCTCGATCTGCTGCAGGACCATAAGCTGCGAAGGCGTCAGGCCCGTTGCCGCCGCAAGCTTGCGCCCGCCCTGATCGGTCGCCCGCAGGATACGCCTGAGCGCCCGCAAGGTCTGGTCTGTGATCTGCCTGTCCATTAGTCCATCACTATCCTTTTGAGGAGATTCCGCCAAGACCGATTAGTTCAGCGGTATAAATTTCCATTTACGAAGTATTTTTCTCCAGAAAATGACAGATTTCTGCGGGTGACTTGAAAAAAAGACACATTTCCTTTATATGATGCCCAGAAATCGGGCAGTTCACACCTGCGCTTGGATAAAATTACTTCGGAGGACGAAATAATTTCCATCAACCGTCACGACGCCCCTGATGCGGGAAACACAGGAAAAGCGGCAGAATCGGTCAATAATAGGGAAAATAATATCCGTTTCAGAATGCCGAAGGCCGAGGATGGCCCGGCCGTGACCGACCTGATCGCGTCCTGTCCGCCGCTGGACACCAACTCGGCCTATTGCAATCTCCTGCAATGCAGTCATTTCGCCGACACTTGTGTGTTGGCCGAGCTTGAGACTGAAAAAGGTTTGCGGCTCGCCGGGTGGATTTCCGCCTATCGCCCGCCCACGGCCCCGGACACGATTTTCGTCTGGCAGGTGGCGGTGCATGAGCGCGCCCGGGGCATGGGCCTTGGCCGCCGCATGCTCGACGCCTTGCTGGCGCGCCCCGCCTGCCGGGGTGTTACCCGGCTGACAACCACCGTCACCGAGGCCAATGACGCCTCATGGGGGCTTTTCGCCTCCTTCGCGCGCCATCATGGCGCGACCCTTCGCAACCGTCCGCATTTCGAGCGCGACGCTCATTTCGCCGGAGCGCATGACACCGAGTTTCTCGCCACCATCGAGCCGCTCGTGACCGCGCCCAAACAGCCGATCACGGCCACCACGGCCCAAATGGAGGCAGTATGACCATCGAACCCAAACCGTCAGATTCCGCACCGGACACTGAAATCTACCAGCGGATGGAATCGAAAGTCCGTTCCTATTGCCGCGCCATGCCGCGCCAGTTCAATCGCGCCCAAGACGTCTGGCTTTATGACGACAAGGGCGGTCGCTACCTCGACTTTCTGTCGGGCTGCTCGACGCTGAACTACGGCCACAATCACCCCATCCTCAAGCAGGCTCTGGTGGATTACATCATGGCCGACGGCATCACCCACGGCCTCGACATGCACACCGACGCCAAGGCCGCCTTTCTCGACGCACTTGAAAGCATCATCCTCAAGCCGCGCGGTCTCGATTATCGCGTCATGTTCACAGGCCCCACAGGCACCAATGCCGTGGAAGCGGCCCTCAAGCTCGCTCGCAAGGTGACAGGCCGCGAACAAATTATCTCATTCACCAATGGCTTTCATGGCATGACACTCGGTGCACTCGCCTGCACCGGCAACGAGGGCAAGCGCGCAGGCGCGGGCGTGCCCCTCAGCCATGTCACCCATGAGCCTTATGAAGGCTACTTTGGCGATGAGGTGAACACCGCCGAATTGCTCGATCAGCGCCTGACCGATCCCTCCAGTGGTCTCGACAAACCCGCCGCCATCATCGTCGAGACGACGCAAGGCGAGGGCGGTCTCAACACCGTCTCGCCTGAATGGCTGCGCGCTATCGCCGAGATCGCCAAACGTCACGGCGCGCTCCTGATCGTCGATGACATTCAGGCAGGCCTTGGCCGCACAGGCGGCTTCTTCAGCTTCGAGGAAGCGGGCATCAAGCCCGACATCGTGACGCTGGCCAAATCGCTTTCGGGCATCGGCCTGCCCTTCGCGCTGACGCTCTTTCGCCCTGACCTCGATGTCTGGAAACCCGGTGAGCACAATGGCACCTTCCGTGGCAACAACCATGCCTTCGTCACGGCGACCGCCGCCATCAGGCATTTCTGGAGCACCGATGAGTTCCAGAAAGACGTCAAGCGCCGTGGCGACTATCTGGAAATGCGCCTCACCCGCATGGCCGAGACCCATGGCCTGAGCACACGCGGTCGCGGCATGATGCGCGGCATCGACATGAAGACAGGCGAGGCCGCCAGACGTGTCACCACCGCCGCCTTTGAGCGCGGTCTCATCATCGAGACCAGCGGGGCTTACGATGAAATCGTCAAGGTGCTGGCACCGCTTGTCATTGATGATGCTGTCTTCGCCCAGGGCCTCGATATTGTCGAGGCATGCGTGGCCCGTGCGCTCGCGCCCGCCTTCAATGTCGCTGCCGATTAAAGGAAGCCTCCCCATGCTCATTCGCAAACTTGACGACATTCGCCACTCCGACCGAAACATTGTTACCCCGCAATGGGAGAGCGCCCGTGTTCTCCTGAAAGGCGATGCAATGGGTTTCTCTTTCCACATCACCACGCTCTACGCGGGAGGTGAAATCCATATGCACTACAAGAACCATCTGGAAGCGGTCTTTGTGATTTCCGGGCAGGGTACCATTGAGGATCTGGGCACGGGTGAAATCCACGACCTCGCGCCCGGCACGCTCTATGCGCTCAATGCGCACGACAGGCACATCGTTCGTCCAAAGACGGATATTGTAACGGCCTGTGTGTTCAACCCGCCCGTCGTCGGCAATGAGGTGCACGACGAAAGTGGCGCTTATCCCGCAGACCTTCAAATAGCACAGACGCAAATTAAAGGGAGCCTGCAAGGCCGATAGACATGCAAGACGTATATCCCTCGCGATTCTCGACGCGCACAGAAATTCTGCCGCGCGTCGATCCTGTCGTTTATTGCCGTTGGGATGCCACCGCGCCTCTCACGCGCGCGCAAACCGACCAGTTCGAGACCGAAGGGTATATTGTTCTTGAAGACATCTTTTCGTCGGATGAAGTTCGCCAGCTTCGGGCAGACACGCAGCACATGCTTGAGCGGCCCGACGAGCTTGATCCATATACCGTCGTGCTCGAACCGGGCAGTGACAACGATGTGCGTTCCATCTTCCGTATCCACGACCAGAGCGCGGCCATTGCGCGCCTCGTCGCCGACGAGCGTCTTGCGGGCGTCGCCCGCTTCCTGCTGGGAGACGATGTCTATATCCACCAGTCGCGCCTCAACTACAAACCGGGGCTTCGCGGCAAGGAGTTCTACTGGCATTCCGATTTCGAGACCTGGCACGTTGAGGACGGCATGCCGCGCATGCGCGCACTTTCCATGTCCGTCCTGCTTGCTCCCAATACCGCGTACAATGGGCCGCTCATGCTTATGCCCGGCACCCACAGGAAGTTTGCGACCTGCACGGGCGAGACGCCGGAAAATCACTTCCTCACCTCATTGCGCAAGCAGGAAATTGGCGTTCCATGTGATCAGCATCTCGAGGCCTTCGCCCGCGAGCATGGTATCGTCGCGCCCACTGGTGAGCCGGGCTCGGTGCTGATTTTCGATTGCAATCTTATGCATGGCTCCAACAGCAACATCACTCCCTTGCCGCGGTCGAACGCTTTCATCGTTTACAACGCGATGCAGAACCGTCTGGTCCAGCCCTTCGGCAACCAGCCTCCTCGTCCCCATCATCTTGCCACACGCGACGCGCGACCTTTGGGGCCGGTCAATAAAATTCCCAAGACGGAGAACATCCTATGACAGCCGACCACAGCGTCGAGAAAATCGGCGGCACCTCCATGGCTGCCACCAAAACCGTCTTCGACAATGTTCTGATCGGCGGGCGCAAGGGCCCCGATCTTTACCGCCGCATGTTTGTTGTCTCCGCCTATGCGGGCATGACCGACCTGCTGCTGGATCATAAAAAATCCGGTGAGCCGGGTGTCTTCGCGCATTTTGCGGCTGATGAGGTGGATGCTCCCTGGCCCGCCGCGCTCGAAGCCGTCCGCGCGGCCATGCAGGCGCGTAACGCTGATATGTTTGTGAAACCTGAAAGCCTGCAACAGGCCAATGCCTTTGTCGATGACCGCATTGACGGCTTGCGCATCTGCATGGAAGACCTTGAGCGGCTGCGCGCCCACGGTCAGTTCCTGCTCATTGACGCGCTATCCACCGTGCGCGAAATGCTTTCCGGCCTCGGTGAGGCCCATAGCGCCCATTCGACCACGCTTCTATTGCGCGACCATGGCGTCAATGCCGCCTTTGTTGATCTTACAGGCTGGGGCGAAAGCGAAAAGCTGACACTGGATGAACGCATCCTCAAAGCCCTGAAAACCATCGACGTTGAAAATACCCTGCCCATCATCACGGGCTATGCCGCCAGCAAGGAGGGCACCCTGCGGCGTTATGATCGCGGCTATTCGGAGATCATTTTCTCGCGGCTCGCTGTTCTCTCTGAAGCCCGCGAAGCGATCATTCATAAAGAGTTTCATCTCTCCAGTGCCGATCCGCGTCTCATCGGTACGAAGAACGCGCGCAAGATAGGCCGCACCAATTATGATGTCGCCGACCAGCTCGCCAATCTCGGCATGGAAGCGATCCATCCGGGCGCGGGCAAGG
>Ga0214472_10002785_pt1 | contig 18613 bp, 10 predicted proteins | sample RVTome_6_FD_207662 | JGI IMG/M metagenome (GOLD analysis project Ga0214472, IMG submission 207662) | Soil microbial communities from uranium-contaminated site in the Upper Colorado River Basin, Wyoming, United States - RVT140D175 | ecosystem: Environmental > Terrestrial > Soil > Contaminated >...
GGTCCGGCATCTTGGCCGTCCGCGCGTGGCGATGGGCGGCCGGTTGGTCGACACCGATCGGCGAAGCTATTGCGCCAACAGGCCGCCACCTTTTCGATGGCGGTACTCTGTGAGTTGGATCGTGATCGCCCGGATCGTGACTATCTGCGGCAGCGGGTCCGCGAATCGCTGGTTGGTTGGCAGGCCTCGCTGCGCAGCGATGGTTTACCCCTGCAACGCAGGATGCGATCGGATTTATATCACGGGGTCACGCTTTTTTACGTCTTGCAAACGCTGACCGAAACGGTCGGCTTTCAGACGCCCATGCTGCTGGGTGACATAGAGCGGCACGTTCGGTGGATCGCCCGCGGCAACACCGGCACGGCCTGGTTGGAGGCCACCACGATTTGCGCCCTTACCGACTGCTCTGCGTTGGTCCGGGACACACGACCCCTGCACACCGCGAGAGTACGGTTGAGCTTATTGTTGGCCACACAAAACGAAGAAGGCTGGTTTGCCGACGCCGGCGGTGTCGATGTCGGACGACTCTCCCTGACCATCGATGCGCTCGCCCGGATTCGCAGGAACCATCATTGGCCCGAACTCGATGAACCGATCGAAAAGGCGCTTCAATTCATAACGCACTTCGTCCATCCGGACGGATCAACGGGCGGATGCTACAACAACTACAACACGACGTTCATCAGCCCCGCCGGCGTCGAATGTTTGGCACCTGAATTTGCTGATGCGTCTCTTTTGGCCCTTCACATGCGCCGGCAGTTCGACGGCGATCTCATCTCAGATAGGCTGGACGTCGGCACGTGCGCGGTCTTAGGGGCTGGTGTGTCTGCGGCGCGAATCGAAGCCGGCAACCTGCCGAATGCGGATCGCGAACTGCCCTGCACGCAGACCGGCACGACCCGGTTTCCCGAAGCCGGACTGATCATCGTGTCGAACGCAGCGTTCCACGCGGTGATCTCGGAGAGAAAAGCGGGAGCGATTCATGTCTCGTGGCGGAAGGGAATACCGTTGGATGATCCCGGCGTGGGTGTCATCGGGTTGCGCAGTGTGACGCGCAGCGGTCGATTTGATGGGCGAACACGATCCATGTTCGCGCCCGATGACGAAGATTCACCTCAGGTCATCATGCGCTGTACGGGAATCTTGCGAAGATCAGAGAACCTGCCGATCTCCTGGCGTGACCGGATCAAGAGGATGGTTCGGCGCTTAACGAAGCGGCTTGAGTTTGGCCGTGTAACGGCCGGCCAACAAATCGATCCGCGTGTCGAACAACTTCTGATTTCTTACGCCGGAGCGCCGATCACGGCGAATGACGAAACGCGGCGAGATGAACGCACACCTCCAGACAGCCGCCGACCGCGGATGGATTGGCGACGACTGACGCACGATTACTTTCAGCGAGAGATCCGCGTGGCCGATCAAACCATTCAGATTCTTGATCGGATTGCGTGCCGCATTGGGTGCCATACGCTTGTCTTACAATCGCTCGGCGATGACGGAGAGGCCCTCATCGCCGAATGCACCGGGGCGTCGTCTCATCCGCGTCCAGCCTTGTTTGTCGAATTCGGGCGGATGGTGCAAGTGGTACGCAGGTATCGCGACGGATTGCTCGTTGATGCAGAAGGTGCCCCATCAGCACGATATAATGAGGTGTAACCGGTGTGTGCCTGTCCGTAAACCGCGCCGAAAAAGTTCACCGAAAAGCACTCCCGTTTGGTGCTATCTTTGCACCAAGACCGCGTATCTTGACATCACGAAAAGTCAAGTTGCGGCGGCAGGAGTCCCTCTCCCGTAAAGCGCAAGTCGTTAGCGCAACCGGACGACTCCAAATCATCCGATCGCAGAATCGATCATACTCAAATCCCGTTCGCCCGTCAAATCCCGGCCTCCATCCCTATTCTCCGCACTTTGATGGCCGCCCCATCAGATTCCCGGAATAACCGCCTACGACATGCCCCCCGGAACCGGCAAGCAGGAAACGTGGCTGGTTTGTCTGAGATTGTCGATTCCTGATTGGAATCTCGGGTGCATGATGCTTTCGGCGGGGTCTTCGGGAGGGCGAGCCGTATGGAGTGTCGATTAACGATCCCCACGTGCGGGCACTTCGCTTAGCCCGATGCGCTGCGTATTCTCTCTGCCCTGTCGGGGCACACTACAACAGCCCAGGGCAACGCCCTGGGCTGGTCTATGACACCCCTTTGAGGTTGTTCGATGATGCTGCTGATCATACCTACCAAGAGCCAAGCCGGCCCGCCGATTCCGTCACACACTCCTCCGCCCCGTGTTTGACCATTGGGTGGGCTTTTGTTACTACCCGAGGTGCCTTCATTTGTTGTACCCAAGGAACTCATCGGAAAGCATCATGGCGGTTCGGTTTATTGTGGGGCGCGCGGGAAGCGGGAAGACCTATGCCTGCCTGCAAGCGATTCGTGCCCGATCGAGAGAGAATCCGATCGACGGCCCCAGGTTGATCCTTCTGGTTCCCGAGCAGGCCGGGTTGCAGATGGAGCGTGCCATCCTGGTCCCCTCGGAGTCGTCGGCGTCCGAGAGTGACACCCAAACTGCACATCGAGCGGAAGTATTCTCTTTCCAGCGACTCGCCCGCCGTGTGCTCGATTTCGTCGGCGGACCGCAGAGGATGGCACTCAGCGAGCCGGCCAGGGCGATGGTCTTGCGGCATTTGCTTGCGGATCATGCCGACCAGTTCCAGTATTATCGTCGGGCGGCCAAATCCGGCTCTTCGGGCGGGCGATTCGGCGGATTGGCGAATGGCATCGGCGCGATCCTTTCGGAATTCATTCAGGAGGGCATCGAACCGGCTGATTTATCCCTCTATGACCAGCCCACCGGGTCGCAGACGGTGGCCGATGATCCGATCCACCGGACCAAGCTGCACGACCTGCGATTGATTTACGATGCTTATCTTCGTTACCTGGGCACGCAGTGCGTTGACCCTTCGCAGTTTCTACAGCTCGCAAGGGATTGTTTTTCGCAATGCAATTGGCTCAGCGGCGCGGAGGTGTGGGTTGACGGGTTTGCATCACTGAGCGGTCAAGAGACCCTGACGCTCATAGCGCTGGCCCGCCAGTGCCGCACGGTTGCCATCACAGTAATGATGGATCCCCGCCTGTGCGTCGACGACACTCATCCCGTGGACGCCGACACCCGGCGGCTCTTCGATCGAACGAGCCGCACCTACCGGGATTTAGGCGCTCAGTTGGCCAAAGCGGGCATTGAGGTCGATGAACCCGAACTCTTGCACGCCGAGCGAAACCACCGCTTCACCGGCGCGAAGGAGTTAGAGCGACTAGAGCGGTCGTTGTTCTCCCTGAATAACGCACCCCGGCAGCGTATCGCCGGCCCGACCCGAATCGAACTGGTGGATTTACCTTCGCGGCGCGTCGAGGTGGACTTCGCGGTGTCGCGTGTTCGGCGCTGGGTTCAGGAATCCAATGGAAAGCGGCGTTATCGAGATATCGCCATCATCGTTCGTGATCTAGACCCCTATCACGATCTGCTGAGTGCAGCGCTGGCGGTGCGGGACATCCCGTTTTTCATCGATCGCCGCTGCCCCGTGACGCACCACCCCATCGTCGAACTGCTGCGCGCCATGACGGCGATGGGCTCGGAAGATATGTCAGTCGCCGCCGTCCGTTTGGCACTCAAGACCGGTCTGCTACCTCTGACCACCAGCCAGGCGGACGAACTGGAGAACTACGTACTTGCCCACGGCATTCACGGAACAGCCAAGTGGCGCAAACCCTGGACTTTCCACCCCCGGAGCAGTTTTTTGGCTGACCTGGATGAAAAGCCAACCGGCGAGGATGAGCGCCTCGTTGGGCGCGTCAACGAGGCCCGGTGCCAACTCATCGAATCGCTTGATCCGTGGCTCACTTGCACCGCCGATGCCGTCGGGCATGCCGGTGCCGTGTGGGCGGCAGCCATTTTGGATTCATTGGAATGCATGGCCGTGAGTCCGACCTTGAAGGCGTGGACCAAAGCCGCTGAAGATCAGGGCGACCTCAACCAAGCCGATCAGCACCGGCAAGTTTGGCGCGATATGATGTCCTTCGTGGATGACCTCGCATTCGCCCTCGGCGACATTCGAATGACGATCACCGAACTGAGCGATGTGTTATCCTCGGGGCTTTCCGAGTTCACCCTGGGCTTGGTTCCGCCGACGGTAGACCAAGTTCTGGTCGGCTCCATCGAACGCAGTCGCCACCCGGAAATCAAAGCCGCCATCATCCTGGGTTTCAACGACGGCGTGTTCCCCAAGAAGCATTCGGAAGACTGCATCCTCAACGATGCCGATCGAGCGACACTTCAAGACGCAGGCCTGGATCTTCGACCACCGACCCGGCAGCGCATTCTGGATGAGGCGATGCTGGTCTATGTGGCTTGTACACGCCCGAGCGAACGGCTCATCATTACTTATTCGACATCGGACAACGAAGGCAAGGCGCTGCGCCCCTCGCCCTACATCCACGCGATTCGATCGGCCTGCCCCGGTCTGGAAGTCGAATCGATCGCCGATCCACTTCGTGCCCGTGCGACGTGGGACGTGCTCACGCATCGAGACCTGGCCGCGCGATTGACGTTGGAGTTTCGCACACGTCCTGCGCCGTCCGCGGACGACCCCACCCTTCGAAACGTATGGAACACACTCTACGAGCAAACGCGCGGTGCAATGCAAACGGACGCTGCGGCGCGATTCGGATTGAGCTCGCTGGACGACGACTGCGCCGTGCGATTGTCACCCAACATGATCGAACAGCTCTATCGAGGACCACTCACCATGAGCATTTCTCGACTGGAGACATTCGCCAGTTGTCCTTTCAAGTATTTCGCGAGCCACGTACTGAACTTGAGGGAGCGTGCTGAAGCGACGTTGGCACCGCCGGATATCGGTTCGTTTCAGCATGGCATCCTGGAGGAGTTCACCCGGGAACTCGTAGAGCGAGACGCGGGATTCCAGGATCTAAGCGAGTCCGAATTACAGAAACTCCTGGAATTCAGCCACGATCGAATGACAAAGCGTCTTCCCGTCGGCGGTGCCGTGTCTGACGCCCGCAATCAATTTGTGTTACGCCGCAGTGCCGCCAACTTGTTTCGAATGATCAAGGCCCAGCAGCGTCGAAGCAGTGGCGGCTCGTGGCGACCCCGCGCCGCAGAGCTGACTTTTGGCATGAACGAAGCCGGTGGATTGCCTGCGCTGACGATCAACACACCCGCCGGCAGACGCCTTTTGTTACGCGGGATTATCGACCGCGTCGATCTTGTGGAGTTTTCCGGCGAGTTGTTGGGTGTGGTCATCGACTACAAGAAACGCGCCAATCAGCGGCTGGATTTATCCCATGCCTATCATGGTTTGTCCTTGCAATTGCTCACCTATAATCTGGTTCTATCTGAAGCCGGCGAGGCGCTGACCGGAAGAGCGATCACACCCATCGCCTCTCTTTATGTCAGTCTTGCGGCACAATATCAATCCGTGGATCATCCCAACGAGCAAAAAGATAGGAATACGGCGCTCGAGGGTACTTATCGACCGCGCGGACTGATCCGCGCCGATCGATTCGACGCATTGGACCCCAACTTAGAAAGCAACTGGTCCCCGCACTATAGTTTCTATCGAAAAAACGATGGAACCATGGGCCAGATGGACAAAACAGACGGCGCCGAAGCAGCCGCCTATGACGGCATGTTGCGGTATACCAGGATGAGGCTCGGCGAATTCGCCGATTCCATACTCGATGGCCGCGTCACCCCCAGCCCCTATCGCCTGGGCACCGAATCACCATGCAGGTGGTGTCCCATGACCAGCGTCTGTCGCTTTGAGCCGGGAATCGGTAAAACGCGGCGCCTACCGACCTACGCCCGCAGCGAGATCTTGGCTCGCGTAACGCAAGACGCCAACGGCGGAGAAACTTCGTGAACGCCCCGGCGCCACAAAATCGCCGTCGAGTGCGATCGCCCATTCGCGGGGGGTAACCATCCATGGGACCGATCATCACCCGTGTGCAACTACTCCGATCCTATGTCGCCGAACTAGTGAGCAACGGATTACCGGAGATGACGGGCGATACCACGTGCGAAGCACTCTTTATTGTTGATGGGGTAGGCGGGTTCCAGGCGGCCCCGCTGATGATTCGCCGAGCGCTGCGTCAGGCCGGCAGCCCCATGGGGACCATCCTCTACCGATGGCAATTCGGCCTGCCGGGCGAAATCTGGACGGACTTGATGTGGCACCGGCGAAACCAGCTCAAAGGCCGACAGCTCGCCCGCCGCATACTGGCATTCCACCGCGCCAACCCCCAAGCGACGATTCAACTGTTCGCATGCAGCGGAGGCGTAGGCGTCTCGCTGTTCGCGCTGGAAGCGATTTACCGATGTCGAACGCCTGGTCACACTGAGTCGGTGGGAAATCGAACTCTTCCGATCATCGACACACTCGTTCTCGCCTGCCCGGCCGTATCACCGGAATACAACTTGACAACGGCACTAGGCGTGGTGCGGCGCTGTTACGCCCTGGTCAGTCATCGCGATTCGATCATCCTGGGGCTCGGCACACGGATTTTCGGCACGACCGATCGCCGCTTTATGAAGTCCGCCGGAATGGTCGGATTCCGCATCCCGCCCGGCCTCACCAACCAGCAGGCGGCCCGCTATGAACGAATACGGGAAATCCACTGGTCGTCGGAATTCACGAAACAGGGCCACGGCGGCGGTCATTCCGGCTCCATCAGCCTTCCCTTCCTCAAAAATCACTTGATCCCCCTACTGGCCGGTGCGCCGAAACTTCCTACGCAGCCGGTTCGCCAAGAATGACTCCGTGGCTTGAATTCGTGCACAGCTCGCATCGTCGGCATGAATGATCGGACGGCGGTTCGCCGATGAACCGAATGGAACACGGAGCTACAGCCGCTACAATCAGAGCGCGGCCCGCTGATTGACGAGCAGGGGTGTCCGTTGACCAGTGGCGACCGCTCGCGGAAGCCCTCACGAGCCCAAACAAAGGAGCATCACATGATGTCGGATTTATTCGCCTCCCTTTTTCGTCGCCGTTTGATTCCAACCTTCCTTCTAGTTGGTCTGGTATCGCCGTTGAGCTCAGCCGCGAGCGAGCGGAGCCAAGACGCGCAACCGCCCGGCAAAAAAGCGATGCACAAAGCCGAGCCCGTTGTGCGTGCCCAGGATGCCCCTTCAATGAAGATAGCGGTAGAGCCGGAACCGGCGATAGGCGGGTATTGCCCGGTCTCCTATCGCTCCAAATCCGCGCCGACCAGGGGCAATCCGGCCTTCTCCTCGACGTTCAACGGACTGCTCTACTACTTCGCCGATTCCGACATGAAGCAGCTTTTCGACGCCGACCCCAACAAATTCGCCCCGCAGTTCGGCGGACTGTGCGCTACGGCGCTTGGTGGAAGCTACCTCAAACGAAAGGCGTCCGACCCGATCGTGTTCGAAATACGGGCCGACAAACTCTACTTGTTCTCGTCCGAACGCGCCAAGTCAGTCTTCGTCGAAAACCCTGCCTATTTCATAGGGCGGGCCGAACAATTCATCGTCAAACCCGCGCTCGACGGATACTGTCCCGTATCCTACCAAACGGAGAACAAATCGATCAAAGGATCGCCGGGCACACGCTCAATCTACAAACACTTTTACTACCATTTCGCCAGCCAGAAGAACAAACAACTCTTCGACGCCGACCCGGAAAAATACATTCCGAAGTATGATGGTCTTTGTGCTGAGGGTGTTTCGCGCGGTAAACGTTTCCCCGCCGATGCCTCCATCTTCGCCGTCCACGAGGATCGAACCTACTTGTTCTTTGATGATGCGGCACGGAAGAAGTTTCTCGCGGACCCGCAAACTATGGCCCGAGCCGCCGACGCGCAAGCGACATCCATGCCCGAGGAAAAGCGAACGGGAGAGCGTCCGGCTTTTCGGGATCCCTAAACCTCGCTACCCACACTTCGGGATCCCATCTATCTTGTGCGTGACGGTATCGGCGGGGACTGGATTCAGGGCACCGGGCGCAAGCCCGGTGACATGCTGACACACGGGGTCCGCGGGCTGGCGCCGCGCGCTCGGTCTCGGCGCACCCATTTCGCCGGACCATCGCAGACCGGCAACTATCGGACCTATGAACGTTGACTGGAGAATCGCTCCAGCCCGGTAGTGAGAAGGACCGATAATGCTGGAAAATGGCAAAGAAGGAACCCAACAACCGCGCCCGCTCCCTGTTTTGGTCGTTCATGGCCTTGGCGCTTTGCGTCTTTATTTGGCCAGCCCTACTGACGTTTGATCCCGGCGACTGGCCAAGCCCGAATCAGTTCCCGCACAATGCACCGGCGGCCAACGCTTGCGGCGTTGTGGGGGCATGGCTGGCGTACCAGCTTCGCTACTTCCTGGGCGACGGATCGTTTCCGCTTCTCCTGTTCTTGACGCTCGCCTCGGCGATGCGTCTAGTGCGCGGACGTTTGGAGCATCTCCCGGAACGCCTTTTGGGCATTACACTATTAGTGGGCTGTACCGCCGCTTCCGCCCATCTGATTTCTCAGCCCGGAACCGGCGCACTTCCCGTGGGACATGGCGGCGTCGCGGGTTATGCCCTGGGCGACCTTCTCAAAGCCAACCTCGACCGCCTCGGCACCTTAATTGTTCTGGTGTCCTGTTTGATCGTGGGTCTCCTGTTTGCCACGGAAGGCTGGGTACTCAAGCTACCCGGCATCGTGCGGCAGGTCGGCGAGACCTCGGGCGGTTTCGTGGCTATGCTACGGGCGTTGGTAGCCGCCGTATCCGCACCACGATCGGTACCCGCGGGACACGGTGTCACGACCGAAGAGCGCGGCGCGCTGATGAGTCCGCAACGCAGTAAGGCCCGTCGCCTCAAGCGAGAAGAAGAAGAGGCGGAAGAACCGACTCTATTTGAAGAGGAGGAGGAAGAACCGGAAGAAGAAGAGGACGACGAGGATCGTGAGGGCGAGGCCGAGGACGAATGGGAGGAGGACGAAGAAGAAACCGAAACAAACGTGGAATCCGCGCGCCAGCGAGCCGAGAAGGTTCTCGGCCCGGTGGTTCGTTTTCCCTCTCCACAGCGGGCGGCTGCCGAACCCTACCCTCGCCAGATCGAAAACTGGCGGCTTCCGGCACTCGATCTTCTGTGTCCGCCGGAGTACGGCTTCGGCGAGCAACAAGAAGTCGTGGTTCGCAAACAGGCACAGGTGCTGGAACAGACCTTGGAGGAGTTCCGCCTCGACGCCCGCGTCGTGGAAATCGATACGGGTCCGGTCATTACCATGTTCGAGTTGAAGCTGGGGGCGGGCATCAAAGTCGCGCAGATCGCTTCTCTATCTAATGACATTGCCAGGGCACTAAAAGCGCACGCCATTCGCGTTGTCGCCCCCATATCCGGCAAAAATACGGTCGGGATCGAGGTCCCCAACGCTCAAAAGGAAAAAGTGCGTCTGAGCGAATTGATCAAGATGTCGGGCAAGGGGGCGAGCGCGCTTTCACTTCCGCTGTTTCTCGGCAAGGATGCGGGTGGCGCCCCTCTGGTTGCCGACCTGGCGAAAATGCCCCACATGCTCATCGCCGGAACAACCGGATCGGGCAAGAGCGTTTGTCTCAATTCGATCGTACTCAGTTTACTGATGACCAAACGGCCCGATCACGTCAAAATGATCCTGATCGATCCTAAGATGGTCGAGATGAGCCAATTCAAGGAAGTTCCCCACCTCATGTGCCCGATCGTGACGGACATGGTCAAAGGCGAGAAAATCCTCGAGTGGGCCGTCGGCCAGATGGACGAGCGCTACGAACTCTTGGCCGAAGCGCGCGTCAGAAACATCGCCGCCTATAACGCGCTGGGCGCCGATGGATTGTACCAACGACTGGAACCGGCGAACAACGAGGAGAAAGCCCGAATCCTCACGCGCCTTCCTTACATCGTGATCATCATCGACGAGCTGGCTGACTTAATGATGACATCCGCCAAGGAAGTCGAGCATCATCTGTCGCGCTTGGCGCAAAAATCGCGGGCCGTCGGCGTGCATATCATCGTCGCCACCCAGCGCCCCGAGGCCAAGGTGGTTACCGGACTGATCAAGTCTAATCTACCGTCACGGGTATGTTTCCGCGTCGCGTCACGGATGGACTCTCGAATCGTGCTGGATCAAAACGGTGGCGAGGTGCTGCTCGGACAGGGTGATATGCTGTTCCTCCCGCCCGGATCGCACAAGCTGACCCGTGCCCAGGGAACGTTTCTTGAGGATCGGGAGATCAACGCCGTCCTGGAAGACCTGACCGGTCGCGCCAAGCCGGAATTCCACCCCGACCTCATCCGGCTTCGCAATCCCAAGACCGAAGGCGCCCTGTCCGGTCGCGATCCTCTGTTCGAAGACGCCGTCATGGTCATTCTGCAATCCAAGAGAGGTAGCGTCAGCCTGCTGCAACGCCGCCTGACGGTCGGATACTCCCGTGCGTCTCGTTTGATCGATCTGATGGCCGAGGCCGGCATTGTGGGCGATTATAAGGGCTCGCAGGCCCGCGAAGTGTTGATCACGCTCGAGCAGTGGGAGGCCATACGTGCCGGAGCTAAGGCCGACCGGGAGGCTGGATACGAAGCCGACCAGAACGATGAAATCGTCCCCGACGCCCTATAAAAACGTGGTACTTGCTACCGCTTGATCAACCAACGGGTGAGTTCGGGCGAGTTGTAGCACGGGTGCCCCATCCTTCGCTCCTCGCGAAGGGTGGGGGACGGATGAGTTTCGGAGGCCGAGACGCCGATTATCCGCCCCCCAACCTTGCCTCGCAATGATGGGACACCTGCGCTACACAGGTCGAAGTCCGTTTGGTGCCCATGAACCGGAATTCGATGGCGAGAATCTTCCCTCAAAGGGAAAAATAACATAGCCCAGGGTAAGCGGCGCAGCCGCGCCACCCTGGGACAGTGATCGTATTTGCCGGAACCCTGTATGGGTTCCATGGCGCCGCGGCTGATTTATGCAACCCCTACAGGGTTGGTGTGGTGTGCCGCCCGCAACCCAGGGTGGCGCTTCGCTTACCCTGGGCTAAGTTCTTAAGCCCCTACGGGGCAAACAGTCTGGTTGCATGGGTGCCCCATCCTTCGCATGGGTGCCCCATCCTTCGCTCCTCGCGAAGGGTGGGGGACGGATAAGTTTCCAAAGCCGTGACGCAATCTATCAATCCCCCAAACCTTGCCTCGCAATGATGGGACACCTACAGTTTAGCCATGATCATCGAATGTCACCGGGCTCGCGCCCGGTGCGCTGATCGCCAACAACCATCTGGCCGAGGGTCGCCGATCGATCAATCAGAGCCGTGGGCGCCAGCCCACGGGCACCTAATCAAGGGCCGAGAAAACCATGACCGAAGATTCACGCTATTCACGACAAGTCCTCTTCGATAAGATCGGCGAAGAGGGTCAGCGACGCTTGGCCACCGCACGTGTCGTACTCATCGGATGCGGCGCGCTGGGGACGGTCCTGGCCGATACCTTGGTCCGCGCCGGCGTCGGACACCTCCGCATCTGCGACCGGGACTACATCGAACGCGACAACCTGCAACGGCAGGTGCTCTTCGATGAAGACGACATCGCCGCGAACCTTCCCAAAGCGCAAGCGGCCACCGCCAAGCTTCGACGGATCAACTCTGAGGTGACGATCGAAGCTGAGGTCACGGACGTAAACCATACGAACATCGAGCGGCTGGCCGACGGTGCCCAATTGTTGCTCGACGGCACGGACAACTTCGAGACCCGGTTTTTGATCAACGATTTTTCCGTCAAGTCAGGCACACCGTGGATCTACGGTGCCGTCATCGGATCGACCGGACTGAGTATGACCATCTTACCGGGCGACACGCCGTGCCTGCGGTGTGTCTTCGAGGACGCCCCGCCCCCGGAAATGAATCCCACGTGTGACACCGCCGGCGTCCTGGCCTCCACCGTTCATCTGGTGGCCGGCCTGCAATCAGTGGAAGCCATCAAGCTGCTGATCGGCAAGAGCGAGGACATCAACCGGCACCTCGTCCACTTGGATGTCTGGTCCGGTCGTTTCGTGAATATGAAAGTGCAGTCGGCCTTCGATGACGGCGATTGCCCCTGCTGCAAGAAACGAGAGTTCGATTACCTAAGCGGGAAGCTGGGCAGCGCCGCCACCACATTGTGTGGACGAAACGCCGTACAGGTCAGCGCCCTAGGCGAGGTCGACCTGGCGGGCATCGCCGAGAAGCTGCGGCCCATCGCCTCCGCGCCCGTGCAGCACAACCCGTTCATGCTGCGCGTCCGAATTGAGCCATACGAGTTGACGCTGTTCGCGGATGGCCGAGGTATCATCAAAGGAACCGACGACCCCGAAAAAGGGCGCTCACTCTACGCGAAGTACCTCGGCACCTAGCGCAGTGTTTCAACCAAACGGGATTTCTCCGAGCTACGATCGTGAGGGAGTGGATCCGATATATTCACGAGAGACCGCTTCTTTACGGGCGCGGCTCGGTGAACATAAACGTCCTCAATTGTGGCGACCGCGCGGCTCATCTCTTCAGAAATGGGGAACTCGAATCCCGGCCCGAGTCGCGTGGCAATGCAGAATGCAATCGACATGACACTGTACATAAACACCAATGCCATGGATGCCCTTCAGTGTCACGCCGAGGACGCTTCCCCCGATGAATGCTGCGGTATCCTTGTGGGGACATGGGGGGGCGACACGACTGCGCTCGGTTCGACCAATCCCATGGGTGGGTCACATGGTCCGCGCTCTCATGACCATGCAGGGCACCATGCGGCTACGGTGGGTTCAATCATTCCCGCGGAAAATGTGGCCACGACCGACCGACGAATCAGCTATCAAATTGATTGGAAGACACTGTTTCACACCATCCGATCGGTACGCAGCACCCCCCAACAGATTCTGGGCTTCTACCATTCCCATCCCGACGGTTCGACCGAACCTTCCCGGCGCGATCGAGAAACAGCCTGGATCGGTTACGTCTATGTGATCTTGCCCGTCGTCAGAGGGGTTTGTGGGGAAGCGACCGCGTGGCGTGTCGAACAAGAGAACGCCCGCTTCGAGTGCATCAAGATCGACACAGGCGTACATCATTCTGGACCTCGCCGCCCCCACGGTTGACAGATCTTCTTCGCTCCCATAGGTTTTTTCAAAGTGCGGGTGGCCCATCGCTTCAGCGGTGGGGGAGCCGAATCTCATACGGTTCGTTTCCCCATGGATCGTACAACTGCGCAGTGCGGGATTTCAAGGCTTCGAAAAAACACGGCTCGCAGAGCGGCGGCAAATCAGCCTACGGATTGAGGGTTGAGTTGTACGAGAACACGTTATGACTTCTGAATGACACGGAGAGAATCATGGGTCAAATGCACAACGATATCATGGGTGCCATCGGCAAAACACCCCTGGTCAAGATCAATCGGATTATCGACGCCCCGGCCAACGTCTACGCTAAGCTGGAGTTCAATAACCCCCTGTCGAGCGTCAAAGACCGTATCGGCATGTCCATGATTTTGGCGGGTGAGCGAGACGGGAAAATAGACAAAGACACCATGGTCATCGAGCCGACATCCGGCAACACCGGCATTGCGCTGGCCTTTGTGTGTGCGGCCAAGGGCTACAAGCTGACGTTGACCATGCCGGAAAGCATGTCGGTCGAGCGCCGCGCGATTCTCAAAGCGCACGGTGCCACACTGGTGCTCACGCCGGCGGCGGAGGGCATGAAGGGTGCCATCACGGCGGCGGAGAAACTGGCGAACGAATCGTCGAACACCTTCGTGCCGCAGCAGTTCCACAACCCCGCAAACCCGGAGGTCCATCGGCAGACCACGGCCATGGAAATCTGGGACGACACCGACGGTAAAGCCGACATTCTGGTTTCCGGGATCGGAACCGGCGGCACAATCACCGGCGTCGGCGAAGTCCTTAAATCAAAGAAGTCCTCGTTCAAGTGTTACGCCGTCGAGCCGGAAGCTTCGCCCGTCATTACTCAGTCCCGTGCAGGTCAGGATCTGCAACCCGGAAAGCACATGATCCAAGGTATCGGTGCGGGGTTCATCCCCGGCGTGCTGAATCTCGATATCATCGACGACGTGGTATGCGTTAACAATGAAGATGCGTTTGCTTGGGCGCGCCGCGCCGCCAAACTCGAGGGTATTCTCTGCGGTATCTCGTCCGGAGCGGCCCTCTACGCCGCGGATCGCGTGGCCAACATGCCGGAGAACAAAGGTAAGAACATCATCGTAGTACTGCCCAGTGGCGGCGATCGGTACATTTCGACGCCCCTATTTGCCGAGAATTAGAATGCCGTTTCATAAGTTTCTTAGCGAACCGAGCCGCTGGCTTTAGCCTGCGCGAACACCCGGATGGCAGGACCCTGAGCCGCTGGCTTTAGCCTGCGCGAACACCCGAATGGCAGGACTCTGAGCCGCTGGCTTTAGCCTGCGCGAACACCCGAATGGCAGGACTCTGAGCCGCTGGCTTTAGCCTGCGCGAACACCCGGATGGCAGGACCCAGAAGGAATCAATAGTCTTCAGACTTGTTCCTTTTCTATGTATCCAGTAGCTCCGGCATTTAAGCCGAATTGTTCGCATTGATATGACGTCATTAGCCGGCAGGGACGCCGGATGTACTCTTTGCCGATTGAGCCAATAGGAAAATCCCGCCCGTGTTCGGCCCCAACATCTCAGTAAAACACATAACGGTGCCGATCGCCGGCATCCCCGATGCGCTGGCCGGCCTGCGCCTCGCGCACGTGTCCGACTTTCATTTTCGCAAATGGGGAGAGGTATACATTCACGCGCAAGAGGCGCTGAGTGCGCTCAAGCCCGATCTTCTTCTGCTTACCGGAGACTACGCCGTGAATCCTCACCGATGGCAGAGGCCCCTTGAAATGCTCTGCCGATTCCTCGAACCGATCGCCCAAGACACACCGATCTGCGGCGTAATGGGAAACCATGACCATCCGGATATGCTCGCCCACGGTCGAATCCCGGCCGTCTTCTTACGCAATGAATCCATCACACGGGAACACAACGGAATCCCGTACGAGGTGGTTGGGGTCGACCAGCACCATTTCGGCGGGGAAAACATTCGGGCTGCGCTGGGGGATGCCCGTGAGCGGGCACTGACGCTCCTGTTAGCGCATTATCCTTCGACCGTTTTTCGCCTGCCGCCGGGGCGTGTAGATCTCCAGCTTTCCGGCCACACCCACGGCGGGCAGATTCGTTTCCCTTTTTTCGGATGCGTCTGGCCCAACGACAAGATTTCCTGTCGCATGGCCCGAGGGCTTCATGCCGTTGGTGGCACTCTGTTGCACGTGACACCCGGTATCGGCGTTTCCAACCCCCTCCCCGTCCGTTTCCGCTGCCCGCCGGAAATAAGCGTTCTAACGCTCCAAGCCGCGATTACGAAAAAACGACCCAAAACCAAGCGCACCCAGGCTGAAGTGAACGTCGATTCGTCGCCGATACCTTGACTAGACAACCCAAATGTGCTAGAGTCAATTTGGCAGTTGAGGTGCGATTAAGTGCGTAATTTGGCATCATAATCGGCTATTTACACATAGCAGTTTGATCATTGCCATAATCGTTTTTTATCCGCCATCCTACGCGAAAAACCATCGCTTCACCTGCCAAAGACCGGCGCTTCGCGCCTGACCACAAAGACCTAGGGCTTGTTGCCATACAGAAGTGCGCGCACCAAGCCGTAGAGCACCGGTTCATGACCGGTAAAGAAGTTCGGTGTGGCACCGGCGTTTGGCCGGTGAGAGTGTTCCCGTGTAGCACCGGTTTGCAACCGGTGAACACATTCGACGGTGAAAACGAATGGCCGTAGACATTCCAAACTATCGTGTGGTGGAAAAGCTCGGGGTCGGCGCCCAGTCTCGTATCTTCCGGGCCCGTTGCATGCGCACGGGGAAGGACTACACGGTCAAAATCGTTAAGATCGTCAATCCCGAAGATACCGCCATCATCGATCTACTTCGCACGGAGTACGCCATCGGGTCGGCCATTGATCACCCCGTCATTCGCAAGGTCTACGAATTGCGCATGATGCGCCAACGTTTGCGTGTCCGTGGTGCGATCTTGTTCATGGAATATGTTGAGGGAATGTCCTTGTCCGATAAGGAGTTTCGAAAACCGCTCGACGAGATTCTGCGCATTTTCACCGAGGCGGCACGCGGGCTCGATGCCATGCATCGTGCCGGCTTTGTCCACGCCGACCTCAAACCCAGCAACATCATGGTTGATTCTGAAGGTGTGGTGAAGCTCATCGACCTCGGGCAAAGCAGCAAGATCAATGAAGCCAAGGTCCGCGTGCAAGGCACGATCGATTACATGGCCCCGGAGCAAGTGCAACGCGGCATCATGGATCGTCGGACCGACGTGTTTGGTCTCGGTGCCACGCTACATCGCGTGCTGACCGGGGTCCCCATCCCGACCGACATGAACAAGACGATTTCCATCTATTCCCAAGGGCTCGTCGGTAAGCGCATTCAGGAGATCGACCAGAGCGGAAGCACGGAGCTCCCCGCCTGCTTGGCGCGCCTCATCGAAGACTCCTGCCGCTACGAACAAGCGGGCCGTATCGCGGACATGCCCACCTTTATTGAGCGGCTTGACCTCGCACGTACCGTCAACCGCAACCGGCCCATCGGTACGGTCAAGTCGGGAGCCCAAGGTGCCGATCGCTCTGGAGAGGATGCCGCGACCCAAGTCCCTGATTCCCACCGTAACCCGACCGACTCCCCCAACGAATCAAACGCATAACATCCACAAACATACCTCCTGGCCGGACTGCCGGCGGCAAGTAAAGTTTGCCTCCCTGCCGGCTGGTTGATGGCCGGCTCGCATGTCCATCCCCGCGAAAGAAGAAACACCCGCAGAGGTGCCGATGCCACTTGTCGAGGTTCTTGGTAGGGCGGTGCCGTCTGGTGATTCGTCGCGCTGTAAAAAAGGCGTGCGGCACCCCGTAATGTTATTGGCGCGGTCAAGGGTGCCGCAGCGAGTGGAAGCTTAATTGTTATTATTTGAGTCCCCGCCCGACCGCAGTCGCGCAGACATCAAATAGTATATCGACTCGGCCAGCCCAGTCAACCAAAACTCACAAGATCAGGTATTTCGGGCATCTAGGTTACGAAAAATCCGCTGCCGGGAAATAGCCCAGAATGGATACGCTGCCGCACCACCGATAAAACTCACAAGTATCTTACCCATTCGCTCACGCCGTCACAAGCCCTGAGCAAGATAAAAACCTCAGTTTGTCATATTTTTGGTCGGTTGGGGGTTTATGGCTCGATTTGTGGCCAGCAACAGGGGCTTCGGGATACGGGCAAGAAGCTCATCAGGGGAGTGCACTGGTGCCCGATCCTTCGCTCCTTTCGAAGGGTGGGGGACGGACGCCACGGCTCGCCGGGAGGCTCGCCCTCCCAGCGGCGGAAGCCTACCCCATCAGAAGATGGCGGACGGAGCACTAGTTACCGGACTGGCCGGAGATGATTTCTAGCTCCGACAGCGATCTGTACCGTACGATATGAAGGGGAGAATACCATCCAGTCGAATTCGCCAGAAGTACAGTACCAGGGGTACAAGTAGATGAATACGCTAGAGATCGGAACTGTTGTACGGGTAGCCAGCGGAAGAGTCGAAGTCCACATAACCTCCCAAGTGCTCGATCTCGTTCATGAGAATCGATCCTACCGTATAGGTCAGCTAGGTTCGTATGTCACGATCCCCATGGACTCGCGTACGTTGGTTGGTTTCATTACCAGCGTAGGGCGCACCGACTCGGCGACTTCCGGCAGCGAGCCGGTTCTCGTGGCCCAAACGCAACTCCTCGGTGAGATCGCAGGGGGGCGCTTTACGCGCGGTGTCAACGAGTATCCGATCATCGGAGACGCAGTCTGGGTGGCGATCCAGAAGGACTTTGAGGTCATCTTCGGTACATTCGAAGAGTTGCTCGCCGGATCAAGTCATCCGCAGAGTTTTTGCCTGGGGCGTTTTGCCTACAATCGCAGCTTCGAAGTCAAGATTCTGGGGTCGGAGTTCTTCGCCAAGCACGTCGGCATCTTGGGCAACAGCGGTAGCGGAAAGAGTTGCACGACGGCAAAGATCCTTCAGGAAGTACTCGATCTGGATCAGTCGCAAGTGGTCGTCTTTGACATGCACGGCGAGTATCGTACCGCCTTCAGCGACGACGAAGGTCAAATCGATGCCAACGTTACGTATTTGGGTGTGGACGATCTGGTCTTGCCGTACTGGCTGCTGAAGTATGAAGAGTTGGAAGCGCTCTTTGTAGATCGCTCCAACCCCATAAACACCAGTACGCAAATCTCCTTTCTGCGAACCGCACTGCTTGAATTCAAACAAGATGCCGCCAATGCGCTGGGCTTGAGCAAAGTATTAACGCTGGATACGCCGATCTATTTCGCGCTCGAAAAGCTGAAGATCTATTGCGAAAACCTGAACGACGCGCGATATATATTGAATGACGACCGTTTGGCATTCGCACAGCTCGCCATGCGTTCTCTGACGCCGCTGGAACAAGGCAAGCTCATGCGTACCCAGCGCTGTCA
>Ga0214472_10002786_pt1 | contig 18613 bp, 14 predicted proteins | sample RVTome_6_FD_207662 | JGI IMG/M metagenome (GOLD analysis project Ga0214472, IMG submission 207662) | Soil microbial communities from uranium-contaminated site in the Upper Colorado River Basin, Wyoming, United States - RVT140D175 | ecosystem: Environmental > Terrestrial > Soil > Contaminated >...
GAACCTTCGAAACAGATGCAGGTAATTGGTGTTACCGGCACCAATGGTAAGACAACAGTTTCATACATGATTGCGCAAGTTTTGTTTATGCTCGGTAAGCAATCTGCTGTTATTGGAACGATAGGCAATGGCCCATTTGGAAAAGTGGAATCAGCGAATACAACAACACCTGATCCGGTTAAGTTACATTCCTTGTTTTCGAGTTGGGTTGGTGAAATTAATTCTGTCGTGATGGAAGTTTCTTCGCATGCGCTTGATCAAGGTAGAGTTGCCGGTACTGAATTTGATATTGGCGTGTTCACTAATCTGAGTCGAGATCATCTTGATTATCATAAAACGTTTAAAGATTATGCAGATGCAAAATTTCAGTTATTTAAATTTTCTGGACTTAAACATGCCATTGTTAATGTTGATGATGCTTCTGGTGTTGAGCTTATCGGTTTATTGCCAGAAACTTTGAAAGTTATCGCGTACTCAACAAAATCAATTCAGCCGGAAATAAATCAAAAGAATGTTTCATTCGTTTTTTGCGAAAAAATTGAAATTGATCATCTTAAAACAAAGTTGACGATACAAAGTCCCTGGAATCATTCTGGCGGACAAGTAACGATACAAACAAATTTATTGGGCACATTTAATGTTGAGAATATTCTCGCTGCTTTTTCATCGCTATGTGTCTCCGGGCTTTCTGCTGAAAAAGTTGCAAAAGCATTATCTGAATTTACCGGTGTACCCGGGCGCATGGAATATTTTTATTCCCGGTTAAATTCCAGGGCAAAACCATTACTCGTTGTAGATTATGCACATACTCCGGACGCACTTGAAAAAGCTTTAAGCTCATTACGTCCTTACTGTGCGGGTAAATTGTATTGTGTATTTGGTTGTGGTGGAGATCGTGATACTGGTAAACGAGCAGAAATGGGCGCTATAGCCGAGTCATTGTCAGATCAAGTGGTTTTAACCAATGACAATCCGCGAACTGAAGCAGAAGAAAAGATTGTTGAAAATATTTTAGAAGGAATTAAAGAAAAATCTAGAGTAACAATTAAATATGATCGTTCAGATGCAATTATAAATACATTTTTAAATGCCAGTGCGAACGATGTGATATTGATTGCCGGTAAGGGTCATGAAACCACACAACAAATTGGTTCGACACTATTACCATTTAGTGACCGTGAACTGGCAAGACGTTTAACGGAAGGTGATTCATGATCAGTATGTCACTTTCAAAAGTAGCTGTAGCAATCAATGCTAATTTTATTGGTGAAGATATTGTTTTTTCCGGTTGTAGTACAGATAGCCGAACAATAGAAGATGGAAATTTATTTATTGCGTTAACAGGCGAGAACTATGATGGCCATGATTATGTATCAGTAGCTGAAGAAAACGGCGCATCATCATTAATGCTTGAGCGTGAAGTGAGTCATGTGAAATCTGTGTTACAAGTTAAAAATACACGCAAGGCAATGGGGTTGCTTGCCAGAACATGGCGTGATGAAATTTCGATTCCATTAGTGGCGATAACAGGTAGCAATGGCAAGACTACTGTAAAAGAGATGGTGACAAGCATTTTGTCTGAAATTTCTGAAGTGCATGCAACCTCTGGCAATCTAAATAATGAGATTGGTGTGCCATTAACTTTATTTGGTCTTGATAAAAAACATCAATACGCCGTTATTGAAATGGGCGCGAATCATCCAGGCGAAATTGAATGGTTAAGCGCCATTGCCCGTCCCAATGTTGCCGTCATTACACAATGCGCGCCTGCTCATCTTGAAGGCTTTGGTAGCGTTGAAGGTGTGGCCAAAGCAAAAGCAGAAATATATTCCGGTTTGCAATCTTCCGGTACGGCAATCATAAATGCCGACGATGAGTATGCTGATTTCTGGAGAAAATCATGTGAGCATCTAAATCAATTTAGCTTTGGAATAAAAACGAAGTCTGCTGACGTTATTGCAAAAAATATTGTCGCTGTTACAGAAAATAATTCCATTCAATTCGAATTAAGTTGTGCTCCAGGGTCGATAGAAATTTTGTTGCCGCTTGCCGGCGAGCATAACGTTATGAACGCTTTAGCTGCCAGTGCCTGTTGTTTAAGTCTTGATGTGCCTTTGGCAACTATAAAAACCGGACTTGAAAAAATGTCGCCTGTTAAAGGTCGCTTGCAAATAAAAGCAGGCAAACACGGTGCTCGCATTATTGATGATACTTATAATGCAAATCCATCATCACTGGGAGCAGCTTTAAAAGTACTAAGTCAATATAAAGGTACTCATTATCTTGTCCTGGGAGATATGGGGGAATTAGGTTCAACAGCAGCGCAGCTTCATAAAGACGCTGGTAAATTGGCGAGGGAATCAGGTGTTGATAAATTATTTACGCTTGGTGAATTAAGCATTAATGCGTTGCAAGGTTTTGGTTCTAATTCTTTTTATTTTGAATCTCATGATGAATTAAATGAAGCATTGGTGAATCTGCTTGATGAAGATTCCATCGTATTAGTTAAAGGTTCGCGTGCTATGCAGATGGAACGCGTAGTTAATGTTTTGACGGAGGAACAAAAATAAATGTTGCTCTGGCTGACAGAATATCTTGCCCAATTTCATAGTGGCTTCAATGTATTTGGCTATCTAACGTTAAGAATAATATTGGGTGTGTTGACATCCTTGTTTGTTTCGTTTCTTTTCGGGCCTTTTTTGATAAGACGTTTAACAAGCAATCAGATCGGTCAAAGTGTAAGAGATGATGGTCCGGAAACGCATCTTAAAAAATCAGGTACACCTACTATGGGTGGATTGCTGATTCTTATATCGATTACATTTAGTACTTTATGTTGGGCCGATATTAGCAACCGTTATGTTCTGGTTGTTACGTTAGTTACCTTGCTGTTCGGTATTATCGGTTTAATTGATGACTATAAAAAAGTAATTAAAAACAATCCTAAAGGCTTAAGTGCAAAATACAAATACGTTGCACAGTCAATTGTTGGACTGAGCGCTGCTATTTATCTGTATCAATCAGCAACGCTTCCGGTTGAAACACAATTAATCATTCCGTTTGTTAAAGCTTTTGTTTTTGATCTGGGTTGGTTATATGTCGTGCTGACTTACTTCGTTATTGTTGGTTCAAGTAATGCCGTTAATTTAACCGATGGCCTTGATGGTTTGGCTATTTTGCCCACGGTATTAATTGCTGGCGCATTGGCTATTTTTGCTTATGCAACAGGTCATATTCGTTTTGCGGAATACCTTGGAATTCCCTATGTGCCAGGCGTTGGTGAAGTGGCTATTTTTTGTGGCGCCATTGCCGGGGCTGGCTTAGGTTTTCTCTGGTTTAACACTTATCCGGCTCAGGTTTTTATGGGTGATATTGGCGCCTTATCTTTAGGTGCTGCATTAGGTGTTATTGCTGTTGTAATCAGACAAGAGTTAGTTTTTTTTATTATGAGCGGCGTTTTTGTAATGGAAACTGTTTCAGTCATCTTACAAGTCGGCTCCTATAAGTTAACCGGAAAAAGAATTTTTAAAATGGCACCGTTACATCACCACTATGAACTTAAAGGTTGGCCGGAACCACGCGTTATTGTTCGGTTCTGGATTGTGACGGTGATTCTTGTCTTGATTGGTCTTGCCAGTCTGAAGATACGTTGAGGAAGATTACTTGTTTTGTATTGCCGAAAAGATGATGACGAAAAAGATAACGATGAACGAAGCTAATATACATTTCGATGCGGTTATTGTTGGTCTTGGAAAGACCGGGCTTTCGTGTGTCCGATACTTAACCAGGCAAGGTTTGAATATTGCTGTTACAGATAGTCGAAATGAACCGCCGGAATTAGCGGCGTTAAAGAAAGAATTTGAATCTATTCCTGTTTTTCTCGGCGAGATTAGTGCGGAAGCATTATTGGCTTCAGATCAAATTATTTTAAGTCCAGGCATATCACTTGAAAACGAAAGTGTTAAGCAGGCAATTGAAAATGGCATTCCGGTTGTCGGCGATATTGAATTGTTTTGTCAAAAAGCAACGGCACCCATCATTGCCATATCAGGTTCCAATGGAAAGAGTACGGTAACGACGTTGGTCGCAGAGATGACACGTCAAGCGGGTTTAAAAACATGCGTTGGCGGGAATCTGGGTACACCGGCACTTGAGTTATTAGAAGAATCAATTCCTGATGTATATGTTTTAGAGTTATCCAGCTTTCAACTGGAAACAACTTTTTCCCTGAACGCGCATGCAAGCGTGGTATTGAATGTCTCGCCTGATCATATGGATCGTTATAACAGTCTTGCTGATTATATTGGTGCCAAAAATAAAATCTATTCAGGACAAGGTTTAATGGTCATTAATCAGGATGATGGAGTCGTTAATGCAATGGCTGATGATTCAAGACAAAGTATTAGTTTTTCTCTTTCTAAACCAGAGGCAAATAATTTTGGCGTTGTTAAAGATAATGATGACATTTTCCTATGTCAGGGCGACAAAAAAATTATCAGTCAAAAAGAACTTGGTATTAAAGGTGAACATAATGTCGCTAATGCTTTAGCTGCAATGGCATTGGCAAGTTCAGTTAATGTTTCTGTCAAGGCGATGGTTGAAACATTAAAAAGTTTTAAAGGTCTGGAGCATCGATGTCAGTTAGTTAAAACGATAAATAATGTTAGCTGGTATAACGATTCGAAAGCAACCAATGTCGGTGCCTGTATCGCATCAATAAAAGGACTGTGCGAGTCAGGACATATTATTTTGATTGCTGGTGGTGATAGCAAAGGCGCTGACTTATCCAGTTTAACGGCTGTTGTTAAGCAGCATGTTAAAAAAGTGTTATTGATGGGCATGGATGCAAATAAATTAGCCAGGGTAATTGGAGCGGTAGTTTCATATGAGTTCGTTGCTGACATGGATGAAGCTGTTAAACGTGCTCATCAACAGGCAGAGCCTGGCGATTTAGTCTTGCTTGCACCTGCCTGTGCCAGTCTTGATATGTATAAAAATTATCAGCATCGCGGTAATGTTTTTGTTTCTGCGGTGAACGCATTGGAGACTTGTTGATGTCTGCCAGATATAAAAAACAGGCAACCTTAGCTTCACATTATCATATTAAGAACAGGTTAATTGTCGGTTATGACCTTTGGTTAATGGGTATTTCCTTACTCATCATTTTTATTGGTCTGGTTATGGTGACTTCGGCCTCTATTTCAATTTCTGCTAAAGAATTTGATGATCCCTTACATTATTTTTGGCGGCAGGGTTTTGCGGCAACAATAGGTTTGTCTCTGGCCTTGATTATTTTAAAAATTCCCATGCGCATATGGGAAATGGGCAGCATGACATTATTAATAACAGCAATTCTTATGTTGGTGTTAATTTTGATTCCCGGCATCGGTAAAGAAGTGAATGGCAGTATGCGTTGGATACAACTTGGGCCATTTTCATTGCAGGCATCTGAACCGGTCAAGCTATGTATTATTGCTTATCTTGCCAGTTATCTGGTTCGTCATGGCGAAACAGTACAAACAGACTTTAAGGGATTTATCCGACCCATTGGTGTCCTGACATTAATCTCAGGTTTGTTATTACTCGAACCTGATTTTGGTGCAAGCGTTGTCTTGTTTGCTACGGCATTAGGTATGTTGTTTATGGCGGGTGTGCCTTTAAGTCGCTTTTGTGCATGGGGAACAGTTGCTCTTGGCGCGTTGACTACTCTGGCTATTCTTTCTCCTTATCGTATGCAGCGTCTGATGAGTTTTGTTGATCCGTGGAAAGACCCTTATGACAGTGGTTTTCAATTAACTCAAGCCTTGATTGCTTTTGGTCGCGGTGATTGGATTGGTGTCGGTTTGGGTAGTAGTGTACAAAAATTATTTTACTTACCTGAAGCACACACAGATTTTGTTTTCTCTGTATTGGCTGAAGAGCTGGGGCTTTTCGGTAGCATCACCATGATACTTTTATATTCATTTATTGTTTGGCGTGCCTTTGTTATTGGTCATATAGCTGAACGCGTAGAAAAATATTTCGCTGCTTATTTTGCTTATGGCATTGGCTTGATCATTGGATTACAGGCTTACATTAATATCGGCGTGAACATGGGTGTGCTGCCAACGAAAGGATTGACGTTGCCACTAATGAGCTATGGCGGTAACAGTTTAATTGTCTACTGTATGTTGCTGGGTATTTTGTTACGTATTGAATATGAGAATCGACAAGATGCTCGCAATGCAATCCCAAAAGTGGTGCCTGCTTATGTGCGATAAAAATATTTTAATCATGGCAGGTGGTACAGGTGGGCATGTCTATCCGGCACTGGCTGTTGCCGATAATCTGAAAGAAAAAGGATTCAAATTATTCTGGTTAGGAACAAGCAAAGGTATGGAAGCCAGAGTTGTTCCTAATCATGGTTACCCGTTATTGAAAATTAATGTTGCTGGAGTAAGAGGCAATGGTGTTTTACGTTTATTGTTTACGCCTTTCATGCTTGCGATTGCGCTGGTTCAGGCATTAATGATTATGGTTAAAGTTCGTCCTGTCGTTGTTCTTGGTATGGGTGGTTTTGCCAGTGGACCAGGCGGCATTGCGGCGTGGTTGATGCGTATACCTTTACTTATTCATGAGCAAAATGCGATAGCCGGTTTAACCAATCGATTATTAGCACCATTCGCTGTTTCTATTATGGCGGCCTTTCCCGGTGCATTTAAAGAATCAAAAAAATTAACCATCACAGGCAATCCTGTTCGTAACGATATTGTGAATTTGCCTGAGCCCGAACAACGATATGCCAATCGGGATTTAAAAATATTAAAAATATTAGTACTGGGCGGAAGTCTTGGTGCGAAGAAATTAAACGAAGTTATACCGCAAACATTATCTGTTTTAGGTAATGAGTATCAATTTGAAATTAAACATCAATGTGGTGAACGACATCTTGCTGATACTGAAGCAGCTTATAAAGAATATAACGTCGGGGTAGAAGTGATGCCATTCATCAATGATATGGCAAAAGTTTATGCCTGGGCTGATATTGTCATTTGTCGTGCCGGCGCTTTAACAGTTGCCGAGTTAGCGGCAACAGGAATCGGTTCAATCCTCATTCCATTTCCTTATGCGGTCGATGATCACCAGACAGAAAATGCAAAGTATCTTTCGGTTGAAGGTGCTGCAATTCTGATTCAGGAAGCGCAGTTAAGCGTCGAAAAATTAAAAGAACTTTTATTAAAACTGTGTCATGCGCCTGAGCAATTATTGCAAATGGCAATGAAAGCAAGATCACTGGCGAAACCAACAGCGACGGATGATGTTGCAAAATTATGTATGGAGGCGATTCATGCGTGATATGCAATTACATGCGATGGGTCGCGTAAAGCATATCCATTTTGTTGGTATCGGTGGTGCTGGTATGGGCGGCATAGCCGAAGTACTTAAGAATATTGGTTATGAAGTTACAGGTTCCGACATTAAAGAGAGTGAGATTACGAAAAGACTCGAATCATTAGGCGTCAAGGTAGCAATTGGACATGCTGCTGAGAATATTGCAAGTACCGATGTTGTTGTCGTGACAAGTGCAATTGATGAAAGCAATGAAGAAGTGTGTGCTGCACGAAATAATAGAGTGCCGGTTGTACGTCGAGCAGAAATGTTAGCCGAGTTGATGCGTTTTAGTCAGGGGATTGCTATCGCAGGTACGCACGGCAAAACTACAACAACAAGTTTGGTTGCCAGTGTGCTGGCGGAAGGTGGTCTCGATCCAACTTATGTTATTGGTGGTTTGTTAAACAGTTCCGGATCACATGCGCGTCTTGGCACAGGAAAATATATTGTTGCTGAAGCAGATGAAAGTGATGCTTCTTTCTTACACCTTTATCCTGTTATTGCTGTCATAACCAATATTGATGCCGATCATCTCGATACTTATGCAGGTGATTTTGCCAACTTACGACATAACTTTGTTGAGTTTTTGCATCAATTACCATTTTATGGTTTGGCAGTTCTGTGTATTGATGATGAAGGTGTTCGCAAAATTTTACCTGAAGTAACCAAGCCGATTGTTACTTACGGTCTGGATTTTGAAGCGGACTATAACGCCCAATTGATAAAACAGGAAAATATAAAAACCTGGTTTAAAGTTTCGCATAAGGATAAAAAAGACTGGTTGGAAGTTGAGCTTAACCTTCCCGGTAAACACAATCTATTAAATGCTTTGGCCTCAATTGCCGTTGCACATGAACTAGGTGTTAGTGATGAGAATATTATTAAAGCTTTGAGTCATTTTCAGGGTATATCACGTCGATGTCATGTTCGTGGTGATATCAGGCTAAATAATATTAATGTCACGTTGATTGATGATTACGCGCATCATCCAACCGAGATAGAAGCGATTATCGATGCGATTAAATCCGGTTGGCCAAACCGACGCCTAGTGGTGGTTTATCAACCGCATCGATATACGCGACTACGTGATCTTTTTGAAGATTTTAGTCGAGTACTTTCAAGCGTAGATTGTTTATTAATGCTTGACGTGTATCCGGCGGGGGAAACTCCCATTACTGGTGCAGACAGTCGTTCTTTGTGTCGGGCGATTAGATTGCGCGGTCAGGTTGATCCGATTTTTGTTGAAGACATGGAAACTGTTACTGAAGTTCTTTCCAGTTTGCTGGAAGAGAATGATTTATTACTGACTTTGGGAGCCGGTGATATTGGCTCATTGTCGAAACAGCTTTACTCAAGTGCAGTGCATTAAGGATTTAGATTGTGTTGGGTATAGAAAATGAAATGCAAAAGATGCGGGTGGTTTTTAATAACAGTATGAATATTGATATTGACAGCACATTGTTTCGAGGTGAATTGCGAGAGCAAGAGCCTATGTCACGTCATACCTCATGGAAAACCGGTGGTGATGCAGAATATTTTTATGTGCCAGCTGATAGTGAAGACTTATCTGTATTCATGTCGGGTTTGCCAAGTGATATGCCGGTGACCTGGGTCGGTCTTGGTAGCAATTTATTAGTACGTGATGGTGGATTATCCGGTGTCGTTGTCTCTGTCATTGGTGTGCTTAATGAACTCGAGTGTATTAATGAAAATGAATTGAAAATAGGCGCAGGCGTTACCTGTGCAAAGGCAGCGCGCTTCGCTGCTAAACATGGATTAGCAGGTATTGAGTTTTTAGCCTCTATTCCGGGCTCGATTGGTGGAGCGTTAACTATGAATGCCGGTGCCTATGGTGGAGAGTTTTGGCGATACGTAAAACAGGTCGAGACAATAAATAAAAAGGCAGAACGTCAATTTTATTCAAGAGACCAATTTGAAGTTGGTTATCGTAGTGTTTCGCTTGCCGCTGATGAATGGTTTGTTGGATGCACATTAGAATTGAATATTTCAAACAAAGAAGAGATAGAAAAAAATATAAAACAAATATTAAGTGAACGAGCAGCAGCACAACCATTAGGACAACACAGTTGTGGTTCAGTATTTAGAAACCCGGAAAAGGATCATGCTGCAAGATTAATAGATTCATGTGGACTAAAAGGAAAACAAATAGGCGGTGCGGTTGTTTCGGAAAAGCACGCCAATTTTATTATTAACACGGGCGATGCAACTTCATTGGATATAGAAACATTGATCGAAGAGGTGCAAGCAACTGTATTTGAAAAGCATGCTGTTAAATTAATTCCGGAAGTCAGAATTATCGGTGAAAAAAGGGGTGCGCAATAATGCACGTACCTGAATATCACACATCTGAGTTTGGCAAGGTTGCTGTATTAATGGGTGGGCAGTCGGCTGAGCGGGAAGTCTCATTACAAAGTGGTCAGGCAGTTTATGCTGCACTTTGTAATGCGGGTATTGATGCACATGTAATCGACTTTAATAAGAATGAATTTAAAAAATTAATCAGTAATGATTTTGATCGTGTGTTTATCGCATTACATGGTCGCGGTGGAGAAGATGGAACAATACAAGGTGCGCTGGAAACAATAGGCCTGCCTTATACCGGTAGCAATGTGTTGAGTTCTGCATTGGCAATGGACAAGGTTCGTAGTAAAGCCATCTGGCGTGATTCAGGTTTGCCAACACCCGCAGCTATTGAATTAAATAAAACAAGCAACTGGGAACAGGTAGTAGAAGAATTGAAATTACCGATCATGGTTAAGCCTGTCAGAGAAGGCTCGAGTGTCGGCGCCAGTAAAGTAACTCAAGCCGGGAATTTGTTTCATGCATGGAAGCAAGCAAATCAATTTGATGATCGCGTCATGGCTGAAAGCTGGGTTGAGGGAGATGAATATACGATTCCTGTTTTAGGCGAAACTGTATTGCCGATAATTAAGCTTGAGACAAAACGTGAGTTTTATGACTATCAGGCAAAGTATGAAGATGATGATACGAAATATATTTGTCCCTGCGGCCTTGATGAAGAAGTTGAACGAAGATTAGGTGCACTAGCTTTACAAGCATGCAGGTTATTAGGCGTTAGTGGCTGGAGTCGAGTTGACTTAATGATCGATGAAGCAAAAAGTCCGTGGTTAATTGAAGTTAATACTGTTCCGGGCATGACCAGTCATAGTTTAGTTCCTATGGCGGCAAAACAAGCAGGACTTTCTTTTGAGCAGTTAGTCGTTCAAATACTGGCGACCAGTCTGGTAATGCCCGTTGCAAAGGAAACACAAAGCTAATGAGTATCGACATGGTAATTGATCCGGACAAACTGCAATTTAATAGTGTTGATAGAAGTCATGATCGTGGTTCCCGAATTTTTGGGATGGTGTTTGTTTTAACTTTTATCGGTTTATTAGTGTGGGGTGGAATATATCTGTCTCATGCAGATACATTGCCAATAAAACAGGTTCGAATTGAAGGCGACTTTACACGTCTGTCTCCGGTTGATTTGCAATTGCTTGTTACAGATAAAGTTCGTGGTGGTTTTTTCAATCTTGATGTGGATGCCGTGCGACTCGCTTTATTGAATGAACCCTGGGTAAGTGAAGTAACTGTAAAACGTGTCTGGCCAGAGGCATTACGAGTTATTGTTATTGAACAGGTGCCGGTTGTTCGTTGGAAAGAATCAGGCTTATTGAATGCCGCCGGGGAATATTTTGCACCTGATCCTGCAACGATACCTGCGGAATTACCTTTGCTATCAGGTCCTATTGGTTCGGAAGTAGTGATATTAAATCAGTTTAATGCGATGCAGGAACAATTTAAATTAATTGGTTTTAAGGTGGCTTCAATGGCCTTGAATGAAAGACGAGCATGGTCGTTTCAACTTGAAAATGGCATCAAGGTTATTTTAGGGCGACGTGATTTTGAAGAACGGTTGAATCGATTTTTGACTTTAATACCGACAACAATTTCGGGTCGTATTGAACAGACTGAATCAGTAGATATGCGTTATACAAATGGTTTTTCCATTCGATGGAAAAAATAACAAAACAATTCTGCATCATGATATTAGGCGGATAAAACATGGTTAAGAAAACAGATAAAAATCTTATTGTCGGATTGGACATTGGTACCTCTAAAGTGGTTGCCATTGTTGGTGAAATTTCAGTAGATGATGAGATTGAAATAATAGGTATTGGCTCAAACCAGTCGCGCGGTCTTAAAAAAGGGGTGGTGGTTAATATTGAATCAACGGTGCATTCGATTCAAAGAGCAATTGAAGAGGCCGAGTTGATGGCAGGCTGTGAGATTCATTCTGTTTTTACAGGTATTGCTGGCAGCCATATACGAAGTTTAAATTCTCATGGCATCGTGGCGATACGAGATAGTGAAGTTTCGTACAGCGATGTTGATCGGGTAATCGATGCAGCAAAAGCCGTTGCTATACCGGCCGATCAGAAAATTCTACATATATTGCCGCAGGAATTTATTATCGATAATCAGGAAGGTGTTAAAGAACCTATCGGTATGTCTGGCGTTAGACTCGAATCAAAAGTGCATATAGTAACGGGCGCAGTCAGTGCCGCACAAAATATTGTCAAGTGTGTACGTCGATGTGGTTTGGAAGTAGACGATATTATCCTTGAACAACTTGCTTCAAGTTATGCTGTCTTAACTGAAGATGAAAAAGATCTTGGTGTTTGTATGATTGATATTGGTGGCGGCACAACCGATATTGCGGTCTTCACTGATGGCGCTATTCATCATACTGCTGTTATTCCTATCGCTGGCGATCAAGTGACTAATGATATTGCTGTCGCATTGCGTACACCGACACAACATGCTGAAGATATCAAGGTTCAATACGCTTGTGCACTGACACAACTCGCAAAAAATGACGAAAGTATTGAAGTCCCCGGTGTCGGTGATCGTCCCTCGCGTCGTCTTGCTCGTCAAACTTTAGCTGAAGTCGTTCAGCCCAGATATGAAGAACTGTTTAGTCTGGTGCAGGCTGAATTAAGACGAAGTGGTTATGAAAATTTGATTGCTGCCGGGATTGTGCTTACCGGTGGTAGTTCAAAAATGGATGGCGTGATCGAATTGGCAGAAGAAATATTTCATATGCCGGTTCGATTAGGTATTCCGCAATATGTTTCAGGTTTATCAGATGTGGTTAAAAGTCCGATTTATGCAACAGGTGTGGGCTTGTTAATTTTTGGAAAAAAACAGAGTCAGGAAGGTATGACACAGATTCATATTAATGATGGTGTGAAAGGTGTTTTTGAAAGAATGAAAAGTTGGTTTCAGGGTAATTTTTAGTTAATAAATTATAAATATTTTTAGGAGGTTACAACATGTTTGAATTAGTCGATGCAGCTAATCAGGCGGCTGTTATAAAAGTAATAGGCGTCGGTGGTGGTGGTGGCAATGCTGTACAGCATATGCTGAGTGGAAACATTGAAGGTGTTGAATTTATTTGTGCAAACACAGATTCACAGGCACTTAAAAATTCAGGTGCGAAAACGGTTCTACAATTAGGAAGTAATATGACTAAAGGTTTAGGCGCTGGTGCTGATCCTGAAGTTGGTCGTCAAGCTGCTCTAGAGGATCGCGATCGTTTAATGGATGTACTTGATGGCTCGGATATGGTTTTCATTACTGCAGGTATGGGGGGTGGCACAGGTACAGGTGCGGCACCTATCGTTGCTCAAGTTGCAAAAGAAATGGGTATCTTGACGGTTGCCGTTGTGACTCGGCCTTTTGCTTTCGAAGGAAAAAAACGTGGAGCGGTAGCTACAGAAGGTATTATTGAGTTAAGTCAGTTTGTTGATTCATTAATTACCATCCCTAACGAAAAACTGCTTAGTGTTCTTGGCCGTGATGTTAGTTTGTTAAATGCGTTCAGTGCAGCAAATGACGTACTGCTAGGTGCGGTTCAGGGTATTGCCGAATTAATTACCTGTCCTGGTTTGATTAATGTGGATTTTGCTGACGTTAGAACAGTCATGTCGGAAATGGGTATGGCTATGATGGGTTCAGGCAAAGCACAAGGTGAAGAACGTGCAAAAATAGCTGCTGAAGCTGCGATATCAAGTCCTCTATTGGAAGATGTTAACCTTTCCGGTGCCAGAGGAATTTTGGTAAATATTACCGCGGGCATGGATCTGTCTATTGGTGAATTTGACGAAGTCGGAACAACGATTAAAGAGTTTGCTTCTGAGAATGCAACGGTCGTCGTTGGAACCGTTATTGATCCTGAAATGTCGGGTGATATTCGGGTTACAATTGTTGCAACTGGGCTAGGAAACCTTAAAGATGATGCATCTCGCATCAAATTGGTTCAAAATGAGAGTATCAGCGTCGATTATAGAGATCTTGAGCGACCAACAGTGATGAGAAACAAGGCGCCTGAGACCGAAGAAGGTATGGTAAAAGGAAATGCGGATTACCTTGATATTCCAGCATTTTTAAGAAGGCAAGCAGACTAGATTTCGTTTTTACGTGGTATAGTAGTAGGCTCTGGAATCGGGAAATTCCGGGCAAGATACTGTAATGGCACTAAAATTGCCTATAATACAAAGAGATAAGAATAAAAGTTCCTTAAAGAGAATAGGGTTAATTAGTAATCGATGATTAGGCAACGAACATTAAAAAACGTAATTCGGGCTACTGGGGTAGGCCTGCATACGGGTAAAAAGGTCTTTTTGACCCTAAGACCAGCGCCTGCAAACTCAGGAATTACGTTTCGTCGCGTTGATTTGGATCCTGTAGTAGAGATACCGGCCAACCCTGAATATGTCGGTGATACCAGTCTTTCAAGTACATTAGTCAAAGATAATGTACGAATTTCCACTGTTGAACATTTACTTTCCGCGTTAGCAGGTTTTGGAATAGATAATGCGTTTATAGATTTAAGCGCTGATGAAGTTCCTATTATGGACGGCAGCGCAGGTCCATTTGTCTTTTTAATTCAATCTGCAGGGATTGAAGAACAGTCCGCTCCAAAGAAATTTTTAAGAATAAAAGAAAAAGTTCGTGTCGAAGAAGATGGCAAGTGGGCCATGTTTGAACCGTTTGACGGCTTCAAAGTAGGTTTTACAATTGAATTTGACCATCCTGTTTTTAACGATAGTAACTGTCACGCAGAAATTGATTTTTCCACCACTTCTTTTGTTAAAGAAGTAAGTCGTGCCCGTACTTTTGGCTTTATGCGCGATGTTGAATTGTTACGCGAAAAGAATCTGGTATTAGGTGGCAGTCTGGACAATGCCGTTGTCGTTGATGATTACCGGATTCTTAATGAAGATGGTCTTCGATACGAAGATGAATGTGTGAAACATAAAATTCTTGATGCGATTGGTGATTTGTATTTATTGGGTCATAGCCTGATTGGTGCATTCAGTGGGTTCAAATCTGGCCATGCATTAAATAATGCACTTTTACGAGCATTACTGGCAAATGAAGATGCATGGGAGTTGGTTAGCTTTGAAGATGGGCATGCAGCACCCATTTCATTTATGCAGGCGATTCCTGCAGACTGATTTACTTATGGTAATTTTTTGATAATTTTAAAATGCACTCGCGTAATTGAGGATCGGTAAAATTGTCAGCAACATCAATAAGGACTTGAGCTGAATTTTTAGATAAGGACATCGGTTTTTGAGGTTTAGAAGCATTATCAGGAATTATTTTTTTAACTTTAATCCTGATTGTTTTTACAGAAGTAAAGTTTAATTGATTGTTTAAAGCATTAAGGATAGCTGGAATATTATAACGTAGGCGGGTTGCCCAGTTAGAAGAACTAACAAGTAAAATTGCAGAGTCTGTTTTGATATTAGCTAGTTCAAAATGATCAGGCAAAGATGGATCCAGGCATTTTTTTAATTTGTGATCTATTTCCTGAATAGAATTGGCTTTTTTACAAAGATTAGCAATAGGATAGCGCTTATCTTGTAGTAATTCGCTGATAGGTAAGCTTGTTTTTTTTATATCAGTATTATTCATAAGTAGTGAGTATACATGTTTAAATTTGGCGCAGAATAAATATGCAATTATTTTTAGTATCAAAATCTAGAAAAAAGAGTCAGACACTTACTTTTGGTCCTGCTGCCTTGAGTGTTTTTTTGATATTAGGTGTTGTCGTTGGTTTGTTGATTTTTCATGCAGGTAGTATTTACGCGATAAATTTGACGCGCGGTTCGTTTAAAGATTTATACTCGCAAACGGCTCCTATCTGGAGTCAAGAAATAGATGTTCAGCAACAAATGCTTAATCAAGCGCAGGAAAATGCTAAAAAAAATCTTGATGCATTAGCGGCAAGATTAAGTAAATTGCAGTCTCATGTCATGCGCCTGGATGCGCTTGGCGCTCGTCTGGCTAATATGGCTGATCTTAATGAAATCGAGTTTGATATTAATTCTGCTCCGGGATTGGGTGGTCCACAGTCTGTAAATATTCAAGGTACTATGGAAGTTAGTGGTTTTATTGCGGCATTGGAAGAGTTAAATAGCAAAATACAGGATCGTTCAGAAAAACTGACAGCGATGGAGTCGATGTTGATCGATAGAACATTGCAGGAACAGACTCTTCCAACGGGCAGTCCAACGATGGATGGCTGGATTTCTTCATTATTTGGTTCGCGCGCCGATCCTATAACAGGAAAAATAGAGTTTCATGATGGTATTGATTATGCGGGTAAAGTGGGTTCTCCTCTACTTGCGGTTGCTTCCGGTATTGTTACCTGGTCAGGTGTTCGTTATGGATATGGTAATATGGTGGAAATTAATCATGGAAATGGTTATCAGACGCGTTATGCACATAACAAGAAAAATCTGGTTGTTGTCGGACAAAAGGTTGAGCAAGGTGAAATTATTGCACTTATGGGCTCGTCAGGTAGATCAACAGGGCCTCATGTTCATTTCGAAGTTGTGAACAATGGAAAAGCAGTAGATCCAAAAAAATACATTTCTTTGAAATAAATACTCCCTCGATTATCTTGCCTCTCTAAAATTCATTTTGCGTAACTGTACGTGATAAATTACGTAATAAAAAAATAAAGATAAATTAGTATGATTATAGGATTAGCAAAAAAAATATTTGGTACTCGTAATGATCGAGTAATCAAAAAATTAAACAAAATAGTAAATCAAATAAATCCTCTCGAGGATGAATTAAAGTTACTTAGTGATCAAGATTTTCCAGAAAAGACAAATCAGTTAAAAGAAAGACTAAAGCAAGGTGAAAGTCTGGATGACATTTTACCAGAAGCATTTGCTCTTGTTCGAGAAGCAGGACTACGCGTTTTAGGCATGCGTCATTTTGATGTGCAGTTGATTGGTGCGATGGTACTACATCATGGCAATATTGCTGAAATGCGTACAGGTGAAGGTAAAACATTAGTCGCAACCCTGGCAGCTTATTTAAATGCCTTGTCAGGATTAGGCGTTCATGTTGTAACAGTCAATGATTATTTGGCGAGACGTGATTCTGAATGGATGGGTCAAATATATAGTTTTCTTGGCTTAACTACCGGTGTCATTGTTAGCGGTCTATCAACAGAAGAAAGAAAAATAGCATATCAATGTGATATTACCTATGGCACCAACAACGAATTTGGTTTTGATTATTTACGTGACAATATGGCCTTTAGCAAAGAAGGTCGTGTCCAAAGAGGCCTGAATTTTGCGATAGTTGATGAAGTAGATTCTATTCTTATTGATGAAGCGAGAACGCCATTGGTTATTTCAGGAATGGTGGATGATAAGTCAGAACTTTACCTGACAATAAATGCATTAATACCAAAACTCGTTGTTCAAAAAGTCGAAGATGGTCCGGGTGATTTCACTCTGGATGAAAAATCGAAGCAAGTTTACTTTACTGAAGATGGCCACGATCACATAGAAAAATTATTAATAGAAAATAATATTCTTAAACCGGATCAAACTTTATATGATCCTGCCAACATTAGTATCCTGCATCATCTAAATGCTGCATTAAGAGCGCATCATCTATTCAAAAATGATGTTGATTATATTGTAAAGGATGATGAAATTGTTATTGTTGATGAGTTTACCGGTCGTACTATGCAGGGACGGCGTTGGTCGGAAGGTTTGCATCAAGCGATAGAAGCAAAGGAAAATGTAACGATACAGAATGAAAATCAGACGCTTGCTTCAATAACCTATCAGAATTATTTTCGATTATATTCAAAGCTATCTGGTATGACCGGTACTGCGGATACAGAAGCATTCGAATTTCAATCAATATACGCTCTCGAAGTTGTTATTATTCCGACTAATATGACAATGATTCGCGATGATCAAAGCGATGTTATCTTCCTGACAGCGAAAGAAAAATATGCAGCGATGATTGAGGATATAAAACATTGTCAGTCTAATGGCCAGCCTGTACTAGTCGGCACAGCTTCTATAGAAGTATCAGAATACTTATCTAATTTACTTGATAAAGAAAAAATCAAGCATCAGGTATTGAATGCCAAGTTTCATGAGAAAGAAGCTGAAATTATTGCTCAAGCCGGTCAACAGGGGGCAATTACTATTGCTACAAATATGGCGGGTCGTGGTACGGATATAGTATTGGGCGGCAATTTTGAGGCGGAAGTTAAATCGTTAAAAGATCCAGATCAAAAACAAATTGACAGGCTTAGGGAAGAATGGAATAAGCGCCATCAAAAAGTATTAGACAGTGGTGGCTTACATATTATTGGTACCGAGCGACATGAATCACGACGAATAGACAATCAACTTCGAGGACGTTCAGGACGTCAAGGTGATCCTGGATCAAGTCGTTTCTATCTTTCACTGGAAGATAACTTGATGCGAATTTTTGCATCAGATCGTATTTCTTCAATCATGCAAAAACTGGGCATGGATGAAGGTGAAGCGATTGAATCTAAATTAGTCACTCGTGCGATTGAAAATGCTCAGCGTAAAGTTGAGGCACATAACTTTGATATTCGTAAGCACCTTCTTGATTATGATGATGTTGCAAATGATCAGAGAAAAGTAATCTACGAACAAAGAAATGATTTGCTTGATGGAGAAAATGTTGCTGAAGAAGTTAGTGATATGCGTTTTGATGTTATTGAAAGTGTAATCGACAGCTATATTCCTCGAGGTAGTATAGATGAAATGTGGGACGTTGCTGGCCTTGAAACTGCATTTCTACATGAGTTTGATTTATCAGTCGATATTCAGTCATGGCTTAAGCAGGATAA
>Ga0214472_10002787_pt1 | contig 18606 bp, 17 predicted proteins | sample RVTome_6_FD_207662 | JGI IMG/M metagenome (GOLD analysis project Ga0214472, IMG submission 207662) | Soil microbial communities from uranium-contaminated site in the Upper Colorado River Basin, Wyoming, United States - RVT140D175 | ecosystem: Environmental > Terrestrial > Soil > Contaminated >...
GTCTGGTGTCTAGGGTCGAGGGTCTCGGGTCGAGTGTCAAGGTTTCGATGCGTTCGGTGGGACGAATTTGGGAGGCGCCGATCTGCAAAGGCGTCGGTGAGTGCCATCGTGGCGGATGCCGTGGAAACCTGCTACGCTGGGCCGTTGACGGTGCTGAAAACTACTGCGATCCCATGACGAGAGCGCTCACTATGAAACGTGCCAATCAGCGTCCCGCCTGGTTCCTTGTTCTGTTCGCCACGATGTTGATTTCCGCGTCTTCCAAAACCAGTATGGCCGCCGATCCCTTTCAGCCGACGTCACAGGACCGGTTCGTGCCGGCGGATGCCAAGCTGGCGGCTGTCTGGTGCGAGGGGAGTTTTACGGAAGGGCCCGTCGCGGCGGCTGACGGAGCGATCTTGTTTTCCGACATCGGCCCCGGCGCCAATCGCATCATGCGGTACGAGCCGCGCACGGGCGAAACCACCGAGTTCCGCCGCCCCAGCGGGCAGTCTAACGGGCTGTTCCTTGACTCACGCGGACGGTTGGTGGCCTGCGAAGGCGCCAATGGCGGCGGCCGCAGGATCTCAATCACCGAGCCTGACGGCACGGTCCGCACGTTGGCAGACCGGTATCAAGGCAATCGATTCAACAGCCCCAACGATCTGGCCATCGACGCCCGTGACCGGGTTTATTTCACCGATCCACGCTACGTCGGCGACGAGCCGCGGGAGTTGGATTTTGAAGGCGTGTTTCTCGTGTTGCCCGATGGCGCCGTGCACCTGGCCACCGACGACGTGCAAAAGCCCAACGGCATCCTCGTCTCGCCGGATCAGCAGACGGTCTACCTGGCCGACAACAATTCCGACCCCGCGGGCAATCATCAACTGCTGGCGTTCGACATCGCCGACGACGGCCGACTGACGGGCAAACGAGTACTGCACGATTTCGGACCTAACCGCCGCGGCATCGACGGTATGACGCTGGACGCCGAGGGGAACATCTACGCCACCGCCGGCAGCGGGCCGCGCGCCGGGGTGTACGTCTTCGACCGGACGGGTGGGCCGCTGGCCTTCATCCGGACGCCCGGCGATCCGACCAATTGCGTATTCGGCCGCGGCGGGGAGCGAAACACTCTCTACATCACCGCCGGCGGCGAAGACGGGAAGTATTGCCTGTATCGGATCCGGCTGTCCGGCCAGTAGCCACGCTTCGGCTCGCACCCAAATGCCGATTTCGCGTTTTCCGCGGAGAATTCTTCGTCCGTGACGGCGGCGGCATTGGATAGCGCGGGCCAGGCCGAAGAGGCGCAACGATATCGTGATTCGATTCGACAATTTACGAGCGATTGCGCGGTAACAGTCATCGTCCGAACCACTCACGAATCACGCAGGATTCGTGTACTGGGCCGCCGTATCGCAACGACGCTCCATCCGCCGGGTTTAGTTGTCGAACGGCTGACGATCAGCTACGCTTTATGTATGACGATCGAGCAGTTGCGCGCCTTTTATAACGCTGAACCATTCCAGCAGTTTGTCATGCACCTGGCCGATGGCCGCAGCATCCCCGTGCGACATCGCGAGTTCATCATGGCCGTGCCGAGCGGACGGACCATCGTCGTTTGCCAGCCGGACGATACGCTAAACGTAATCGATCTGCCGCTAGTCACCGATCTGGAAATCCAACCGAACGGCCGGAAATCGCGAAAACGGCGGCGGGAATAGTGGTAAACGGTAGACGGTAGACGGGGAAGCGCGGTTCTTCGCGCTTTGTCCACTCAACCGTTCCTCCACCGTTTCTCCGCGGCCTCTGCGTCTCTGCGTGAGGCTCTTTCCGTAACGCACAACCGCCGTGCCCCGACTTGTCGCCAGTTAATTGGAGTCACTCACCCTGATGTGGGCCATTGTACTTACGGCACGCTCGAAACTTTAGCCGCACTCTGGTGGCGCGCATCCACCTCGGCGGCGACCGGCCCGCGCATCTTGAGAAATCCGGCGATGGCGATGATCAGGCCGGCGAGCAGCACCAACAGTGCCAGCCATAATTTGGCGTTGCGCCGCACGCCCTCCAGGGCTTCCGACCGGCCGGTCAAGGCCGAGGCGATGAAGAACACGACCAGCGCGAGGATGATCTTCACGCCCATTAAAGCGTGGTACAGTCCGTCGCCGGAGTGCTGCGGTATGGCCACCTTGATGTAGTTGTAGAAGCCGGTGACCAAAAACAGCACAATGCCCACCGGGACAAATTTGCGCCAGCGGGCCAGCACCTGCTGGCGCAGCGCGGCGTGCGGCTCGTCGGGCAACTGCGCGGCCGACGGCAACAGCACGTAGCGCATGAAGACGCTGCCGCCGATCAGGACGACGGCCGTGGCGACGTGTGTCACGCGGGACAGCACGTCAAGAATAAACAGCGGATCGGACGTGAGCGCCAACAGCGTCCCAGACGGCATCAGAGGCGGCATGAAGGTCGTGGCGTCCAAAAGCGGCATGTCCGGTACTCCGTGCGAATAGGATGACTATTTTCCGGCTTTCGCCCGGCGGGCCTTCAATTGAGGATCGCGGGCCAGCGGCAACTTGACGGGGCGCCCCGTTTCGGCCGCCTTGTAGATGCCGAGAATGACTTCCACACTGCGGCGGCCTTCGTGACCGTCGATCGATGGGGTACTCTTTTTCTTGATGGCGTCCACAACGTCCTTAAACTGCAGCGCGTGGCCGTGGTGGCCGATGGCCGATGGGTCGGCGGCGCCGCCGCCGGTGCTTTTTTTCTTGGACATCTGGCGATGGATGGCTTCGTCGCGGCGGTGCTTTTTCGCAAAGTCCCATTTGACGATGTCCTCTTCCTCCATCATCGCCGAGCCGGCCGAGCCGTGGATCTCGATCCGTTTCAAGTAGCCGGGATAAATCGCTGTGCTCGCTTCGATCACTCCCAGCGCACCGTTGGCGAATAAAAGGGTGGCCACGGCCGTGTCCTCCACGGCGATCCGCTCGTGGGCCAGCAATGCCGTCTGCGCGCGGATTTCAGCCACGGGACCCATCAGCCACAGCAGCAGATCGACGCTGTGGATGGCCTGATTCATCAGCGCGCCGCCGCCGTCAAGCTCCCACGTGCCGCGCCACGCGCCGCTGTCGTAGTACTCCTGCGTTCGGTACCACTTCACGTAGGCGTCACCGACGGTGAGCCGGCCGAAGCGGCCCGATTCGATCGCCCGCTTGATCTCGCGGCCCGAATCGTGAAACCGCGACGGGAACACCGTCGAAAGCGTCACGCCGGCCTCTCGGCAGGCGTCGATGATCTTGTCGCAGCGGCGCAGCGTGATCTCCAGCGGTTTTTCGACGATCACATGTTTACCCGCCCGGGCCGCCGCGATGGCCGGCTCCATGTGCGCGCCGCTGGGCGTGCCGACGGTGACGATCGTCACGTCGGGGTCGGCCAGCATGTCCGGCAGCCGGTGGTAGGCGCGGCAACCGCTCGATTGGGCGAACCGATCGGCCGCCGCCGGCACCATGTCGAAACAAGCGACCAGTTTCGCCCCCCGCACGTCGGCGATCGCCCGGGCGTGGAAGTTGGCGATCATGCCGCAACCAATGATGCCGAAGCCGTGTGCCATGCTTGCCGTGTCTCCGTGAGATATGTGTGAAAACGCGGATTATAGAACGACGGGTGGCCGGGGTCGAGCGCAGCGAACCCCCGGCGAATTCACGGGGGACATAGCGCTGCTGGGGGCTCGCCATCCAGGCTCGACCCCAGGCACCCTCGCACTGGCCAATACAGCTTGTGACATCCGCGGCGCTATTGCACCAGCGACAACCAGAGCATCCAAACGCTCGTGGCATTCAGGCAGAGATGTACGATAATGCACGGCAGGATGCGATGTGTGCGCTGGTAAAGATAGCCCAGCCCCAGCGCGAGAACCAGCAGCGCCACAATGTCCGGGCCGTGGGCGACGTGCATCAAAGAGAATGCGGTCGCGCTGAGGACGATCGGTCCCCAGGCGGTGCGTTCCAGCCCGGCTTCATCTTCTGCTTCGTTGGCTGGCGGCGACGCCTTGTCGTCCGCATGAGCGCGGGGAGAAGCGAATGGATTGATCGCCTCTTCTGCGTCCGCGAGTTCTGCGGTCGCCACCGGCGGTCTGTCCAACAACGGCTCTGCGGTCGTCTCTGGTTCATCGCCTGACGGCGTCTGCTGGTCGGCGACGACCGCAGCCGGCGTGGAAATGCGGCGATAATGACTGACAACCGATTCCATCCAGCCCTGAAACAACAGCCGGAACGCGAACTCTTCGACCCATGGCGCCGTCACCACGGCCGCCAGGATGGTCAGTGCCCACATGACCGCGTCGGGGTTTTCCAACAGGGCTGTCGTCAGCGGGTGCCTGCTGGGCGTCAGTTGCGTCATCACGAATTGAATCAGCAAGACCGGCACGACGAGCGCCACGAAGGACGCCACGCCCAGCCGGACGTCGGCCGCGATCTTGCTGGGAACCAGGCCGAAGTCCTCCAGCGTGGCGCGACGGTGGATCATGACCCAAACCACGGCACAGATGCTGGTGAGCAATTTGATCAGCGTATCGAGTATCAGCGTCAACTTGAGGCGATCGATATCCAGCGGGCGGTCGTCGAGCGAATCTTGAGAATTGCCGAAACCGTCGGCGATTAAACTAGCCGACAAGAAAATCAACAGCACTAGCGCCAAATCCACGGCCGTCCAGGGAACCGGCCGCCGCGGCTGGTAGGGCAGCGCCGGCAATCCGCGGCGCCAGCGGGAAATAATCACCGACCAGACGATCGCGCTGCCGGCGATGACGCTGACGACGAAAATGGTCTGAAGCAACTGCGGCACGAGAAGGTCCGCCTAGGTCTTGACCATGCGGACGGCCGCGAAGATGTAACCCACGCCGGACCAGATGGTCAACAGGACCGACGCCCAAACCGACGCCGCGACCGCTGCCGCCAACCCCGGCGACGCCACGGCGACGTTCGCTCCGTCCGACGGATTCACCTGATACAGATAAAACAGGCAGACTGCCGCCGCGATGCATTGCAGCACCATCTTCAATTTGCCCGACATGCTGGCCGAAAAATCCGATCCCTGCCGCTCCAAAAAACTGCGCAGCGCCGTGACCAGCAACTCGCGTCCCACCACTACCACGACCATCCACGGACGCAGCCCCCAGGGCATGTCGGTCAGTTGCGGCTCGGCCACCAAAAAAATGAACGTGCCGCAGATGATCACCTTGTCGGCGAACGGATCGAGGATGCGGCCCAGCACCGTGACCAGCCCGTACTTGCGGGCAAAATACCCGTCGAGCCAATCGGTGGAGGCGGCCAAGATGAAAGCCAGCATGGCATATAGATAATGATCCAGCGCAATCAGGCAGAACAGCACCACCGAGACGATCAGCCGCGCCACGGTCAACTGGTTCGGCAGATTGAAGACGCTGCGGCCAATGCTTTGTTTGGTGTCGACTGCCATAGTCACCGTTTGCCCAATGCCGGGCATTGTTTGGAGGGTGGTCGCCGCTTGCGTTTTCGACTCGCCATATCAAGCGGGTGGCACGCCCTGAAAGGGCGTGGTGTGATTCATCCGCATTCGCCACTCCCTTTTAGGGCGTACCACCCGAAATTCCCGGATATCGTCGAATATTTCGCCTTTAGGGCCCGTTCGGCCGCATTCCTTTCGGGGTCATTCTCGACCCGCGGGTTTCGCGTTTTTTTGGATCGGTTAGTTGACCGGTCACCGATCGTTCGTAGGTCGTATCTGCCTTGCCGGCAACAACATCCGATCATATTGATCGCTCTCTACCCCGTCCGATCGCCAAAGCACTGGCCAAAAACGCAGTAGAATTCACTTGCGGGACGCAATAGAATTAATGTTGTATAAAATAATGGGTGCAAACGACCTCGGCCCGGTTATCAATCGTAGGCCTGCGGGTCGATATCATTTTCTGACGAGTTTTTTGGCCACGTGCCCGGCGTTCCCATGATTGAACACTTTTTCCGCTCGCGCGCTGTCATTCCGCATCGGGAGGGGGGCGCGCGCTCGTATCCGCGTGAAGTTACCACGACCGTGCCGCACAATCCGCCGGTGAGCACCGGACCGATCGAATTCCCGCAACCGTTCACGACGACGGTCCCCTCTGGTCTTCAGCCGCTGCTCCCTCTAAATGGGTCCAAGCTTGCGACAGGATTCGTTCCATCAGGACGGTCTGTCCCGGTGGAGCATTCGGAATAGGGAATTCCGTCCATCTCCGTATCGTTTCATTACGACTTGTCATAGTTTGGCTTTCCACCATGGCGTGCAATAGCCTGTACTCGATTTCTCTCCGAGCCGCGCCCTCATCGCCGCTTTGGAGCGAGAAGATGTCCGCTTCCGGATCCCATACCTTGTCGTTTTCGAATTCTATTTCGTACTCGCGATAGAGTTGCCACATCAAGTTTTCAAGCTGAGCGCCCGGCTCTTCCACGACGCTGGACAAATCAAGATCATCTCGCGCCTCTCGGCGGCTGATCGGATGGCCGTGGAAGTATAGCCTCGAGGCCAAGTTTTCCACTATTTCATCAATCGTGTGATCGTCAAGCCGGTTTTGCCTCGTTTTCATGATCTTGCGTGCGATCATTCGCGACTGCGCGACAAACCGCTCCACGTTTCCCAGCGCCAGCGGATGAACCTTGTTGGCAAGAATGCCGATTGCCTGCACAAGCTCGTCTTCATGCCTAATCCCGACGGTCGATTTGATGAAATTGACGTATGCTCTCACGTCCTCCACGCTGATGCCGAGTGTTCGTCCCGTGTTGGGGTGCGTCGGGTTGAAGTCATTTGCGACCGTCGGATCGATGGGTCCCAGTTCTCCGAACGGATGCATGACGATCTCGTCAGCGCCCAACGCGAGCATCGTGGCCGCGCTATACGCGCGATAAGGGATTAATACGTTGAATGAACTCGAATACTCGCGGAAAACGGATACCAGACGCCAGGGAACGGTTCCACTGCCACCGTTGCTTACCAGGAATACGTCGAGTTTCTTTATCGGACGTTCGCCTAGACGAAGCAGGTGTTCGAAAACTACTCTCACCTGGTCGTCGGCCATTGAAGCCGGAACGTTGGGGCGCAGGCTGGTCAGGTAGCAGATGACCGACGACTGGCGCATCTGCTCAAGCTCCCGGATCAGACGAAGCCGATCTTCGCGCGCCACGCGAATTCTCCAGGACCGATACGTGATTTGGTTCCGGGCATCCCTCACCGCGGTTCGTCCACGGCCACGCCGATCAGATCATACTCTTTGGAGGCCACTATTTCACAGGCCACTAATTGGCCCGGCCGCAGATTGTCGCCGGAGACGTACACCACCCCGTCGATTTCCGGCGCGTCGGCGCATGTGCGGCCAATCCAGGCCTGTTCCCCCGGCACCTGCGTGTCCAACAGCACATCCACACGGCGACCGATTTGAGACTCGTTCCAAGCGAAGGCGACTTGCTGTTGGGCGGCCATGAGCCGGTCGCGGCGGTCGTTTTTCACTTCATCGGGCAAATGCCCGTCCAGCCGGTCGGCCGGCGTGTTCGGCTCGCGGGAATACGTGAACACGCCCAAGCGTTCGAACTTCTGTGCGCGGACAAATCCCAGTAGTTCGTCAAATTCCGCGTCCGTTTCGCCCGGAAACCCGGTGATGAACGTGGTCCGCAGCGTCAGATCGGCAATCGCCGAACGCAATCGACCGATCAGTTCTTCCGTGCCGGCGCGGTTCACGCGCCGCTGCATCCGCCGCAGCATGCGATCGTTGATGTGCTGCAGCGGCATGTCGATATACGGCACAATTTTCTCGGCCGACGCCAGCACGTCGATCAACCGGTCGTCGACATACATCGGATAAACGTACAGCACGCGAATCCAATCGAACCCGTCGATCTGATCCAGTTGCGTCAACAACTCGGCCAGCCGCGGCCGGCCGTAAAGATCCAGCCCGTAATAAGTGGTGTCCTGCGCCACGATGTTCAGTTCCCGGACGCCGTCGGCCGCCAGTTCGCGGGCTTCGGCAACGACTTCTTCAATCGGTTTGCTGGCGTGCCGGCCGCGCATCTTGGGTATCGCGCAGAAGGTGCACAGCCGGTCGCAGCCTTCGGAGATTTTCAAATAAGCCAGATGCCGCGGTGTAATCCTCAGCCGCCCGGTGTCGGGCAGCGGCCGGGCGGGCATCGGCCGGAAAAGCGTCCGTTGTTCGTGCAGATTGCCCAGCAGCCGGTCGGCCGCCTTGCTCACCTCGTCGCGGCCGAAGACGCCGACCAACTGGTCAATCTCAGGGTATCGCTCTAGCAGCGATTGCCGGTCGCGCTCGGCCAGGCAACCGGAAACGATCAATCCCCCCGTTGCCCCGCGGCGCTTCAGCCCGATCATCTCGTCGATGGTGGCCAGCGACTCAGCGCGGGCATTTTCGATGAATCCGCAGGTGTTGACGATCACGAAATCCGATCCCACCGGGTCGGCCACCAGGTGGTATCCGTCCAGTTCGAGCAGCCCCAGCATTCGCTCGCTGTCGACCAGGTTTTTCGGGCAGCCCAGGCTGACGAGACAATAGCTTCCTTTCGACCGCGCCGGTTCGACCGCATTTGGGGCGGATATTTGCCTCGGAAGTTCAATAATTGGCAGCGACTGCATGGTAGCCGTCAATCCTCGCCCTGATCCGGCGTGGCGGCCCGTCGCAGTGGCTCAATGGATTCGATCAAGAGAATGGAGGTTTCTCGTTCTCGCTCGTGAGGACCATTGTTGTCTTCGCTTATCGAAGTGAAGACATGGGCGGTCGTGCGGCTGATGGCAATCATTTCGGGGTGGCGAATCTCAAAAACCTCTCCGCCGGTCATTTTGATTCGAAACGGCTGAAACGGTTCAGCATCGACGTAACGGAAAAGGTTTCTTCTGCTCATCATCAGTGGGATCTCCTAGAAGATTCATCCGCTGCGATCACCTACGCCATGACCAACACGTAACGGCCTTTGCGGCACCGCCCGGCACGTCCGCGGAGAGAGGCTTTCGGGGCGCCTCGACAATGGGTAGCAAATCCATGCGGCCGGTCATCCTTCGTCCCGGGCGAATCGACGGTCGAGCGGTTCGATGGATTCCATTAACACCAGCGACACATCGTGCCACGTCTCGACCTCTTCGTCATCGTCTTTCGGCGCGAAGATTTTCGCCGTGCTGCGGCTGACGGCGATGTTCTCCGGATGCCGCACCTCGAACGATTGGCGGCTGGCCATGTTGATTCGAAAAGGACGAAACGGCTCGGCGGAGACATATTCGACGAGTTTTCGTAGCGAGATCATGGGTGAATTCTCGAATCCAATGGCGAGCATGCAAAGCTGAAAATACAAGCAGGTCCACTCATCGTATCTGCTGGGCCGGAAATGCGACAGGGAGCGGCTGGATTCGGCCCACGGATTACGGCGGAGAGCATGATTGCAATTCGGCAGGCGGGCAGGTAATGTATACAGTTGTTCACTATAGATAAAGGACATCATTGTGTTGCGGAGTGCGGGCATGCTGCCGGAAATTACTGCGGAAGAATACTCGTGTGCTCTGGATGAAACGGCCGATGCAGCGCTGACGACCGCCGGCGTGTTGACGCCGCCGGTCAACGCCCTGGCCGTGGCGCGGCGACTGGGTCTGGAAGTGGCCGCCAGCCCGTTTCAGGTTGAGCGGGCGCGGTTCGTTAGTTTGGCGGTACCCGAAACGAAGGCCGCGCGGGGATCCATCTTGTTGCGTGACGAGCCGCGCCGCGAGCGGCGTCAATGGGCCGTGGCGCACGAGATCGGCGAACAGGCGGCGCACCAGGTATTTCGCCGTTTGAGCGTCGACCCGGCCGAGGCGCGCCCGACGGCCCGTGAAGAGGTGGCCAATCATTTGGCGGCCAGATTGTTGTTGCCCGCCCGCTGGTTCGCTCGTGACGCGCCGGATTGCGGTTGGGATCTGCTGGAACTGAAAATCCGCTACGCGACGGCCAGCCATGAGTTGATCGCCCGGCGGATGTTGGATTTTCCACTGCCGGTGATTATCACCATCATCGATCAGGGACGGCTCACGTTTCGGCGCAGCAATCTGCCTGGTCGACCTCCCCGCCTGTTGCCGTGTGAGCGGACGTGTCGCGAATCGATCGCAAAGTCGCAAGCGCCGCAGCAGGCGTTGGAGATTGGATACGAAGTGCAGGGATGGCCGGTTTACGAAGCGGCCTGGCGTCGCGAAATCTTGCGTTGCCACGTGACGGGGGCTGGGGACGTTGACGATGCGGGCGACCCGCTCGTGACGTGATCCAGTGCCCAATAAAGGTCCGTCAGTTCCAACGGCTTGGCAACCACCGCGCCGGCGCCGGCCTCCCATGCTTGTTTCCACTCTTCCACCCGGGGATTGTTCAACAGCGCGACGACTGGCGCGGGATGGAACTGCCTGGCCAACCCGGCAAGTCGGTCTCTGTCGCGGCGAAGAAAATGAGGCAGGTCGGCCACCACGGCAGCGACGCCGGTCACCAGCGGCGTGCGGCGCGACGTCAGCCAAACGGTGGCGTAACCACGCGTGGAACAGGCGTCGGCGAGCCAACCAGCGGTTTGCGAGTCGTGCGCGGCGACGGCGATTAAACCGGCAGTTTGCACCAGCGGCTGGGCCGCCGCCAGCAGTGAGCGCTCTTCATCGCTGGCCGTCAACGGCAAGCTCCACGACGGTGGCTCTGCGGCGTACATGCGCGACAACTCATCCGCGAAGAAGGCCGGCCAGCGGTACCAGTAGACGCGGATCGCCGCCGGCCAGGGATCGCCGGTGCGCGACTCGCCCTCGCACCAACTGCCCAACAGGGCGACCACGCGGGACAACGGGGCCGCCCTGTGCAGCGCGTTCAACTGACTATGGGAAAATGCCGCGGGAAATGCCTGCGCGACGACGATCAAATCCGGCGGCCGCGCCGACTCCCGGAGATAATCCAAGGCGGCGTCCACTCCCCTGACGGACACCACCTTGGAAACCGCTTCCATCTGCTGTAGTGGCCACTCGAACTCAGGACATTCGGCGCCGCCGAGCAACAGGATATCAAGCGGTGGCATGAAGGTACTCCTGTTGGAGTTCACGCTTGAGCGTGTGTGTTGGAGTTCACGCTTGAGCGTGTGTGTTCGAGTTCACGCTTGAGCATGTGTGTTGGAGTTCACGCTTGAGCGTGTGTGTTGGAGTTCACGCTTGAGCGTGTGTGTTGGTGCGCTGATCGCGTTTTTCTCAGCCCAAAAGCCGGTAGATCGCCATTCCTTACAGCCTGAAGGCTGAACTCCAACTACGATCGCGTTCCCGCGTCCGCGACCAACGCCTGTTCGCACTGGACGATCAGCCGGTGGGCCGCCGCCGCGTCGGGGGCGGCGCGAAGTTGTGTCAAAAACGTCGCGTCGCCGATCAAGCGGCTCAGCCGGGCCAGCGTCTGCAAGTGCCCCCGGTCGTCGATCGAGCAGATCAAAAAGAACACGTCCGTCAACACGCCGCGTCCGCCTCCGAAGGGGATGCCCGACTCCGTACGCCCGAGCGCGACAAACGGCTGGCCCAGGATGCCCGGCAGCGGCCGCCGCGGGTGCAGCATGGCCACGCCGTTTTCCAACGCCGTGGGGTGCATTTCTTCGCGGCTGCGCACCGCTTCGGCCATCCGCGCCGGATCCCACAGCCAATCTGTGCCGGCGGCCAGGGCGACCATGGCTTCGATCACTGAGTTGCGGGTGCGCGCGGCCAACGGAATGGCAATCGCCTCGGGCGAGATCAAATTCGTAATCGAATGTGCGGCCGAACCGACGGCGGCCGACCGCTCTAACACCCCCTCGACGCGCACCAACTCATCCTCATCGGACAGACCGATCCGGTTTTCCAGCCAGTGATGGATTTCAGCCTGCGAGAATCGCCACTGACCGCCCACCTTCCGGCCCGGCAATTTGCCCCGGTCCGCCAGCCGCGCCACTTTGTGCGGCTCCAGGTGCAGATACACCGCCAGGCTTTCCAGCGTAAAATCTTCTTTGGGCATGGGCAAATTCACTGTCCCCCAATCGCGCCGCCGAACCTCATTGCGCTTCCGGTCGGTCGCGTCAACAGTCTACCACCGCGGCGGCCAAAGTTGAAACCGGGAAATCAACCGCCCACCGCGACCCCGCGACCGTCAGACTCGCCACGGCGCCCAGCAGTCTTCGCAACCGACGTGGATCGGCTGTTCCGTCGAGTTTTTCGGATTCTGGCGGCGATTGATCTCCGTTCCGTATGATCCAAATGCTCGCCCGCGACTAGGAAGGAATGGCCAGGGAACGAGAGGTTTGTTTTGTACGCAAATTACGCATATACTTACGCTATATGCGTAAGACTCTCGCCTCCGCCCGGTTCCCGAGACCCGCCAAGCAATTCTGGCCGCGACGCTGCTTGAACCGGAGCGCTGGTGGTATCTGAGCGATTTGGCGCGTCATCTTGGCCGTTCCCCTTCCACCCTCCAGCGGGAGCTTCAGTCGTTGGCGGCTGCCGGTATTCTTCTGCGCCGCCAGCAAGGCCGGCAGGTCTATTACCGGGCCGACTCCGAGTGCCCGATTCTGAAAGAGCTGCAAGGCATCATGGTCAAGACCGCTGGCTTGGCGGACGCCCTCAAGGCGGCCTTGGACGCCTCCAGCGATTCGATTGACTGCGCGTTCGTTTATGGCTCGATGGCAAAGGGCGCGGCAGTCTCCGGCAGTGACATTGACCTGATGGTGATCGGCGACGTGGGGCTTTCGGAACTTTCCCCGCCGCTGAAGGAATCTGCCGAGAGACTCGGCCGGAGCGTCAATCCGACCGTGTACCGGCCGAAGGAATTTGCTAAAAAGCTCGCAGCGGGTCAGCATTTCCTCACCACGGTAATGGGACAAGAGAAGCTTTATCTCATTGGCGATGAAGACAAGTTGGCAGAAACTTCTAGCGGCGGGACTGGTGCGAAAGCACCAGACAAGCCGACAAGAACTCGACGCGCTTCGCGCCGTCGTTGAGCGGGACTTCGCCGACGCGGCCATTGCGGAACTTTCTGCCGATCGTCGATTCGCAACCGCCTATAAACGCGGCCCTGCAATTGGCAAAAATGGTGATCGCCTGCGCGGGGTATCGCACGGCGGCGCGGCCGCGCCAGCATGAAACGACTTTTCAGGCCGCGGAATTGGCGATCGGTTCGTCGGCCTCGACACTCACTGCATACTTCGATACATGCCGGATCAAACGAAACCAAATCGAGTACGATTTCGCCGGCGTGATCAGCGATACCGAGGCGGTCGAGATTCAGGCAAAGACTGAGGAGTTTTCCGACCTGGTCGAGAAATGGATCAACGCTTCGGCTCAGCAATTCTCGAAGTAGCCAGCCGCGTTCGTTCAGGTCATGAGGCAGATTAACTTCTATGCGCGCCTCGCCACTTTTTGCAGCTCCAGGGCACGACCGAAGAAGAACTACCCGATTTCCGAGAGGAAGTGTTCCTGTCAAGAGCGCTTTGCAACGCCCGGTCTCCCCCGCGCGTGCATTCTGCCGGCGGCGCTGCCATAATGCTCAGGAATCTCCGACTTTTTTGCGGAGCGACCGGTTCATCTCGTCCGAAACGGCGTCTTTTTAATAGAGGGAGTCGATGGCGGAAGATTCCCAGGAGGCGGGGCCGCAATTTGAGCGGTACCGGAGTTACCTGTGCCTGATGGCTCGGCTGCAATGGGACCCGCGGCTCACGGCAAAGTTGGATCCGTCGGACGCCGTGCAACAAACGCTGCTGACCGCTCATCGGGCGCGCGACCAATTCCGCGGCATGGAACCGGCGGAAAAGGCGGCGTGGTTGCGGCAGATTCTTGCCCGCCACCTGGCGGGCGAACTACGCAAATTCGGCAGACAGAAACGGGACGTGGGCTTGGAGGTGTCGCTGGAGCAGCAATTCGACGAGTCGACCAGCCGACTGGGAGCCTGGCTGGCCGGGAGCGACTCGACTCCCAGCAGCCGGGCGGAACGTCATGAGACCATGCTGCGGCTGGCCGATGCGTTGACGACGTTGCCCGAAGACCAACGCGAGGCCGTGGAGCTGCGACACCTCAGCGGTCTCCCGGTATTTGAAGTGGCGGAACAGATGGGGCGCAGCCGTGCAGCAATCGCCGGATTGTTGCGGCGGGGTTTACACCGCTTGCGCAGTCAACTGACGGGAGACCAACCCCCGTGTCCGCCCCAGTCGCTGACTTGAACGACCGTGAGCGCCAGCTCGACGAGGCGATCGCCGAGTACTTTGAACGGCTCGAATCTGGCGCTCCTATCGACACAGGCCAGTGGATTCTCCGCTACCCTCAATTCGCCGCCCAATTGCGGGCGTTCTTTACCGACTGCAACGCCATCGAGGACGTGGCCGCCCTGCTGCGGGCGATCGCGCGGCCCACCGCCGTCGCCGGCGAGGCACGCCGGTTGGGCGATTTCCGCATCGTGCGCGAGATCGGCCGGGGCGGGATGGGGGTGGTGTATGAGGCGGAGCAGATCTCGTTGGGGCGGAAGGTAGCGCTGAAGGTGCTGCCGTTTGCGGCGGTTTTGGACAAGCGGCAGTTGCAGCGGTTCAAGAACGAGGCCCAGGCGGCCGCCGTGTTGAAGCACCCGCACATCGTCGGCGTCCACTGCGTCGGCTGCGAGCGCGGCGTGCATTTTTACGCCATGGAGCTGGTCGAAGGCCACTCCCTGGCCGAGGCGATCGAGCAGTTGCGGAAGAGTGGAGAGTCGAGAGTTGCGGGTCCAGAGTCGAGGGTGCAGAGTCCAGCGCCGAGGGTCCAGAGTCCAGAGCCAGGGGGTACAGATGAAGCCGCAGCGCGGCGACCGTCAATAGCCAGGGGTGAAACCCCTGGTGACGAACGCCCCCATTCCATCGAAAGCCCTGAAAGGGCGACGGAAAACCCACCGGGCAACACCCGGGTTGCGGCACGGTCTCCTGAGCCCGCCGCCGCCGACACGCTGCCCATCGCGGCGCTGTCGACCGAAGGCGACACCCGCTCGCCCGGCTACTTCACCACGGTGGCCCGGCTGGGCATCCAAGCCGCGGAGGCCTTGGAGTACGCCCATCAACTCGGCATCGTCCATCGGGACATCAAACCGTCGAACCTGCTCGTCGAGGAGGGAAAAGGGGTCAGGCACCATTTGTGCGAAGCGCCCGAAGGGCCGTCCCGGCAAATGGTGCCTGACCCCTTTTCCCGGACCACCCCTCATCTCTGGATCACCGACTTCGGCCTGGCTCACGTCTTCAGCTCTCAACACTCGGCCCTCGACTCTCCGCTCACCATGACCGGCGACCTGCTGGGCACGCTCCGCTACATGAGCCCGGAACAAGCCTCCGGGCGGCGCGCCATCCTTGATCACCGCACCGACATCTACTCCCTGGGCGTCACGCTGTATGAACTCGCCACATTGCAACCCGCCTTCCCCGAAACCGACCGCGCCAAACTGCTGCGCGACATCCTCGAACACGACCCGCGCCCCCCGCGCTCCATCACTCCAACCATCCCCCGCGACATGGAAACGATCATCCTCAAGGCCACCTCCAAAAACCCCTCCGCCCGCTACGACAGCGCCGCCGAGCTGGCCGACGACCTCGCGCGCTTCCTCGCCCAAAAGCCCATTCACGCCCGCCGCACCACAAAATTCGAACGCCTCTGGCGCTGGTGCCGGAGAAACCCGGTGGTGGCGGGGCTCGCGTTCGGTCTCATCCTCACGCTTTTCATCGGCTTCGTCGGATCGACCACGCAATGGATTCGCGCCGAGACGCAAACATGGCGGGCCGAACAGGCGTCGGTCGCGCTGGCCGGCAAGGTTGAAGAAAACCGCCGGCAGCTTTACGTGTTGAGCGTCCGCGCCGCGTACGAGGCCTGGCGCTCCGGCAACGTGGAACAGGTCGAGTCCCTGCTGGCCGCCCAGATTCCCGCACGAGACCAAGAGGACTTGCGCGAATTCTGCTGGCATCATCTTTGGCATTTGTTGCAGCAGAGCGAACATCAAACGGTTTATTCCGCGAATGTGGCGATTCGCGCCTTGGCCGTATCGCCTAATGAAGCTTGGCTGGCGTTAGGTGGCGCGGACGGCGCGATCACGCTTATTGAACGGTCGACCGGGCGGCTCCGGCCACTTGGCGGACATGAGGGAACCGTAAACCACCTTGCCTTTGACGGTGACGACGAGTTGTATTCCTGTTCGGATGACGGGACCGTGCGACGATGGAGCCTTGCCGCCGGCCTACCGGTTGGCGCACCGCTGGAGCACGACGGCGCGATAAGAAGCTTCGCCGTTTCTCCGATCGCGCCGCTCGTGGTCACAGGGCGAGGGAACGGCACGGTCACGATTTGGGACACAAAGACAGGTCGTCGATTGCACCAGGAAGCGGTCCACACCGGCAGGGTCGCCTGTGTGGCGTTTTCGTTTGACGGGCGACAGTTTGCCACCGGAAGCAACGATCACACGCTGCGGCTCTGGGACGCGAAGAGCCTGCAAACGGTCAAGACGTTCGAGGCCGACCGGGCGGGGGTCCACGACGCGCTATTTTTGCGCGATGGCCACACGCTGATCACCGGCGGCGGCGAGGGGGTCAAACTTTGGGACCTTTGGTCCGGACGCGAGGCGCCCGTTGCGCGTACGCTGGTAGCCTCCGCAACGATGCTCGAGTTGGTGGGCGACGGCACGCTGGCCGTGGCCAGCAATCGGCATTCGGTGAGCCTGTGGCGAATCTCCGACGGCTATTCGCTGGCGGAATCGCCGGGGCACACCGACCGGATTGACGCGCTAGCGCTGGCGCGGCGCGCGGGCGTGCTGTATTCCGCTGACCGCGCTGGTTTGGTGCGCTCATGGAACGTCACCGAAGCGATAGATAGCACGTCAAGTGCCGCGTTGGATGATTTCCATTGGGTGGGCGGATTGGATTTCTCGCGCGATGGCCGGCGAATCGCCGTCGCCACGCGCCACGAATTTGAAAAGCCGGGCGAAACGGTGGAGATATTGGACGCCGATACGGGCCGGTCGATCGCCGGTTTCGAGGCTTCATTGGGCAAACGCGACTGCGTGGCGTTCTCGCCCGACGGCGCTTGGGTCGCCACCTGCGGGCGGCAAGTGATGATTTGGGACGCCAAGTCCGGGTCGCCGCGGTTGCTGGTGAACGATGAATCGGAGCCCTATTATTCGGAGATCAAGTGGTCTGACGACGGCCGCTGGCTGGCCGCGGCGGGTTGTACCAAGCCTCATTACGCGGGGCGGGCATTGGTCGTCATCTGGCGCGTCAATCAGACGGCCACGTCGGCCACGGAAGTTTACCGCTACGTTGAGCCCGACGCGATGACGGTGTCGCTCTGCAATTCGCTGGAGTTTTCGCCCTCCGGCGGCCGGCTTGCCGGAAACGTGCTGTTCGGTTTCGAGCGCGGCGCAACCCGGCTGTGGCAGCGTGAGGCCGGCAATTGGCGCCAAGAAGAATCGGTCCGCATCGTTCACGCCGGGCACGTCTGCGACGTGGCAATGATCGGCGACGATCTGCTCGTCTCAGCCGGCGCGGATCGGAAAATCAACCTTTTCAGCATTCCCGAAAACCGGCTGCTGCGGAGGGTGACCGCGCTGAACGAAATCTACGACGCGACCGTTTCGCCCGATGGGCGGACGCTGGTGGCCGGTTCGGGCCGGCTGATGCAGATTTGGGATTTGCAGACCGGCAACGAGCTGGCCGTCGTACCCGCGATGCCGTGGATCGTCTCGATGAGCTTTTCACCCGACGGCAAGACCCTGGCGTGGAAAGGTTCCGACAAGCTGGTGCATTTCATGCGGACGGAGTAGCAGGCTCGCAGTGTTCCAGGAGTTGGCACCCCTGGCTATGAACGCTCGCCCCCGTTGGGGGCTGCAATCAGCCGCGACGCGGCGACCAAGAATAGCCAGAGGTAAAACCCCTGTTATCCATTCTCACCTCTTCAACAGGAGCCGGTAACATGACACCCACTTCGTTGAGTACGACGCGTTTTGCTCTCATGGTTGGTGTGACGGCGGCTCTTACCGTCGCCGCGAACGCGGAGCCGTTTTCCCTTGTCGTTCCCAACGCATTCGAAGACATCGAAGGAGACCTGAGCGACAATCCGGAGTTCTATGCTGTCGGGACGCGCTGGCAACAGGTTATTCCGGCCCAGGAGTTTGCGGCACTGACCGGAGCGCCGCACTGGATTACGGAAATCGCAATCCGTCCAGATCATCAAGTTGTCGCTCCACGTACGGTCACGTGGCAAGACGCCGCCATCAGGATGTCCACTACTGCAAAGGGACTCGGCGAACTGAGCATGGTGTTTGCAGAAAACGCCGGGCTCGACGAGTCGGTCGTTTTTGACGGAACGCTCGTGCTCGACACCGCGGCGACGGGACCACCGGAAGGGCCGCGGGCCTTTGATTATACGATCGAACTTACGCAGCCGTTTTTCTACGATCCATCCGAGGGAAACTTCCTGATCGACTTTATGTCGCTTTCCGGATCGGACCAATCGGTTATTGTCGACCTGTTCAACTCCGACACGCACTTTGGCGGCAATACGTGGATTTGGACAACCAATCCGACGGATGCAACCGCGAGTACACGGTTCAGTTCCGGCTTGATCTGGAAC
>Ga0214472_10002788_pt1 | contig 18605 bp, 18 predicted proteins | sample RVTome_6_FD_207662 | JGI IMG/M metagenome (GOLD analysis project Ga0214472, IMG submission 207662) | Soil microbial communities from uranium-contaminated site in the Upper Colorado River Basin, Wyoming, United States - RVT140D175 | ecosystem: Environmental > Terrestrial > Soil > Contaminated >...
CAACTGGTTTGCGTGCGAAGGCGCTTCTATGACGTCGCATGCAACTGGAAGGTCTATCTGGAGAACACGAAAGATCAGTTGCACGTAACGAGCGTCCACCGCACGTCGCTGAACCGTGTCGCGCCGCCCATGAAAATGAATCGCCAGGTTCAGGAAACCCACGGAAATTACGTCAGCTCCTTTTTGGAGGTTCCCGGGAGTATGGCCCTCCTCAAGGGTGAGGAAGGCTTCCCGAAACTTCCATCGCTGGAAGGTGCCGCGCTTCAACGAACAACGACGCCGGTCGTGTTACCCACGGTCTATATCGGTTGCACGATCGATTGTGCCTACTATTTGCGCATTCAGCCCGTGGGTGTCGATCGGATCGTGCTGGAGCAGGGTGGCATGTTCCCCCGTGAGGTAATCGAACGGCCGGATTTCGGGACGCGCGCGAAAGGATATTACAAACGATGGGACACGACCGCGCGCGAGGATAACGATGTCTGCGAACTGCAGCAGCGGGGACTGACATCGCCTTTCGCCTGCCCGGGACGTTTTTCTCACCGAGAGGAAATCCTGCACAGGATCAGCAACTGGATTATCGACAGAATCCTCGAGTAGGAGATCAATGACTTATCTGCGCACGCGTTGCGCGTATTGCGACAATAATCGAAATACGAATGCGCGGGTTTGGTGGACTGAAGTGTTTAGTCGAATGATCGGGAGGTCAATACAATGAACCGTCGGAGAAAAGATTTCAGCCTTTGGACGCAGCTTTTTCGTGCCCTGGCTGCCGTGCTGACAATGGCACTTGCAAACACAGCGGTGGCTCAGGGAACCATGGACAAGATTCTGTCGGACAAGAAGGTGAGCATATGCTGGGTGTCTTCGCCGCCACAGGAAATGAAGGATCCCAAGTCGGGGAAAGTTACCGGTTACTTTGTCGATGCGGCGAGGCACATGTTCGAGCAGATCAAGGTCGAACCGGTATTCATGGAAACGACCTGGGCAAATTTCGTTGCCACGCTGCAAAGCGGCCAGGCGGATTTCTGTATCGCCAGTTCATTCGCGTCCATCAAGCGGGCCGCCGTGGTCGATTTCACGAATCCGATTCTCTACCTGGGCCGAAGCGCCATCGTCCGCAAGGATGAAGAGCGCTTCAAGTCGCTCAGTGATCTGAATCGTGAAGACATTACCATCGCGGTGCTGACGGGAAGCCGCAGCCAGGAGTTCGTGACCACCAATCTGCCCAAAGCGAAAGTCCTCAGCATAGGGTCCTCCGATCCTTCGGCGCCGTTTCTCGCGGTGACGGCGGGCAGGGCCGATGCCGGGGTCAACGACGCCTGGGCAGCGAGACGGTTCGCGCAGAATCAACCCGGCGTGAAAGACCTGTTCGGTGACGAGCCGTTCAACGTTTCGCCCATGGCCTGGACGGTGAAGAAAGGGAACACCGACCTTCTCAACTTCCTGAATACCTCCCTCGAGGTGATGCTGACGAGCGGCGAGATGGAAAAAATGGCCGGCAATTATCCCAACGCGGGGCGGTACAAGAGAGTGATCAGGCTGGTTCCGTTTGCGACCGAGTAGATCAAGGAACCGCAGCGCGCGGGCCGGATCGCAAACGACGCGGTCAGCCCGAATGCCGGCCGCGCGCATGGCGCCGGTGCCGCCGGGCGTTCGCCCGGGCTTGCCGCGAGAGACGCGCCGGACGATGGACAGGGACGGAGGCCGGGCATGATCGAGGTGGAACCCGTGGCGGGCGCGCTCGGTGCCGAAATCCGGGGGGGTCTGGTCGAGTTCCTGTTCGCGCACTCGGCGCGGCCCGACTTCACCTGCCGTTTCCGGTGGCGCCGGCACTCGGTCGCCTTCTGGGACAACCGGTGCGCCCTCCATTTCGCGCTGAACGACTACCAGGGCCACCGCCGGGTGATGCAGCGGGTGACTATCAAGGGAGACCGGCCCGTCTGAACGCGGAATCACGGCAAGGGCGGCACGGCGGACGCCCCGCCGGATCCCGCCGGCGCGCGGCCCGCGGGCCCTTTCGGCATGACGCCGTGCCCGGATCAACGAAGACACAGGAGATTTGAGTCGTGATTGCCAACCCGATCCCCTGGCCGAACGGAGCCAGATGCGCCGTCGCCATCACCTGGGACGTCGATGCGGACAGCGGACTGAATTACTACAACCCCGAAAGGGCAGACACGCTGGTCGCCAGCCAGTCGTACGCGCGCTACGACCCCTTGATCGCGATCCCGCGATTGATGCGGGCCTTCCGCGATCTGGAGCTGGAACTCACGTACTTCGTGCCGGGCTGGGTGATCGAACGCTACCCGGAGGCCGTCGACCTGATTCTGGAAAACGGCCATGAGGTTGCCCTTCACGGTTATGTTCACGAGCGATCGAACGATCTCCCCAACGAGGAAGAGAAGTTCGTCCTCGACCGCGCGATGGAAGCCTACGCGAAAAGAGTGCACCGGCAGCCCCGCGGATGGCGGGCGCCGAGCTTCGCGTTCTCCAGGCACTCGCTCGACTTTTTGCTCGAGGCCGGGTTCGAGTACGACTCGTCGTTAATGGGGGATGACATTCCGTATCTGATAAGGGGATCGCGCGGAAGCCTGATCGAATTCCCGGTGGACTGGACATCCGACGACTGGCCGCATTACGTGCACAACCGGGACTTCAATTTCATGATGCCGATTTCCTCGCCCCGTCGCGCGATGGAGGTATTCCGATCGGAATTCGATGCCGCGTGGGAGTACGGGGCGCTCTGGATCACGGTATGGCATCCGTTCGTGTCCGGCCGCCTGGCGAGATTCCGGGCGGTCATCGAACTCATCGAATACATGCGTGAACGGGGAGACGTGTGGTTTGCACGCCTGGACGAGGTGTGTGACCACGTCAAATCGTTGATGGACGAGAATCAATGGCAGCCGAGGGTCGAAAGCCTGCCCCTCTACGACAGCCCCATCCCGGAGTTGAAGCGTTCCCGGGAGTAACCGGAGAGGAACCGTTGGCATTGCGGTGGAATTCAGCGCGTCCCGTGAAATCCGGATGGGGGTCACCGGCAGCGCGCCGCGTTTCGAATCATGCAAATTGATAACTTTTCTAAGCCAATTAATCGGCGTTTCTTATTGGACAAACTTATAAATCCAAATTACATTTTCAGCGGCTTCGGTGCACGCGTTTCAAAGCGCGGCGTATCGGGCCACGCAAACCCCGGCGTCGGGATTTCTCTCTCTCGGTTGCATGAGAAAGCGTGCAACCACGCGCAACGATACTGGTGCGAAGGCAACCGGTTCGCCCCGGTGTCGAGCGCGAAGCCGGCGGACCGGGCTGAATTCCAGGAGTATTGACATGGCAGATTGGTGGCGGGAACTGACGGTTATCGATGGTGACGGGCATATCGCATCCACCGAGGAGACCTGGGAAAAGTATCTCGAGGAGCCGTATCGGGCGGTGCGGCCGCGCATCGTCAAGGACAACCGGGGCAGCGACCGCTGGATGGTCGAGGGCGAGCTTTATCCGAGACCGGAAGGCGTCGCCTCGGGTCAGCCGGAAGGCATCAAGGGCTCGATGCTACACGCCGGCGTATCGGATCCCGTGGCGCGCCTGAAAGACATGGATTCCGAGGGCATCGACATCGCCGTCGTGTTCGGGAACTTGCCCGAGCTCACGCTGGCGGCCTTGCACGATGGCGGCCTGGCCGCCGCCATGGCCCGCGCCTACAACAACTGGGCAGCGGACTACTGCAGCACCGACCCCGCCCGCCTCAAGGCGGTCGCCATGCTGGGACTGCATGATGTCCAGGCGGCCGTCAAGGAACTCAAACGAGCGACACAGGAACTCGGCCTGGTGTCCGCCATGCTGTGCACCAACATCAAGGGAAAGGATCTGGATCATCCGGATTTCCTGCCGCTTTTCGCGGAGGCCGAGAAGCTGGGCGTGCCCCTCTGTGTTCATGGCGCACCTTCGACATTGTCATTCGCGGGGGCGGATCGATTCACGAACTACTTTTACACCCACGCGATCGCGCACCCGTTCGAGCAGATGATTGCCCTCATGTGCGTCGTTTGCGGCGGGATCCTGGAACGTTTCCCGGACCTGAAGATTGCGTTTCTGGAGGCAGGGATCGGATGGATCCCGTCCTGGGTGGAACGCCTGGACGAGCACTACGAGCACCGCGCCAGCCTGGTGCCCAACATCAAGCATCCGCCGAGCGAGTATATCGCCCGCGGGAACGTGTACTTTTTCTGCGAGCCCGAGGAAAAGATGATTCCGTACGTTGCCCAGGACTACGAGGACGCCATCGTGTTCACCTCTGATTATCCCCACTGGGACGCCACGTTTCCGGGTGCGGTGCAAACGCTCGCCGAACGAAACGATCTGTCCGAGTTGGTAAAAAGAAAAATCCTGTCGGAAAACGCGGCGCGGTTTTACGGCTTCGACATCCGCTAGACACCGGCAAACGCTGGTGTGATTTCAGATCAATAGGATCAATAGGGTCAGACTCGATCGATTTTGCGGCAGGAGCCCGCTTGCGGGCGAACCTGCGATTGTTTTGTGTCCGCGACGTTCGCGCCCAAGGGCGCCCCTTCCACAGGAATGTTCGAAACCGTCGCGTCAAAAATCACGCATCAACCTCAGCAATGCAGTCAATTGAGTTTGATCCTATTGATCCGCCGCCGGGCGGACGACGTACAGGAACTCGATAATGTGCAGCGCGGAATCACGGCGCTCGGCCGGCCTGCGGATCGCGGTGCTCGTCAAGCAGGTCACCGAGCTCGAGGATCTCCGACTCGGGCCGGACGGACGGCTTGTCCGCCGGGACGTTCCCATGCAGATCAGCGCGTATTGTCGCAGGGCGATCAGCAAGGGGGTCGAGTTCGCCCGCATGACGGACGGCACGTGCTGCGTATTTACACTGGGTCCACCTTCTGCCCGCGACGTGTTGCGGGAGGCGGTGGCGTGGGGCGCGGACCAGGGCGTTCTGATATCCGATCCCGCCTTTGCGGGATCGGACACACTGGCCACGGCGCGGGCACTGGCGGCGGCCCTCGAACGCGAGGGTCCCTTCGACCTCATCCTTGCGGGGCGCAATTCGACCGACGCGGATACGGGGCAGGTGGGCCCGCAGATCGCGCAGTTCCTGGATTCGCCCTTCGTCCACTCAGTCGTTGAGCTCGAACTCGACGGGCGTTATCTCGCGGCCCGTTGCGTGGAAGACGACGGCTGGCGGCGGCTCACGGTCCGGCTGCCGGCCGTCGTCGCTGCGGCCGAACGCCTATGCCGTCCTGCGAAAGCGGACCCCGGGCAGTGGCCCGCCCCTGGCGATCCGCGCTTGCGGCATATACGCGCCGCCGACTTGCCGTCACCGGGTCCCTGGGGGGAATCCGGCAGTCCGACCCGGGTGGGCCGGGTCGAAACTCTGCACGTTGCCCGCGAACGGCGGCGATTGCGGGGCCCCGTCCACGAAAGCGTGGCCACTGCGGTCGAGGCGATTACCCGACGTCAACGGGAAGTCCCGGGACAAGCAAATCGCGATCCTGTTCCCCCGCCGCGTAACGGGAACGGGCCGGTAGTGGCGATTCTGGTCGAGCCCGGCAGACCGCGAATGACCCGTGAACTCGCCGGCGCCGCTGCCGGTCTCGCCCGGATTCTCGGGGGTACGGTGGCCGCTCTCTCGGCCGGGAAGTGCGACGCGCGCCTTCTCGGCACCTGGGGGGTGGATTTGATAGTCGCCATCGAAGGCGCCGGATCCGAAGAGGACGTGGCGCGGGCCGTTTCGGGATGGATGGAAAAAGAACTTCCCTGGGCATTGCTGGCGCCGAGCACCGAATGGGGCCGGCACGTGGCCGCGCGCATCGGCGCTGCCCTCGGGGCCGGATTGACCGGCGACGCCATCGGGCTGGAGGTGGAAGACGGCCGGCTCGTTGCCTGGAAACCCGCCATGGGCGGGCGCCTGGTCGCGGCGATTACGAGTCTCTCGCCGGTACAGATGGCGACGGTTCGCCCCGGCGTATTGCCGTTGTATTCACCCCGCGATGGTGCGGCCGCCGTGCGGTCGGTGCGCGCAACCGCGCGCGGCCGGGTGAAGGAAGTGGAACGGGTACGTGACGACGATCCCGATGCACTCGCCGCCGCGGCGGTCGTGGTGGGTGTCGGCATGGGCGTTCCGCCACAGGATTACCCTCTCCTGAAGCCGTTGCTCGACGTGCTCGGCGCCGAGCTCGCGGCGACGCGCAAGGTCACCGACAACGGCTGGCTGCCCCATTCCCGGCAAGTGGGCCTCACCGGCCACATGATCGCCCCCCGCCTCTACATCGCCATCGGGATCAGCGGAAAATTCAATCACATGGTCGGGGTGCAGCGCGCGGACACGATCCTCGCCATAAACAGCGACCCGAACGCGCCCGTTTTCGAGCAAGCCGATTTCGGCATTATCGGCGACTGGCGTGAAATCGTGCCGGCGCTCGCGCAAGCGTTCGGCCGGGCCGGAAAAACGGAAGACCCGCTGCGGAATCCTCCCGTCACGATCTGAAATCCCCGTATAGCCGTGATCCCGGCCGGATCAATTGACCACCAGTTCGTCGGGCGCGTGGGTCACCTGTTCACATCCGTCTTCCGTGACGATGGACGTTTCTCCTGCGGACATGGCAAGGCCGCTATCGCGATCGAGAATGACCATGTGCAAAAAGAACACCATGTTCGGCTCGATGACCTGGCGGTTACCGGTGTAGAACATGGGGAAATCCATCCACGTGGGCGGGTAGGTGGCGCCCATGGTGTAACCGCACGCGTTCATGTAGTGATCTCCGTAGCCCGCATTGGTAAGCATGCGGGCGTGGAGGTCGAAGATCTCGCCCACGGTTGCGCCGGGCTTCATGGCCCCTTCACAAGCGAGAAGCGTTTCCCGGCATGCTTTGAACATGTCCTCATGTCGAGGATCCGGTTTACCCGTGAGCAGCACGTTCATGAGCGCCGTGTGATAGTGGCGGTACGAAGCCGCGAATTCGATTTGAACTTGGTCGTCTTTACCTATCTGACCGTGCCCGGTGTGATACCGGATCATCAGCGCATCTTCTCCCGAGCCCATCGGCCAGCGGCTCGCTGACGGATCGCCGTCGCCGCGCATGATGACGTTCATCATTTCCCCGTAGACAGCGCCCAGGTGCGTTCCGGGAACAGCCATTTCGACGGCCGTCTGCATGGCCGCGTCGGCGAGCCTGCCGGACGCCCGGACGTAGTCGAGCTCGGCCTCGCTCTTGACCAGCCTCAGCAGTCGAACGATGTCGGAGGCGTCGACGGCCTCGCAAAAGCCCGCCAGGGCCGCGTCGACCATCCGGCCGCGCTGCGCCGTGAGACCGTAGGCGTGGTATTCAATGCCGAGGCGCTTGCCGCGACAACCATGGTCCGCAAGCATGTCCCGCAGATCGTCCCCCGGCGTGGCATTTTCCCGGTCCTGCCAGATGCGGATATCCGGGATCGTGGAGGTGATTCTCGACTGGTGCTTGTCCGCGGATCGCGTCAGCAGGGCAAGCGCGCCATCGGCGCCGAGGTACATGCCCTGGAACATGCTGTAGCCGCTCGTGTCGTATCCGGTCAGATAATACATGCTCTCCTGGCGGAAGACGACGAGCCCGTGAAGGCCCTTGCCGGTCAGGCGATCGCAAGCCCGTTTCCGGCGGGCCGCGAATTCCTCCCGGGAAAAATGAAGCGCCATATCCGGATGATCTCCCTAAAACCTCATCATACTTTTCGTGAATTTCCGGGGCCATCCGGGGGCGCCCCCGGACCTCCGCAGGCGGCGTCTAACTTCACACAGATTTGTAAGGTGCACCGTGTGCACCATTTTTCCGGCAACGGTCCCGGAGCGGCCAGCCGGCGGCGCCGAACTTCAAACGGTTTCTCAAGAACCCGCCAGAATTCTTTCATAAACAACGACCTGTAATCATCACGGATCGTGATGGCTGCAATCGATTTTATTCATTAAACATTTACTTCCACCGCTCGTAGACTGCGAACCAGGGAACACGCGGGCGGGGCCAAATCTTCGGGTCTTTATCGAAGCACGGCCGCCCAGACCTGTCTTCCGATTAACCTCGGACTGGTCCTTATAGTGAATAGTCTGACGGACAACGCCGGCATCACGCAGGAACGTTTCACCTTCGTGACCGTGCTCGCCTGGATTTTCATCGCCTTGACCGGGTTTTCGACGCTTATCACCGGCCTTCAAAACGTAATGATCAGGCTGATGTTCTCCAGCGATCAGATGCGTATGCAAATGTCTGCAGAGCAACTTGAAAGAATTCCCGCCGTAGCCAGGTTCATGTTCGAAAACATGAACCTGTTGTTTCTCGGGTTCTTCATTGTGTCGGCGGTCACCCTGATCGCATCCATCGGTCTGCTGAAACGTAAAAACTGGGCGCGATTGACATTCATGGGCGTCATGGCGCTGGCAATCATATGGAATATCGGCGGGCTGGTGGTGCACCATTCGATGATCCCTGGTCTCGCAGAGTTTCCGCACGACACCCCTGCAGATTTCAGAGATCAGTTTGAAACCATGAGGCTCGTGACGACCGTGGCGGCCTACGTATTTGCCCTGGGTTTCTCCGCATTATTCGGCTGGATTTTGTGGAAATTGACCCGTCGAGATATCGCGGGCGAATTTACTCGATCGCGATACGCGCACAAAAACCGGGAGTCGGATTCAGATGGTCCGGGCTCGACTGAAACATAACGGCCCCGGCCGCATTAATTCCGTTGATATGGATGAACTTTCTGATCCACAGGCCATAAGCCTGCCCGGTGCGGTAGCTGAAACGACGGTTGCGGATTTCCGCACGAACACGGTCGAGGAGTCCGGGCTGGGTCATGATTCGCCTCCATGCGATTCATCCTGCCTTGAAGCCGGAACAGAGACGGTCCCGAAGTCGGAGTAAATTCTACTATGATGTTGATATCGAAAACACATTTCAGGCAGCGACGCCGTAACGTCGGATTGCAATCCGTGTTTTAGGCCTCCTAATTCTAGTTGGACGCACCAACCACAATCCGCGTGGTGATCGAGAACGGGATGAACTCTCGTCGTGGAGATAGAGGCTGAGCCCATGTGGTCTGATCGAGAGACGACGCAAGACTGCCTCGGCTTCGGTGCATATGTCGACAGCCTCGCCGCGGTGTGCCTTGAGCCCGACATTGCCCCGCTGACGCTTGGCGTGTTCGGTTCGTGGGGCAGCGGCAAGACGAGTCTCATGAAGATGCTTGAGGCCCGGATCGCCACGGAGGAAAAGGTCAAGACCGTCTGGGCGAATGCGTGGAGGTACGAAGGCAAGGACGAGATGCAATCAGCGCTCATCCACGCGATTCTGGCGACACTCAAGAGCGAGCAGGGGCTTGCAGGCGAGGCGTTGGACGTGTTCGATCGCCTGAAGAAGGGGGCCAGCGTCCTCAAGCTTGGCAAGTTCATCGGGAAAACGCTTCTGACCGTGACGCCGGACATCGATGGCTTGGTCGATTGCTTCAAGGAGGAATCGGAGAAACTGGCCGAAACCATGGCGCAGTTCGAGACCGACTTCGAGACACTACTGGGGAAAGTCGGGGTCGAGCGCATCGTAGTCTTCATCGACGATCTTGACCGTTGCCAGAGTGATAAGGTCGTGGAGGCATTTGAGACCATCAAGCTGTTCCTGAACATCCCGAAGTGCACGTTCGTCATCGGAGCCGACGCTCCGAAGATCGGGCAGGCCATCAAGGAGCACTACAAGCTAGACCACCGCTCCTTCGAATCTGAACAGGTCGGCGGTCGGACTTTCGCCGAAGACTACCTCGAGAAAATCGTCCAGATTCCGTTCCGCATCCCTGAGCAGACTCTTCCCGATATCGCCTGCTACGTGGGCATGCTCACCTTGCGGCGGGAACTCTCGCTCAAGTCGTGGGAGGCCCTCATCGCTGGTCGCCAAGCGGTCGTCGATGATGCGACCGGCGTGCACGAGGGGTTCGTCTCGTGGCTTCAGCGCCAGAATGAAACCGCGTTCCAATGTGACCGTGCTTCTGCGGTTGCTGCGCTTCAGCGGACACAGCCGTACCTCTCGATTCTCGCTCGTGGTCTGCGCGGGAATCCACGCCAGATCAAGAGGTTCCTGAACATCCTCGAGCTTCGGCAGCGGCTGGCGCAAGCCAACGATCTCGACGTGGCCGAAGACGCCCTGATCAAGACCCTGGTACTCGAGTACGCGTGGCAGTGGTTCTTTCACGAAGTGGCTGAAAACTGTGACCGGGACACGGGCCGCGCGGAGTTGTTGGCGGAGTTGGTGCGCCTCGATGAGGAAGGCTCGCAAGAGGATCCCCACTCAGAGATTCTCACAGCGGCGCTGGCCACGCCTGGGCTGCCTGCCTTCGTTAGAGATGCGCCATCATTGAAGGACGTGGACCTCCGCCCATACCTCTTCTTGGCACAGACGGCCCTTCATGTGCGGTCGGCTGCTTTGACACCTCCCGACGAGGCGGCACGGGCCCTCGCTGCGAGCATCGCCGTGGCGGACCGGATTCGGTCGAAGGCCGCAGCACGACAGGCGGCGCGGTCGGAAGATGCGGTGGCCGTGGCGGTCGTGAGAGCCCTCGCGTCGAAGGTCCACACGGAGTCGAACCCGGCGGCGCAAGTGAACATCGTGACCGGCCTCTCGCTGATCTGTGAGCGGCACGCTGACTGCCTCCCGGTGGCGATCGACGGGCTCCGTGACCTGGATCTATCGAAGAACGAAGCGATTGCTCTGATTGCGCAACCGCTCGTGGAGCGGGCAGGTGGGGCCGGGATCGACGTGGAAGACCTCAGGGAGCGCCTCGTTAAGCGATCGAAGCTCGGCAGAATCCTCTCGCGTGCCGACGACAAGGGCGGTGCCGGAGGCCGGGAGTAGCCATGGGTACCTCGAAGAGCCTAGCTCCCGGAAGCGGTGGCGCATGGACCGGGCTGAAGGGAGACATCACCGGCCACTTCACGGGTTCTCGCCGCTCGTCCTTCGGGAGCATAGTCGGCAACGCGGTCCGCGCCGCCGGCGGCATCGGGGTCGGCGGCCGTCGCGGAGGACGGGGCGGTGGTGGCAGCGCAGCCGGTGGTGGTGCAGGTGGCTCGATTGGGCCCGTCGTTGGCGGCCTGGGTGGGTTTGCCGAAGCAGTACGTGACCGAGGGTTGGCCGGTGGGCTGGAGGCCCTCGGGCTTGGCGAATTGGAGGGCAAGTCCGCGGTCGAGGTCGTCGCTACTGTCGCTGACCACCTTGCAGCCGCAGTCGAGGGCATCGATGGCGAGCTCATGCGGGAGGCGCTTCGCGAGGCGATCATTGAGGCGGCGGCACTGGGGGACAGCGACGGCTACGCGGACCTCGAAGGAGGACTGCAGAGCTTCCTCCGAGACGAGGGAGTGGAGGGCCTCGTCGAGGTCTTCCTCTGCAAGTTCGTCTTCGATGCCGTTTGGGCCAACTTCGAGGAACATGCCCAAGCCAAGGCAACGGATCGGAACGCGTTAGAAGCATTCGTCAACGCTATTGATGGGGTCTGTGCATCCGAGGTCCGAGGAGCGCTCGACGATGTGCGCGACCGCGGCGAGTTCAACACGATGGACTGGTTTGGGCAGGATGGGCAGCGAGTCGGGAGAGAAATTTTCGCGACCATCGAGACTCGGCTCCGCGCTATGGGTGAGGCATGAAGTTTGCGCGCTACGTTGGCGGCCGTTGCTCTGACCCCGAGTACGCGTCGCTATTGGAGAAAGCCGACGCGGTCGTCGACACGGCACGCGGGACAGGAAACGTCGCGGTCTCCTTCGTTCGTCGGGGTGCAAGGTCCGGACCGATGCAGATGCGGTGGCAGGCCATTACCCGAGACTTGTTCGACCTTAGCGCAATGCTCTACGTCGCAGACGAACTCGCGAAGCGCGACGAGGCTTGGACGCGCAGGTTGCAGTTCACTGTTCCCGTCGTTGATCCTGCCATCTGGTCGTCGAACGAGGACCTGCTGGCGGACATCTTCGGGTTCCTGACTGGCGACACCTACGAGTTCCGCTGGATTCCAACGCGCAGACCCGAGGGGTACGGAAGGCACCGGGTACAGCTTCCTCGTGGGCGCCACACTGTCGTGTGCATGTTCTCAGGCGGCCTCGACTCCCTGATGGGTACTGTTCGGCTTCTAGAAGCCGGCGAGAGCGTAATGTTGGTCGGACACCACGCCGACGGCGTGACCTCCACTGCGCAGCGTGAGCTCTTTAACATGCTGCATCGCCGGTTCGGCAACCGAGTTGAACTGGTCCAGTGTGGTCTTCGTCAATCCTCTCGCAGGAAACCCACGTTCGAACTGCCGGAGATCAGACTCAAGGAGAACAGCCACCGTGCGCGGTCGTTCCTGTTCTTGGCCCTGGGCTTCGCTGTTGCCAGTGGGGCCGCCGTCGACCGGATGGTGCTGGCAGAGAACGGCCTGATCGCGCTCAATCCGCCCCTTGGCGCATCGCGGGTCGGCAGCCTGAGCACTCGCACTGCGCACCCCCGGTTTCTTGGGGATTTGCTGTCCTGCGTTCACTCAATGGGCGCCTTCAACGGCCGCCTCGAGAATCCGTTCCTTTACGAGAGCAAGACGGACATGATGAGCGACATTCAGGGCTGGCTGGAGCCGCTGGTGCGCCGCTCGGTCTCGTGCGCCCACGCGGCTACGAGCGTACGGTGGGCCGACCAGAAAGGCGTCCTGCACTGCGGTTACTGCGTCCCCTGTATCTTCCGTCGAGTGGCGCTCATGTCGGTCGATCTGGACGACCCCGCGGACTACTGCGAAGACGTCTTCAGAGAGCTACACAACCTGACCGAGGCAAAGCAGGTCGACATGCGGTTTCTCGTTCGCTTCGCCATGCGTGTGGTGTCCGCAGGCGCGGCGCAGCTCCGCAGCTTCGTGGTGTCGCACGGCACCTTCCCGGCCGACATCGGCCAGCGTATCGGCCCGTACGAGGCGGCCGACTACGGGCCGTGGGCGGATATGCTCTCTCGTTGGGCTCACGACTTCCTTTCTCGTCTCGACCAATGCGGATCGGCGGAGACGAAGTGTCTCCTCGGCGTCGGCACGCGAAGGCGACTGCAGGGGGCTTCGGAACGTGCGAGGCGCGCGAAATGAAGGCGCTGTCGGTGAAGCAACCATGGGCGAACATGATCGCGTCTGGGGAGAAGACGATCGAGACGCGGACCTGGATGACCAGCTTCCGCGGACCGATTCTCATCATCTCGTCGAGGCAGCCACGGATCGAGCCAGCGGGGTGCGTGGTGGCCGTCGCTACCCTGATAGACTGTCGGCCCATGACGCGAAGGGACGAGCGGGCCGCATGCTGCAGGACCTATCCGAACGCGAAGGCGTGGGTGCTGGAGGAGATTAGGCGAGTCGAACCCGTCCCGATGCGGGGAGCGCTGGGGCTCTTCGATTGCCCTCTCGAGATCGGTGACCTCAGGTGGCTGGGAGAGGGCGCCCAAGGCGATGCACCTGACGGCGCTTCGCGTCGCAGGTGATCGCCAAGCCGTTCGGCGTCAATACGGAGAATCTGACCATGCGTGCTCTGTTGTTTGTTCTTCTGATCATCCCAAGCTTCACGTTCGCACAAAGCCTCGACACCACCTTTAGTGAACTGGCCAAGGAACTGGCAACGCTGTAGAACGAACTTCAAGCGGCATCACAGGGTTCTCAGAAGTTTACGAAGATGGGTATTGGTGTCGAAAATGTCACCGTGACAGCTCCGGAAGCGGGTGTCTATTCTGGCGCTGCGTCGAACGCCAAACTAATCAAGAAACTTTCCGCCGGCGTCAATTTGCCCGTGCTTGATAAGGCTGCCGAGTGGTATGCAGTTGATTTTGGAGAAAAGGAGGCAGGTGTTCAGGGTGGTTGGATGAAGGCAGCAGACGTAGTTCCCGCGATGGAATTCATCACTTACCAGAGTCAGACGCCAGCGGAAAGGGCGTACGACCAAGTACTCGAAAAGGTCCGCAAGCTCAAGGAGAAGTACGACGACAATCCGTATGTGCGGGTAACGGGGTTCAATATCGATATCTCGATTCCTCCAGCGCTAAGCATCGGATTCGAATTTAAGTAACCGCCGAACATCTGGTTACAGGCGACGAGATACCCGCGCGCCTGAACCGAGCGTTCGGCCAGAAGGGAGAAACCATCGATGAGTGCACCATTAAAGCTGATCACTATCGCACTCGCGGCCTTCTCGCTGCCAGAAAGTTCCGCAGCAGCATGCCCATACGACCCCAACTGTCTGAGTAACCCATACGGTGCCGGAAATCCGAACAAGTCGGATGGGTTAACCCTATCGTTGCATACATTCTCGCGCTGAACACTCTTGTTTGCCGATAATTGCAGAATGTTCCGCGGATTGGGAGCACGTTCCTGAATGCCATCGGTAGTGGCTTTCAGGAACGCCCTAAGATACTCACGAAATGCCTTGAATGTAGGCGGCTCCTGGACGTGATGACCGTTTTTTATGCAACCATAGGGTTAATGAACCCCTACAGTCAGTACGGAAGCCCATACAGCAACAAATCTTGGAGGAATCCATATGCAACGGATGCACCGAATCTCTATGATGGACAGAGAAACTATTGGGGTAGCATGAGTACCAATCCGTACGATCCCGACTCGGTGTCAAATCCGTACGGTCGCTACGGAAACCCATACTCCGCGGATAGCATCAACAATCCTTATGGCGCGGGGAACCCATATTCCACAGAACCCATCTTCGTCGTGCCATCGCAGTAACACGCAATATCCTCGGAGAGAAGCTAATGGCAACTCACAAGATTAGCCCGCTGAAGCTTCCGAAGCCGATCGACCGGATACAGAACATGAAGACAATCCGGCCGATATGAAAGACGAAGTGGATAAAGGCACCTTGGCACTGAAACTACGGCACTCAGAAGAGGGAATGGGTGCAGGAGCGCTGGAGCAAGTAGGGATGCCGAACAAGCCCATCGAGGTCGCGCGCTTCGCGCGCCGGACTGCTCTGCTGCTTCGCGGTTCCGCGGCCGCTCATGGGCAGCGTTATAAGTCATGAAGCCCAAAGGGTCTACATTGCCCGAAGTCTTCATCATCGAGACCCTGGATCCGGATGATGAGGGCAACGGTCGATTCGAGGGCTCGATCCTTTCGAGAATGCTACGGCTTCACGGAAAGAACCCTAAGTATCGATACGTTCGAACTCGAAACCAATTCCGCGCCGCAGTCGCCCAATTTGGTCGATCTCGGTATCGTTATTTGCATATCTCCTGTCACGCAAACTCAGAGAGCATGCGTACAACCAATCAAGACGATATTGAGTTTAAAAAACTCGCTGCAATATTGCGACCGCATCTGCGGAATAGACGACTATTTCTCTCCGCATGCGACATGGTCAACGACAATCTCGCTCGGCAAGTTCTTCCATCAACAGGTTGCTACTCCATCATAGGGCCGGATGAAGATGTTCGGTTCACTGATGCTGCCGTTCTCTGGGCGTCGCTTTACCACCTAATGTTTACTCGCAGCCCGAGTGTGATGAAGCATCCCGAGCTGCTCCGCGTCCTTGGCGACACAAGCAAATTGTTCTCCGTGAGCATGAGCTACTTCTCGAAGAGTAAGAATCGACGAAAGGGCTACAAGCGGAACTTCCTGAAAAGATGACTTATAACAAGCCGATCTACGGCGACCGAGACGACCGCTGTGAATCTGCCCCGGCGCGTACTCGGCATCGTTGGGCATCAGAACGATGAAGATCCGCACATTCGAGATCCAGAACTTCAAGGGACTGAGATCAGTCAAGCTTGAGAACTGCGGTGGCATTAATGCGATCGTCGGAAAAAACAACTCCGGAAAGAGCAGTGTGCTCCACGCGCTCGACATGGCGGGACTAGCGCTGAGCGTTAATGGCTGGGACCGGTTCCAGCCGAAACTTGAAGTCAAAGACCTGTTTGTCGACGTCGGTCAGTTTGCACTTTCTCTAACCTTCGAAAACGGCTCCGCCGTAGCCGTATCTGCCACGCCGAATTATGGGCCAGCTTTTACTCCCGCACCCACACCGGAACAGCGAATCAAGACCGTCCTAGTGCTTCCAGACGTCGCTGGTGGAATGCTACGCCGCCGCCATCACACTCCCCGGAACATTATTGATCTGGTGGAGAACCGAAATTACTCGGAGATCAATGCGCTCGAGATACTCTATGCAATTAAGTTCTATGCACACCGCTCTGAGCGCGGACTCTCTCCGAAGTCCTACACTGACCTTTTGGAAGAGATCAAGCGTTACTTCCCAGATATTGAAGATGTACAGAGTGACCGTACCGAGCAAGACATTGCAACGCTGACCTATACTGAGTATGGCCGACGACTAGATATCTTGTACTCTGGTACTGGGTTAAAGCACTTTTTGGATGTTTTGCTCAAGACTACAGTGTCGGGTGCTGGAATAGTACTCCTTGACGAACCCGAGCTAGGGTTGCACCCCGACTTACAACGGAGGTTCGTCGAGTACCTCGCACGGCTAGCAACCGACAAGAATATCCAGTTTTTTCTTGCGACCCATTCGCAGGTTCTCCTCAACTACTCTGATTCCATCGCTTATTACCGAATTACCAACACAAAAGGCACACGGAAACTTGTGTCCGTTGACAAGAGTGCCGCGTCAACGTTATTGCATGATCTCGGTCTGAGGCCCAGTGACGTTCTTAACCAAGACGTGTGCATTCTCGTGGAGGGCGCAACGGACATAGTTTTCTTTGAACACATAATCCGGACGCTCTACGCAGATGAGTTTCAAAAGATTGCAATCGCGGTCCTTCAGTACGGCGGTGGAGCGGCCGAGGGAATCATCTCCGGAGCGATTGATGTGTCGAACATTGTTCCGGCACAGAGATTCACATACTGGATTCGAGACAGAGATGCACCACCGGTTTCACCCCCAGCGTTAAATGCAACGAAGTTCGTAAATGCTCTTATGAAAGTCGACATGGAGGGCTACATCTGGAACAAGCGCGAGATTGAGTACTACTTTCCAGAACCACTTCTTGTTGCGGCCCAACAGGGTGACGCAGCTAAGGAACAAAGGGCTTTGTCGATCCTTAGAGGTGATCAATCAGAAAAATTTCGGGATGCCGCAGCACGAGATGCTCTATGTGTGCCGGTAGGGCAATATTTGAAACGACTCCTTAAGTCGCATGTGACGATGAGAACGCAGTTGGATCAAGAAATTCGCGATCTTGTGGAGCAGAAACTAATTCCGTGGCGCGATCAGATCCTCGGCCAATGATGCCCAACCAAACGCTCCACCCGCCGTCTCTGCCTCCGCGGATTCGCCGCTCCGGCAGGGCCGCGGGGGAGCTTCACGTTAACTGTATATCACACACATGAAGGCTTTTTATGACCATTGAAGACGAAGTCAGGGTTCTGGCTGATAAATACGCAAAGGCCCTGCAAGAAAAAATTGATGCGAGAGTTGAGGAAATGGAGAGTGATGACCACTCCCATTTCCTCGTCTATCAGGTGCTTGGGGTCACAGACAAAGAAGGACGCCTGATTGATATCTACCAGAACAAAGGTCGTTTTCTGTATAAGTATGCAGGCTCATTTTTGGAAGAAACGACAAAGATGTGCTTCCTACGCACATTCCCAGAGTCTGGCTCAGTTAAAATACCAAATACTATTGGAACGAGACCTAAGACGTTCGAGATTGATTGTCTCGAAGGAAAAAATGCAATTGAAATAAAATGGCGTGATGCAACTACCGATGGCGACCACATTACCAAGGAGCATACCCGAATCAAGGTAATATCTGCCGCAGGATACAAACCCATACGCGTCATGTTCTATTACCCAAACAGAGCGCAAGCGAAGAGAATACAGAAAGTATTAGAAACGCTGTATAACGGGATTGGCGGTGAGTATCATTATGGAGATGATGCTTGGGGATATGTAAAGAAAAGAACCAAAATAGATCTTTTCAATGTATTGGAACAGATAGCTAGAGAGAACACGGGGCGATCATGACTATCCATATTGTGAAGGGAGATTGCCTAGATGTCATGTCAGGCATTGAAGGTGAGCTTGCAGACTTGTTTTATCTCGATCCACCTTTCTTTACCGAGAAAACCCACAAACTGAAAACACGCGACAGAACCAAAGAATTTTATTTTGACGACCTTTGGGGCTGCCATAAGAAATATGCAGAGTTTCTGTATAGTCGATTAAGTATGTGTAAGAGCCTACTCAAAAATAACGGAAGCATTTTTGTTCATTGTGACTCATCTGCAAATCACATTATTAGAGCTGTATTGGACGAAATATTTGGCTCTGATAATTTCCAATCGGAAATAATATGGTCCTACAAAAGGTGGTCTAACTCCAAGAAAGGGCTTCTTCCCGCGCACCAGAATATTTACTGGTACTCCAAATCGAAGAGTTTTGTCTTCAACACGATCTACAACGAGTATTCAGAGTCCACAAATGTAGATCAAATTTTGCAACGTCGCACACGAGATAAGCACGGGAAGGCGGTATACGCCAAGGATGAAAACGGAAATGTCATTTTGGATGACAAGAAGGAAGGGGTTCCGCTGTCTGACGTGTGGGAAATA
>Ga0214472_10002789_pt1 | contig 18598 bp, 3 predicted proteins | sample RVTome_6_FD_207662 | JGI IMG/M metagenome (GOLD analysis project Ga0214472, IMG submission 207662) | Soil microbial communities from uranium-contaminated site in the Upper Colorado River Basin, Wyoming, United States - RVT140D175 | ecosystem: Environmental > Terrestrial > Soil > Contaminated >...
GATAAAGGCCAGGCGCGGTGGTTTCATGGTGTGGTTTCACAAGAGGGATAACCCCCTGCGCCAAGGCGGGGCGTTGCTGACCATCGGCATTTTGCTGTTCGGGCAGGTGGCTTGGGCCCAGCAGATCATTCCGGATGGGCGAACCCAGACGCAGCTCGACATCAGCGGCAACACCACCGATGTCACCACGGGTACCGTTCATGGGGTCAATGCCGTCAACTCCTTCAGCAAATTCGATGTCTACCAGGGGAACATCGTCAATCTGCATGTCCCCGGGCAGGCGACCAATCTGCTCAACCTGGTGCATGGGCAGGTCAGCCGGATAGACGGGATTCTCAACGCCTACAAGAATGGCGCGATCGGCGGCAATATCTATTTTGCCAATCCCCATGGCATCCTCATCGGTGCCGGTGGGGTGGTGAACGTCGGCTCCCTGACTCTCATTACGCCGACCCCTGAGTTCATGGAGGGCTTTTTCGATGCCTCGGGCAATCCGGGCAATGGGGGCATGGCCGATCTGCTGGGGGGGGCCGCCCCACTCAATACGGAGGCGCTGATCAGCATCCAGGGGAAGGTCCATGCCCGGCAGTCAATCGGTATCGAGGCCGGAAGGGCTGTTCAGTCCGGTGAATTGATTGCGGGCCCGGCGGCGCTCCAGGGGATGGCCGAATTTTCCGGCCTGGTCAATATCGGCGATCTGCAACCGGCCGCCGGACTGGTGGTCGAAAAGGGCCAAATCAGGATCGTGGCCGTCGGTGATGTCGAAATTAGTGGGCGACTGTCGGCAGAAGGGACGGACAATATTCAAGGCGGGCAGATCGATATCCGCGCCGGGAATAATCTTACCATGGTCGGCGATGCAGTAATTTCGGCGGCCGGCAAGGGGGATAATTCGAAGGGCGGAGTGGTCTACTCGTGGGCGGAACACGACGCGGTGCTGGCCGACCAGGCCCTCATCGACGTGAGCGCCGGCAGCAGCGGCGATGGTGGATTCGCCGAGTTCAGCGCCAAAAACCGGGTGATCCTCGCCGGTGGCGCTTTCGACGCCTCCGCCGCCAACGGCGCCCTCGGCAGCGTTCTGATCGATCCGGCAGACATCACCGTCGCGAGCGACATTTTTGCCAATGGCCATTACTCCCTGCTGGCCGACCACAGCATCACGATCAATGAGGGGGTGGTGATCTCGTCTCGCAGGGTCGCGGGCGGCGACACTTTCGACAATCATCTGACGGGGAGTTCGATTGGCGATTCCGGCGATATCAGCCTGGAGGCCCCCAATATTACACTTGGGAACGGTGTCTACCTGCTTGCCCAGGCCGACGACGGCTGGTCCGCCGGGAATATCAGCCTGCTGGCCAGCGATATCTCCAACAACGTGGTCGGCCTCGGTGTCGATCTGCAGAGCAACAGCACCAGCATTGTCCTCAACAACGCCAGGCTATTCGGCAAAGACATCACCTTCTCCGCCACCGCCGGCAACACCCGGCTGTTTGACGATGTGGCCGGGTCCGGCGGGGAGAACGCCGATACCGGCGGCTTTATGAACGATGTCCTCGATTTTCTTGACGACGCCTCCCTGATCGGGGCCGTCAGCCGTTCCAAGGCGACCGCCACCGTTGAAATCCTTGGCGGCTCCATCGACGCCAGCGGCAATCTGACGGTCCACTCCGATGCCAAATCGGATGCCAGTGCCCAGATCAAGAGCATGATTGTCGGCTTCGCCTATTCGGAATCGGAGGCGACGGCCGACTCGACCATAGGGGGAGGAACAACCATTCAGGTCGCTGGGGATTTCAGCCTGACTTCGGCAGCGACCGCAAAATCTCATACCGATACGGAAACCTTTTCCTATGGCATCGGAAACCCGACCACCCTGGACGTTACCCTGGTCGTGTCCAACGCCAGGGGTTCCTCGAATGCGGTGATAGAAGATGGCGCCACCGTCACCGTCGGCGATCAGCTCACGGTGCGGGCCGACACCTTCCAGGACGTGAAAACCGTCGCCAAATCGGGAGCCTACGAAGACGGACAAGTCGGGATCGCCATTGCCCTCTCTTATGCCGACATGGACGCCAAGGCCCTGGTCGATGGGACTGTAACCGATGCCGCCAATGGCGTTACGATTGCGGCCAACGTCAAGACCGATTCGGCCGACGGTCAGAAAAACCAGACCGTGGCCGATGCGACCGCTGGCAGTGGTTTGCTGCAGAAGCTGATCGTCGGCGGGGCGAGCAGCGTTCTCGGCAAGCTGACGGCCAAGTCCGGAAGTGCGAGCGGTGGCCAGAAATCCAATGCCGGCGCGGCCTCGGGCAACGGCCTGGCGGCTTCTTGGGCCTATGCCGAACACACCAGCGACGCGGTGGCCCGGATTGGCGACGACGCCTCGGTGAAAAGTTCAGCCGGCGCCATCGACATCGATGCCCTGGTCGAGGACAAGATCGAAGTCAGCGCCAGGAGTTTTGTCAATTCGACGGACACCAACATCAAGAAAAATTCGCTGGCGGCCGCCGTTGTCACCGGCAATTATGCCAATACGGCACAGGCGTATATCGGCGACCGGGCGACGGTCGATGCGGCTGATGCCATCGAGATTACCTCCCATACCAATCTTCCGCAAAAAACCGGCTATCAGATCGATTCCATCGCAGATGTCACCGAGTATCTGAACACCAACGCTGGGGTCCAGAACGCCTTTGCCAATTCCTGGGCGCAGAGCGCGGCGCAGGCGGCGGACGTGGGGCTGGCCGGGTCGGTCAATATCCTGAACGTGAGCAACCGGAGCGAGGCCTCTATCGGTCAGGACGCCAGGATCAATCAGAATCTCGATGCGGCCGGCCAGGATGTCACGGTCGAGGCGCTCAATACTTTGGAAACCGTGAACGTCGCCGGCATTTTCGGCATAAAGCTGATTGCTTCCAATGCCAGCGGCGGCACCGGGGTCGGTGGGTCGTACCTGGGATCGAATTATTCGAATATCACCAGCGCTTACATCAAGGATGGCGCCCTGGTGGATGCCAACGCGCTCACCGTCCGGGCCGAGAGCCGCAACTCCCATATCAACGTGGCCGAAGCGGGCGGTCTGGCCAAGCAATACAGCATCAACGGTGCCTTTACCTTTGCCGACATCGACGACAAGACACTGGCCCGGATCGATGCCGGGGCGATCATCGATGCCGGTAGCCAGGTCCAGGTGACGGCCCTTGACGAAAGCACCTACTTCAGCGCCTCGGGAGGATTTTCCTGGGGAAGCGGAGCCGCCATCGGGGCGTCGGTGGCTTGGAATGACCTGACTCGCGACACCCGGGCGCTGATCGGCAATCTGCCGGACGAAACCGCCGGGGAAGGAAGCCTGAGCTCCGGAGGCGATGTTACGGTGACCTCGACCAACAGTGGCCAGATCGACAGCTGGTCGCTGGCGGCCGCCGTGTCGACCCAGAATCCGCCCTTTACCGGGATCGACAAGAGCGCCCCGAAAAATTCCGGGACTTTCGGTCTGGGCATCTCGGCCAACGTGGCTCTCAACGAGATCGATGATATTACCCATGCCGCCATCGAAATCCCGAACCTGACCGCCGGCAACGTCACCGTGGCGGCCACGGAAGACAGCAACATCGAAGCGGTCGGCGGCGCCGTGGCCATTACCCGTCAATCGGGAGGCAGTTCCTCGGCCCTTGCCGGAACCTGGTCGCAGAACACCATCCTCAACGACACCAGGGCTTTGGTCGGCAACAGCACCATGGCCCTCGGCGGGATCCTCGATGTGTCGGCCGCCACGACCGGGGAAATCATGGCCGTGGCCGCCAGCGGTTCCGGTGCGCCCCAGACCGGCCTGCTGAATGTGGCCGGGTCGGTTACCGTCAACGAGATCGACAGTAACACCAGTGCCGCCATCGAAGATTCCAGCATCGCAGGAAAGGGTGCGGATCTGCTGGAGGACGTGCTGGTGTCGGCCCGCAATGAGGCGCGCATTCGGTCCGTATCGGGTTCGGCCAGTTTCGGCGGACAGGCCGGGATTGGCGCCGGGGTGGCCCTGAACACCATCTCCGGTCAAACGGACGCCCACATCAACGATTCGGATATCGATGCCGGCGGACAGGTCGGGGTCTTCGCCGAAACCGGTTCGACGACGACGGACAATGAAATCGTGACCGTTTCGGCAGCGATATCCGGCAACGGCGGCAGTTCTGCCCTGGCCGCGGCGGCAGCCGTCTCGATCAATGACATCAACAACACGACCAGCGCTTCCATCAACGGCCGGAAGAGCGTCCAGGGCGTCAAGGCGGGTACCGACATCATCGTTGCCGCCAGCGACGATGCCGACATCTACACCGTGGCCGGCAATCTGGTCGGAACCGGCGGGACGGCCGGCTTTGGCGGCTCTTATGGGCAGAACACCATCAACAGCTCCGTCGCGGCCAAAGGGGAAAACACCCGGCTGGAGGCAACTGCCGGCAAGATCGATTTTGATGCGTCCACCCTGGCCGAAATCTCGGCGGTCGCTGCGGGAGGTGTTGGCGCCGGTACCTTGGCCATTGGCGGCTCCGTCACCCTGAATGAGATTGCGACAGACGTCGAGGCACGCTTCGCCGACAGCGACATCGATGCCGCCGGGGCAGTCAGCCTGCAAGCGAGGGATGCCTCGCTCATTCGATCCCTGGCCGGCACGGTCACCGGGGCCGGCACGGTGTCGGTTGGTGCGGCCCTGGCGACCAACACCATCGGCAACACCGTTTCAGCCGTCATCGATGCCTCAACGGTAGACTCCACTGGCAGTTCCGTTTCCCTGGCAGCCAGCGAGAGCAGTACGATCGAGAGTCTCTCCGCCGGGGTCTCCGGTGCGGGGACGGCGGCCATCACCGGCGCGGTGTCCCTCAACCAGATCGGCAATGTCACCGAGGCCCTTGTCGGCAACGGCTCCACGGTTACCGCCGCACAGGATATCACCCTGGCGGCCGGCGACGTCTCGACCATTCGCTCCCTTTCCGGTCAGGCCACCGGCGCCGGAGTGGCGGCGATCGGCGGGGCCGCGGCCTACAACGAAATCGCCAATATCACCAGGGCGCATGCCGACGATTCCACCCTGACCTCGACGGCCGGCAGCCTGTCGCTCAGTGCAGCTTCAGAGGGGGAGATCGAGACCATTGCGGCGGGCGGTTCGGTGGGCGGCAAGGTCGGAGTGGCCGGCTCGGTAGCCATCAACCTGATAGCCAACGATACCCTGGCTTATCTCAACAACACCGATGCCACGGCCAACGGTAACGTGACCATTCTGGCCGATGCCGACAACACCCTTCAGACCTATGCCGGGAGCCTGGGGGGTGGCGCGGTAGGAATCGCCGGCAGCGTGGTGGTCAACACCCTCGACAACGATACCCGGGCCTATATCAGCCAGGGTCGGGTGGCGGCCAAGGGGAACGGGGCCGCGGCGACCGTCAAGAGGTGGGATACCATCACCGGGGTGGAAAGTACGGAAGGAGTCCAGGGCCTGGCCGTGGTCGCCTCGTCCGGGGAAAAGATCGACAGCCGTTCGATGACGGTCGCCCTGGGCGCCGTCGGCATCGGCGGGAATACCTCGGTAACCACGGTGAATGACACCACCCTGGGGTATATCGACAGTGCGCAGATCAACAGCGTCGACGATCCCGGCGGGGCGGTAAAGGTCAAGGCGCATCAGAATACGGAAATCAGCAACCACAGTGGTGCGGCATCCGCCGGCGGCGCGGCAATCGGCGGCGCGGTCGATGTGTCACTTATCGGCAATGTGACGCAGGCCTACATTACGGACAGTACCCCCCTCGTCGATCGCACAGCGGTCTTCGCCCAAGGCGGGGTGGAAGTCAACGCTCTCAGCCGGGAGAAGGTTACCTCCTCGGTGACCGGGATATCGGTCGGAGGATTTGCCGTGGCGGGCGCCGTTTCCGTGGCAGAGGCCTCCTCGACCACCGAGGCCTTCATCAAAGAGGCGGATGTCAACAGTGACGGGAATCTCACCGTGCTGGCCAACACCGGCACCGATCTCGATCTTCGTGCCGGTCAGTTGGCGGCCGGGGCCGCCTTTGGCGCCGGCGGGTCGGTGGCGGTGGGCAATATCGGCACCACGACGAAGGCCTACCTCACCGGAGCGGAAACCAACGCCAAGGGGGCGACCACCGTCGACGCCAGATCGGTGGAAAAGGCCAAAATCCAGGTCGGTACGGCCGGGGCCGGGGGGATGGCCGGATTGGCCGGGGCGGTGGCGGTCAACTCGATCGATGCCGACACCCATGCCTTCGTCGACTCGGGGACGCGTGCTTCCCGGATCAACCAGGATGCAAACTATGCCACGACCACCCAGGATGTCACCCTGTCGGCCAAGGACACGGCGACGATCGACGACGATGCGGGGACCCTGGCGGTGGGCGGTGCGGTCGGCGTCGGGGCCACGGTCGACGTGGCGACGATCAAAAACGATACCCGGGCCTATATCGGAAACAACACGACGGTCAATGCCGGCCGGAATGTGCTGGTCAAGGCCGAGTCGGCCAAGAGTGTGGATTCCCTCGTGGTGGCTTTTGCCGCCGGGGCTGTCGGCATTCAGGGTGCGGTATCGGTGGTGGCCGTCGGCAGCGGCCTGGACAGCAACGGTGCCAGCGAGGCCGATGATGTGGCCGGCTCGGTGAATGGGGATGTCTCCCTGACCGGCGGGGTTGACGGCATCGGTTCGGACAGTACCGCGGCCCGGGCCAAAACGGCGACCGACAGAAGTGTTTCGATCAATGATGACCTGAGTACCGCGGCGGTCAGCAGGGAAACCAGTGCGTACCTCGGGGACGGGGCAGCCGTTACCGCTGGGAACTCTATCAAAGTCGATGCCCGTGACGTTACCCGGGTCGATATCATCGCCGGCGGTGCCGCCCTGGGTCTGGCCGGAGTCGGCGGCTCGGTCGGCATCGCCACTTTGCGAAACCGCACCAACGCCTATACCGGCAGTGCCGTGCTGTCGGCCGACGGCAACATCGAAGTAACCGCCAATGGCAACATCAACGACAGCGACGTCGAGGCCCGCACCGGGGTGGGCGGACTGGTGGCCCTTGGTGCCGGCTACGCCAAAATAGATTCGGACAACGATGTGGCGGCCTTCCTCGGCACCGGTGCCCGCGTCGACAAGGCGGCCGATGTCAAGGTGCTGGCCAATTCGACGTCCGATGTGCGCGCCTTTGCCGACGGCAAAGCCATTGGTGGCGCCGCCGTTGGGGTGGTGATTGCCGACGCCAAAGAGACCGGCACCACCCAGGCTTACCTGGGCTACGGCGTCGATATCGCTGATGATGATCTGGCCGATGCCGCCGAATCGGTCAACAATCTGGTCCTCTCCGCCGGATCGCTGACCACCGTAACCAGTACGGGCCAGGCCTCCAGCGGCGGGGTAGCGGCGGCCACGGGGGTCGACACGCAGGCGACGGCCAACCCGATCACCCGGGCCTATATATTGAGTTCGGCTGCCAATCGGGCCGATATCGATCTGAACGGCAGCCTGAACATCACTGCCGATGCCGACAGCCGGGCGTTTTCGACGGCTACCGGTGCGGCAACGGGCGGTTTGGCCGTGGGTGTCTCTTTGGCCAAGGCCAGTACCACACCAATAGTGAGTGCCTCCGTTGGCGATTACGCATCGATCCGGACGGGGGGCAATGTTGATCTCAAGGCATTGTTCAATCGCAATATCGGCACCGGTGCCGGCATTGGCGATGCGGCCAATGCGAACGCCAAATCTTCCGGCGGATCGCTGTTCGCCGCCGGTGTCGGCTCGAATGCCAAGGTCATCACCACCTTGAACGTGATTGCCGACCTCGGCGCCAACAGCGACCTCGCGGCAGGGGGGAGTGTCGCAATCGCCGCCGATGGCTATCTGGACAATACGGCCGTCGCCACCGGCAATGCCACCGGCCTGGTAACGGCCGGCGGGGTTGAAAGCACCGCCATCGTCACCAGCGCGGTCTCTTCCACCCTCGGGACCGGCGCTCAGGTTTCGACGGCCACCAACTTCGACCAGAAGGCCCAGAGTCAGGCCAAGGCCAACGTCAGTTCCGTCGGCGGTTCCGGGGTCAGTACGTCGACCACCCTGAAGAATCTGTTTACCGGCAACTTCGGTGCCTTGGCAGTGCCGTCTTTCACCAGTTACGGCGGGGCAGGGACCGTTGTGACCCTCAACAATACGGCGGCCGTCACCATGGCCGCCAACGCCGGGGTGGAGGCCGTCCAGGGGCTGACGGTGCTAGCCAAGGCGGACAGTTCGGCTGATGCCTACGCCCGCATGGATACCAGCGGCCTGGGGGGCACCTGCGCCCTGGCCGCGTCGGACGTCTATGTCGATAGCGACGCCACGGTGACCGTTCAATCGGGAGCCAGGCTCGCCGGGCGGGATCTGTCCCTGATGGCCGACAACGATATCCACTCGAGTTCGAAAGCCCGGGCCATCAGCTACGCCGATCTGGCGGCATCCTTCGCCACCGCCCTGGCCAAAAACCGGGTCGGTTCCTCGGGCGACAAGGCCCAGGGGAAGGTACGGATCGAAAACGGCGCCGACCTTACCGGGCAGGAATCGATCGCTCTTCAGGCGACGACCAACAGCTACGGCGGCAATCTCCTGTCGGATGCGTACGGGGAATCCAAAACTTCGACGGTCGCCGCCATCGCCGCGGCGGAGGCGCTCGGAGATGCCTATGTCGATGCGCTGGTGGAGACGGTGGCCGGTTCCCTGTTGAATACCATTGCCCTGGACATCACCGCGGATACCACCGCCACGTTGGAGCGAAAACCGGATGCCCTCGCCGAGCCGGTGACCCAGCTCAAATGGGTCGTTTCCTACGTGACCGAGAAGATTGTCAAGTGGATGCCGTATCCCTTGGACAACATTGTCAAGTGGGTCGTCCGGGAGGTCTGGAACCTGGTGGAGTACGTCCTCGGCGGTAGCGAAATACAAAGGGCCACCGGGGCGGGGCTGCAATCGACGGAAACCGTGCGGCTCAACGGGGATGTGCACATCGGGGGCGCCGCCACGCGCACCCTCCTGATCAAGGCCGATGGCAGCATTGATCCAGCGAGCGATATCATCCCGACTTTTGCTGGCGCCGATGTGATTGTTCCTGACATCGTCAATAACAGCAGTGGCAGTATCGACATCAATGTTCCGCAGGGTTATCTTGTAGGAAACGGGACCCTTTATATCAATAAGATTCTTGAAAACGTATCCATCAACAATAGCTCCGATCTTAATCTGGTAATCAACGATATCGATATGATGGCTGCTAAAACCAGCAATCCGGATCTGAAAATCAGATCGCAGGGTACGACCTTCGATATTCAGTTCGAGTCGGATGTTAACCAAAGCTCCATCGATATCGTCAATACCGGCTCAGGCAATGTGATGTTCAATAAACAGATCGAGAATTATTTTGCCGACTATTCGATCAGTGCTACTGGTGGAGATCTGCTGGCCAAAGATAACAGCGTCTTCCTTGAGGGGCGCAATTTCACCCTGTTGGCGACCGAAGGGCGGATCGGCACCGCTGCGAACGCCCTGCGACTGAATTTCATCCCCGGTTCGGCGCCGGCCCAACTGGACGCTTTCGCCTATGGACCGATCAACCTCGATCTTTCTCTGGTGAATCCGGTCAACTTGATTATCGACCCCTCGGTTCCGACCAATGCCGCACTGCCGCCGGATTTTCAGGCGCAAGGTCTGCTGCTGAATGACATCCGATCCTTTGGCGACATATCGTTGAAGATCAATAACGGCGTCGCCCGCACCACCGAGGCAACGATGAGCGTTGTGCTAGTAACTCTCTGGAATCCCATCACTGGTCAATTTGTTCTTGTGCCTCAGTTTCATATAGATACGGAAATTGCCGATGTCGATGTCGATGGCCTGGTGCGGGTCAACAATGTCACTACCGGAGGCAACGTGGTTCTCGACAACCCCGGCAACCGGACGACCCTGCAGATCGATGGAACGGTGCAGAGCGGCTACGAAAGCATCATCGTCAACCTGGCCGCCGATGGCACCCCGACCTCCAACCTGCCTTACAACTTCATTGCGTCCCAGGATGCGACGACCATCGTTTTGAAGGATCTCCTGTCAAATGGCCCCAGCAGCGGCAACATCACCCTTAATGCCAAGGCTTTGACCGGTAGCGGTCTGCTCAAGGCCCACAATGGCTACACGGAGGTGGCGATTGCCAATGGGTCAGGCAAAGATCTGGTGACCAACCTGATCGATGTCGGCACCCGCGGCGGAGGCACGGTGCAGGGGAGGATCAACGGCATCCTCGACCCGGGTATCGCCCATCTCGAATATCCGTCCCTCAGGGTCGAGCTGCCCGGAAGCTCCGATCCTGGCGGCGCGGTTGGCGTAATCACAACCGGCGGCGGGGCGTTGCAGGTCAATAAGATGATCACGACGGCAGGGGGGGCGGTCCTCCTCTCTTCCCAGGGAAAACTGACCCTGGCTGCCGAGGGGGATGTTTTCTCCGCCGGCAGCGGTGACCTTTTCCTGACCTCCGCCAGCGGCGCAATCACCATGCAGGACGGCGCCGTCGTCGATGCGGGTACCGGCAATGTCACCCTGAGTGCTGCGGAAAATGTCGCCCTTGGCGAAGTGCGGAGCACCAACGGGGCAATTACCGTGACGGCGGGAAGCGGGTCCTCGGCAGCCGGCGCCATTTTCGACAACACCGTGGCGGAAACGGCGAACATCGTCACGGCGGGAGGGGTGAACCTGAGCGCCAAGACCGGGATCGGGGCGGCAGGTGCAGGCGACATCGACACGTCGGTCGGCCAGTTGCAGGCGACCAACGGCAGCAGCGGCGATATCGTGATCCGGGAGAGCGACGGTCTGGTCGTCAACGGCACCGGCATCCGGACCCTGGGGAGCAACGGCAACATCAGCGTCGCTGTGGCTGCGGGCAACCTGACGGTGGATAGTGGGGTGTCCGCCGACGGCGGCGGGTCGGTTCTCCTGAACGCCAATGGGGGGAACATTAACGTTAACGCAGCGGTTGGTTCCACGACAGGGAACATTGCGGTGACCGGCGACAGCGTCTCCCAGAATGCGAACCTGTCCACCGGCGGGGCCGGGAGTGTAACGGTGATCGCCGACCATGGCGGCATCGCGATGACGGACGGCGCCGTGACGACCAGCGAAACCGGCAGCATCGAGTACAGCGCGACAGCCGACGTGGCCCTGGCGCAGTTGGCCAGCATGAGCGGGACGATCGCCGTGACGGCGGGGAGCGGGTCCTCCGCAGCCGGGGCCATTCTCGACAACACGGGAGGGGAAACGGCGAACATCATCACCCCCGGGGAGTTGACCCTGAGCGCCAGGACCGGGATCGGAGCGGCGGGAGCAGGGGACATCGACACGACGGTCGGCCAGTTGCAGGCCACCAACAGCACCAGCGGCGATATCGTGATCCGGGAGAGCGACGGTCTGGTCGTCAACGGTACCGGCATTCGGACCCTGGGGAGCAACGGCAGCATCAGCGTCGCTGTGGACGCGGGCCACCTGACGGTGGACAGCGGGGTGTCCGCCGATGGCAGCGGGGCGGTTCTGCTGAACGCCGATGCCGGGACCATCACCCTCAACGCCATGGTCGGTTCCACGACGGGGAACATTGCGGTGACCGGCGACCGCGTCACCCAGAATGCGAACCTGTCCACCGGCGGGTCCGGGAGCGTAACGGTGACGGCCGACAACGGCGGCATCGCGATGACGGACGGCACCGTGACAACCAGCGAAACTGGCAGCATCGAGTACGGCGCGACGGCCGACGTGGCGTTGTCGCAGTTGATCAGCACTAGCGGGGCGCTGCGCGTGACCAGCAGCGGCGGCGCGATCCTCGACAACACCTCCTTCGAGGGGGCGAACCTGGTGACGGACGGAACGGCCGACCTGAGTGCGGCGACGGGGATCGGGATGGCGGCCGCCGGCGACATCGACACGACCATCGGCCAGTTGCAGGCGACCAACAGCACCGCGGGCGATATCGTGATCGAGGATACGGGCAATCTGTCTATCCTGCGGATCGAGCAGGAAGCGGCGGATGGTGAGGTGACGGTGACGGTCGCCGGCGACCTTGTGGTGGCAACCGGCGGCGGTGGCATCACCGCCGTGAACGGCGGAGTGCTCCTCGATGCCGGCGGCGATCTGGCGATCAACGATCGGCTGAACAGCCAGGCCGGTGCCATCGACCTGCTGGCCGCTGGCGATGTGACCTTCGGCGCTGCCGGGGGGATGCTCTCGGTTTCCGGCCCGGTGACGGTGGCGGCCGACGCCGAGGGGAACGGCAGCGGGGCGATCTGGATGGCAGAGGGCGCGCAGATCGAGGCCGGCACCGGAACCATCGGTTTGACCGCTCCCGGTGATATCGTTCTGGGCTCGGTGCGCACAGGCAACGATACGGCCGCCGCGGTGACGGTCGCCTCGACCGACGGGGATATCGTCATCGGTTTGATCGATGCGCCCCAAGGCGACACGGTCCTTCAGGCCGGCGGTTCGATCCTGGCGCGCCATGCCGATGCCATAAACGAAATCAATACCAACACCCTGACCTTTTCCGCCCAGACCGGCACCTTTGGTTTGGCCGCCGATCCGATCCGGGTCGATACTTCCATGTCCCGTCCCGGGTTGGTAAGGGGTATCGCCGACCTCGGGATCTTTTTGACGGAGAGTGCCAACGATCTCCGGGTCGACACCCTGGTTGCACCGCGGGGAGACATCGTGCTGGTCGCCGACGGCGCCATTTTGAACCGGACCGCCCCCGGCGGGGTCAACCTGGTGGGGGAAAACCTGACCCTGACCTCCAATCGCGGTGATATCGGAGAATCGGCGTCCTTCTTCCGGGTCGATTCAAACGGGACCGTCAATGCCGAAGCTTACGGCAACATTTATCTTGAGGAGGTCATCGGAGACTTCAACTCCGACTACCTCATCGCCCATACCGGCGACCTCAGTCTGCGGGTTTCCGATGGCAGCGCAACCCTTGGACGCCTCGTTGCGGGGCGAGGCATCAGCTTGCTGGTCAACGGTCCCAGCCTTTCCATAGAATCGATTGCCGCCCATGACCTTCTCATCGCATTGCCCATGGAGGGAAGCCGTCTGGAGATCGGCGAGGCAGAGATCGGCTATCGGATTCAGGCCTTTGCCGACCATATGGGATTTTCCCGAATCCACCATACCGGAGCGACCTCGTCGCTGCACCTCACCCTGGCAGGAAACGACGGTGGCCTGGCCGAATCGGTCGATCTGTACGCCGATAGCCCGGGGGGGATCCAGGTGGACCGGCTTCGCAGCAACTTTGCCTCGGTTCATGCAAACGTCGCTCAGGTTCGATTCGAAGAAGTCGAGATTGGTACCTATGCCGACTTGCGAAACAGCCGCAACCGGGTGGTGGTAGACAACCGGGCCCGTCAGATTCTCCACCCCGCGGATGTCCAGTTGTATTCCCCGGGAAGGCCATTCTCTCTCTTCCTGTATGGGGATCGGCTGGTTCAAACCGATACCTGGGTGGTCCATTATGATGGTGATTTCCTGGTAAATCATTTCGCGACGGATAACAGCGTGACCCGACTGAGCAGCAAACGTCTTTACCAGAACAACGACCCGGAGCAGCCACCCCGCCAGCATCGGTTCTATTCGGACCGCAGTGAAATGGACGACTGGCCCTTCCTCGCCGAAGGGGAGAGGGAGGCCGTCGAGATCGCCCCCGCGCTGTTGCAGCGCGAGGCGCGAAACCTGATCGGGGCGGTAGAAGAAATGGGATTGGCACATTGACGGCGATGGAAAAACCTGTACTTCAGGTTGCTGGAACTGTAGCAGCCCCTTGCATTCATCCTGTCTCAAGGAAGGCACATGCCACTGTGAATGGTCGTTTTCTGTCTATTTGTTGGGTCCTCGCAATTCTCGCCGTACCCCTGACGGCTGCTGCGCAGCCCCTGGGGAGCAGCATCCCGGGGGCGACTCAGAAACATTCCCAAGACACCCTTGAATTCTACAGGCTGGAGAACCTCCTCGAGCGTCCTGCCAGGGAGGAGGAGGTCTTGGAGGCGCCCCCCGCCGCGGAGGAGAATGGGGCCGATAAGACCCAGGTGTCCTTTCTGCTGCGCAAGGTAGTGACCAATCCGTCACAGGTGCTCGCGGCGGAAGATATCCGGGCCGTCACCTCCCCTTACGAAGGCAGGAAGGTTTCGATGGAAGACCTCTTCCACCTGCTTGAGGGGATAAACCAGCTTTACGCCGCCCGCGGAATCGTAACGGCCAAAGCCTTTCTCCCGCCGCAGACCGTCACTGACGGGGTGGTCGAAATTCGCCTGGTCGAGAGCCGTCTCGGGGACGTGATCGTCGAGGGGAATGCAGATACCAGCGCCCGTTACATCGCCGGCAGCTTTTCGTTGCTGAAGGGGGAATTTCTGGCCTTGGACAGCCTTGAGGCTGAGTTGCGGCGGTTCAACCGGCTCAACGATGTCTCGGTCAAGGCGGAGCTGCGGCCAGGGGAAATCCCCCTTTCCACCGATTGTGTTCTGAAGGTCACCGAACCGTTCCCCTACGCCTTCCTGGTGTATGCGGACAATGCCGGACAGAAAGACACCGGGAGGGAGCGTGCCGGGGCACTGTTGACCGTGAAAAGTCTCCTGGGCCGACGCGATCCTTTGACTTTGGGAGGCAACGCCGCCGAGGGGGTCAGGGCCGGATTCATCTCCTATGCGATCCCTGTCCATCGCACGGGCGCGCGCCTGGGCGCGGCCTACAACATCAGCACCATCAAAGTGGTCGAGGGGATCTTTGAACCGTTGAAGATAACGGGTCAATCATCGGATCTGGACCTCAATCTTTCCACCCCGCTGCGCATCGAGGAAAACTCGCAATTGGGGGCGCACCTGGGGTTCCATTGGAAGAAATCGACGACCGATTTCGATGATGTGAAACTGTTCGAAACCAAAGTCAGGTCGGCTTACCTCGACCTTGACTACCAGGTTGCCACCGAGAATTCCGCCTTTTACGGGAGGGGCAGGGTGACCCAGGGTTTCCATGACTTCGGCGGGGACCGCAGCTTTTTCAAGGTCGATCTCGATCTGGCCTACCGGCTTCGGCTGGAACATAACTTCGCTCTGCTGGTCAGGGGGGCGGGCCAGGTCTCCGATGTCCATCTTCTCCCTTCGATGGAACAGTTCCAGATCGGTGGCATGGCCACCGTGCGTGGGTACTCCGAAGGACTGAAGATCGGTGACGACGGCTATTTCGTCAGCCTGGAGATGCACACGCCGATGCCGGAATGGAAGGTTTTTGGCCAGGCTCTGAATGAGATGGTTCAAGGGGTTCTGTTTGTCGACCATGGCGGGGCCTTTCCCTATAAGGGGAACGACGAGTCGATCGATCATACCGATTATTTGACCAGTGTCGGCGGTGGCATGCTATTTCAGTTTTCGCAGTATCTCGGAGGCAGGGTCTACCTGGGAGTGCCCCTTGGCGAGCGGGAAAACGACCAGGACAGCATACGACTTCATTTCTTTCTGCAGTCGCGGTTTTTCTGAGGTCGCCAGCCCTGTGCGCGCGTATTGGGGGTCTGATGGAGCCGGGTCTAGTGGAACAGACAACTATGCAAACTGCAAAAAGTAGCCAGTCCCATCCGGAAGGCAAGGAAACATGCAGCATTGAGGGCTGATAACGTGATAGTTTGAATCGGGTTGACGTTGCCGGGGCCCGAAGCAACTGTTGCCCTGAAATGGTTTCCTGCAAAAGAACCCGGCGCCAACCGAAAGGCCCATTCTGAGGTCTCCGACAGGAAGTGGATTTATTGGCAGGGGATATGGCTTGCGTCGTCTGAAAACCTGAGTGAATAGGGGCGAGGTGCAACATGCATGGTGAAAGCAAAGGGGCAACAGAATCTTCAGACGAACTTCCAGTCCTCGGTTCCTGCCTCTCCAGCAGCGATGCACTAAACCTCCTTGAAATCATCCACGGAAGTCTTTCCTGTGGTTCCGACGAGGATTTTTCGGGCCTCTTTCCGAAGATGCAGGAACTTTTCCCCTTCGATTTCGCCGGTGCGTTGTCGGGCCGCCATAATGCCGGCAACGAACTGTTCATTGACCATGGGATCAATGTCAGTTTTCCGGACGAATGGCTCCGCGAATACTCGGCGAAAAACTATTTTTACCAGGATTTTATTACAAAAGAGACCTTCAGGACTTGCAAGCCTCGGCACTGGGCCTACCTGACGAAGAGCTACGAAGAGACTGTGCCAAAGGAAATCAAGACGCTTAATCTGGATATTGGCATGAAGGAGTGCTATACCCACGGAGCGAACTCGTTCAAACCGGGACAGAAGGGCAGCATGTTCTGTTTTTCGGGGCCCTCGATAAAATCCGACACGCGTACCATCGTTATAATGGAATACATCATTCCCCATCTTCATCTCGCATTGTCCCGCATCTGCGACAAACAGCCGATCGCGAAAGCGAATGTCACCCTCTCCAGCCGTGAACTGGAAGTCCTGAACTGGCTTAAAAAAGGTAAAAGTTCCTGGGATATATCGGTCATACTAAAAATCAGCGAAAGAACGGTCAATTATCACGTGTACAACGTCATGCGGAAGCTTGAAGTGGTTAACAGACCCCAGGCTCTGGCGGTCGCCGCCGGGATGGGGCTGATCGAAATGTCCTGAGACGGATTACTCCTTGCGGCTCCTGAGGAGAATTCACCTGTAATTTCTTACAGGTGAAAAATATTCCAATGTTTGGGATTCTGTCACCATGGAGGAAACCTAAACCGAGGAGGAATGTATGGGAGCGAAGATTATCCGCATCAACATGACGACCCTGACGAGTGTAATGGAGGCGGTCCCCAAGGAATGGCTGGGCCTTGGAGGGAGGGGGCTGACATCCACCATCGTCGCGCGGGAAGTGCCGCCCGCCTGTGAACCGCTGGGGAAGTACAACAAAATCGTATTTGCACCGGGCTTGCTGACCGGGACCGCGGCGGCCAATTCGGGGCGCCTGTCGGCCGGTTTCAAGAGCCCGCTGACCGGCGGGATCAAGGAAAGCAATGCAGGTGGCACCGCGGGGCTGAACCTGGAAAGACTGGGGATCAAGGCGGTCATCATCGAAGGGTTGCCGGAGGAAGACAAGTGGTACGGTATTCACATCGACAAGCACGGCGCCGCCATCCGGGAAGATGCCGGGTATCTCGGCAAGGGTAACTATGAGCTGTTCACGTCGATCGGCGAGAGAATGGGCAAGAAAATCGGCGTGCTGGCGGTCGGCCCCGTCGGCGAGTATAAAATGGCGGCGGCCAACATCTCGGTAAAAGACCCAGACGGCAATATCCGCAGCCTGGGCCGGGGAGGCGGGGGCGCGGTGATGGGTTCCAAGAAGATCAAGTACATCACCATCGATGACGCCGGCGGTACCGGCCCGGTTATCGCCGATCCCGAGAAATTCAAGCAACAGGCCCGCATCTTCGCCAAGGCGATCCTCGACCATCCGGTTAGCGGCCAGGGGCTGCCAGCCTACGGCACCAACGTGCTGATCAACATCCTGAACGAAGCTGGCGGTCTCCCCACCAAAAATTTCCGCACCGGGCGGGTGGATCATCCGGAAAAGATCTGCGGTGAATCGATGCACGACCTCATCAAGGAGCGCGGCGGCGTCATCAGCCATGGCTGCCATGCCGGCTGCCTCATCAAGTGTTCGCAGATCTACGTCGATCCCCAGGGGGAATATGTCACATCCGGTTTCGAGTACGAGACCATCTGGGGTCTCGGCTGCGCCTGCAACATCAACGACCTGGACGACATTGCCGTGATCGATCGGATCATGGATGATATCGGCATCGACTCCATCGAAGGGGCGGTGTTGATGAGTGTCGCCATGGAAGCGGGAATCCTGCCGTGGGGGGACGGCAAGGGCGTTTACCGGCTGTTCGACGAAGAGGTTCGCCAGGGTACTCCCCTTGGCCGCACCCTCGGCAACGGCGCCGGTTCCGTCGGCAGAACCTATGGTCTGACCAGAATTCCCGTCGTCAAGAACCAGGCCATCCCGGCTTACGACCCGAGGGCGGTCAAGGGGATCGGCATCACCTACGCGACTTCCCCCATGGGTGCCGACCATACTTCCGGCTATGCCATCACCACCAATATCCTGAAGGTCGGCGGTTACCTTGATCCGCTGAAGAAGGAAGGCCAGGTGGAGCTGTCGAGAAATCTTCAGATTGCCACGGCCGTTATCGACAGCACCGGACTATGTCTCTTCGTGGCCTTCCCGAATATGGATATCCCCGAATGCTTCACCGCCATGGTTGAAATGATCAATGCCCGGCACGGTCTGAATATGACCGCGGAGGACGTAGGGGCGCTCGGCAGGAATATCCTCAAGACGGAACATGCATTCAACCTCGAAGCGGGATTTACCAGCAAGGACGACCGCCTCCCCGAGTTTTTCGAGGAAGCGATCCCGCCCCATAATGCGGTATGGGATGTCACCGGCCCTGAAATTGATTCCTTCTGGAATTTCTGAGCGGATTTTTTCGTGAAACGGGGCGCCCTTGTATGAGGGCGCCTTTTTTTTT
>Ga0214472_10002790_pt1 | contig 18596 bp, 20 predicted proteins | sample RVTome_6_FD_207662 | JGI IMG/M metagenome (GOLD analysis project Ga0214472, IMG submission 207662) | Soil microbial communities from uranium-contaminated site in the Upper Colorado River Basin, Wyoming, United States - RVT140D175 | ecosystem: Environmental > Terrestrial > Soil > Contaminated >...
CATTTTATTGGTGTCAGCTCTCTGTTGGTCATTGTCTTGACCGGGTTATTCACCGGTATGGTGCTGTCCCTGCAAGGCTATCACACCCTCAAACAGTACGGTTCGGAGGCTTATTTAGGCGCGGCGGTGACGCGCAGCTTAATTATGGAACTCGGACCGGTTTTGGCGGCGTTGATGGTGACGGGACGGGCCGGCTCTGCGCTTGCCGCCGAAATCGGCATCATGCGGATCACCGAGCAAATCGATGCGATGCGCGTCATGGCCCTGAGTCCCTTGCGGTATTTAGTGGTGCCCAACATCCTGGCCGGCACGATCGTCATGCCGCTGCTGTCCGCGATTTTTAGTGTCGTGGGCAGCTTCGGTGGCTACGTGGTCGGCGTGCTGATCCTGGGCCTCGGGAGCGGCACGTATTTTCGCAGTATGGTCCTGGCCGTCTACCCTTGGGAGATCTATGTCGGTGTCTACAAAGCACTCGCCTTCGGATTTCTCATTGCCCTCATCTCTTGTTATAAAGGCTATCATGCCGGTTTCGGGGCGGAGGGCGTCAGCAAGGCCACCACTGAGGCCGTCGTGTTCGCCTCGGTCACGGTGCTGGTCACAGACTATTTTCTCAACTCGGTGCTGCTGTGAATGCGACATCTCCTTTAATCCAATTGTGCTCGCTCTACAAACGGTTTGGTCAGCAAGTCGTTCTCGATGATCTCAATCTCGACATTTACCCCGGTGAAATTCTCGCGGTGATCGGCCGTAGTGGCACCGGTAAAAGCGTGCTGCTCAAACACATCTGCGGGCTCCTGCGCCCGGATCGGGGGCAAGTGATGGTCGACGGAGAAGATATGCATCTGGCCCGGGGACGCCGCGGGGCACAAATACGGGATCGGTTTGGCATGCTATTTCAAGGTGGGGCGTTGTTTGACTCCATGACCGTCGGCGATAATGTCGCGTTCCCGCTGCGCGAAAAGACCAAGATGTCGACGGCGGAAATTCATCAAGTGGTCAAGACCATGCTGCACGACGTGGGTCTCGACGACGTCGAGGATAAATATCCCGCGGAACTCAGCGGCGGCATGCGCAAACGGGTGGCCCTGGCGCGCGCCTTGGGGCGCCGCCCGGACATCATCCTCTTTGACGAGCCCACCACCGGTCTCGATCCGATTCTCGTCCGCGCCATCCATCAACTCATTTACGACACCCATGCGCAGTTCGGCTATACCGCGGTGATCGTCAGCCATGAAATCCCCCGTATCTTTGACGTGGCCAGCCGCGTCGCTATGTTGCATGAGGGTGCGATTATCGAGGCGGCGGCGCCGGCCATCTTCAGTCAGTCGAGCAATCCCGTCGTGCGTCAACTGATCAGCGGTCACTTCGAAGGTCCCTTGCACGTGATGTAAACCAGTGAATGCCGAGTTACAGGAGAGATGATGAACCGGTTTAACCTTGAGCTTTCAGTGGGCGTGTTTGTGCTTTTGGGCTTCATGGCCATGGCCTACATCTCCATTCAGCTTGGTCAACTCCCCCTGGGCGGCGGTGGCTCCTATAAAGTGACCGCCAGTTTTTCCACGGCTGGAGGCTTGCAACGCGGCGCCGATATCGAGATTGCCGGCGTGAGAGTAGGACGCGTGGAAAAAATTGTCTTAGAAGACTATGAGGCCCTGGTCACCATGAGCATCAACAGCACCATCGAATTGCAAGAAGATGTCATTGCTTCGATCAAAACCCGAGGGCTCATCGGAGAGAAGTATATTCGCATCACGCCCGGTGGCTCCGACCGGTTGATTGCCGCTAACGGCCGCATCCGCGAGGTGGAAACGCCTCTAGATTTTGAAGACGTCATCGGCCAGTTTATTCAAGGCAAAATCTGAGGGGGCAGTATGCCTATTTCCGCTTGTTCTCGCCTCGCATGCCTCGGGCTCGTGTTCAGTCTGTCCGTGATGTCAGTCCCGCCCGCCGCCGCGCAAACCGAGCGCCGGGCCGTCTCGCTACACGACGCCCTGGAGGCGGCGATTCGCCACAGTCCACAAATCAAAGAAGAGCAGTTCGGGGTCATGTTGCGTGAAAGTCAGCGCAAACAGGCCGATGCCGCCCGCTTTGCCCAGCTCGATCTCACCGTGGTCGGCGGGCCCTCCCCACGGGCGAGAGGGAATCAGATCGACTCGCCGGATTCCAAAACCAATACGGAGATCACTGGGGTGTTCGGCCGCGCCGTTTTTTCCATCATTCAGCCGCTCTACGCCTTTGGCAAAATCAACAACTTCCGCAAAGCTGCCGCCCATGGGATTGCCGCCAGTCAAGCCGCCGTGCACCAGAAGGCGACAGACGTGGCCATGCTGGTCTATCAGGCCTACTATGGCTACCAACTGGCCAATTCACTAGAAAATCTAGCCTCAGAAATCGGTGGGCAACTGAGCGGCACCTTAGACAAAGTCCAGCGGCAGCTGGAAGCCGAGGCGCCGGGCGTGGACAACATCGACCTGTTCAAGTTACAAACCTTTGAGGGAGAGCTCAAAAAGCAGATGAACGACATTCGCCAGGGCAAGGCATTGGCGAGCGCTGCGCTGCAAACCCTGATGTTTCTCCCGCCGACCACCACCTTGGAACCGGCACAAGCCTCACTCCAGCCCGACAAACGCGAGGTCGATCCGCTGGATGCCTACCTGGTGGAGGCACGCCAGCTGCGCCCGGAATTCACCCAAGCCCGCGAAGGCGTGAAGGCCTATGAAGCGCTCGTGCAAGCGGCCAAAGCCGACTATTACCCGATCTTCTTCGTCGGCGTGATCGGGAGCTTGGCCGATGCCACCAATCGCGATCGCTTTACCAATCCGTTTGTGTTCGATTCGCTCAAAGACGATGTGGCCGCCCCGGTCGTGGGTTTCAAGTGGCATTACGACCTGGGAATCACCGCCGGCAAAGTGGATGAAGTGCAAGCGCAGTTGGGACAAGTTCAGCAAAAACATGCCTTGGCCGAGCAGGGCATCCCGTATCAGGTGCGCCAAGCCTACCTTGAGATGGAACAGCACCGGGACAACATCCAGGCCACCCGAGAGGGCTATCGCAACGGGCGCAAGTGGCTGGTCGCCGCGCTTTCCAACTTTGATCTCGGGGTTGGCGAAGGCAAGGATGTGGCCGATGCCGCACTGGCCTATGCGAAGTTGCGGGCTTCCTATTTTCAATCCGTGTATGGCTACAATTTCGCGTTAGCCTCACTCGACCATGTCACCGGACGCGATGTGGTCATGGTCCAAACCTTTCTCCAGTAGTGGAGAGTCGTTAGGCATGGGTTGTCTCACACTCTCCTATCTCCACGAGCTCGACTATCCACGATCCACTCATGACGTGAGGAGCGATGATGAATATACCACGACGCGGCCACTACCTCTCAGGGCTTCTGCTCGGCCTCTGCCTGGTCGGACTCAGCGGCACGGCCATTGCCGGCGAGCCTCAAGACAGGGTCAAGCAAACGATTACCGAGGTGCTGGCCATCCTGCAAGATGAGTCGCTTAAAGCCCCGGAACAAAATGCAGCGCGGCGGGCTAAAATCCGCCAAGTCGTCAGCCAGCGATTCGGCTTTGCAGAAATGGGCAAACGCGCTTTGGGCCAGCACTGGCGCAAGCTGACCCCAGCCCAGCAGAAAGAATTTATCCCCCTCTTCAGCGATCTGCTGGAGCGTTCGTATATCAGCAAAATCGAGACTGCAGTGACGGATGAAGCGTTGCAAGTCCTCTATACCAAGGAGACGATTGACAAAGATGGCTACGCCCTGGTGCGGACGGAGATTGAAAACCCGCGCGACGACAATTTTGAAGTCGACTATCGCCTCCTCAAGCGCGACGACAATTGGGAGGTCTATGACATCATCATCGAAGGAGTGAGCTTGGTGAACAACTACCGCACCCAGTTCAACAAAGTGATCCGCCAGGAGTCCTACGAGGCGTTAGTCAATAAACTCAAACTCAAAATCGAACAGGAAGACGCCGCGAAGTAAGGCTCGATCCGGCTCGGCAGAGGGCCCCGTCTCAGTCAAGAGAATCCTCAAAACACATTGAAAAACCTTGACGAATGCGAGAAAGCTGCCATACTCATCCACCAGATAGACGATGCGCGGCGCACCCCGATCTGACGCTGTTTAAGACGTTGGGCGAGAGCCGTACAAATCGGGTGTCCCAGTTCGTGGCCCCTGGGCAACTCATATCAGAGACGGTTAGCAATCCACAACTTGTCTTATGGCTGTGGACCACCCGACTCGCAATCTGTGTCATCAGGACTATGCTATCTGAGGGATGCTTATGCCGAAGCTGCAACTTCTCATTGTCGATGACGAGATCACCGTTTGTCATGCGTTGACGGCAACCCTCAGCCATTACGGCTATGACTGTACGATAGAAACCAATGGCCTCAAGGTGCTTTCACGGCTTCAGACCGAACTTTTTGATGGCGTCTTGTTAGACCTAAGGATGCCCGAGATCGCCGGCTTTGAACTGCTCCAGTGCATCAAAGAACCCTTCCCAGATCTACCAGTCATTATTATGACCGGCTTTGGCAGTATTGAAACGGCGGTGGAGTGTATGCAAGCCGGAGCGGCCGACTTTGTGACCAAACCCATTGACCTCGCGGTCCTCGATATTCGGATCAAAAAAGCCATTGAGCACGAACAGACACGGCGTTTGGCCTTTACGGACGACCTGACCAGCCTAGCCAACTACCGCGGGTTTCATACCCGGTTACAGCAGGAAATCGAGCGCGCCGACCGCTATCATCGCCCCTTGTCGCTCATCATGCTCGATATTGATTATTTTAAAGCCTACAATGACACCTACGGGCATCCCCAGGGCGATGCGATCTTGGCCCAAGTGGCCAAGCTGTTAAAACAGACGAGTCGCTCGTCGGATATCGTGGCCCGATACGGTGGCGAGGAATTTGCCTTGGTCCTGCCGGAAACGGACCAGCCCAGCGCCGAGACACTGGGCGATCGGCTGCGTGCAGAAATCGAGCAATTTCAGTTTGCCGGAGAAGAACATCTCCCCAGTAAAATGCTCACCATCAGTGTGGGTATCGCCACCCACAGCCGCTACGCCGACAAGGCAGCGCTGATCGCAGCGGCCGACGCCGAACTCTACCGCGCCAAGCGCGAAGGCCGCAATCGCGTTTGCGCCATGGCATAATTCAATCCCCTCTCGCCTCTGTCTCCTTGCTCTCGCCATTCGGTTCTGGCACAATAACGGGCAGTGATCAAGGAAAGGGATGCCCTGCCTCTCAAGCCACTCGGCTAGCTAAGGCACATAGAGGATTGAGGAGCATTAAGGAGATACACATGGCGTCAGCGGATTTGCAATCTACGCGCTACGAAGTTAGCGATACCGTGGAGGCAATCGAATTCTACTATTCTAAGGGCTGGACCGATGGCTTGCCGGTGGTGCCGCCCACCGAGGCGAGTATTCGGGCCATGCTCGATGCAGCGGGTCTTGAACCGGGCGAAGAAATTACCTTTATCGATAACCGCCAGGTGTCTGTAACGGCTGAAAAAGTCGCGATTAATGCCATTATGGCGGGCTGCCTGCCGGCGTACATGCCGATTGTCGTGGCTGCGGTTGAAGCCATCGGCGATCCCGGCTGGAGCTACCACGGCCCAGCCACTAGCACCGGGGGTTCGGCGGTGTTTATGTTGGTCAACGGACCGATCGCCAAGGAAGTCGGCTTCAACAGCGGCAATAACCTGTTTGGCCCCGGTTGGCGGCCGAATGCGGCGGTAGGCCGCGCCGTGCGGTTGGTGATGCGCAATGTGATCGGTACCATTCCCGGCCTGCTCGACCGCAGCTCCCTGGGGCACGGCGGCAAATACACCTACTGTATTGCCGAGAACGAAGCGGAAAGCCCCTGGCCAGCAGTCCACGTGGAGCGGGGTTTTCAGCCCGAGCAAAACGCGGTGACGGTGTTCGCGGCCCTCGCGCCTCACCAGTACTCGAACCAACTGAGCAATACGGCTGAAGGGGTGCTGGAAACGCTCTGTGCCCACATGCGCATTTCCGGTGGTATCCGGAGCCAACCCCAGTATGTGTTGGTGTTTGCCGGCGAGCACATGCGGGTCATCGGCGATCATGGTTGGTCCAAGGACGATATCAAGCGCTATTGCTTTGAGCACTCCCGCACCTCTCACGCCGAGATGAAGCGCATCCACGTCATGCCGGGTGATATTACCCCGGAAGATGAAACCACCATGCATCCTCTGGTAGAATCTCCTGAGGATTTCATTGTGGTGGCGGCCGGCGGCCGGGCCGGTGTGCAGTCCGCGTTCATTCCGGGGTGGGGCGGCAAGCGTACGTCCCAAAGTATCACCAAGGAAATTCGCCGCGCATAGGGCGTGGCGGTGTTAGAGGGAGGAAAGGTCATGGCCAATTTCCAGGTCTTCGATCCGACCACCGAGGCCAAAGAGCAAGCGCTCGCCTACGTGCCTCGGCCGGATTCACTACGGAATCTCCGCATTGGATTGGTGGAGAATACGAAATACAATTCGGACACCCTGCTGCTCAAAATCGCCGCGATTCTGGAACAGGAGTACGGGGCGAGCAGCCATCTTTTGACACGCAAGCACAACTCCAGCGTGCCGGCGCATCAGGAGATTATCGACGAGATCAAGGCCAACTGCGACGTCGTGGTGGCCGGGGTCGGCGATTGAGGCTCGTGCAGCTCGGGCAGTGTGCTCGACGGCATCGTTTTTGAAAAACACGGCATTCCAGCCGCTTCGATCATTACGGATGTGTTTCACTCCACCGGCCGCGCCATGGCGGCGGCTTGGGGTCTGCCGAACTACAAATATCTGGCTATGCCGCACCCGATTGCCAATCTCACGGAAGCAGAGCTCGATAGCCGGGCGCGTGAGATGGTGCCACAAATCGTGGCTCTCTTGCTCCAGGGCCAGGAGTAGTTTGTCGCGTCTCTCGTTGTCGTGGTCATGGTCATGGTCATGGGCGAGACAGCGGGGGACCCCCTTTTTTGATGCGGAGGACCGCGTAGCCCATGGCGTGTATTTTTTGCCAAATCATCGAGAAAACCCTACCGGCGGATATCGTGCATGAAGATGAGGACATCCTCGTGTTTAAGGATATCAATCCCAAAGGATCGATTCACGTGCTGCTCATCCCCAAGGCGCACATCGCGACGGTGAACGATCTCGAAACCCACCACATTCCGGTGATGGGCCATATGTTCGAGGTGGTGCAACAGCTCGCAGCCAAGTGGGATATGGTGCAGCAGGGCTATCGGCTCACCGTGAATGTGGGCCGGGGTGGCGGCCAAGAAGTTGACCATATCCATATGCATATGGTCAGTGGTTGGACGCGGCGGTCGTAGCTCAATCTCAAAGAGAAGATGTGCCTAGACAACGAGTTCCTTGGGCGATTCGGTCGGGTTCTCCAGCTCTTGAGTGACGTCCTCCGCTCCGGAGGGATTGGTAAACTTGTCGTTGAGGGCTTGCACGTAGCCATTCGCCTCCGCCAGCACAGTCGTCAGCTGGCGTTTGGTACGCGGTCCCCAACCGCTAGGTTGCTTGATGAAGATGCTGCGCCAGAAACGCGTATTCTTCTGAAAGGCGTTGGCGATATTGTCCGCAAAATCCATTTCCCGCATGTCGTGCACCTGCTTTTTCAGTTTGGCGATCACCTGCCTCGCCGCACAACGGCGTAGTGTGAAATGGATATAGCCTGCCAGGACCACTGCGACTCCCAAAGCGATAAACCGCCCCACCGGCGCCTTGAGGAGGCCGTTCCAAAAAGGATGTGAAAATTCCCACCCCTGCCATTCGCCCGACCACAACGTCGTGCCAATTATCGCAGCGAAAATAAGGCCAAAGACGATGCCGTTGAGCCACACCACCCGCCGCTGCCACTGGGCTAATAAGTCCTGTAACGTCGGGATAATCCGCTCCTCCACGTCGTGTGCGGTCTGTTCCAGCACGGCGATGATCCGGTAGGCCCGGTCGATCCCCACTTGACGCATACGGGCGTGGATCTCGGCCATATCGATATCGCGCTTTGTCTCAAAACGGGCGCGAAGATTCTCGTCCTCGATCGGCACCGCCGCCGCCGGGTTGTAAATGCGATAGAAGCGTCCGGCGGTCAGCCCTTTTTGGGCCAAGGCGCGTTGCCAAGAAGCGATGACATCTTCAGGATTGTCCTCGCGGGCAGTGGTGTCGATTTGATTCAGAATATATAGAAATTTACTTGAATCCGGCCGCTTGATGGTGTGTGCGACCAGATGTTCGAGCGTATCGTGCATGGTGCCCGGTTCGGGGTGGCGCGCATCGAAAAACACTAACACCAAGTCCGAGAGATCGATAATATGGTTGGTAATCTGCAAAGTCGCAGTGCGCTGCGCATCGGCATCGAAACCTGGGGAGTCGATGAGGATTTTGCCACGTACCTGCTCGCTTGGGCATGTCTTCAACTGCAGATAAGCGTCAATCCGGCGCCCCTCACCTACCGTGATTTCCTCGATGGCCCGGCTCATTTGATAAAACGGAAAGCGAGCATCGGCATCCAGGGCGAGCCCGGGCAATACTCTGACCTCGTCTTCTTTACTAAAACACAGCACGGTAAAGCGGTCATCTACGGCCTGGTTGCCCGTCAATTGTAGGCTCTGACCCAGGTAGTGATTGATAAAGGTAGATTTTCCGGAGGAATAGGTGCCCAAGATGGCGACCAGCGGCCACCACGAAATGCGAGTGGCAAAAGATTCCTCCGGTCGTAAAAATCCCAGCCGGCGGGCCACGTTGTCCAGCTTGCGAAAGCTTGCAACCGCCTGTAACAAAATGGGATTTTCCTGCGCCAGATGCATTTCCAGGCTCTGCAGGCGCTGTTCAAGCTGGGTTGATTCCGACATACGCTTTCTTCCTCCATGCGTTGTCTGTTCGCCGGTACACTGCTGCAAAATACTAGCAGCCAGGGGGCGAAATGCCAAGGGCATGGGGATCATCTAGCGGCCTGCGGCAAGGCTCAAGGCAAACTGCCGACCCAGAAACAGAAGGGCTTCAACCGGCAGGGTGCTTCGATTTATTTCACGCAGCGGAAGCCGATCTCCACGTGCCGATCGGTCAGCAGGCCATCGTTGCGGTAGGCGGCTCGAATCTTGCCGCGATGGCTGCTCCAGGCGCCGCCGCACAAGACTTTGTACGGTGCAGGCGGGGACCGGTGGGGTTGTGGGCCGAGGCCCTGGGATCGCAGCTAGGGTAGCCCAGCTGGGATTCGATTTCGATTGCCGCCGTCTAGGGTACTCCGGTAATCTTTCTCTTTCAGGCGCTTATCAATCATCTCAGTCGGCAGGAAAGGAGCCCAATCCCCCATGAGCCAGAGCGGACTCTACCCAGACATGTATCGCGACCCAGACGAGCAGCAACACATCGTGGCCGAGATGACCGCAGCCATTGAGCGCGATCCCACCCATCCTCAGACTTACTTCCGACGGGGTAACGCCTTCTCCAACTTGGGTCAATACGAGCAGGCCAAGAGCGATATGGACAAAGTGATCGAGCTTGAGCCGTTGAACGCCATGGCCTATAACAATCGAGGGGGCGCACACTTGTGCACCGCAAATGTAGAAGCCGCCATTGACGATCTCAACCGCGCCATCGAACTCGATCCGAGCTATAAAGAAGCCTATCTCAATCGCGGCTTAGCCTATTTGGAAGTCGAGCGGCTCGATGCAGCCATCGCGGATTTGAGCCGCGCCATCGAACTCGACCCGGCCTTCTGGAGTGCCTACCGGCATCGCGGTATCGTTCACTGGATAAAAGGCGACCAAGACGCCAGTTACCGAGATTACTTGAAGGCAAGGGAAGTAGCAGGCGAGGATTGATCCTGACAGTGGGGTCAAAGGTACAGATGCGTCTTTCGTGGCGCCGGCAATAGGTTCGTGCCAGACCCGGGCGCGTGACCAGGCAGGAGGTATGTATGGCGGAGCACCATGTCAATGGGAATCATGATGGGTGCCGCCTGTGGCGCCTGGGTGAATCGGGTTGATTCAGAGGGGCAAGGTTGATCCGAGACACAACCTTGAACGTGGCCAAAGGCACTCACTATGAGAAAAAGGCGGCATAGACATTTGGGAATGGAGCGATCACACCCCAAAGAGCAGATGCAGATCGTGTTTGATGAGAAGTTGCCAAAATGGAATTATACCCTCTCACCTCTCAAGAATGCCCTCTCGCGCCCACTCGCCTTCGAGAGTATGCGAGTTCCTCCTCTTGCCAGCCCAGGGGTTGCACGATCGCCTCAATGCAGTCGAGACGCGCCCGCTTGGCAAGGACCGCCCTCATCACCATCTGATACGGCGCCGGGCGTTTGTCCACCGGGTCCTTTTTCATCTCCGATACCATCGACCAAACCGCTCGGCGCACCGGCTTTGTCAGACGTAGGTCGAAAACGACGGACAGCGCGGGTGGTATTACCGCGCTGCCCTTTCCAATGCTAGTTAGAACCTTTCATTTCATTAGGTTGAGGTCGTGGTGTACTGGAAGCTACGGCTCTGGGCCGGAGCATTGGGGTCCACCGCGGCATCCGGGTAGGCGTCCAGCGCCGTGCCACCGAGCGCCGCACTGTCGCCGAGAAAGAAGAGATGCAGGACTGTCGGATTGCCGAGCAGGCTGCGCGGGAAGACAAATTCGGCACTGTCACCCGAGACACTGCTGCTCACACTCCCCACCAAGCTCCAACTCCAATCCGTCCCGCTACCGGTGTATTGGTAGAGGAGGTTCCCCTGGAGGAGATAGTCAGAGCCGATCGGGAAGCTCGCACTGAAGCCCGTGGCAGTGTTGCCATCGGTGTCGATAAAAGCCGAGACGCCCCAGCCCAAGGTCACTGGGTCATAGGTTTGGTAGGCCAGGTAGAAGTTAGTGGCATCATGGGCCATCCAGACTTCGCGCCAGTCGATCAGGTTATTGGTGCCGCTGACATCGTCGGGATCGACCCCAAACGAGACCAGACCCGCCCAATCGGTGAGGTCGCCGTCGAGCACCAGGCCACTGGCATCGTTAAAGATCTCGACGGTCAGCATGATGGTGGCCGCTAAGCTGTTCACCGTGCCATTACAGATCGTCCTGTTCTAGGCGGGGATGGGTTTTGTCGCAAATTTTGGTGTGTAGACAAATTGGGTGAGTCATTTCCGGTTGGCAGGGTGATTACAAGGTCAAAGCGTAGAGCTTTGCAGCCGCACTGAAGCCCTCAACGTCGTCGCCTTCCATCTAATTTTTCTAGATCATCCGTACCAGCTCAATGCCAGTGAGAGTAGACGGAGCTAAGGTTAGTACAAATCACGACGCAACCTCTTCAATCGGCTCCTAAGCAAGCTCCACTTTATGTTAGAGTAATTGGATTTATTGATGTTTCTGATATTATATTTGAGGTCTAATCAGTGTAAAAACTCTCGAACCGCAACTAAGAGCAAAAAAGGGATCACGAAACTTTGCTGTGACATTGATGTCACAATGAAATATCGATTGGCACAATGCGGCAGAATGTGGAGAGAAGAGCTGAGATATGAAAAATTTTGATTTTTTTTATGTGCAAAGATGTGGCGTGGTCAATGCCAGAGTATCACTCGTGTTCCTTGTATATATTACTTTGCTTGTATCACCAACTGTTGCCTCCGTCGACGCTTATAACCAGTGGTGTGATAAAGCTTCTCCCGCGTATCTGGCCTCAGCCTGGGCCTGGTATGAGGCATGGCATAAACATTTTTTCTGTCAGCAAAGCTGTACAATGACGATACGAAACAACGCTACTCAGTATTCTTCCAATGAAGTGCTGAGAAACTGCCCGTGGTGCTATTCCACCTACTCTGCTCAGTCCGACACGGGGTCTGAGCTGACAACCAGGCCTAATAGGTCCAAGCTACAGATCCTGATACCCTTGTATATCTATCCCGATCTGGACACAGACCATTCCCTCTGGAAGGCTGTAGTAGATGCGCAATCCAAGGTTGAAATCACCGCCATTATCAATCCGCATAATGGTCCACTCAGGGATACGTTGGACCCGAGATATAGGGACTATCAAAAGGGAATCCAAGCCTTGCGCAACGCCAAGGTGAGGATTCTGGGATATGTATCCACCAACTATGCCAAGCGTGAAAAGCACAAAATACAAGAAGATATAGATACATACACCCGGCATTACGATATCGATGGTATTTTTTTCGATGAAGCGGCGAATAGTGCTCAGTACAAGGATTTCTATGCGCAGTTGGCAGCCTACATCCGTACGCAGACAAAACTCAAGTCGGTGGTGCTCAATCCGGGGGTTCCCACCGCGCCCGTGTATGTTGATACACAACGTTCAATCGCCGATACAGTCGTCACATTTGAACAGACCTATGCACACTGGATCAAGGCTTCAGGCCCTCCCGCCTGGGTATATACCCTGACGGCAAGCCGCTTTGCGCTCCTGGTACATACGGCACCGGATATCTCCGCCATGAAACGCGCTATCGATTTGGGAACTATTCGTCACTACGAATATGTCTACATTACTAATGACATGGGTGCTAATCCTTGGGATACCCTCCCGTCGTATTGGCAGGACATGGTGCATTATATCAAGCAGTTAAATGAAACTAGGAGTAAATAATCGGCTATCCCATCATGCCCATCCGAAAAAACGGGACTTTCCGGAGGGTATGCATGAGACAAAAATTGCTCAGAAGACGGACAAGATGCGCTTCGTTTTTTTCAACAGCGCAACGTCTGCAGCCGTGAAGATAGAAGTGCCTGTCTAATCAAATGCTATGTTGCGGAATGCGCGTATTGTCGGTACCGATGTACGAATAGGAGCGGTTATTTTGGAGGAAGTCAACGCGAATCTCCGAAAGACCGGAAGTCACCTCTTAAAATTTCAGATTGGCATGATGAGTCCACTCGTCGGCCCAATTCGAGACGTTTTGATGATCGCGAGTTTGTCTCCCCCCCATGAAGCGAACGCGCAACGTTGACCCATTAGGCCAGTTTTTTCCTATGGGCATAATGGCCCGTATGCCGCCCGGTATATCAAGACCTGCTGCCGCAGCTGAAACAGCAGGGAGATCGTCGGGAACATAAAATGATGCGGGGAGCAAAGGGCGTTGGCATGGGATATCTCCTTGCCAAAAGGCCTTGGAACTTGAACACTTCATTGCTCCCTCTATCTTAAAATGGTGCGCCCAACGAGTCGACCAGAACTTGGTACGGACTTACGAAATGGACTACTAGGTCTCTATTCACATTTACCGGAGCTGTCTCGGGAAACCGTCCCGGTTTGGGTGCGAAAACCATAATCTGTAGACCCCCGACATGTTCCTTCCCAGTCATTTCGGCCTCAAGAGGGTAACCGAGCCCCAACGGCATGGCGACAAATTGACGTACCGAATCGTGTCCCGAATTAATGCCATCTAACCAGGGCTGATCGGGACAGACCAGGTAATTTTGTGGGTCGTGCTGGAGGTGCCTGTGACGACCCACCTCACCACTCATCGCGTTAACCGTTCCTGCCGAGACCTGCACCGCATAGGGATGCCAAGAGACGCCACGGAACCCGAGCCAGAGGGCCTCTTTCTGATAGAGGGGAATGAATACCCCCCCTGTTCACGCCATTGTTCGGGGACACGTGTTTCGTAGTTTTTGACCTGAAAATAGGAAAGGCGCCTAGACCAGGCGGTAGCGAATAGCTTGACCATCATCGGGAATCCGCAGTGTCCGCTGGAACACGATGGCAAATCGCTCTCCGAAGTGGATCTCGTCTTGACAAATAACAATATCAAGCACAGCCTATTCCTCCAGCTTGCCGTTTGACCTGTCAACGTATCGGTGCATGATTTGCACGGTCAATCGCCCCTTGAGCCCGCTTAGGTCGACGCCTTGCGGATTCGTAGCTCGACTTGCTCGGTTATCCATGCCGCCCTCGGTCGAGCTGCAGAAATGAGATGCCGGGTTTGCGGGCTTTCAGCTGTGACGGCTGCCGGCAGCGCTTCGAGCACATTCTCCGGCGTTATATTTTCGAGTCCAGCACTACGGCGCTGGGGTGCATCCAGTTGCGGTAATTCTAGCCAGCGGAAGTTGGTGCTGCCAACGGTAGCAAAGACTTTGAGTACATTTGTCGCTTCTGTATATTGCCACGGCAGATACGTTTGCAATGGTAACACCAGTCCTTGACCCGGGAAGGTAACAAAATTATCTCCATCTCCCGAGGGTTAGATTCGTGTTGCTCCCCGTGACAGACAGTTTCTATGCGTATCAGTCAATGTATTGTCGCAAGGATATCAAGGATGGCTTAGGCGAGGTTTGGACTCCAAGAGAGCATCGTGCAAAGTGATCATTTACCTATCCACACGCTCCATGCATCGTCTCGATCACAAACGACAACTGCTGATGCGCCTCGCGAAGCGCCGCCTCCACCCGCTCGGGCGTCTCGGCCCGCGCGAAGAGAAAACCCAGATACTGCGCGCCTTCCGGCAGCGGAATCACTTCCTGGCCGAGCGGCATGGTGATCTCCAGCGATTCGATGTTCGGCACTCGCACCGCCGCACCCCGGCCGTGCACCGAACGCAGAATGCCATGGTGCGGAATCGGTAGCATCATCACCCCGGCGGCCAGGCGATCGCGGGTATGCGACCCAATATCCGCGCCCATCGCCTGCAACAAGATCACTTCTTCCAAAGACATCCCAGTGCCAAAGCGCAACGTGCGTGAACACAGGCCGCCAATGGACCGCGCCGCCATCTCGATGAGCCAAGCGCCGTAATCATTCACCCGCAACTCAGCGTGCACGGGCCCCTCTTTCAGCCCGATGGCACGAGCCGCACGGGCCGTACACTGTGCCATGTCCTGTTGCACCGCCTCGGGCAAACGCGACGGCGTGATGTACAGCGTCTCCTCAAAATACGGGCCATCCAACGGATCGGGCTTGTCAAACACGGCCAGCACCGTCAATTCACCTTTGACCAACAACCCTTCGAGCGCCACCTCGACGCCAGGGATATACCCCTCCACCAGAATTTGACGCGCTAGGGGGTCGCCGCGCTCCACCACATCCGGAGCCTGCAACAACGTGCCGAGGCGCTGAAACGCCGACACGAATTGCTCGGGATCATTGGCCCGCATCACCCCGCGACTAGCCGACAGGCACAACGGCTTCACCACACACGGAAACGGCACCTGTTGCGCCGCTTGCACCGGGTCGTCATCGATGTCAAACAGAGAAAAAGGCGGCGAGAGCAAACCGGCCTGCGACAGCAGCATGCGCATGCGGTGTTTGTTGCGGGTCGCCGCTACGGACGACCCACTGTTGTGGGGTAGATCTAGAGCCTTGGCAGCCATCGCCCCCAAAATCGTCGTATCATCATCAACCGCCAACACGCCGTCGAGGGGATAGTCCTGGGCAAACGACACAATTGTCTGGGTGGCGGCTTTGGGGTTGTAGAAATCCAGGGCGAGGGTTTTACCAGGCACGAGATCGGCGAGTGCTTGCTTGCGCTCCGACCCCACCACCACATCTACCCCCAGGCGCTCGGCCGCCTCTAAAAAATCGTGCGCCCGATAGGTCCGTGTCGGTAACAGCAACAAGAGACGAGGCATGGATTCAGCCCTATGGATTAACCCTTGCCGGGCTGATAATACGGGTTATCACCGGAAGCATGATCCGTCGTGTCGACCACATTATCAATCTCGGGGAACTCCTCCTTGATCATCGCGACAATGCCGTGCTTCAACGTCACATCCACCATGCCACAACCCTGGCAGCCGCCGCCGAGGCGGACGTAGACGGTGTCATCTTTGACCTCGAGCAAATCCACAAAACCACCATGGCCCGCGAGATTGGGGTTGATCCGCGTATCAAACAATTCCTGCACTGCCATGTGCTGCGGATCCGTCCACAACGGATTCGGGTTGTCAATTTTAAACCCGCTGCCCTGGATATTCTCGACGTAATCGATCGTCACGCCTTCCAGATTCTGGACGCTACCGGCATCCATATAGATTTTAAACTCACCCGCGTCAAATACCACATCATCATCCGTGTCCTGTCCCGGCTCCACCAACCCCAGCGAATATTGGAAACTCGACATCCGGCGGCCCACAATCCCCAGACGCAGCCCGTTCTGTCCCCGTCCCTGAGATTCCATGACCGATTGGATCTTCTCCTTGGCAGCCTCAGTAATGACTAACATGGCGTCACTCCATTTCAATACGATTTTGCAAAACACATGTCTCTTAACATACAGAACGTCTTATTGTAACGCAGGTGGCACGGAATTCCAATACTAGAAGCCTCACCTAATGCACAATCATGCCACCATCCACGTTAATCGCCTGACCAGTAATATTGCGCGCATCGTCCGAGGCGAGAAAGGCCGCCATCGCCGCGATATCCTCCGGCGTGTTCGCCCGCTGCAGCGGAATCGAAGCCGTGCCCTGACGCGCCAACGCCTCGATATCCACGCCGCGTTGCGCCGAGCGGTCCCGCTGAATACTGTGCAGCATCTCAGTTTGCGTCGCCCCAGGGCAAATTGCATTCACATTGATATTGTGGCGCGCCAAGAGCTGACCCGCCACTTGGGTCATGACCACCACCGCGCCTTTACTCGCCGCATAGGCAATGTTCGAGGTGTGGCGATAGCCCTTGCCGGCCACAGAGGCGATATTGACGATCTTTCCTGCCTCTTGCTTAACCATTTCCCGCGCCACCCTCTGCATACAGAAAAAAACGCCTTTGGCATTGACCCGGTGCATCCAATCCCAGTCGTCCGGGGTCACCTCAAAGAGGTCCATGGCCTTCGTCACCCCGGCATTATTGACCAGGATATCAATACGGCCAAACGTCTCCATCGCCCGCGCCACCAGTGCCTCGATCGAGGCGGTGGCCCCCAGGTCCGCTTCCAGAGGTAAGCTGCGGCGGCCCAGGGCCTCCACGCTCGCGGCGGTATCGTGGGCGGTCTGCGCCTCGATATCCGCGGCCACGATGTGGGCGCCCTCCGCGGCCAAACGGAGCGCAATAGCGCGCCCCATGCCGCGTCCGGCCCCGGTGACGATCGCAATTCTATCGGCAAGGCGTGCCATCGTCGCTCCCTTACGCGGCGTATCCCGCCTCGTTATGCTGGCTCAAATCTAGCCCCATTTGCTCTTCCTCTTCCGACACTCGCAAGCCAAGGGTCACATCCAAAATTTTGAGGATGATCCAAGAGAGAACTCCGGCGTAGACAATGGTCCCCACCACCGAGACAATCTGCGGCCCCATCAACGCCGGATTGCCGGCAAAAAGTCCATCCGTGCCGCCCACTGCCGCCGAGGCAAACAACCCGGTCGCCAGGGCGCCCCACGTGCCGCCAACCCCGTGCACCCCCACGACATCGAGGGAGTCATCGTAGCCCAGCCGGGTTTTCAGCACCACCGCCGAATAGCAGACCGCGCCGGCCACGGCACCGATGATCATCGCCGACACCGGGCTGACAAATCCCGCCCCCGGGGTAATCGCTACTAAGCCCGCCACCGCGCCTGTCGCCACCCCCAGCATCGTGGGCCTGCCGCTGTGCCGCCACTCGACAATCATCCAAGCCACCGCCGCAGCTGACGCGGCCGTGTTGGTGGTGACAAAGGCATTGGCCGCCACGCCATTCGCAGCCAGAGCGCTACCGGCATTAAACCCGAACCAGCCGACCCAAAGCAGGGCCGCACCCGTGACCGCCAATGGCAAGTTGTGCGGCGGCATATGCTCATGGGGCCAGCCGCGGCGCCGTCCCAACATCAAGGCGCACACCAGGGCGGACACCCCGGAACTGATATGCACCACCGTGCCGCCGGCAAAATCCAGCGCCCCCAGCGCCCCGATCCAACCGCCGCCCCAGACCCAGTGCGCCAAAGGGCCGTACACCAGTGTAGACCACAAGAGACCGAACCACAGAAAGGCGGAAAATTTCATGCGCTCGGCAAACGCACCGGTGATCAAGGCCGGGGTAATGGCCGCAAACATCCCCTGAAAAATCATAAAGGCCAAATGCGGAATCGTATCGGCATAGGGACCGGGCTCCGACCCCACGCCAGCCAGGCCGACGTATTTCAAGCTCCCCATCAATCCGGCAATATCCGGGCCAAAGGCCACCGAGTAGCCCCACAACACCCATTGCACACTGATCATGGCCAAGAGAATAAAACTTTGCATCAACGTGCCCAGGACGTTCTTGCGCCGCACCAAGCCACCGTAAAACAAGGCCAAACCGGGCACGATCATCATGAGCACGAGGGCGGATGACATGAGCACCCAAGCGGTGTCCCCGGCGTTAATCTTAGCTGCCTCTTGTGCCCACACGATGCCTGGCGTGCCAGCGACGGCCAGGGTGCCGGCCAGCCATGCCATGGCGCGTTGTCTTTGCGTCCTCATATCCCTCCCCTTTTTCTTGCAGTTGTCCGGTCAAGCTTCCCGGACCTCCCTAGCACGTCACGCGTCGTGTCACGACCATCTGGGCACATGGGTAGCCGCAGCGACTTCGTTAGGCAATGGCTTGTCCATCAACATCAAAGGCTTAAACTTGAGGGGTTAGAAATATCATGGAGGGAGTAGCCTGTCAATTAAAGCTCAGACATTTTT
>Ga0214472_10002791_pt1 | contig 18595 bp, 17 predicted proteins | sample RVTome_6_FD_207662 | JGI IMG/M metagenome (GOLD analysis project Ga0214472, IMG submission 207662) | Soil microbial communities from uranium-contaminated site in the Upper Colorado River Basin, Wyoming, United States - RVT140D175 | ecosystem: Environmental > Terrestrial > Soil > Contaminated >...
CTGGATCGAGCGCAGGCAGGTCAGCCGCCGTGTCCTGAACGAAAGTGAGATCGGGACCAAGCTCGTTCGTGTCGAAGTCTGGCTGAGGATGGACAACACCCAAAAACTGATCCGGGCCCTCGAGTAGCGGATCCATCTCCGCTATCGGTACTGACAGCATCGCCAGGTCAATTGAGTGCGTCCCGTCTTCGGAGGTTTGAGTCGACCCCGACGGCAGAGACAGCGCAATCACCCCGGCGAGCAGGATGACAACACCTCCAACGACAATCAGCGTCGTCTTCAGCCACCGACTCATAACGTCAGGCTATACCCCCACGGCTTGCGATTGGGGGATGGCTCCTCAGAGGCTGCGACCAGCCGAGCACGAAGTGCCGATAGCGCGCACCTCGTGAAATGTTCGTCATCCGCTCGGAATTGTTGTTATGGGTCGGGTCACACCGTGCTCGGTCTTTGCCTGGTGCTAGCGTGGCCGACCGCTCCGGGAATTGTTGGTTGATTCCTTGACCTGGGAGGGTGCGTCGATCCGCTGCAGGGCGACGTAGGGTGTTTCGACAAGTCGGTGCGGACGATACTTCTCAGGTCCACCGGGGGACTGCCGGTGGATGTTGGGATGCCGACATTCCGGGGTCGGCAAATCTCGGCGTCACACATTGGCCCCGAGTGGTGTCTTTAGGGGTAACGACAGGGAGAACCTCGGTTGCCTAGGCGATCTTCGATAGATGAGATGGAGAGGGAGCTGATCACTTCCTTGTATCCGTTTCTACGGAGGATCGCCGCGGTGGCAGGCTCGGTCGATGTGGAGCCAGATGATCTGGTTCAGGAGGCGCTGATGCGTTCGTTGCGAAAAGGTCCGATCTCGGATCTCGACAACCCGCTGGCGTTTCTCCGGAAGACGATCGTAAATCTGGCCTCGAATCAGCGTCGGAGCCTGGGTCGGAAACGGATGGCCCTCGGTCGGCTCTCCATTGAGGAGGGCTGGTGGCCGAGCTATCCGGCGGACATCGATGCGATCCTCGATCTTCCTCCAAGGCACCGGGCCATCCTCTACCTCGTCGAGGTGGAGGATGTCCCTTACGCCGAGGCGGCGGAGCAGCTGGGGATTACGACGGTGGCAGCGAGGGCGATGGCGAACCGGGCCCGCAAACGTGCGCGAGCCGCCTTGGAGGTGGCCGGTGGCTGATTTCGAAACCAAGCTGCGGTGGCTCAGTGAGAGAGGCAACCCTGTCGGTGCGGAGGAGCTGATCGAGCGGATCGAAGCCGATCTGGCTGGAGATCCCCTTGTCGTCGTGGCCAAACGACGAGAAGGAACACTCATGACCAAGACACAACAGTCACCGACATCCACACAACCGAGCCGATACAGGGGACCCGCTTGGGCGGTGGCGGTATTCGTCGCCATCCTCGCCGTGGGCGGGCTCTATCTCGCTTTAGCCGACGATATCGATCAGGTGGCTGACACCCCACCTCCGCTGACAACCGTAGCTCAGGGTGGGGGGTCAACGCAGGTCGAAGATGCCACCGCCTTCTGGGAAGCAGTGGTGGCCGGCGATCTGGAGGCCGCGCGCGCGCATGTCGATCCCACGGGCGCCGTGCAATCGTTCCCGCTGGAGATCGGCACCCTGGAAGATACCTTCGACTGGTACGAGGTAGTCGGATGGAAATGGACCCTGGTGGAATGCGTCGTAGGTGACACAGGGACGGTCGAATGCACGGCAACGGCCCGGAATGCGTGGTCCGACGCCCTGGGGGTCGAGCCCGTTCCAGGCACCTTCGTCGTTCGGTTCGGAGAGAAGGGAATCACCGAAATCGTTGACAAGGGTGATTCGTTCTTGAACCAGTGGTCAACGCAGGTGCTTGAAGTCTTCGCCGGCTGGGTTGAGACGAATCATCCAGAAGACTTCGCGATGATATGGGGCGAGTCTGATTTGAACCCATCAGAGAAACTGGATCTCTACGAGACCAATACGAAACGTTTTGTCGAGGCTCAGCAGGTCGAAGATGCCACCGCCTTCTGGGAAGCAGTGGTGGCCGGCGATCTGGAGGCCGCGCGCGCGCATGTCGATCCCACGGGCGCCGTGCAATCGTTCCCGCTGGAGATCGGCACCCTGGAAGATACCTTCGACTGGTACGAGGTAGTCGGATGGAAATGGACCCTGGTGGAATGCGTCGTAGGTGACACAGGGACGGTCGAATGCACGGCAACGGCCCGGAATGCGTGGTCCGACGCCCTGGGGGTCGAGCCCGTTCCAGGCACCTTCGTCGTTCGGTTCGGAGAGAAGGGAATCACCGAAATCGTTGACAAGGGTGATTCGTTCTTGAACCAGTGGTCAACGCAGGTGCTTGAAGTCTTCGCCGGCTGGGTTGAGACGAATCATCCAGAAGACTTCGCGATGATATGGGGCGAGTCTGATTTGAACCCATCAGAGAAACTGGATCTCTACGAGACCAATACGAATCGTTTTGTCGAGGCTCACCAAGACGAATGATCGCCCCCGACGGTTTCAGTTTCTGCGGGAGTCTCGGTTCGGGTACTGCCTGCGCTGCCACCATCTGATCTGACGATCATCGGGACAACGGTGGTCCCACTCTGGCGGCTCGTGATGGGAGTCCTCTTGGGCCGCACGGCAGCAGGCATACACTCGAACGCGTCGAGACACGGTCCGGCGTCAACGCTTCTCTAGCCCCTGGAGGCCAGCGCATAACTCTCAGGAGTCTTCCGTGCGTGAAAGTGGCAAAACCGCTCAGAACCGGCATTAGGCGCTATCCGGCTGACGGCCAGCCAGCCCATGACAGTGTTTGTACTTGAGACCTGATCCGCACGGGCATCGTTCGTTGCGGCCGACCTTCGAAGCAGTCTCCATTGGCCGAGCTGCCTGTTTGGAAGCCATTTCAGTTCGCTGCTCCAAGGCCTTGAGCTCCCCATGCCAGAGACGCAGTCGGTCGTTCCACCCACGTAACCGCTCCTCAGTGGCCTCAACAGCACACTCACGGACGGCCAACTCCGCCTCTCGAGCAGCGAGCTGATCTCCGGCTCGTTCTGCTAGCACCGGAGGACCTTCACCGGTGGACTCACCAAAGGTGCTCACTAGCTCGCGCTCGATCAGCGTCATGATGGCCCGGCCCATCGAAGTCCCGGCTGCATCGCAATACCGCTTCCACGTCGACCACTGCGCCTCAGTCACCGGAACCCTGACCATCCGAAACGTCTCGTCCTGATCGAGTCCAGCCATCAGCTTCCGGTCGATCCTCGCCAGAATGCCACGATCAAGATCCATCAGCCTCTCCCCTGTTTACATGTAGACATGCCGCAACTTGTTGCATGTGCGTGTGTCTTTTGAGGGGGTCGGTACGCGAGGTGCGTGAGCCTCGCGACGGACCGGTTCCGGATCGGTTCGGCGAGAACAATCGAATCTCGATCCGAGGTTTGGATGGTTCGTTCCATATCCGCTCGCTGGTAGGTTCTCGTCAGCTGAGACGCCTCCATGTCTCCCCAAGGCGAATCGGACTTCTGCTTGCTGCGAAACCCCGCCCACAACGACCGTCTGAGCCAGCCACCACACCCTCTGGCCGGTCTCATCGAACGCCCGACCCGATCACAGCCTGCATTCCGGGCATGTGAGCCCAGCCGCAGAGGCTGATTCGGTAGTTGGAGATCCTGAGACACCGGTCATCAAGCGTTCCGATAGTCGGTCACCCTCCCAAACCGCTCCCAAACGACTCCCAACCTGGCAGGGAGCCCGATCGAAGACTCATGGGAGCGAGGATGACGAAGAACCTCTGCCAGCGTGCGCAAACCCTTGCGGGAACCCCTTTCAGATCTCCCTGAGCGGGCCGGAAAGTCAAGCGCGATCGACGACATAGGGCGCGATCGACACGTGAGTTTCGACGCCGTACGTTGCGCCGATGTTCGGAGATTCGGGTAGATAAGTCACCGGATCAAGAAGACCAGATAACCCTCTCAACCGAGTGTCAGAAACCCTGTCAACCGAGTGTCAGAAACCCTTCCATGCTTCTCTGACCAGGCCGGATAAGGCATTCTCCAAGTAGACGGCATCAGACGCGATCACGTCGACCAGCCTGTTGTCTTTCCACAGCCGATCACCTACTGGGAGGGTGAATGAGAGTGATTTGAGAGGGTGCCGACGGATCATCACGGGCATGGAACACGCGGACCGGCTCATCAATGTGCAGGAACTCGCGGACTACCTCGGATTACCGGTGAACACGCTCTACCAATGGCGGTATCGAAGAGAGGGACCTCCAGGATTCCGGGTCGGACGGCATCTCCGTTACCGGTGGAGCGACGTGCAGCTCTGGATCGAGGACCGTCTAGATGAGGGATCGCCAGGGCCGGTGTCACGGGCTCCGAGTAGGGTCGCTAGATAAGGCCCCTTGACTGACGAGAACACCGCGAACAGGTGAAGGAGTTGATGATGGCGCATATCAGACGGAAGGGCTCGGGCCAATGGCAGGTTCGCTACAGGGACCCATCCGGCATTGAGCGAGCTCGAAACTTCGCCCGGAAAGCAGATGCTGAGAAATTTCTCGTAACCGTCGAGGCGGACAAGGTGCGAGGGATGTGGGCGGATCCTCGCCTAGCAAAGATCACTGTTGCCGAGTGGTTGCCTACGTGGCAAGCGAGCAGGGTTCACCTTCGACCTTCGACCCGAGCGATGTCGGAGTCACTTCTGCGTAATCACGTACTCCCCTACTTCGGTGACCGGCGTCTCGGGTCGGTGACTCCAACGGATGTCCAAGGGTTCGTTGCTCACCTCGAGGAGAAGGGTCTGGCGGCGTCGACGATACGTCAGGCCTACCTGCTGGTCGGAGGCCTGTTCTCCTCGGCGCTCGAATCGGACCTCATCGTCCGCTCCCCCTGCCGTGGGATCAAGCTGCCGAAGAGCGCTCAGAACGAGATGCGTTTTCTCACCGCTGAAGAGGTGGCCGATCTCGCCGAGGTGATCGATGACCGCTATCGGGTTCTTGTGCTGACGGCTGCGTACACCGGCTGTCGGTTCGGAGAGCTTGCCGGTCTAAGAACACACCGTCTGGATCTGCTCAGGCGAAGTCTCACAGTCGCCGAAGCTCTCTCCGAGGTGTGTGGACAAGTTCGGCTCGCTCCTCCTAAGACGCCCGCGGCACGGCGCCAGGTGGCCTTGCCTAAGTTCCTAACTGAAGAACTGAATCACCACTTGGCCACATGGCCACCCAGTACGGAGGCGTTCGTGTTCACAGCACCTCAAGAAGGCCCACTTCTTCGCCGCAACTTCCGGAGACGCACATGGCTGCCAGCGGTGCGAGCGTCGGTCGGCGAGCCGATGCGTTTTCATGACCTCCGCCACACCCATGCGGCGATGCTCATCGCCCAGGGTGAACACCCAAAGGTGATCCAGAATCGTCTGGGGCACTCCTCGATCAAGGTGACCTTGGACACCTATGGGCATCTGTTCGAGGGTCTCGACGAGGCCGCTGCGGAGCGCCTCGACGACGCCTTCATGCCAACTCCTCGCAAGTCGTTGGCCGAAGTTGGGGCCCTGGGAATACAACGGTGACATCCGTTGACGTCGCGAAGTGGGGCTCTCGTTCCACCGCTCCGGCGTCGAGGGCCCGCAGGGCCGCTCACAAAGCGGCCTACTAACCTCAGAACCTCGCAGCCGACCAGGCCGTGACTCAATAACCAAGCCTCTAACCCGGAGGTTCACTATTGGAACTGTGAGGTTCACACTTGAACTTTGTGGCCCTGTTCGGCTCTGACTTTGGCCGCTGCGCAACGTTGCGGTCTCTTTGTCGTCGCAATACCGACTCAGTTGGAGTAGAACCAAGCTCGTCCGTGGCAACGGCCGTCTGTGGATGGCACTGATGCGACCGGCTGTGTAGCGATTGAGCCGGTACGAATTCTGAGTCCATGCGGCCAGATTCAAACCGAGGATCGAGAGGACGGATTGAGACAAGCCATCACCCAGGCAGCGAAGACTGAGGTCGGCACCTACTCCAAAGGTGCCGGGTCGGTGGCCGCTGCACGCGTCCGGCCGGATCTGTGGCAGACGGCTCTTATCATCTCGGTGGGCCTTGCCGGCGTGGTCTGGATCGTCGTCCTCATTAACCAGGCCGGGACCGATCAGCCGGGTCTGCGAGCCGCCCTCGCCTGTTGGACGACCGTCCCATACATCGTCGCCGGCGCAGTGGCCTGGCGTCGACGCCCGGATAGCAGGCTTGGGCTTTGGATGGTCATCGCCGGCTACGTGGTAGTCCTCACGTTTCTTTCTTGGTCGAGCAACGACTTCTTGGTCACGGTTGCCGAGGTGTTCGATTTCGCTCCCCCGTTGATGTTTCTCATCGTGTTCCTCACATATCCCAGCGGCCGAGTGCACACGAGGGCGGAACGGGTCGTCATCACAGCAGCCGGCGTCGCAGCCGGGTTGACCTTCGTCTACCTGCCTCTCGGCTACGACGAGACGTTGTTGACCGTGAACGCGCAGTGGCCGGACCTCGCCGAGAGAATCCAGGACGCCCAACTGGTGCTGATGGCGGCGGCCCTGATGACTGGCGTGGGTCTGCTCATCGGCAGACGGGTCGGTTCTCCCCGTCCTCTCCGACGCTGGTTCGGATACCTTGTCGATTCGTTCTCGGTTGCTCTTCTCATGCTGGCGGTGCTCTACGTGGTCAACGTCTCGGCCTGGAACGTCAACACCGAGCCGGTGCGGCTGGTCATGTTCTGGCTCGTCGGGGCCGCTCCTGTAGTTTTCCTGATAGGTCTCATCGACCAAAGGCTCGGTCGGGCCTCCATCGCCGATCTGATGGTGGGCTCCACGGCGACCCTCGGCCCCGCCGAGTTGCAAGACGGTGTGAGACGTTCACTGCGTGATCCATCGGCTCGTGTCATCTACTGGATACCCGACTTCGATTCCTACGCTGACGTCGAGGGCAAGTCGGTGGATCTCGACGACCTCGCCGATGCGTCCCTCACCCCGGTGGGGGACGGCGAGAACCCGATGGCACTGTTGATCCACGATCCCGCCCTCGACTACGAGACGACTCTTCTCAACTCCGTCGCTGCGGCCACCGCGATGTTCATCCACAAATCTCAGCTGGAAGTGGAGCTTCGTGCTCGAGTGGACGAGCTCCGGGGATCTCGTATGCGCATCCTCAATGCCGAGCAGCGCGAACGGAGACGTCTGGAACGCGATCTGCATGATGGCGCTCAGCAGAGACTCCTCTCCCTCTCCCTCTCCCTCGGCGAGATCGAGAACCAGATCGGCGATGACGACCTGCGGTCCCGTGTCAACGAGGCGAGATCGGAGGTGGCGGCCAGCCTGCAGGAGTTGCGCAACCTCGCCCATGGGATTCATCCCGCCGCTCTCATCGATCACGGGCTTGCCGTTGCCCTGGAGTCCCTTGCCACCAGAGCCCCGATACCCGTCGAGGTTGCGACCGTGCCTCTGGAAGGCATCTCCCGGGCGGCTGAGCTGACGGCCTTCTATCTGGTAAGCGAGGCGCTGGCCAACGTAGCCAAACATTCCCAAGCCTCCACGGCGACAATCGACGTTCAGATCGATGGTGACACTCTTGTAGTGGCGGTCGAAGACAACGGTGTCGGTGGCGCCGACGCAAGAGGCGGATCGGGACTTCGCGGTCTGGCCGATCGCGTCGAAGCAGTCGGGGGCCGATTGATGGTGTGGAGCCCTCCCGGAGGTGGAACCAGGTTGAGGGCGGAGATCCCGAACGCGTGATGGTCGTCGACAACAGCCTCAATGCTGTGCGAGGGTTTACTGAGGCTGTTCACCTGACAGCGTGCTACCCCCTGGCGTAGTAGGTCCGGGATGCCAGAAGTTCCATCGTCATGATCGAGGTCCCGTACACAAGGGGACCTCCCCTTTCAGTCGGCCACAACCGACCGGGCGGTCGGTGTAGTCGGGAGCGGATCTCCTACGCATGTCGACACCTAATGTCTTGCGAGGTCATTGGCTGGTAGAGAGCCCGAGTCGGCTCTTCATGTGGTCAGCCGCCACGTCCGGCGCCTCCCACTTCGGCCTCATCGGCCAATGCGATGAGTCGGATCCCTAGTGCCCGGGCTTGCTCGGTATCTAGAGCTGTGATGTGCTGCCCGCGCCCTCTCTGGAACGTTGACAGGTAAACGCCCTTTTTCGATTCCGATCGAATGATTCACCAACGTCTGAATCCAGACGCCATATCGAGCCTTCAGGAGGGTGGTCGTTCTCTCGAATGTGCGTGTTGTCGGGTTTGCGGTCATGAGTGTTCCTCGCTGTGATTCCGGTCGAGAATGGCTTCGCTGTGGATCATCCGCTGACGTTCCCGCCCCCGCTCACGTCTAGATCGCGGGATGTCGGGCTGTTGGTCATCGTCAAGGTGGCGCCGCCTGTTACCCGACCCGTGACCTCGAGCGACGGGTTGATCGTCGCCGTTGAAACGCCATCCATCCCGACGTCGATCGTCTGGACGCCCAGTCCTCGAGGTCCACGAGGCTCCGCCTGCTGCTCGGTGTTCGAGCTCGTCTGCGGCTCCCACACCGTGGACAGAGGCGCCTCCATCTGCAAGCAGGCCGATAAGGAAACTCCTTCAGGAGCGGCCGGGTCCACCGTGATTTCGACAGCTATTCCACTGGAGACCTCGATTCGATCGAACGATCCGATCTCTCGCGCCTCCGCGACGATGTCGCCCGACCCCGTCGACCCACACCCGGCGGCCGTCAAGACCATGCGGCCAACAGCCATAGCAATGATTTGTTCTGCTTCATATTCCGACTCCTTTGGTTTCGGCGGTGTCGACCGCCGTTGATTCGTCGGCGACCTCGGGTCTGCTCAACCACCAGCGCGCCTGCCTGGAGATGACTGCCACTGCCACGACCGCCGTGACCGCTGTCAACGACCAGAACATCTGAACCCGATCGCTGCCCTCAAAGAGGGGTACAGCGATGCCACCGGCGGCATTGAGTGCAGCGTGCATCAGGAAGGCGATCAGGACGCTTTGCTTGGTTCGGACGAAGACTGCGGTGAACAGGATGGACAACACCACTAGGGCCGGGGCGTCGGCCCAGGGGAGATCTCCGGACATGAATAGTGGGAGGTGCCAGACCGCCCACACGACACCGACTCCGAGGCTGGCCGCGAGCGGTGAAACCCTCTTGAGCAGGCGGGGGAGGGCAAAACCGCGCCAGCCGAGCTCTTCCCAGGCTCCGGCGAATACTCCCACGACCTGGATCCCGAACAGTCCTCCCAGCTCCAACCAATCGAACAGCGGCCCCTCAGTGGCGATCTGCGCGCCCATCCAGACATTGACCCAGACCGCCACGGCGAGCAAGGCGACCGGCCCGAGAAGAGCGATCAGGTACCACCGGACACCAACCCGCCACACCGTGACACTTCGTAGCAGGGCGCCCACCTCTCGCCGTCCGTCGATCACTGCCGCGACGCCGATGGCCGCGATCGACGGACCGGGCGGAAGCAGGCCCATGGGCCAGCTGATAACCAGTGTCAACAGGTAGAACGTGGTGATCGGCCAGCGTCTGGCCAGTCCGGACACCAGGGGGACCGGGCCCTTCATTTGAGTAGAGGTAGCGCTCATACGGATGCCAGAACCGGCTCGACCGCCGACAGCTCGCTCTGTGGCCTGGTGGCAAAGCTTCGACCGGCGACGAGGACCACGACGATGGCGATGACCGACCACATCGTCGCTCGCACCCAGCCCTGTAACACGGCGTCATCACCCGAGAAGAGGGTGGACACGTACTCGCCTGTCACCACGTTGTTGGTGGCGTGCATCAGCATCGCCAAGAGGACACTTCCACCGCTCCGGATCACCAGGAAGGCGAAGACGATACTGGCGGCGACGATCCAGACGACATCGCTGGCAGGGATGCTGCCCTTCAAGAAGAGCGGCGTGTGCCAGAAGACATGGATGGCGCCAATGACCAGCGCGGACATGAAAACCGACCGTGTTTCGGTGAGCCGGTTGAGGGCGAATCCTCGGAAGCCCGGCTCCTCCCACGGACCGGTCAACGGGATCAGCAGGAATATCACGAAGTTGATGGGAATCTCTACCCATGCAGCGAGCTGGCCGGCTGTTGGGGTGTCGGCGCCCAGTGCAACGGCGATCGCCGACGACAACACCGCAGTGACTACCGGCAGCAAGATCGCCAAGGCGTACCAACGCCATTTGACCCGCCAATGGATCATCTGCCGACCAAGAGACTTCACCCCGGCCCACCCCTTGGTCATCGACAGGACTATGACTGCGGCAAGGAATGGTCCCGTTCCGATGGGATCTCCCAAGAACGGGATGGTCATCCAGGACACGACGTATGCCAGAGGGACGAACGTGACCATGGGATGGTCGTTCACGAACTGTCGGACAGAATTCCTTTGCCTCACCCCTTGTACGAGTCCACTCATGGGCTCCTCCTTCGAATCAACGCCTCTACGGCTTTCCTTGTTGATCCTTTCGGAGTGTCGCCTCGGCGTCGACCCGGTCCGCCGGTGTGTCTATGGGCGGGTTTCTGGCCCGTCCCAAAGGAGCGCGTCGACCAATCAGGGAGAAGGCGGATGGTCGCGGTCAGCCGCGCAAGTACAGCAAGACCGCCAGCACCCGCTTGGAGTCGCTGCCTGTTGTCGGTAGGTCGAGTTTGGTGAATATGCTCGACACGTATTTCTCGACCGCCCGCAGCGTGACCACGAACTGGTCGGCGATACCCTGATGACCGGCCCTCGGCCATCGAAGCCAGCACCTCGCGTTCTCGTGAAGTGAGACGATCCAGCGGATCGCTCTTTCTCTGCTTGGAGATCAACGCCGACACAATCGTCGGGTCAATTGCCGACCCGCCATCTGCCACCCAGACTGCCGCATCCAGGAAGTCCTTCACATTGCTCACTCGGTCCTTGAGCAGATAATGCCCTAGCTCGCGCGGCGGAGGAAGTCGAGGATACGCGGGCCGACAATCTCCGGATGCTCGAATTGCACCGCGTGCCCCGCCGCATTCACGATCAGCCACTCGGCGCCCGGGACCTCCCGCTTCATCGTGACCATCTGCTCGAGGGTTGCGAACGGGTCGTTCTCCCCGGCAATCAGCAGGGTCGGGCACTCCACACGTCGCAGATCCTCCTCCGTCCACGCCGGGCTTTGCGTGTTGTTCTCCACGATCTGGCGCAAGAGCTCCTTCCAGTGCCCCGGCTCCTTCCCCTGATCGTGACGTGCCGCAAACGCCGCCGCCGCCTCTGGCGCCGCTTGCTCAATCGCGTCGGGGTCGAGCGTGGCCGCGTAGTCGCGCATCCCGTCGTGTGAGTAGTAGTTGCCGCCGAGCACGACGATGCTGCGGATCAGTTCCGGCTTGCGAAGGGCGAGGTCGAGTGCGACGACCCCGCCGTCGCTGATGCCCGCCACGTGTACAGGCGCGACTCCCAGTTGATCGACGAGCCCGGCGATATCGTCGCCGAGCTGTTCGAAGGTCATGAACCCGGCCGGGTTCCCGGTGCGCCCGTGGCCGCGGTGCTCCACAAGGACGACGTGGAACTCCTCGGCGAACGAGGCCGCGAGGCCGGCCCATCCGCCTACGGCGTCTTCGATGGTCCCGCCCGCCCCGTGCAATAGCACGAGCGGTTGCGCCTCGGGCGAGCCGACCGACTCGTAGTACATGGCCAGGTCTCCGACGGCTGCGTATGGCATGCGAGAGACGAGATCCTAGTCAGGCTCGGTTGCCGTCGCAGGGCCGGGTGCTCTACGCGAGAAAGTCTCGACTAGGAGAAGATGGCCGTGAGCGCCGTCATCGACCACACGGTAGTCCGAGCGTATTGCTTCTGTTGATCGACCATGAGTTCGTAGAGCCGATCGAGCCGTTCCCTCCCAAAACCGATCGAGCCGCTCCTCCAAACCGATCGAACCGCGTCTCGAGATCGATGCGACAGGGTGTCATCACATCGAGAGCCGCTAGATCGAGAGCATGGAAGAAAGTGGGTCCCGAGGGAATCGAACCCTCAACCTTCGGGTTAAAAAGCCCGATTCAGCCGGCGTGTGCCGACCTGGTGCCTCACGGAGAAATCGGCTGCTGCCAGGCAGTTTGACTTACACGTGTCAAGTCTCGGTACCCGAACGACAGACTGGTTCCGGTACCTTCACGACACTCACTCGCGTTTAGCTGCCGGCGTTGATCCGGTCGGGTTTGCCGCCGGGGTTTGCGAAGGACCCGTGGGCTTTGATCGGGTCGTGTTTCACCGGGTGGACCCGGAGCAGGTTCCCGTCCTGTGAGATCTCAACGGTGTCGCCGACCACCCGCACGTCGACCTGCTGACGCCGGTATGGGTTGCCGACCCGGTAGTTGACACCGGCAAAGCTGATACCCCCTGACGAGTCGACCTTCCGCACGACCGGCTGACCCACCGTTTCGTGCGTACACCTCTACGCCATCATGACCAATGACCATGAAGTATGGAGTCGAGTTGCCGTATGCCACGCCGAGATGGCTGGGGCTGCCCGGGTCTGCAGAAGTGAACGGATCCACCATCGGCTCCATCGGTGAAGGTGTGCCATCGGCAGCAATGGAGGCGTAGCCAGCCAGTTGAGTCGATTCGTCTGACTCGCTGATGCCCACGAAGAAGAGGTGAATGACGCCGTCTGCTCCCACAGCCACCTCCATGGTGGCGTGGACTCGGCCGGGCCCGATCGTCGATTTGAGCGGCATGATCTGCTCGACTCCGATGTCCGGCATCGCCACGGCGACTCCATCCTCCGTGACACCAATTTGATACCTCGCGCCGGTTTGAGCGCGGAACCACTCGATTGGTCGCCAATCCTCGGTCTCCGGATTGAAAGACCACGACGCCCCATCGAAATCGAACCCGAAGATGGTCGATCCATCATCGCCTCTGGGCAGTTGGGTGCCGGCCACGGATACCTTGCGAAGATCCCCTCCGGAGGCAATGAGAAACTCGGTCGAAGTCTCGTCGAATCTGGCAGCTATCAGTGATCCATCCGCAAGCACACGAGGGAGTTGGTACTGGAAGTACACGCCATCGACGAGATAGTCCTCCGGCAGATACACGGACTCGAGGTAGGAACCGGCCACGTCGTAGTGAGCCAAACGGTCCTTCGCAGCATCCATAAACCACCAGGTGCCATCGGGTGCTTGGGCGCCGTAGTCAGGTCCCAGCATGAGATTGTCTCCACCGGGGGCGCTTCCGAGGAGGGCCTCATCCACGCCGTAAGGGATGGTCAGAACGAGACCCCACTTGTCGGGGATCTCCGAAGCGGCCGGTGCGAGAATCCATTCGGTCACCGGGTCAGGCGATTCTCTGGTGGTAGCCGTAGTCGTTGTCGATGCTGGCGTTGAGGTGGAAGACGACAACAAAGTGGTCGTCGTGACCGAGGTGGGCAAAGCAGCAGATGATGTCGTCGAAGAGGAACCTATTGTGGACGTGGCCGCCCCTTGCGAGCACGCCGCCACAACCATGATCACGAGAAGTCCTCTCAAAGCCGGGGCTCGAGACCCGCCTCTGCGTCTAAGCGTTGGCCGAACGGTGCGCTTCCTGCCTTCTCGACGTGCGGGAGGTAACGATTGGGGTGTCTTAGGGGCCTTCATCAGTGTTGGGCCAGTTCTGGTCTGCTCGTCGCTCATGGCATTTCCGTGCTCTTATACTTCGGCCCTAGCTGCGCCGACCCACGATCATCGCGGCTGCCGATCCAGAGATCACCCCCCAGATGCTGGACCCGGTGGTACTGCTGTCACCGCGGGTCCAGAGCTCGCCGAGGTTGGCGGATACTTGTCTCCTTGACCCTCGACCCAGCCAGCTGACGATCACCGAGGATCTCGCTCGGCCGCAGCTCCACTCATTAGTAACACGGGTGCCTCACTCAATTGGCTCAAGGTGGTTTGGTGTCGGGTTGGGGGTCACCGGAGTCATCTGTCTTCGATTCCGATCGAGAAATGCTCTGCTGTGCATCATCCGCTGACGTTCCCTCCGCCGCTCACGTCTAGATCGCGGATTGCCGGGCTGTTGGCCAACGTCAGGGTGGCGCCGCCCGTAACCCGGCCGGTGACCTCGAGCGACGTGTTGACCGTCGCCGTTGATCCGCCATCCATCACGACCTCCATCGTCTGGACGATCATGTCTTCAAAGTCGACGGCGGCTCCGCCTTCTGCTCGAAGTTCGAGCTCATCGGCGGCTCCGACACCGTGGACGGAGGCTCCTCCATCCGCACGCAAGCCCACAAGCACTGGTATCGCGACTTTCACCATGCGACCAGATCCTGGAGCGATGACATTTCCTTGGAACTCGATTACCAGGGTGTCGTCGTTCACCTCCGTGAGGATCTTGTCTTGAAGGTTGTCGTCGTAGATGCTGGTCACCCCTGCGGAAGCGGACGGGTCCACCGTGATTTCGACGGTGACCCCACTGGAGACCTCGATCCGATCGAACGACCCCACCTCCCTCGTCTCCGACACGATGTCGCCCGACCCGGTCGACCCACAGCCCACTAGCGCCAAGGCGAGGACAAGCACTAGCCCCACCACTGTCTTACTTTGTCTCATGCTCCGACTCCTTTGGTTTCGGCGGTGTCGACCGCCATTGATTTGTGTTCGAGATGGGGTTTGCTCAACCACCAGCGCGCCTGTGTAGAGATGACTGCCGCTGCCACGACTGCCGTGACCGCTGTCATCGACCAGTACATCTGGACCCGGTCGGCGCCCTCGAACCAGAGAACGGCAACACCGCCGGCGGCATTGAAAGCAGCATGCATCAGAAAGGCGATGAGGACGCTCTGCTTGGTTCGGACGAACACCGCGGTGAACAGGATGGACAACACCACGAGGGCCGCGGCGTCGGCCCAAGGGAGCTCTCCAGACATGAAGAGGGGGATGTGCCAGACCGCCCACAGGACACCGACACCGAGGCTGGCGGTGAGCGGTGAGAATCTCTTGAGCAGTCGAGGGAGGGCAAAACCACGCCAACCGAGCTCCTCCCAAGCCCCTGCGACGACTCCCACCACCTGGACCCCGAACAGTTGGCCTAGCTCCAGCCAGTCGACCAGAGGGCCCTCAGTGGCGACCTGCGCGCCGGCCAACACGTTGACTAAGGCGGCCGCGGCGAGCAAGGCGACTGGCCCGAGGAGGGCGACCAGGTACCAACGGACACCGACCCGCCACACTGTTACTCGGCGGAGCAGGGCGCCGACCTCGCGCCGCCCGTCGATCAGTGCCGCCACCGCGATGGCCGCCATCGACACCCCGGGGGGAAGCAGGCCCATTGGCCAGCTGATTGCCAGGGTCAACAGGTAGAAGGTGGTGATCGGCCAGCGTCTCGCCCATCCTGACACCAGGGGGACGGGGCCTTTCGTTGGGGTAGAGGTGGAGCTCATGGGCTTCTCCTTTGGATCGATGCCTAACGGCTTGTTGTTATCGATCCTCTCGGAGAGTCCCCTCCGGGTCGACCCGGCCCACTGGTGTTGTGTGGGGCGGGTTTCTGGCTGGTCCCGAGAGGGCAGCGAACCAACCGTGTAGATGTCGGTCAGACGCGGCAAACCGGGGTAGACACAACAAGACGACCAGGACTCGTTTGGAGTCGCCGTCTGTTGACGGTAGGTCCAGGCATTAAAGACGCTCGACACAAACCTCGACCACTCGCAGCGGGGACCATGAAACGGCCGGCGACACCCTGAATGGCCGGGCTCCCGGCCATCAGAGCCAGCACCCCCCGGTCCGGGGTGGTGGGCCTCATGGGACTCCAGACTTGAGAGCTGGCACTGAGAGCTTCGACGCGGGCGGCGAGACGACCGGTACGCCACCTTCTCAACTCCCCGACAGTGCGAGGCGACCCCTCAGCCGCTGAGGTCTGCTCGCTCGTCCCCGCGACCTCTCTCAGAGGTGTCCGCTGTTCGTGCCGGGGCGAACCGACGGAAGGCTGAGGGTCGTGATCTTGCGAGCAAGACGCCGGAAACCAAGTTCGGCCGGGGTCTCGAATCTCAAAGCCGTTGCCTTCGTGGGTTCTACCTAGTGAGGGCATCCATCTTGGTCAGCACAGTCCGACTTGCCTTGGAGTTGATCCCGCTCAGATGGATGCCGATGAGGATTAGCCAGGACAGGGTCACAGTGAGGAAGGCGCGCTGGCCCAGCCCGGTGACTCCTACTGGCCGTGCCAGCAACACACCGATCAAGCTCGTCACCACAGCCCACCTGAACAGTTGAAATATGGATGTACCACTCGACGCGATAGGTTCGCGGCGGAAGGCGGCATGGATCGCGAAGGCCCCTGCAATGAGACCGGGGAGGGCAACATAGCTCGCCAGCTCATGGAGTTGCCCGGAACTCGTTGAAATCAGGGCACCATCGGCTCCGGCGACGTCGATGCGTGTTAGGCCGCTGGCGATGAGTCCCAATCCAACCACTGTCAGTGATCCGGCCGATGCCAAAGCCCAGCCTGCCTTCCCAAATCGGGCAATCAGGGGCCACACCAAGAGGAGCGTACCGGTGCCTGCTACCACGTAGCCCGACATCACCAGCCATCCGAGCTGACCGTGTGCGTATTCGCTGACCAGGTGGTCGACCGGGCTAAGTCCAGGCTGAATGAGATGCATGACGACCAACACGACAATCAGAGATGCCACCGCAGTCGCTCCTACCAGCGCAGCTCGCTGGGCGGAACTCATCAGCTCTCTCCCAGGAAGTAGTCGGGCTTCTTCGGTCGTTCCGCCCGGCTTCGGTATCGAGTTACGACCGGTCAATTCGACCGCAACCGCCCCGATCAGGAATACGAGCATTGCCGGCGCCCCTATCAGCGGGTGGACGAGCGTCCAGACAACCCCGCCGACAGCTACCGCGATGGCTGCGGACCGCGACACATCTGATCGTCGCAAGGCCAACGCGGCCCCGCCAAACACCACGAGCGCGAAGGCAACAGCTCCGAACGGCAGCACCACGCTTATGAATGGCGACTCGACCATCGAGGTCGCGGCACTGATCACTGTGTCAGCGGTCTCAGGGTGGGAGTGTCCGTATTCGGTCAACGAGCCAGTCGCTATTCCGGCCACGCCGTCGTAGGCCGCGAAGAACGCGACCCACGGAACCACGGCCATCCGTGGCGCCCGAGCCGCCGAACCCCCGACGCCGTGCAACAGGAGCAGCACGCCGATACCGAGTAGGGCTGCCAACGGAATCTGCAGAGCATGGATCAGGTTCCAGACCGCCACGTTGTCTTCGGGGGTCATTGGGTGAATCGCGGCCAATACTCCGAGGCCAATAGGGGTGCCAAAGATGGCGATCCGCCGAAATGTGACCTTGCTCATCAGGACTGTCTCCTTGCCTTCTCGTCCGGTCCCCAAGGACCCTTCTGACAACTATCTCGGAGCAACCGAACCGCGGATACCGGGTACGCCGGTGTTCGCAAGGGCGGGTTTCTAGGCTTCGAGCGTGGGGTCTTCGTCGGGCTCATCGAAGACTGGGCCGACAAGTTCCACCCAGCGGGGTGGAGGGAGCTTCGGACACCGGGTTGATCCGGGGTTGGCGATGCTGCCGGGATTTAAACCCGTGACCATCCCTCGTTGCGAAACCTTCTGGCGGGTTGTACAGACGTTTCCTCCGCCCGGCCACCGGGACGACGCTCGCGTCAGCTGCTCTCGAATTCTCTGTCTGAGCGAAGAACTCCCAAGAGGATTCGAAGGAGGAGCAATGTGGCGAAGGCTGCCGTCGCCCATCCCAGCACCTCGAAAATACGAACCTGGATCCCGGCAACCTCGGGTCCGCCTTCCGAGGTCAGAAGGGCAACCGATATTCCGCCGAGGCCGATCGTGAGAAGGGTCAGCACCATCCGGTTCAGCAGACGTTCGAGCACTCTGACCTCTTCGGGAAAAGCGAAGAGGCGAATCCGCCCTGTGAGTCGGCCGTGTTCGGCGAGGCGGGCGATGTGATCGAGATGGCGCGGGGCTCGGCGTAGCAGCGGTCCGAGTTCGGCCCATTCCTGTAAGGCGTACTCGCCCAACGAGGTCGGCGTTATCCGCTCTTTCATCTCATCCCCGCCGATCTCGGCGGTCACCTCGAGGATCGGGTATGCAGGCGAGAGCGTCTCCAAGGTGCCGGCAAGAGTCGCAAGAGCCCGGAACATCGTCGTGGTCGAAGCGGGGAGACGCATGCCCAACCTTGTCGTGAGTCGGAGCAAGTCGGTCAGCGCCTCGGGCCCGGGGAGCCCCGATCCCGCCAATGACGTGAGGAACTGGGCCAGTTCCCGCTCCACCTGGTTGGGATCGTGCTCGGCTTCGATGGCACCAACCGTCATGAGCGCGTCGTACAGCAGCGCCGGTTGCTCCAGCCTCATTGAGAGAAGAGTCTCGAAGACGGAGGCCCGCTCGTAGGTGTCGAGCCGACCGGTGATCCCGAAGTCGACGAGGCCGAGTGAGCCATCTTCCAGCAGGAGAACGTTTCCCGGATGAGGGTCTCCGTGGAATCTCCGCCCCTGCAGCATTGCGGTGACCTGCGACCGGCACAGCGCGTCGGCGAGGCGTCGTCTCTCCTCCGGCGTACCTCCCGCGGAACCCGGTTTGGAGAGCGGAGTTCCGTGGAGACGCTCCATGACCAACATGCGATCGGTGGTGAGCGACT
>Ga0214472_10002792_pt1 | contig 18593 bp, 14 predicted proteins | sample RVTome_6_FD_207662 | JGI IMG/M metagenome (GOLD analysis project Ga0214472, IMG submission 207662) | Soil microbial communities from uranium-contaminated site in the Upper Colorado River Basin, Wyoming, United States - RVT140D175 | ecosystem: Environmental > Terrestrial > Soil > Contaminated >...
TCGCGCGAGGCGCTGATGGAGCGCGTGCGGGGGGATGCGCTCGAGGCCTTCGACCGCAGCATCGACGTCCACGTCTCGCGCATCCGCGCCGCCATCGAGGACGATCCCCGCCGCCCGCGGCGGATCCTCACGGTGCGCGGGGCCGGCTACGTCTTCGCGCGCGCGCAGGACGAGGACTGATGCGCCGCCTGTACCTGCAGATCTACCTCGCCATCGTGGCCATATTGGTCGTCTTCGCGGCGCTGGCGGGGACGGCCTGGCACCACGGCGGGCTGGCGCCGGAGGACCACGAGACCCTGAAGGGGGCGGCGGCCCTGATCGCCGAGCGGCTTCCCTCGGGGGACGGGCCGGCCGCGCAGCGCGAGGCGCTGCGGAGCCTGGCCTCGGCGCTCCGCCTCGACCTGTCGCTGTGGGGAGCGGACGGCCAGGCCATCGCCTGGATCGGGGAGCGGCTGCCGTATCCGGGCCGGCTCGCCCAGAGCGGCTGGATGCCCGCCCGCGGCGGCCCGGTCGGGTTCCTGCGGCTGCCGGACGGGCGGTGGCTGGTGGCCCGCCACGAGCACCGTCGCTTCCGCCTCGGCGTGCTCGCCGTGCTGTCGCTGCTCGCCGTGGCCGTCGCGGTCGGGGCATACCCGGTGGCGCGGCGGCTGACGCGGAGGCTGGAGCGCCTGCGCGCGGGTGTGGAGGCCGTGGGGGCGGGCCACCTGGCCGCGCGCGTGCGCGTCGAGGGCCGGGACGAGGTGGCGGCCCTGGCCACCAGCTTCAACCGGGCCGCCGACCGCATCGAGGCCCTGGTGGGCGCTCAGCGGACGCTCCTGGCCAGCGCCTCGCACGAGCTGCGCTCGCCGCTGGCGCGGATCCGCGTGGCGCTGGAGCTGATGGGCGCCGAGCGGCCGGACCTGCGCGAGCGCGTGGCCCGCGACATCGGCGAGCTGGACGACCTCATCGCCGAGCTCCTCCTGGCCAGCCGGCTGCAGGCCGCGGACGAGCTCGACCGGCGCGAGGAGGTGGACCTGCTCGGCCTGGTGGCGGAGGAGGCCGCCCGGTGCGGGGCCGCAGCGACGGGCGAGCCGGCGGTGGTGCACGGCGACGCACGGCTCCTGAGGCGCCTGGTGCGCAACCTCCTCGAGAACGCGGTGCGCCACGGGGCTCCGCCGGTAGAGGCCAGCGTGCGGCGGGGCGGCGGGCGCGTCCGCCTGCGCGTGTGCGATCGCGGCCCCGGGGTGCCGGAGGACGAGCGCGAGCGGATCTTCGCGCCGTTCTACCGCCCGTCCACGCGTCCGCCCTCCGAGGCGGGCTCCGGGCTGGGCCTGGCCCTGGTGCGCCAGATCGCCCGCGGCCACGGCGGGGAGGTGCTTTGCCTGGCCCGCGACGGCGGCGGGAGCTGCTTCGAGGTCGACCTGCTGGCGAGCTAGAGGCCCCTACCCGCCGCCGCGGCGGGCTCGGCGTTCCAGATGTCGACAACGCACCGCCAGGTGCCGCCGGGATCCTTCCTCCACACCGTGAGCGCCCGGCCCCGCTCGGCCAGGGGCTTCCCGTCCGGGCCGTCGACGGTGACCGTGTTCGTGCCGAACCCGTAGGCCATGTCGCCGGAGGCCGAGACCACGAAGTCGGCCGTCCTCCATTGGATGGAGAACCCGGGCATGGCCAGCGCCGCCGACACGTAGCCGCGGATGGCGTCCTTGCCGACGAGGGCAGGCTGGCCCGGAGGGACGACGCGCGCGTCCTCGGCCCAGAACGAGAGCGATCCCTCGACGTCACGGGCGGCCGCGGCCCGCGCCCAGGCCTGGTCCAGGCGGAACAGCTCCTCACGCTCGGCCGCGAGATCCTTCATGCGCGCGGGAGTATAGCCCGAGACGCCCGCCCCCCAGGCAGGGCACGGCCGGCATGGGGTCAGACGGTGGTTCCGGAGGGGAAGGCAGACGCCTAGTCGAAGCCGCGCTTCCGGCGCCGGATGTTCCGGCGGCTGCCCTTGTTCTTGAAGGGCCGGCCGCGGTCATCCGTCGGCGTGAAGTCGTTGAAGCTGGGCATCCCTCCGCCGCCTCCGAACGAGGGCCCGCCCGGCCTGTAGCCCGCGCCGCCGGCGCCGGCTCCGAACGAAGGGCGGTAGCCTCCACCCGCGCCAGCGGGGCGCGGCGGCCGGTTCTCGGCCTCGTTCACCCGCAGCGGGCGTCCCTTCAGGTCCTTGCCGTTCAGCAGCGAGATGGACTTCGCCGCCGCGTCGTCGTCGGCGAACTCCACGAATGCGAAGCCGCGGGGGCGGCCCGTCTCACGGTCGGTGGGGACCTTGGCGTCCACCACCTTGCCCGCCGCGCTGAACGCCTCGATCAACTCGTCGCGGGTGACGTCGAAGCTCAGGTTGCCTACGAACACCTTGTTCGAAATGGCCGGTTCTCCTCTTTGCGAATTCGGGGCCGCCCGTTGTCGCCCTCACGGCGACCGGAGACCGATCCCCGGGGCGCGGCGGCCGGGGACCTGGGGTTGATGGCTTCACCTTAGCACGGACGCGCCGCCTTGGGGCGCTTGACCGCCGCGAGGGCCGTGTGTGACCCTCTCGGGTCCTGCCGGCCGGGATGCCGGCGCTGGAGGTCCGCGTCACCCTCGCTCCTCACCCGGGACTCGCGCGCGGCGCCGCCCTGGCGGTGGCGGCGGCCGCCGCCACCGTCCTCCTCGCCGGCATCGTCGCGCGACCGACGGCGCGGCTGGGGGTCGGCGCCTTCGAGGGCGGGATGCTGCGCGGCCCCTGGGGCAGCGCCACCCGCGCGGACCTCGACCCGCAGGCCGCGGCGGACGGACGCACGCGGTTCTACTTCCGGGCCGCGCGGCCCGGCTGCGCGATCGCGCTTCCCCTCGTCCCCCGCGGTCCCGCGCGCCTGACCTTGCGGGCCCGCGCGGTCGTGCGCAGCGCGGTGGGGGTCTTCGTCTCGGGGTCACCCGCGGGCGAGGTCCTCATCGGCACCGGGCCCTGGGACCACTACGCGGTGGACCTTCCCGCCGCGCTCGCCGGGGGCCGCGCGCTCGGGGACGTGACGCTGTCCTTCCGCCCGCTGCCCCTCGTCCCCGGCGACCACGCGGGCCACCCCGAGATCCTGGTGGACGAGGTCGCGGTGGAGGCGCCCGACGGCCTGGCGCTGTCGTGGCCGGCGCGGCTGGCCCTGGGGGTGGTGCCGCTGGTGGCGTTCGCGTTCGCCACGATGGTCGGGATCGCCCCCCGCACGGGGGCGCTGGCGGCGGCCGCGGCCGGCGCCCTCGTCCTGCTGCTGGCGCGGGCCTCGCTGCTGCCGGTGCTCTCGGCGGTCCCGCGCCTGCTGCCGGCGGCCGTGTTGTCCGGCCTGGCCGCGCACGCCGCGCTCGCCCGCATGGCGGGTGGGCTCACCACCGCGGCGCAGCGCGCGGCCCTGGCCGGCCTGGTCGCGGCCGGGGTCGCCGCCCACGGCTCGGTGGCGTTCTTCCCGGAGCACAACCCCCCCGACGTCGAGATCCACGTGCGCCGGACGGCCGACCTGGCGGGCGTGGGCCTCGACTATCGCTCCCTGCTGCGGTACGGCTCGCACCTGCCCACGCCGTCCCAGACGTTCGGCCAGGCCACCGCCGCCCTGGGGGACGCCGCCCTCATCCCGTACTCGCCCCTCCCGTATCTCGCGTACTACGCCCTCCACCGCGCCGGCCTCGACCTGCGCTGGGCGATCACGGTCCTGAACGCGGCCCTGGCCATGGCCATAGCGCCGCTCGTCTGGGCCGCGGCGGCGCGGGTCTGGGGCGTGGGCGCCGCGTGGGTCGCGGCGGCCCTCTACACCCTGGACCTCGCGGTCTGGCATCACGTCGGGCGCTCGCACGCCCCCGCCTCGTTCGGCGCGGCCCTGGGGACCGCGGCCCTGCTGTACCTGCTCTTGCGCGCGGGCGACCTCGACACGCCCCGGCGCGCGGCGGCCGCGGGGCTGGTCCTCGCCACCGCGGTCCTGGGCTATTCGAGCCTGGTCGTCCTGTTCGGGCTCTTCGGCCTCGCGTTGCTGCTGCTGCTCGCGGCCGACGCGGCCGGCCTTCCTCCCGCGGCGCGGAAGGGGACCGCCGCCGCCCTCGTCATCGGCGGCCTCCTGGCCGGCGGCCTCTTCTACTTCCACTACGTCCCGGGCCTGCTGCGCGGCGCGCCGGCCCTGGCGGCGGGAGCCGACCCCTTTCCCGGGCGCACGGTCTTCATCTTCCACAACGAGTCGAAGGAGAGCGTCCGGATCTGGGCGGGGGGCTACGGGATCCTCCTCGCGGCGGGGCTGGTCTCCGCGCCGCTGGCCCTGCTGCGCGCGCGGGCGCAGGCCCGGCCGATCCTCGCCGCCTGGCTCCTGGCCTGGGGCCTGATCATGGTGCTGAAGGAGCCCTTCCTCCTGCCGAAGATGCTGCGCTGGGCGAAGGAGGACCAGTTCCTCTCGCCCCTGCTGTGCCTGTTCGTGGGCGCCGCCGTGGCCGCGCTGCCTCGCCCGTGGATGCGCTGGGGCGCGGCCCTGGCCGCGGTGGGCGTCGCGGCGGCGCTGCAGGCGCGGGACTTCCTGCTCCACGCCAACAGCCTGCTGATGTAACCTCACGAATCCGATGCTCGGGCAGATCGCCTCCCACTACCGCGTGATCGAGCGCCTCGGGGCGGGCGGCATGGGCGAGGTCTACCTTGCGGAGGACATGCGGCTGCACCGTCCCGTGGCCTTGAAGGTCCTGTCGAAGGGCGCCACGGACGAGGCCGCCGCCCGGCGGCTCGTGCGCGAGGCCCGCGTGGCCTCCGCCCTCAACCATCCGAACGTGGCCGTCATCTACGAGATCGGCGAGATCCGGGGGGACGCGGGCGCGCAGGGCTTCATCGCCATGGAGTACGTTCCCGGCCAGACCCTCGGCGATTACGCGCGCGCGCGGCGCCCCCCGGTAGCCGAGATCGTGGAGATCGTGGCCCAGGTGGCCGACGCCCTGGCCGAGGCCCACGCGCGCGGCGTGATCCACCGGGACGTCAAGCCCAGCAACGTGATGGTCACCGAGGACCGCCGGGTCAAGGTGGTGGACTTCGGGCTGGCGAAGTACGTCCCGCTGGCGGGGGAGGCGGCCGGCACCTGGAGCCGTGCGCCCGACGCCCTGCTGGCGGGGGGCGGGCTGGTGGGGACCGTGGCCTACATGTCGCCGGAGCAGGCGCGCGGCCGCGAGGCCGACGCCCGCAGCGACGTCTTCTCGCTGGGGGTGGTGCTCTACGAGCTGCTCGCGGGCCGCCCGCCGTTCGAGGGGGAGACGGTGGTCGACGTCTTCGACGCGATCCTGCGCGAGGAGCCGGCGCCCTTCTCGCTGGGGGGCGATCCGGCCGGCCCCGAGCTGCAGCGCATCCTCCGCCGGATGATGGCCAAGGACCCCGAGCGGCGCTACCAGAACATGCGCGACGTGCGCCTGGACCTGGAGGCCGCGGGGCGGGGCGCGCCGCGTCCCGCGCCGGCCGAGGCGGCGCCGCCCTCCGTCGCCGTGCTGAGCTTCACGAACATCACGAAGAGCAGCGAGGACGACTGGCTCGGCACCGGCATCGCCGAGACCGTGGCCGCCGACCTCAAGGGCATCGAGGGCCTCACCGTGATCTCCCGCGAGCGGGTGTTCGAGGTCCTGCGGCGGATGGGGGAGGGCGCCGACGAGGAGGCGGCGACGCGCCTGGGCCGCCAGGTGGGGGCGCGGTTCGTGGTGAGCGGCGGGTACCAGCGCCTGGCGGACATGGTCCGGGTCACCGCGCGCGTCACCGAGGTCGAGACCGGGGCCGTCACCCGCACGGTCAAGCTCGACGGGCGGATGAGCGGGATCTTCGAGCTGCAGGACCGCATCGTGGCCGAGCTCTCCTCCGGCCTCCGGCTCACCCTGCTGCCGGGCCCGCGCGAGACCGAGGAGACCCACGTGGTCGAGGCCTACGAGGCCTTCGCCAAGGGCCTCATCAACCTGCGGGCGGAGACCGCGGAGTCGCTGGACCGCGCGATCGTCTACTTCCAGCTCGCCATCGCGAGCGACCCGGGCTACGCGCGGGCCCACCTCGAGCTCGGCGTGGCCATGGACCTCAAGGCCTCGTTCCTCACCATGCCCGAGCTGCACGAGCGCTCCATCGCCAGCCTGCGCCGGGCCATCGCCCTGCGCCCCGACTTCGCCGAGGCCTGGCGCGAGCTGGGGGGACCGCTCATCTCCCTGGGGCGGGAGGACGAGGCCCTGGAGGCCGTCCGCCTGGCCATTGCGTTGACCCCCGAGGACGCCGCCTGTCATTCCGCGCTGGGCCGCGTCTACTTCATCGGCAAGGCGGACTTCGCCGCCGCCATGGCCTGCTACGAGAAGGCCCTTTCCTTGAACCCCCAGGCCGGCTGGGCCTCCCAGCAGCTCGCCCACTGCGCGGCTCTGGTGGGCCGCTTCGCCCGCGGGGAGGAGGCGGCCCGGCGCGCCATCGAGCTGCAAGAGCAGTTCCTCTCGGGCAAGGAAGGCATCCTGATCGTCGGCTCCTACATGCGGCTCGGGCACCTGGCCGCGCTCCAGGGCCGCGACGCGGAGGCGCGGGACCAGTTCGAGAAGGAGCTGGAGTTCTTCCAGCGCGTGGACCACGCGCTCAAGGCCCGCACCACCATCGAGCTGCAGATGCGGCTGGGGGCCGCCCTCATCCGCCTGGGCGATGCCGCCTCGGGCCGGGCGGCCCTGGAGACGGCCATCTCCGCCTTCGAGCGGCGGCTGCGCATGGGGACCGACGACGCGTTCACGCGCTACTACGCCGCGTGCGCCTACGCCCTGCACGGCGACGTGGAGGCGGCGCTGGACTGCCTGGAGAAGACCGCGCAGATGCGGCGCGCCTATACCGTGGCCCGGGCGAGGACGGAGCCGCACCTCGACGCCCTGCGCGGCCTTCCACGGTTCCAGGAGCTGGTGCGGGAGCCCGCGGAAGCGCGCGGATGAAGGTCGCGATCACGGGGGTCGCCGGCTTCATCGGCTCCAACCTCGCGGAGCGCCTGGTGGGCCGCGGGGATCTCGTCCACGGCATCGACGACCTGTCCCACGGCAGCCTGGAGAGCCTGGCCGGCCTGCGCGGGCACGCGCGCTTCTCCCTCGTCCAGGCCTCGATCCTGGATGCGGGAGCCATGGACGCGGTCGCGGAGGGCGCCGACGTCGTCATCCACCTCGCGGCGGGGAAGATCCCGCGCTACGGCGACGCCATGGACACGCTGGTCACGAACGGCGAGGGAGGGCTGCGCGTCCTGCGGGCCTGCCGCGACCGGAAGGTGCGGCGCATGGTCCTGGCCTCCACGTCCGACTGCTACGGCCGCAATCCCGAGGTGCCGTTCTCGGAGGACAGCGTGTCGGTCATCGGCTCGCCGCGCGTGCGCCGGTGGAGCTACGCGGTCTCCAAGATGTTCGAGGAGCAGGCCCTGTTCGCCTTCGGCGAGCGGCACGGCCTGGAGGGCGTGGCCCTGCGCCTCTTCGGCGGCTACGGGCCCCGCCAGAACCTGACCTGGTGGGGCGGGCCCCAGGCCGTCTTCATCGGGGCCGCCCTGAAGGGCGAGGCCCTCGAGGTCCACGGCACGGGCCGGCAGACCCGCAGCTTCACCTACGTGGACGACCTGGTGGACGCCTTCGTGCGGGCGGTGGACGTACCCGCCGCCGCGGGCGAGATGATCAACGTCGGCAGCGACCGCGAGATCACCATCGAGGAGCTGGCGCGGCTGGTCTGGCGCCTGGTGCGCGACGACGAGCCCAGGATCAACCGCGTGCCCTTCGCCTCCTTCGGGCGGTACGAGGACGTGGAGCGCCGCGTCCCCGACAACGGAAAGGCGGCGCGGCTCCTGGGCCACGTCCCCGCCGTGTCCCTGGAGGAAGGTCTGCCCCGCACCATCGCCTGGCAGCGGGACGCCATGCGCAAGGCCGGCCTGCTGTGATCCACGTCGTGGTCCCCGCCTACGACGAGGCGGGGAACATCGGGGCGGTCGTCGAGGGGATCCGCGAGCGCGTCGAGCCGCTGGGGCTGCCCCACCGCATCGTGGTCGTGGACGACGGCTCCACCGACGGCACCGCCGAGGCCTGCCGGGCGCTGTCGGAGCCGGCGCGGCCCGTCGAGGTCCTCGTCCATCCCCGGAACCTCGGCCCCGGGGCCGCGTTCCGCACCGGCTTCCTCCATGTCCTGCGCGGCGCCGATCCCCTGGACGTGGTCCTCACCCTCGAGGGCGACACCACCAGCGACCCCTCCGTCCTGCTGCGCATGCTCCACCGCGTCTGGGAGGAGGGCGACCACATCGTGCTCGCCTCGTGCTACCTCTACGGCGGCGGGATCAAGGGGACCCGGGTCCACCGCGTGGCGCTGAGCCACGTCGCCAACGGCCTCGTGAAGAAGACCCTCGGGCTCTCCGGCCTGGCCACCCTCAGCAGCTTCTACCGCCTCTACCAGGTCTCGGCGCTCCAGGCCCTGTGGCGCCACTACGGGGACGGGTTCCTGACCAGCCGGGGCTTCGAGTGCATGGTGGAGATCCTGTACCGCGCGGCCCGCCTCGGCCTGCGCATCTCCGAGGTGCCGATGGTCCTCGACGGGAGCCGGCGCGCGGGACGCAGCAAGATGCGGGTCCTGCGGACGTCACTTGGCTACTTGCGGCTGGCCGCGCGCGGCCTGGCCGGCCGGCTGTAGCCTATCAGACGATCTTGGGGAGTCACGGCCTGACGTCATAGCCCAACACGCTGCACGCCTGGGCTACGACGCCGTCGAGCAGCGGGTCCGACAGCGCCCTGTTGAACGTCGGCGAGCCGGGCAGCGCTGCCTCAGCGCGCTCGTAGAGCGCCACCGCGGGCCTGTTCGCGTGCATCGACGACGGATAGTAGAGGCCTTCGATGGCGGGATAGTCCTCGTAGATGCGCTGGGACCAACGCCGTGCGCGGCTGTGGGGACCGCTTGCGAGCACCATCGAGGCGCCTGCCCGGGTCGGCCATGCGCCCGTAAGGTCCAGGGTTGCCACGTCGTGTGAGAGGGCGAAGCCTACCAGCCACGACTCGAACCTGGAGCGCTCGATCGTGCGGCCGACCTGGAACCGCTCGCCGAAGCACGTATAGATCTCCGTTGCGGCGTACAAGATGCGACGCGGGGGCACAGGCGCGCCGGCCGGCAGTCGATGGTCGAAGCGAGAGGTGATGGGCCCCCCGGACCGAAACTCGCTCCATGCCACTGGATAGGGCGGGCAACGATCGTAGATGCGCCAGAGCCGGTCGCCCGCGCGGAGAACCCGCTGCTCAGGCGCCAGCCGCGCCGCAAGCGCCCCCGCCCTCGGCGGCTCGGGAAACTTCGTGGACCTCGGCAAATCCTAGAGCGCGTCGACGAGCGCGGTAGCCTGGTCGGGAGACTCGCCGGTACGCAGCCAGTCCAGGGGGCTCAGGGCCTCCTCCTCGGCGGCTCGTGTCCGTAGGTCGGGATTGGGTGTCGTGAGCCAGTTGTAGAAGGGGAGCAGACCGACATTCTCGGGGAGCCTCCTGATGACCCTGTCGATTCCCGGGACGAGACCTCCTCGCTTCAGGAACTGGAAGGAAGGGATCCGCCATTCCCCGCCAACCTTGAACCCGAATAGGCGCGAGCTGCCCAACAGCTGACGGATACGGCCAGTCGTGACGCGAAGCCGGGCTGCGGTCTCCTTGACGGTGAGGCTGTCCTCGACCAGGCGTTCGTACTTATCCGCGGATGCCTGCCGGGCTATCGCCCAGAGGGCCGGTCCCATCGCGAGCTCGACCTCTCCGACGCCGCCCGTCTTCAGAGCCTCCTCTTCCGCCGGCGTAAGGCCCGTCGAGGTGCGGCCGAACTGTGCCTTGACCGCTGCCTTTTCCTGCTTTCCAAGGATCTGGAGCGAGAGGCTGTCCTCGTCCACCAGAGCCAGCACCGCCTCGGCCCGACCAAGACGCCTCAGCCGGCTCTTGATCGGAAACACCACTCCCGGATGGAATCGAATGGTCCGGCCCGCGACGACCTGGCTGGCCTTGGGGGTCCTGCCGATGCCGCGTTTCTTGCGCTTGACCCGAAGCAGCCCGAAGCCGCGCAGCTCGATCGGGGTTCCCCGCAGAAGCGCGTCCTGCAGTGCCGCAAGCACGGCTTCGACGGCCTTTTCGGCCTGGATCCTGGCGAGCTTGTCCTCACCGGCGGCTTGATCGACTCGATCGGCCAGGCCAGGCCTCATGACCATATCGTAACGCCAATGGCGACGCGTTAGCAAGTGTTAGGGCACCGTTCTCGGGCGGCCCCGGCTGTCTTCCGCGGACGCGGCGGCACGTAGACGGCTTCGGTCCGCCGGCACCGTAGTGGTGGCTGGCAGTGAATTACCGTCGAGCAGGCCCGCGGCCTTCCAGGACCTCGTACATCCGGTCGGCGATGAGCCGGTTGCCTTCGGGCAGGAAGTGGCAGGCGTCGATGTAGACGCTGCCCGCGTGGCCGTCGAAAAGGCCCGCGAGGTCGTGAAGGTTCGATCGGGGCCGGGCTCGGATCAGCGGATGCGTGCTCGCGGCGGCGGTCCGGGCCAGGTCGTAGGACAGGCCGAGCTGCCGCTGGATTCCCTCCTGCTCCTCGGCGGTCATCCGCTTGCTCCCGGTCACGGCCAGGGGCTGCCAGAAGAACGCGTAGCGGAACCCGTAGCCGCGCGCCAGCGCGTCCACGGCGCCGATCTGCCGGAAGAAGTCCTCGGCCACCTCGGCTCCCAGGCGCTCCGGATCGGAGGGCCGCGGCCAGGCGGCGGGGCCCTTGAGGCGGGTGGCCACCCGCTGGGCCAGGGTGAGGGTGTTGGCGGCGCGGAGGAAGGCGAGGCTTCCGTACCGCCGCGTGACCAGGTCGTCCAGCCAGGGCTTGGCCAGCGCGAAGTCCCACTCGCGGTCGGCGCGGCCGGTGAGGAAGAAGGGCGTGAAGAGGTCGTTGCAGCCGTTCAAGAACACCACCACGTCGGGCCGCCGCGCCGCGCGCTGGAGCTCGAGGGTCAGCTTCACCACGCCCTGGGCCGCCCGCCACGAGTCCTCGCCGTAGTTCACCGCGCAGACCGGACGCCCCGCCTCCGCGTACCTCTTCGCGAGGAGCGAGGGGATCGTCTCCGCGTCCGGGGAGCCGAACCCCCACATCGAAGAGCCGCCGAAGAGCCAGGCCCGCGCGTCGCCCGGCTCGCATCGTGAGTGCAGGGTAAGGCGCACTCCCTCCGCGTCCACGTTGATCGTCTCCCCGGAGAACGGGCGCGAGCGCCACAGGCCGAAAGGGTGGTACTCGAGCGAGAGCTGCCGCTTCTGCTCCCGCCAGAAGGCCTCCGCCCAGGGGTATTGCCGGTAGGCGGCCATGGCCCGCGGCGCCAGCGGCATGGACCGCGCCCGCCAGGCCAGCGCGCGCAGCGCCAGGAACGAGCCGCCCTCCACTGCGAGCAGCAGCAGCGCGAGCAGCGCCGCGGACCACGCGGCGCGGACCAGGAGCGCGCGGAGCCTTTCTCTCGCCACGGGGGCCGAGTCTACCGAAAAGCGGCGGCCTGGTCCGCGCGCCCGGCGGGGCGGGTGTTACCTTGGAAATGAGAGGTGCCCGATGCCTTCCCCCGCCACCGGTCGAGCCGTCTCCAAGGGACGCCGGACGCCCAAGCTGCCCGCCGCCTCACGCTCGCTGTGGATCGCCGACACCCGCTATCCGCGGTTCCCCCGCCTGCAGGGCGACCTGGGCGTGGACGTCGCGGTGGTGGGCGCGGGCATCACCGGCCTCACCGCGGCCACGCTCCTGAAGGCGGCGGGGAAGACGGTGGCGGTGGTGGAGGCGCGGCGCGTGGCGGAAGGGGTCACCGGCCACACCACCGCCCACCTCACCGAGGTGGTCGACGCCAGCTTCGGCACGCTCCTGTCCCACTTCGGCGAGGACGGCGCGCGCCTGGCGGTGGCGGCCGCGCGGGCCTCGCTGGACCGCATCGCCGGCTTCGTCCGCGAGGGCGGCATCGAGTGCGGCTTCCGCACGCTGCCCGGCTTCTACTACACGGAGGACCCGGGGCGCGTGGAGGACGTCCGCAAGGAGCACGAGGCCGCCCTCCGCCTGGGGCTGCCCGCGACCTTCACCGAGGACGTGCCGCTCCCGTTCCCGGTGGCGGCGGGCATCCGGCTCGACGGCCAGGCGCGTTTCCACGTGCGGCGGTACCTCCTGCCGCTGCTGAGGGGCATCCCGGGCGCCGGCTGCCACGTCTTCGAGGACACGCGCGTGATGGACGTCGAAGACGGCGAGCCCTGCCGGCTGGAGACGGAGACGGGCACGATCACCGCGCGGGACGTCGTGGTGGCGACCCACGTCCCCCTGAACAAGCTCTTCCTCCAGACCAAGCTCGCGCACTACCGCTCCTACGTGCTGGCCTGCCGCATCGAGGGCGCGGTGCCGGACGGGCTGTTCTGGGACGACGAGGGCCCGTACCACTACATACGCGCGCAGGAGGCCGAGGGCGGCACGCTGCTCATCGTGGGGGGAGAGGACCACAAGACCGGGCAGGAGGAGGACACCGAGGGCCGCTTCCAGTCGCTCCTGGAGTACGCGCGGGCCCGCTTCGACGTGCGCGCGGTGGCCTACCGCTGGTCCGCCCAGGTGGCCGAGCCCGTGGACGGCCTGCCGTTCATGGGCAGGAACTCGCTCTCCTCGCACGTGTACGTCGGTACGGGCTACAGCGGCACGGGGATGACCTTCGGGACGCTCGCGGCCATGGTCTCGAGCGACCTCATCCTCGGCCGCGAGAACCCCTGGGCGCGGCTCTTCGACGCCACGCGGGTGAAGCCCATCGCCGGGGCCAGGGAGTTCGTGAGCGAGAACGTGGACTTCCCCGCGCACCTGGTGGGGGACCGGCTGAAGAAGGCGGAAGGCGACTCGCTCGCCGACGTCCAGCGCGGCGCGGGCATGCTGCTCGAGGTCGGGGGGAAGAAGGTGGCGGCCTACCGCGACGCCTCCGGCGCCGTCCACGCCGTCGACCCCGTGTGCACGCACATGGGGTGCCTCGTGCAGTTCAACGACGCCGAGAAGAGCTGGGACTGCCCGTGCCACGGCTCGCGCTTCGACACGCGGGGCGAGGTCATCGACGGCCCCGCGGTGAAGCCCCTGCCGCCGGTCCCGAGGGAGTAGGCCGGGCCGCTACTGGGAGAGGAGCCGGTCGGGCGCCTGCTCGTCCAGGAACATCAAGTTCAGGCGGCAGACGGAGTCCGCGCCGACGTAGGAGTGGCGGACGGCGGCCCGGGTCCGGAAGGAGCCTCCGGGCTCCGCCACCTCCACGACCTCGCCCTGGGCGAAGGGCTGCGTGGTCTTGACCCGCGCGCCGCCGGGGCCGAGGTTGTCGGCCACGATGGTCTCCTCGCGGCGGTCGCCGTCGGTGCTCGGCTTGAGGACGAAGAAGAAGACGCCCTCGCGCCGGGGCGCCGCGCGCCGGTCGGCGGGCGAGGCCTCCGGGGCCGTGGGCGGCGCGAGGAAGAGGCCGGTGCCGTTTCGCCCATAACCTCCGGGCGGCTCCTTGCCCAGGAACCGCATCCCCACGTCGCCGTTCGGCTTCACCGAGCACACCACGGCGTAGACCCGGTAGCTCGGGGCGCTGAAGTCGTGGGTGCGGAACCGCTTGGGCAGGGGCAGGGAGAGGTAGACGGCCTGGCCGCGCAGGACCACGCGCCGCAGGGTGACGGCGGCGCCTCCGAACGACGTGTCCGAGGTCGTGGTCATCTCCTCCCAGGGCTCGCCGTCCGGGTATTGACCCTGGATCCGCACGGGCAAGGAGAGGGACATCCGCACGTCCCGCCGCCTCTCTCGCTCGGTCTTCGGGTCGGCAGCGCTCATTGCGTGAGGAAGATAGCACATCCGCCGCCTTTCCGGCCTCGACGGCTACTGGACCTCGATCCCCTGCAGCTTCACGGGGACGTTCAGCGGCGTGCGCTCCCAGATCCCGCGGCCGTGGGTCGCGGCCCGGATCACCCGTGTCCCCCCCGCGTTCAGGAAGGTGAGGCTGAAGACGGTCACCCGCGGCATGCCCGTGGTGTAGGGGATCCAGTTGCCGCCGCCGTCGGTGGACACGTACACGCCGATGTCCGTTCCCGCGTAGACGGTGGCGGGGGCGCCGGGATCGATCACCAGGCTGTTGACGGGCACGTCCGGGATGCCGTTGCCCGCCGGGAACCAGTCGTTCGCGCCCCCGGCCAGGTTCAGCGTCTTCCAGATGTGCTGTCCCGCGGCCACGCCGTAGCCGCCGAAGGCCACGTAGGCGATGTTGGTGTTGGTCGGGTCCACCACGGAGGCGGTGACGGGGCGGCGCTGGTTCGGGTCGGCCGGATGCGGCTTGGGCATCGCCGCGCTCGTGTGGTCCACCATGGGGTTCGCCCCCGTGGTGGTCGCAAAGAGCTTGCCGTTGCGCGTTCCCGCGATCCGGACGTTGTCGTTCTGGGGCGAGATGGCCATGGTGACGACGGCGCCCAGCGGCCCGGGCGACAGCACCTGGCTGACCGCGGTCATGTTGGTCCCGTTGTTCGTGGACCGGAAGACCGAGTCGGAGCCGAAGTACACCGTGTTGGGAGTGCCGGGCCCGAGCGCCATGGGCGCGTAGAAGAGGATGCTCTGGGACGGGCACACCAGGCCGTTGGGTACCGTCCCGGCCCCGCAGCCGAGGGTGCTTCCCCAGCCGCCGACGGGCGGCACCGCCGTGAAGCGCCGGCGAAAGCCCATGGCGCTCGTGGTGTTGAAGAATGTGTGGTACTGGGTCACATTGATGAGGTCCACCGCGTTCTGGTCGATGAGGCAGTAGCCGCCGTCGCCGCCTTCCGTCTTGATCCAGGTGCCGTCGGGCTGGAGGAAGTTGGTGCCGTTGTCCTGGGTGCCCCCGATCAGGAACTGCGGGTCCGTGGGATGGACGGCGATGCTCTGGAACTGCGTGGCGTGGAAGCTGGTGTTGTTCCGGGCCAGCCAGGTGACGCCGCCGTCGGAGGACCGCCAGATCCCGCCGTCGCTGCCGAAGTACACGACGCTGGGGTTGCTGGGCGCGATCTCGATCGCGTGGGTGTCCACGTGCAGCCCGTTCTCGAACGTCTGGAAGGTGTCGCCGCCGTCGGTCGAGCGGTCGTGGACGACCGTGGGCGAGCCTCCCAGGTGGACGATGTTCGCGCTCGTGGGATGGGCCGCGATCGCGATGTCGTAGAAGCACTGCGGGTTGCAGAAGTTGACGCCGCCCGTGAGGAACCCCGACCAGGTGGCGCCAGCGTCCGTGGAGCGCCGCAGCCGGCCGTTGCTCTCGCCGCTGGCCAGCCACATCCGCGTGACGCCGCCCACGTTGTTGGCCGTCAGCTCGGCCGGGGTGTTGGAGGTCGTCGTCTGGTGCACCTGCGTGAACGTCGGGTTCGGGGCCAGGGCGTTCGTGGTGCGGTAGATGCCGCCGTCGCCCGGGGCCGTGGTGCCGTAGACCCACGCCACGAGCGTGTTCGGGTTCACGGGATCGAACACGATGTCGCGGATGCGCTGGTTCCCGGTGGTGTCCGGGGGGACGCTGCCCGCGGTCGTGACGGTCAGCTTGGTGAAGGTCGGGCTTGGGGAGGTGGCGTCGGTCGAGCGATACAGCCCCAGGATGCCGAGGGGCGGGATGTCGAAATCCATGACCTGCCCGGGATTGGTGCCCGTCCCCGTGTACGTGGAGACGAAGATGGTGTTGGGGTCCGTGGGATGGACCAGGACCTGGCTGATGGCCCGGCCCGTGAACGCGGTGGTCCCCGGGATGCCCGTTGCCACCGGCGGGTTGATGGGGCCCGTGAGGGTGGCGGCGGTGGAGGCGTTGTCGATGCGGTAGAGGCCGACGCCGAAGAAGCTGTCCTGCGAGCCGTTGGGCTCGCCCGTCCCCACGTACAGGATCTCGGGGTTGGAGGGGGCCAGGGCCAGGGACCCGATGGCGAGCGACATCGCGCTGTCGAAGATGGGGGTCCAGTTGGCCCCCCCGTCGAGGGAGCGGTAGACGCCGCCCTGGGCCGCGCCGACGTAGACGATGTCCGGGTTGGCGGGATGGATCGCGATGGCCGTCGTCCGGCCGCTGACCGGGTTCACCACGCCCTGGGTCTGCCCGTTCGGGATCGGCGCGGGGCCGATCTGGGTCCAGAAGGCGGGGTCGATCTGCGGGGCTCGCGCCTCTTGCGCGGCCAGCTCCTGCAGGGCCCGGAGCCGCGGGTTGTAGGGGAGGAACGACCGGTAGTCGCCGCGCAGGAGCGCGACGTGATCTTCGCGGGCCCGCATGAAGGCCTCTTTGTCCGCGTTCTGCATGTGGGGCGGAAGGTCCGGGTCGACGACGATGCGCCTCGGGCCGCCGGCGCCGCCCGCCTGCCCGCTGACGTTGCCCCCCACGAACGGCGCCACCGCCACGACCGTGGCCAAAAGCGCCGCGAATCGTCCACCCGCTCGCTTCATCGGATCTCCTCCACCAGGTCGCCTGCCAGGGAAAACAGACGGGCATTCTAGCCCACAAGACGGCCGAAAACGCACGTCAAGATCGTGAAATCGTAAGGGCCGATTGACGGCCGTCGCTCCGCTGTGTTACACGATTCGCAAGGTTCCAATTAATTGCCGGCCGGTGGTCGTTTCACGGGCCATCCCTCCGCCCCACAGGGGCGGGGTGTGCACGACCGCCGCGTGCTCGGCGGGCGGCTACAACGACCGCGACGACCTGGCCTTCGCGGTCACCAGCGCTCCCGTCAACACCGTGTTCGAGGACACCTTCGAGACGGCGCTGGGCTGGACCATCAACCCCAACGGCACCGACACCGCGGCCACCGGCCTCTGGGAGCGCGGTGACCCCCAGCAGACCAGCTCCGGAGGAGTGAAGCAGCTCGGGACCACCGTGAGCGGCGTCAACGACCTGGTCACCGGCCGTCTGGCCGGCGCCTCGGCGGGGGTCTACGACATCGACGGCGGGACGACGTCCATCCAGTCCCCGCTCATCACGCTGCCGTCCACGGGCACGCTGACGCTCTCGTTCCAGTACTACCTGGCCCACGGGTCGAACGCCACGAGCGCGGACTTCTTCCGGGCCCACGTGATGGTGGGCAGCACGGCCACCCAGGTGTTCCAGTCGCTGGGGGCGGCCGTCAACCGCAACGGCGTCTGGACGCCGGTGAGCCTGGGCCTCAACGCCTTCGCGGGCCAGACCGTCCGCATCCGCTTCCAGGCGGCCGACGCCAGCACGGCTTCGCTCGTCGAGGCTGGCGTGGACGACGTGAGGATCACGCAGCAGTAGCGCCATCCGCAGGCGGGCGCTCCATCCCGGCGGGGCCGCGTGGCCCCGCCGGCGCCTTTCGTGGGGCGATTGGCCTCGGTCGGGCGATGGCCCTCGAGCCGGGGCGGAGACGCCTGAGCCCGATGATGACCCCCTAGTCGGGCGACTGCCCCTGGGCTGGGCGATGGCCCTCGGTCACGTAGCCATCGTGGGGCGGCTCCCGGTCCCGGCCGCGCGATGCGCCCCCCAATCCGATTGAGCGCGAAGGACTCAAGCGAACTGGTTCCAGAACAAGTTCGCGCAGGCGCCGGCGCTTGCCGAAATACAATCGGCCCTCGTAATCGTTGTGCCGCCGGCACCGTAGCTGGATGCCGTCGACCGTGGCCTCGCCGCCCAGCGCATACGGATCGCGGTGGTGGAACTCGACGAACCGGCGCTCCCCGCAGCGATGGCCGCTGGTTCCCACGAAGGCGCACCGCCCGAGATCGCGTAGCCATACGGCTCGCTTCACCGCCGCCGACGGAGTCCGCGCGCCCGGTTTACTTCCCCGTGAATGGCGCGGCTCGGACGTGTCGGCAAACTTCTTCTTCGCCAGGTCCGCCAGCAGCGCCGTGAGCGCCCGGTCCAGGATCGCGGCGTCGTCGCCCAAGTGGAGCGAATGGCCGAGCATGTCCTTGGCCAGGCGCAGCTTCTCCAGGGTCGCGCCGCTTATCGTCAGCTGTAGCTTGTAGCGCTCGGGAGAGAGCGGCTCGAGAACCGCGGCCACGGGCAGGCTGGGGATCGGCGTGGCGGGGTCCGGCCAGGAAGGCACCGACGCGGCGGGAGCTGACACGGGGGCCGCGGGCGCGGCACCCAATGCTGCCGGCTGCGTCGCGGCCTCGGATTCCGGCGGCCGCGCCGGAACGCGCCGGACGAAAGACCGGGCGTCAGGGCGCGGCGCGAGCCGGGCGACGATCTCTTCGACCTCGGGTTTCCTCTTGCCGCGCGAGGAGTCGAGCACCTCGCGGTGGTTGGCTGGAGTCAAGTGCGGCGCCAGGAGCCGCACCGTCGTCAGGTTGACCGACCCTTCCGCCAGCATCTGGAGGATGACGGGGAACCTGCGCGCCGCCCGGGCCACCTCGATGCGGTTGTAGGCCTCCCACTCGGAGAGCCCGAGGGCATCCCGGCAATAGACGAAGAGCGAGGCGTAGCCCTCCCGCAGGTGCATGTCGCGGGTGTCGAGCTCCGCCAGGTGGGCGATGAGCGCCGACGTCACGCCGCGCTCCCGGGCAACCAGCGTCTTTACCTGCGCCACGAGGGCGGCATCGGGGAGGCGGGCGAGCGAGGCGAGGATATCATGTTCCATGTCTTCTTGTAACAGTGACGGTGGACAAGAGAGGACCGGCG
>Ga0214472_10002793_pt1 | contig 18592 bp, 13 predicted proteins | sample RVTome_6_FD_207662 | JGI IMG/M metagenome (GOLD analysis project Ga0214472, IMG submission 207662) | Soil microbial communities from uranium-contaminated site in the Upper Colorado River Basin, Wyoming, United States - RVT140D175 | ecosystem: Environmental > Terrestrial > Soil > Contaminated >...
GGGACGTGGAAACGGAGCATGGATCGGACATTCAGGCCCCGACAACCGAAAGGGTCGGAAACACGCTACGCCGGTCCTACCCCACCGCGCCACGTCTCGACTCTACTTGGTTGCCTGGTCGGACCATCACCACGGGCTCACGCCCGTGGCTCCTGTCGTGCCGCCCCGGTCGGGGCTGTTTCCCTGACGAAATCGCAATGCTCGAGCCGAGAACCGGTCAGTTTGAGTTATTATGGACGAACAGGGTCTGCGCCAGGATCGGCTCGATTGCCGAACGGGGCCCGTTATCGGATCGCGCCGCCGCACGCCGCCCGAGCCTCGAAACCGAGGTCGGGCGTGATCGCCCTAAGCGAAGGTAGCGCTGTCATACTCAGAGGAACTTTGCCCTACCCGCCGCGGTGGCGGAGGAGCTCTTGCGAACGGCTCATGGCGCGGGCCTGGGTGAGGTCGTCGCAGAGGAGGCGGTCGCATTGGCAGGGCGGGATTCGCCGGCGGATGGCGTCGTGGACCCGCCGGATGGCCGGGCCCTGGCGTTCGGCGGGGGTGAAGTCGAGCGCTTGTGCGGCGGTGATCAGCTCTGTGGCGAGGACGATTTCGAGGTTGTCCATGACCTGCCAGCACTTGACGGCCGCGGTGGCGCCCATGCTGACGTGGTCCTCCTGTCCGCCCGCGGTGGGGATGGAGTCGACCGAGGCGGGGTGGCAGAGGATCTTGTTTTCGGCGACGAGGGCGGCTGAGGTGTACTGGGTGATGAGCAGGCCCGAGTTGAGCCCACCGTCGGCGATGAGTCCGACCGGCAGTCCATAGCGGCCGTCGTTGATGAGCAGGTACTGGCGGCGCTCGGAGATGCTGGCGAGCTCGGCCAGGGCGCAGGCGAGGTAGTCCAGGGCGAGGGCGACGGGCTCGCCGTGGAAGCTGCCTCCGCTGACGACGTCGCCGTTACTCATAACGACCGGGTTGTCGGTAACGCTGTTAATGTCGCGCAGGACGACGGTCTGGACGTGGTCGACGACGTCTCGAACGGCGCCGTGCACCTGGGGGACGCAGCGGATGGAGTAGGGGTCCTGGACGCGCTGGGTTGCGGAGGGGTCGGTGCGGCCGGTCGTGTTCCCGAGCCATTGGCGGATGTTGCGTGCCACGGCGATTGCGCCGGGGTGCGGGCGAAGCTGGTGCAGTCTTTCGTCGAATGGCGCCACTCGTCCGTGGACGGCGTCGATGGTCATGGCGGCGAGAAGGTCTGCGGTCTCGCAGGCGCGGCGTGCGCGCACGCACAGGGCGGCGCCGTAGGCGGTCATGAACTGAGTGCCGTTGATCAGGGCCAGCCCTTCCTTGGCGCCAAGTCGCCGTGGGGTGAGCTGATGCCGCCGGAGCGCCTCGGCGGCCTCGACGGTGTCTCCGGCGACTCGCACGCGGCCTCGCCCGATGATAGGCAGGCAGAGGTGGGCGAGCGGGGCCAGGTCGCCGCTGGCTCCGAGCGATCCTTTTTGGGGCACGAGGGGCAGGAGGTCGTGGTTGATCAGGTCGAGGAGCAGGGCGAGGGTCTCGTTGCGGATTCCGCTGTGGCCGAGTGCCAGGGCATGGCCCTTGAAGAGCAGCATCCAGCGGACGATCTCGTCGGGGACGGGGTCGCCGACGCCAACGGCATGGGAGAGCAGGAGGTTTTCCTGGAGGGCGTCGAGCTGGTCGGCCGGTATGCGTCGGTCGCAGAGCTGAGCGAAGCCGGTGTTAATGCCGTACATGGGCCGGTCATTGCTGACGTGGCGCTCGACGTGTTCACGGGCGGCGCGTACACGGTCGATGAGCTGAGGGGCGATCCGGACATGCAGGGGGTGGCCATAGGTGCGGTCGAGGTCGGAGGGGTCGAGGTTGCGTCCGTCCAGCTCGATGTCCAAATGCGGAGGGTCCATTTCGCTCTCTTAACGATCGCCGGGCGTGCGTCCGTTCGCCGGCGACATGGGGCCGTAGCCCGCCGAAACCGCGCCCGTTCACGGTACACGTCCCGGTGCGGTGTGGTCGGAGGCGGATTATACTCTGGGGATTCGGGCATCAAAACGGTCTACGGTGAGGTGCGTCGCCCCGGCGGGGCCACCGGTGCCGAGAAAAGGCGGAAATAATGAGAACGATGTGGCTTGCGTTGTCGTTGTCGTTGGCGGCGGTGGCGATTCTGAGCGCGGCGCGTGCCGCCCCGCAGGCGGGCCCGGATCGGCCCGGGCAAAGCGCGGTGGACCAGCGGGCCGTTTGGGAGCGCCTCAAGGGGCTCGTCGGAAGCTGGAAGGGGAAGGGCGAGCCGGGGCCGTCGGAGGTCGAGCAGACGTACGAGTTGATTCTGGGCGGGCGGTTCCTCCTGGCCCGCACGAAGTCGGTGTCGTCCCGCGAGACGCATGAAGATTGGGAGATTTTGAGCTACGACACGGGCCGGAAAACGGTCGTGCTGCGGCAGTTCGTTTCGGAGGGCTACGTCAACCGGTTTGTCCTGGAGGAAGTCTCGGAGGACGGAGGGACGCTGGTGTTTGTGACTGAGGCGTGTGAAGGGGCCCCGCAGGGGTTTCGTGCACGGCAAACGTTGGCGCTGGACGGCGCGGATCAGATATCACAGCAGCTTGAACTCGCGCCGCCCGGAAGGCCATTCGGCGGCTGCGTGACGAACACCCTGAAGCGGCAAGGCTAGGGCGGACGGATGGTGAACCCGGGGCGGTCGGGGCTGTCGGGAAGCTGTTGACACGTTCCTGCTGGACATTAGAATGAACGTTGCGCCTTAGTGCGCGGAAAGGTCATCCGGTGGGACTTTACGTCTCAGGGGCGGCGTGCGCGTCGTCCCGGTGACTGCGGAGCGGCGTTAGCGACGTTCCGCGTTGACCAGCCGGGCTGGAACCGTTGGCTTGACGGAGGTTACGGCCCGAACTCGGGCCAGGCAGTCTTGGGCAGGCTACTTTCGGTCGGTAACGACCTGTCAGTTTGCCAGGTGGGACAATACGTGCCGCACGATCATGCCGGGATCTCTCGCTTTGTCAGGACTCACCGTGGTGCGCGCTGTGAGGTTTTGCGCCGGGCACATGCGTTCAACGCCCGGCCCGAGCAGCGGTACGTTGCAGCGGAGGTAGGGGACGGTGGATCATTACGAGCAGCTATGATCAGACGGCCTAGATTGTAGGCAACGACGACGTATCCACTGCCCTGTTCCGCGATTGCGCCCGTCCGTCAGCGGCCACGACGAGCGTCCAGCCCCTTCGGCCGATCACTCCCCGGATACCTAGCCAGCGGCAGCAATGCATCGAGACGCGCCCGGGTCCGAGGTGGCCTGGGGCGTTGGCGATCGCGGTGCGGCATGGTGGTCCATGGCCGGGCCGTCATCTCGATGCTCGCACATATAGAAGCTGAGGTGTAGGAACGATGTCGATGGGTTGGATGCTGGCACAACTGACGACCGGCGAATTGGTGCTCCGCCTCGGGGTGTCCGCGGCGATCGGCGCCATCGTGGCGCTCCTGGGGGGGTACCTGGTATTACGATGGTTCGGCCGTGCGAGGCTCGATGCGGCGAGGGTCGAGGCGGCGCGGATCATCGGTGAGGCCCGGAGCGAAGCGGATGTCATTCGGAAGACGGCGGACGTTGACGCGAAGGCCGAGGTCCTCAAGGGGCAGGAGCAGCTCCGCAAAGAGGCGGCCGAGATGCGGACCGAGTTCAAGGAGACCGAGAAGCGGCTTGCCAAGCGGGAGGACAACCTCGAGGCGAAGCTGGACACGCTGGTGACCAAGGAGCGGAACCTCGAGCAGACGATGAAGAAGCTGACGGCGCGGACCGAGGAGGTCGTCGAGCGCGAGGCGGCGGCGGATGAGTTACTCGAACAGCGGCGCAAGGAGCTGCTCCAGGTTTCCGGCATGAGCAAAGACGAGGCCCGCCGGACGCTGCTGGGCGAGTTGAAGCTCGAGTTGGAGCATGAGCTGGCGGAAATGATCGAGAAGACCGTTGCGCAGGCCAAGGAGGAGGCGGCTCATCGCTCGCGCGAGATCACGCTGACGGCGATCCAGAGATATGCGGGCGACCACACGTGCGAGAGCACGGTGTCGACGGTGGACATCCCGTCGGACGAGATGAAGGGGCGGGTGATCGGTCGCGAGGGTCGGAACATCCGGGCGTTCGAGAAGGTGACCGGCGTGGACGTGATCGTGGACGACACGCCGGGGGTGGTGGTGGTCAGCGCGTTCGACCCGGTCCGGCGGGAGGTGGCCCGGCGGTCGCTGGAGCGGCTGGTGCAGGACGGGCGGATTCATCCGGGGCGGATCGAGGAGTTGGTCGCGCAGGTCCAGAAGGAAGTGAATGAGGAGATCGCGGAGACGGGGAAGAAGGTGGCGGTGGAAGTCAACGTGGGTGGGCTTCACCGAAAGCAGCTCGAGCTTCTGGGACGGCTGAAATTCCGTACGAGCTACGGGCAGAACGTGCTTCGGCACAGCGTGGAAGTGGCGTTCGTATGTCAGGCGATCGCGGATGAGCTGGGGCTGGACGGGCGGTTGGCGCGGCGGTGCGGATTGCTTCACGACATCGGCAAGGCCATCGACCACGAGGTGGAGGGCAGCCACCCGAAGGTCGGGGCGGACTTCTGCAAGCGGTTCAACGAGCGGCCCGAAGTGCTCAACGCGATCGAGGGTCATCACGGCGACATTCCCTCGACGAGCGCGTACACGCCGATCGTGATGGCGGCGGATGCGATCAGTGCTTCTCGTCCGGGCGGGCGGCGGGAGTCCCTCGAGCGGTACGTCCAGCGGTTACAGCAGTTGGAGGAAATCGCGAAGTTCCACAACGGGGTGAAGGAGGCGTTCGCGATCCAGGCCGGTCGGGAGGTGCGGGTGATCGTGGACGCGAAGCAGGTGGATGACGCGATCGCGGCGATGATCGCTCGGGACGTGGCGGCGAAGATCGAAGAGCAGATGACCTATCCGGGAGAGATCAAGGTCACGGTGCTTCGTGAGGTTCGGGCGATTGCGCATGCTCGGTAGCGGGCTGTCGTGCACCGGTTGAAAACGGGCGCCACAGAAGGGAGGGCTCATGCAGCTTACGCTACTTTGTGTGGGCGACGTGGTCGGCGGCCCGGGGCGGCAGGTCCTTCGGCAGGCGCTCGAAGTGCTGGTTGATCGGCACCGTGTCGATTGCGTGATCGTCAACGCGGAGAACGTCGCGGGCGGGTCGGGGCTGACGGCGGCGCTGTACGAGAAGCTGGTTCGGTACGGGGTGGATCTGATCACCCTGGGCGACCACGTCTACCGGCGGCGGGACATCATTCCGGTTTTGGAGACGTCGGATAGGATCGTTCGGCCGGCGAACCTTCCCATGGCGGCGCCGGGGCGGACGGCGGCGGTGGCGACGACTCGATCCGGACACAAGGTCGCGGTGATCTCCCTGTTGGGGCGGATGTTCATGCCTACCCAGGCGAACTGTCCGTTCGCGGCCGTCGACCGGGTTCTGGACGGGCTGCCCAGCGACGTGAAGGTCATCGTCGTGGACATGCACGCGGAGGTGACGAGCGAGAAGATCGCAATGGGGTGGCATCTGGACGGGCGGGTGAGCGTGGTGTTCGGCACGCATACGCACGTGCCGACGGGCGATGCGCGGGTGCTGCCGGGCGGGACGGCGTACATGACCGACCTGGGCATGACCGGCCCGTATGATTCGGTGTTGGGCCGATGCAAGCATCGCGTGCTGAGCGCGTTGACCACGGGCGTACCGACGAATTTCGACGTGGCGACGGACGATGTGCGGCTCCGTGGGGCGCTGATCTCGGTTGAGGCGGGCACGGGGCGGGCGACGTCGATTGAGGCGATCGAGTTCATGGCGACGGCGGACGGATAGGGCGATGGCCACGGCAGTGGACGATCAGGTTTCGGCGCTGGTACGCGGGTGCGAGCGTTTCTACAGAGTGTAGGCGAGCGTCCGCTCGCGCTCGCAGCGTCCCGAACGGTGCTTGCAGCGTTGCGTCAGGCGATCTCACGGGCTAGCATCAGAAGGGCGGAGCACGTTTCTACTTTTGGAGTACGGCGGTGGCGAACGAATTCACGGGGGTTTTTGAAAAGGATGGGGAGTGGTACATCGGCTACTGCCCGGAAGTTCCCGGTGCGAACGGTCAGGGCCGTACGCTGGATGAGTGCCGCGAGAGCCTCTGCGAGGCGATCAAGCTGATTCTCGACGACCGGCGCCAGTCCGGGCTGGCCGGCGTGCCGGCGGAGGCGGTCCGCGAAACCGTGGTCGTTCGGTGAAGCGCGTGGCCGTGTTACGGCATCTGCGGCGATACGGTTGCGTGCTGAAACGTGAAGGCGGTAGGCACTCGTTGTGGCTGAATCCGCAGACCGGGGCCGTCGAGGCGATTCCCCGCCATACCGAAATCCCCGACCGATTGGTGGAGAGAATCTGCCTCGGGCTCGGGATTGCGCGACCGTGATGGCTCCCTCGTGTGGGCGGTCCCGCGGATGCGGCCAGCGAGAAGATTGCCATGGGCTGGCACCTGGACGGGCGGGTGAGCGTGGTGTTCGGCACGCATACGCACGTGCCGACGGGCGATGCGCGGGTGCTGCCGGGCGGGACGGCGTACATGACCGACCTAGGCATGACCGGCCCGTATGATTCGGTGTTGGGCCGATGCAAGCATCGCGTGCTGAGCGCGTTGACCACGGGCGTACCGACGAATTTCGACGTGGCGACGGACGATGTGCGGCTCCGTGGGGCGCTGATCTCGGTTGAGGCGGGCACGGGGCGGGCGAGGTCGATTGAGGCGATCGAGTTCATGGCGACGGCGGACGGATAGGGCGATGGCCACGGCAGTGGACGATCAGGTTTCGGCGCTGGTTCGCGGGTGCGAGCATGTGTACACGGTGGCGGAGCTTCGGGAGCGGCTGGGGGGCGGGCGGCGGCTGCGGGTGAAGCTGGGGATGGACCCGACGGCGCCGGATCTGACACTCGGGCACACGGTCGTACTGCGGAAGCTCCGGCAGTTTCAGGATCTCGGACACGTGGCGGTCCTGATCATCGGGGATTACACGGCGATGATCGGCGACCCGACGGGGCGGTCGAAGACGCGGCCGATCCTGACCCGCGAGGAGGTGGCGCGGAACGCGCGGAGCTACCTCGACCAGGCGGGTAAGGTGCTGGCCCTTTCGGCGGACAAGCTGGAGGTTCGGCACAACAGCGAGTGGCTCACGCCGATGACGTTCGCCGACGTGATCAAGCTGATGAGCGAGATGACCGTGGCGCGGATGCTGGAGCGGGACACGTTCGCCAAGCGGCAGGCGGAGGGGAAGGAGATCTACCTGCACGAGCTGCTTTACCCGCTGATGCAGGCGCGGGACAGCGTGGCGATCGAGGCGGACGTGGAGCTCGGCGGGACGGACCAGACGTTCAACAACCTGTGCGGGCGCGACTTTCAGCGCAACGCCGGGCAGGCGCCGCAGATCGTGATGGTCACGCCGCTTCTGGTCGGGATCGACGGCAGGGAGAAGATGAGCAAGTCGCTGGGGAACTACGTGGCCATCACCGATCCGCCGCCGGAGATGTTCGGGAAGATCATGCGGATTCCGGACGAGTTGATGGCGAGCTACTTCGAGTTGCTGACCGACGTGCCGTTGGAAGAGGCGGCGGTGCTGACCGATCCGTCGAAGAGCAACCCGCGTGACGTGAAGGAGCGGCTGGCGAAGTCGATCGTGTCGCAATACCACTTGAAGAAGGCGGCGGATGCGGCGGCGGAGGAGTTCCGGCGGGTGTTCGGCGGCGGGGGGGGCGTTCCGGACGAAGTTCCGGAGGCCATCGTGCCGGCCGACAAGCTGCGCGACGGGAAGATCGTGCCGCTCGATCTGATCACCGCCTGTCTGGGCGAGAAGTCCCGCGGCGAGGCCCGGCGGCTGGTGAGCGAGCGGGGCGTGCGGCTGAACGGGGAGCCCATCACGGATGCGCTGGCGCCGATCGCGGTCTGCACCGGTGACCTGTTGCAGCGCGGCAAGCGGCGTTTCGTCCGGCTCGTGGTGCCATGACGGCCGGTTCGATCGCGGAGGCGTTCAAGTACGCGGGCCTTTATGCGTACGACTTCGGTACGCACATCAGCTTCGGGTATACCGCGGGCGAGATCGCCGTGCTGCGGGGCAGTGAGGCGCATCGCGGCGGCCGGGTGCTGGCGATCTATCGCGTCAACGAGGCGGGCGGCTTCGAGCTTCGCGGGGCGCGGGACGAGGATATCGGCGGCCGTGAGGCGATGGCGTTTCTGCGCGGCGACGCCGGGGCGGCCCGGCGGGATTACGATACGATCGTGGCGGCGGCGAAGGATGATCCGTTGCCGTGTCCGGTCGAGGCGCAGCTCGCGCGTCTTTACGGCTTCGACCCGGCCAACGTGACGAGCCTCGCGTATCCGATCGGGGCCGGTACCGCGGTCGCGTCGTGGCTGACGATCCATCGGCTTGATCTCGGTGATCGCGTGCGGGTGGGGAGGGACGTGAATGCCTCGGTTGCGGCATCCGACGGGCTGCACATCTCTGGGGCGCAGTTGCCTGCGTTGATGTGCCACGATGACCGCCCACCGGACCTGGTTCTTCAAAGCGTTGCGTGCACGTGGCAGCGGTGACGGTGCGGCGGTCGCTTCAGTCGCAGGGCGGGAGATCGGTGAAGGGGTAGGGCATGTTCTTGAAGGCACGCACCGCCTGACCGATGTCGAGGAAGCTGACCAGGTGGTCGGGCACGGCGGGGGCGAGGTCGGCGCGCGTTGCGGGCGGCGCGGTTGTAATATGCTTGTACGCGTCGAGGACCGCGGCCACGTCGTGCATATCGACACGACCGTCGGGGGGGACTCCCGGTGCGCCGCCCCATACGTCACCCCAGCGGGCCGTGGCCACGATGCGCGGCTGGGAGAAGCTCGCATCCAGACCCGGGGCATCGATGCAGGCGAGGTCGACTTCCTGGACATGGTACGTCACACCGGGAACCACGGCCGGGCCGAACAGGTGCAGCACGTCAACGACGCTCCAATCCACGAAAACGGGCTCGCAGCCCAGTTGGGCGCCGCCCGCGACGTCGCCGAAACCGGAGCCGGGGGGCAGCGGGATCGGCTCGCCTACCCACCTCGCGGCGTTGACGAGTGGGGCCGAGGAACCCGGCGCCTCGACAGCGACGACGCGCAGCGCCGTGCGGCGACCCGGTGTACCCGGGATCAGGGAGAGATATCGGCCCGCGGCGGAGTACGTCGGATCGGCGGGCGGGGCCGGGGGAACGGCACAGTTCTCGCATACGTCCAGAAGCCCGTTACCGTCTGCATCCGCTGCGGCAACGTCGTATTCGATGAAGACCTTGATGAAGGTCCTGCCGCCACAAATGGTGGGGTCGACCAATCCACTGGCGGTCAGGGTCAGGATTGAATCGCGGCCCGCCGTGGTGGCGTTGAAGAGGCCGGCGGGTATGACGAGTTCGTCGACGCGCGGCGTGATCGAGCAGTCCTGCCCGCGCAGTTCGAAGACCCGGCCGAGGAAGGCGCCGTTGAGCTCGACATCGACGTACTCCTCGGGCGCCTGTATGTCAGCGATGGCGGCGAAGGTCAGCCGCGCGTCGCCGCGCGCGGGCGGTGGGTCGTCCAGGGTGATGCTCTGCGGCGCGCCGGCGCCGAAGGGCCACAAGGGGAGCGAGGCCCGGGTGTAACGGAACTCGGCCAGATCGGACAGGCCGTCACGGTCGCAGTCGTTGCAGGAGAAGACCTCGAAGTCGTCGACGAACCAGCCGACGAGGCCGAAGCACCGGTCCTTTCCGAAATCAAAGCGGAGTTGCACCCAGTCGCCGGGACCTGCGTACCGCGTCAGGTCGACCTGCGAGGTGCCCCACTGTCCGCCGAGGCCGGTCCAGCCCTCCTGTCCGGCGAGTGGGTTGTTGTACTCGAAGTAGTGGCCGTAGATCCGCGAGTTGTAGGGGTTGAAGGTGAAGGCATCGGACGTGATCAACTGCCACGGCCCGCCGTTGACCCGGATGCGGACGTTGCCTCCGTCCCAGCCCACCTCGGAGGCGATGTAGTGCGTCCAGGATGCGAATGGGAAGCGGGTGGTGGGCGGGAGCTCGATCCACGGGCTGTATAGGGAGTGGACGCCGTCCTCCGTCGGGATGCCGTCGCAATCACCGATGTTGGGATCGTCGCAGAACCAAGCCCGGCCCGGGCGGCCGAACGGGAGCGGTTCCGTCGTGAGGGTCCAGTCGTAAGCGGTGGGGGGCGCGGTGTTGTCGACCAGCCAGTCGTGTACGTCGCCATCGAAGTCGTTTCGGTAGAGAATTGTCCGGGTGGGGCAGGCGGGGGGCGGGTCGGAGTCAAGCACGGGGATGACCTGCCCGCAGAATCCAGGCGTGTGCATTTCGGTGGCACGTAATGCGAAGTCGACCTGGGCGGCGTCGTCAGCGGTGAAGGCGTCGTCGGAGGGAAGGCCCGTGCGCGGATCGGTGGGGTAGGCGCCGACCAGGTCGGCGGCGGCCTGGTTGAGGGCGTCGTACGCGTCGAGGAAGTCGGAGGCGCGGGTCAGGTAGGTCGTGAGCGCGCGATGCCAGACGGCCCCGGACTTGAGCGGCCCGATGCCGCGCACGGTGTATCCGTTGAAGGTCTTTCCGTCGGTCAGGATGGCGAAGGCGTGGTTGGGGACGCCGCTTCCGGTGTGCACGCCCCCGTTGTCGCTCGGGTCGCAGGTCTGAAAGGGACTGTTGGCGCGGTCGGGATGCCTCTTGCAGGTGGGATCCCACATGTCACGAATGGCGGTGGCAAAGGCGCGGGCGTCTTCGCCGACGAGCCATCGCACGCCGTCCTGATAACCGTCCTGCCTCGAGCTGCACGCGGTGCGCCGGTCGTTGGGGACGTCGACACCGGGTCCGGTCGGATGGCCGGGCCACGTCGTCTCCTCCGGCGGCCCGCTCCGTTCGGCGCCGCCGTTGTAGAGATCGACGAGCTCGCCGAAGACGTCGGAGAATGACTCGTTGAGCTGGCCGGGCTGATTCTGATAGACGAGATTGGCGGTGAAGTCGGTGAGGCCATGGGTCAGCTCGTGCGCCACGATGTCGTCGCTCACGGTCAGCTTGCAAAAGGCGGCCAGGCCCAGGTCGTCGGACCAGAAGGCGTTGGGGCAGCGGATGGCACGGCTGTTGACGGTCCCGACCATCGGCATTCCGGCGTCGTCGAGGCTATCGCGGCCGAAGGCGCGGTCGAAGAAGCCGTAGGTGTCGCCGAAGTAGTCATAGGCTGCGTTGACCTCGACGAGCTTGGGGACGGGGGGCTGGCCTTCGACGCGACCGAGGATGCCGGGGAGCTGCCCCGAGCCGTCGTCGTAGTGAATCCGACGATCGAGCGCGGTGTGGAACAGGTTCCACCGGTCGAGCACTTCACCGTTGTGGGCGTCGATGAGCAGCGCCTCCCGGATGCCCGCAGGCAGATCGGCGAGCACGAGCTCATGGGCCAGGTGGACGCCGGCCGGCGGATCGCCGTACCAGCCGGGATCGACGAGGACGAGTTCGATCCGTTCGAGTGTGGGATTTGCGGGTTGCAGCTCGCTCGAGGCGCGCGCGACGGCATCCTCGGTTCGCAGCGTGGGGTTCGGATTGACGGGCTCCTTGATCGGGTAGAACCGACCGTTGGCGGCGACAAGGGAACCGTCGATGCGCTGGTGTACGTGGACGATGCCCGAAAAGACGGGAATGCCCGCGTGCATCTGCTGGAATCGCGTGTGAGTGTGAGCCAGGTCGTCGGTCCAGCGGCGGGTCAGGGTGAGATCGCGTTTCGGTTCCCTGATGCCGAACAATGACCCGTACTCGACGAGGAACTCCAGGGCGTCGGTGCGGTTGTCGGGCAGGGTCGCGGCGGTCGGCCCAACGGGAGTGACGAACGTCGCGACGCCGGTCATGGGCGAACGTTGAACCTCGAACGTGATGCGGTGGTGGGTGGAGTTGCGGACGGTCACGAGCTCGCGTCCTTTAGCGGCGGCCGGGGCCAGGACCAGATACGTGACGACGACCGCAACGCCGAGGGAGCGGGTGGCGTGGTTACGGAGGCGGGCCTGCGCGGTCTGTCGGCTAGACGGCGTTGGCATCGTCGGGTCGTTTCCCCCACAGCGCCGGGACGAAGCGCGGGAAGTAGTGTACCGCCCGGGCCGCCTCCGGATCAACCCGCTTGCACTGCGCGTGACACGCATGGTCAGCCGTTGACGCGCTGACCTCGGTGTTGATGGTCCGTTCCAGGCAGGACCGCCGCGGCGGCCAGCAGCACGGCCGGGAAGGCGGCGACAACGAGCGCCACGCTCAGCGAGACCAGCGTATCGTCCTCGCGGCGGTGGAACTTCTCGATGATGACGTGAGCGACGGGGTTGAAGTCCGGCACGCGGATGAGCGTCGTGGTGGCCACGTCGCCCAGGGCCAGCGCGGTTACGGCGGCTGCGGCGAACAGGAGCGTGGGGGACCACATCGGAAGGTTGACATGGACGAGCTCGCGGAGCGGCCCGGCGCCGTCGGTGCGGGCCTGGTCGGACAAGCGTCCGAGGCGATGTTCCAGTGAAAGCGCGATGACGCAACCGATCCATGCGAACCGTGCAGCGTAACCCAGGACCATGATTGGCCAGTGGTCGTACAGGGCCTTGAATAGCTCGTAGTTGTATGCAGCCATGACCGCCTCGCCGACCAGGGCGCCGGGGAACGCGCCGAGCGCGAGCGCGGCGATCAGGGCCGGCGTGCGCAGGCGGGGTCGCGTCAGGACTATGAGTCCGAGGGCGATCACGACCAGCGCGCTCAGCGCAGCGACGCCGAATGAGGCGAGCATGTCGCGGCCATAGATGCGGATGGCATCGCCGGCCGCGGCGAGTGAACTGATGGACGCGGCGAGCGCGCCGATCGGCAGAAGCCAGGTGACCGTGACGATTGAGGCGATCAGGACGAGGGGCCAGCCTGTCGACGGCGATGCCTCCGGGCCGATGCGGTGTTCGGTCGTTCGAGTGCCGGACCGCCATTGAACGGCAGCACCGATCACGCCGGCAACCGCGACGGCGACGAGCGGCAACGCGGGCCACACGGTGTCGAGTGTCGCCGGCGAGCCGGCAGACCATCCCAGGAGTTCGGTGGCGTAGACTAACAATCCGCAGGCGTGGGGCACCGTGTACTCGGCGACGAAGATGACAAAGAGGATGAGCAGGCAAAGCGCAATGGGACCACGCAGGATAGGCAGAGCGACGTGCAGGAACGCGCGGGTCGGGGTGGCCTCGAGGCGCGCGGCTTCGTAGCTGGATCGTCCACTCGTCCGCCAGGCGGCCGAGAGGATCAACGCCGGGACGGGCCAGGCCCACATGGCCCAGACGGCGGCGCACTCGGCGTAGGCGTTCGTGCCCGATGGAAGGAGGCGTTGCCACGCGAAGACGCAGACCATCGGCGGGCACAAGAGGGCGGCGGCCAGCGCCGCCAGGGTGAGGCGCAGCGCCCGCGGCCGGGCCGCGTTCGGCAGATGCCCGAGGGCGTACACGGCGGGGACGGCCAGCAACACGCAGGCGACGGCCGCAGCCAGGGATAGCCACACGCTGCGCCATAACAGTCCGAGCTGGCGAGTCGAGTAGGTGAACCCGCCGGCCGGTGCGGTGGCTTCCATGACGGTTCGTGTGAGCAGCGCGGCGAGGGGCCAGAACAGCAGCATGGCCGCGATCAGCCAAGCCGCCATGGGAACCAGCTTTCGCACGGGGGCGACGGTCATCGGATCAGGATCTCACGGACGGCGGCGGTCGCCTCGTCCATCGCATCGGCAACGCGTTCGAAATCGACGGCCGACTCCGGCGGCCACTCCATGCCGAGTGCTTCGCGCAGTGGTGCGCGAACGGGCACGTTGCGGGAATCGCTTTCGGCGAGCATGCGCTCGACTTCCGCCGAGGCGAGGTAGTCCACGAGGCTTCCGGCCTCGTTCGGATTCGGGCCTCCGCGGATGATGGCGAGGGAGCAGGGGATGAGCAACGTCCCGCCGTGGCCCATGTCGAGGTATCGCAGGTCGAGGCGTTGGCCCGCTCGCTGCGCGACCCAGACATCGTCGCTATCCGTGGCCGCCAGCGCGGCGCGGCCGTCGGACAAGGCTCTGACGGTGGCGCTGTTGCTGTCGGCGACGATCGCGCCGCCGTCGCGCACGGCCGTGAGCCAGGCCCGTGCCCGTTCGGGGCCCCACACCGCGAACATGGCGGCGACGTGGCTGCGGGTGGTTCCGAACAGCGGGTTGGCGATGGCCGTGCGGGCCGCGAAGTGCGGCTGAGCGAGTTCTTCCCATTTCGCGGGGAGATCGCCGGCGGAAGTCTGTCCGGGATCGAAGGCCAGCACCCGCGCGCGAACCGCAAGGGCCGTCCAGCGGCGATCGGGATCGCGGAAGCGCTCGGGGATATCCGCGGTGCTCGCGGGCTCGTAGCGTTCCAGGAAGCCCCGGCGAGCCAGCAGAATCGTGTTGAACAGCTCGCCGGACCAGAAGACATCGGCGCGCGGACGACCCGATTGCGCTTCGCGGATGATGCGGTTGACGAGCCCCGTGGTCTTACCGGCTTCGGAGTCGAAAACGACCGACACGTTGACACCGCTGTTCTTCTCGAAGGCGGCCAGGACGAGGCGGGCGAAGCCCTCGTCTACGCTTGTATAGAGGACGACCTCGCGCGGCGGTGCCTCGTCGTTCGGGTAACGTCTGCACCCGTAGCCGGGCAGGCCGATCAGGGCGATCAGGATGGCGACCATGCCGACCGGATACGCGTGTACTTCCGTCCGTGGCTGGCGATGATTGCGGTTTCGCATCGTGGTCACCGGATCGCACCTCGTTTCGGTTCCGGTCGGCCGATCGGCCACGGGCCGGGCCATTGGCGCGGTGTGCCGCGATGGATAGAGTTACGCCCTCTCGGCCGTCGGGTAAAGCCGATCGCGCTGAAGCGGCCCCCATCGTCTAGAGGCCCAGGACACCGGCTTTTCATGCCGGCAACAGGGGTTCGAATCCCCTTGGGGGTGATCGTCGGTGCGCCGTCGGCCGCGTAGCGGGGCGTGTGTCGGGGGGCCGGGGCGGGGCGTGGCCGCCCGGATCGGTGTCCGCCTGCCCGAGGAGTTCGGTTCGGCTGATGCAGGTCCTGGCCCCGGATCGCGACGTTGCCCTTGATTCGTGAGTCCAGATTGTTACACTGATGGTCTATCCCCCACGGAGAGGTACGTGATGCGTCGATACACCGCCTTGCGAGCCGTTCGGTCATTGGCGTTGGTTGTTGCGTTTTTCGCGTCGTCGTCAACCGGCGCGTGGGGCGACGACGAGCGGCCGCGCGTGTTGGAACGTGCGGACGGTACGATCGAGGCCGGGGGGCAGGTGTTCGCGTCCTGGAACGAATGGGCCAACTCGCAGTATTTCAGGGACCACGGCCTGCGATGTGGAACGCCGGTCGAGATTCCCGCCGGAGGTGTCGCTGGCGGCTCGGGGTTTGATTGCACCTTCGATTTCACGAACCCGAGCGATGAGTATTCGCCCACGGTCGTGCGTTATCGAATTCCGGTCGTGGTGCACGTGATCCGGGACGACCTTTCGACCCTGGGCCACGTCAACGCGGCGCGGGTCCAGAGTCAGATCGACATTCTGAACGAGGATTTTCAGGCCATCGCGGGAACGAACGGGGCGAATGGAGTCGACGTTCAAATCGAATTCTATCTGAGGCAAGAGGATCCGTTCGGCAATCCGAGCACCGGGATCACGTACTCGAATAACACGACCTGGTTCAACGACAGCGGCGGGTACTACACCACGCTCGCATGGGACACGTCGCGCTACCTGAACATCTACACCCTCCAGCCGCCAAGCGGGATCCTGGGATACGTGCCGAGCCTGCCGCAGAGCGGGATCGCGGGTAGCAAGGCCGATCGCGTCGTCGTGTTTTGGAGGGCCTTCGGGCGGAACGCGCCGATCGGGGCGCCATACAACCAGGGGCGGACCGGTACACATGAGGTGGGGCATTACCTCGGGCTGTATCACACGTTCCAGGGCGGATGTGCTAGCGCCAGCAGTTGCGCCTCGAACGGTGATCGAATCTGCGACACGAACCCCGAGGAGTTTCCCGGCTACGGGTGTCCGACGGGCAGCTCGTGCGGCAGCTCCGACCCCGTGGACAATTACATGGACTATTCCGACGATCTCTGTGCCGAGCGCTTCACGCACGACCAGGCGCGGCGCATGCGCTGTAGCCTCGAGAACTACCGGTCGAACCTCTTCGAGGCGGTCGTCTGTGGGACGGGGCTGGGCGAGGAGTGCGGGTCAAAGAGCCGGTACATCTCGTTCCAGCCGCCGCCGGAAGCGTACGCCGGCGCCGAGCTGGGGATCCGGGTGAGGATCGTGAGCGCTCCGGATTTCCCGGCGGCGGTGGGGCGGACGTACTGGGTCGGGCCGACGAACGTGTATCCCGAGGACTCGCTCAACGGCTTCTTCAATGCGTCGATGCTCCAGTGCGACCCCCATGTCGGTCCCTGGGTCCTGGGTTCGATCATCCACGTGACCGGGGCGGCGGTCGTTCCCGGCTCGAGCTATGAACTTCATACGGCCACCGCCGAGTGCATCGCCTCCGGTGAAGAATCGTGCATGATTCCGCTCAGCACGATCGACACGGGTGGGTGGGGCGATGTGGCTGCGCCTTACGGTGGCGTGGGTCAACCGAACTTCCAGGACATCGCGGCGACCGTGGAGAAATACAAGTCCGTCCGCACTGCACCGATCAAGGCCCGAGCCCAGCTCCAGCCGGACACGCCGAACCCCGCCAGCAACATCGGCTTTTCCGACATCGGCGCCTGTGTAAACGCCTACAAGCAGATTCCTTACCCCTACGCCGGTCCGCCGGTGTGCGAATAGAGTTGTCGCGGTCCGTCGGTCGGCGGCGCGTGGGCGCCTGTCCGCGGATCGCGGCGGTCAACCGGCGCCGGCGAGTTCCCGGCGCAGCCACGCGCGGGCGGCGCGCCACTCGCGTTCCACGGTGCGGCTGCTGACCCCGAGCAGGTGCGCGACCTCGTCGACCTGAAGTCCGCCCAGAAACCGCATCTCGACGACCGAGTATTGTTGTGGATCGAGTTCGCCGAGCCGTGAAAGCGCCCGGTCGAGTTCGGTGAGGTCGAGCGTGGTTTCCGGCGTCGGGGTATCGAGCCCCGGGAAAGTGATCTGCCCGACGCGCTGCATCGCGCCGCCACGCTTGACGGCCTGCTTGCGGCGCACATGGTCCGCGAGCACTTGGCGCATCGCTTTCGCCGCCAGGGCGAAGAAGTGGGCGCGGCTCTCCCAGGTGACATGGGTGGCGCCGACCAGCTTGAGGTAGGCCTCGTGGACCAGGGCGGTGGGCTGGAGCGTGTGGGCCCCGGCCGCCTGGAAGTAGCTCCCGGCCAGCGCCCGGAGCTCGCCGTAGACACGGGGGAGTAGTTCGGCAATCGCAGAGTCGTCGCCGGCGCCGACGCGTTGCAGAATCTGTGTCACCTCGTCTTGCGGTTCGCTGGCCATCGACCTGCCGGACCTCCGTTTCGAGCGCGGCCGAATGCATTGTACCGGTTTTCGTGATGTAAATGAAGTCCCGCGGTCGGGCCGGAGCCGGGGGCGCGCAAGCACGAACGGGTTCTCTGGCCGTGCCCTCGCAGCGGACCGAATATCGCCGCGGGCGCGCCGGGCCGGCTGCGTGGCCAGATGGGTGCCGTGCGCGACCGTCGGGCAACCAGTGGCCACGCGAGCTGTAACCGCAAATCGAATTTCCAGGAGAACGCCGGCTCTCAAGCGACCGCATCAGGACCGGTTTTGCGGCCCCACGACAGCGGGACGCTCGGTCCTTGGCCCCAAAGCCGGTCCGAAGGTCGGCGAGGTCATCGTCCGGCCACGGTGGTCGCCAGCGGCGATCGGCCTCGCGAGCCTCGCCCCGGTGAGCCCCATCCGCTATTCGGTGGTCTTTCCGTGGGCCGTCTCACCGCCGAGATGCTCAACCGCGAAGGGGTGGCCGACGACACGCGCTCCGGCTTCGCCGTTGCGCGCCGGGACACGAAAGCGATGCCTGCACCGTGACCCCGTGCCTGGATCGCGGGAAGGAGAATGCAGCGACGCCCTGGCGCTGCACGAACGGAGGTGTCGCAACCCCCGTGCGACACTCTGGCCCATTTCGAGGCAGGAGTTACAATCGGGGTGCATCGGCCGGGCGTGCCGGGCGGGCCGGTCGGCCCGGCGAGTAGGTCCCCCGGGGCCATATAGTTGGAAACCGCCGTCGCGGGCGTAGCTCAATTGGTAGAGCATCAGCCTTCCAAGCTGAATGTTGCGCGTTCGAGTCGCGTCGCCCGCTTTGTAAGTCGCTGCGGTGTTGTAGGTTACTCGACTGACCGATCCTTCCGGATGACATGCCCTCGTGTCTTCTTTCGCCCGTTCCGGGGCTCGGTTTCGTGGTCGGACCATTACCACGGGCTCACGCCCGTGGCTACTGTCGTGCCGCCCCTGTCGGGGCGTGCGTCGTGGAAAGGTTCGGATGATCCCGTGGGTGCGATACCCACCCGGCAACTGGTCGTTCCAGCCGGAAGCAGCCGAAGTGTCGGCGGAGGTAACGAAGCCGTAGGAAGCCTTTGGCG
>Ga0214472_10002795_pt1 | contig 18592 bp, 14 predicted proteins | sample RVTome_6_FD_207662 | JGI IMG/M metagenome (GOLD analysis project Ga0214472, IMG submission 207662) | Soil microbial communities from uranium-contaminated site in the Upper Colorado River Basin, Wyoming, United States - RVT140D175 | ecosystem: Environmental > Terrestrial > Soil > Contaminated >...
CTGTGGTGGGATGATCAGGATCGGAGTCTTGTAGACCTGCTCGGTCGTCGGCGCATACTGGATCAGCTCCAGCATCTCGTTCTTCCAGACCACAGCGCCCTTCGAAACGGCAAGGTTCTCGCCCACCTTGAACGGGCGCTTGTCGACCTGCGATGGCAGGCCGCCATTCTTGGTCAGGTCGTCATAGAGGTTCTTCATGCCCTTCAGGAGAGAGAGGCCACCTGAATCGACGACGCGCTTGGTCGCGGCCGGGTTGCCGATCAGCGTGTTGGTCGGCGCCATTGCGTCCGTGATCATGCCCATCACGAACTTGGCGCGGGCATGCTCCAGCTCGCTCATCTTGATGTCGCTGACCCACTCGTGGAGGTGTTCCTGGGTCGCAAGAAAAGCCTGCATGCCGCGCTTGTAGAACGGGTTGTGTTCCCAGGCCGGGTCCTTGAACCGGCGGTCTTTCTTGTCGGCTTCGCGTTTCGACCTGCCGAGCAGGATCTGGGTGTTTTCGGCCGCGATCTTGCGCATGGCCTTGGCTGTCGTGACCGGATTGGTCACCGACGAGCGCAGCATCATGGCGACCGCGCCAAGCAATTCCTGCCGGTTAATGCCGCCAAGCAACGGATTAAGGGCCGTTGTGCTCTGCGCCGCATTCTGGGCGATTTCGTCCTTAGGTGTGCTCATTTTACTCCCTCCCAGATGCCGCCGGCCTTTCCTGGCAGGGGCCCTGCCAGTGGACGGTCTAATCCCGGTCTCTTGCCATCCGGCAAAAGGACCGTGGTAAATTTACTCCGAAAATTCGTTCCACAGTCAGAAATAGCTGTCAAACTGCCCGCTTGGCCATGAAAACACGAGACCGGATACTTGAAGTCAGCCTCCTTCTCTTCAACGAGGAAGGAGAAGCGCAGCTGTCGTCTGTCGATATTGCCAATGCGCTCGAGATCAGCCCCGGCAACCTCTACTACCATTTCAAGGGCAAGGACGCGATCAACCGCGCCCTGTTCGACCGTTTCGAGGAAGAGATGCGGGTCATCCTGCGTGGCTCGAAAGGAGGCGTGGCCTCGCTGGAAGACAACTGGGTCTACATCTACATCCTGCTCGAAGAGATCTACGACTTCCGTTTCTTCTACCGCGACCTTGCCGGCCTGCTGGCCCGTTATCCGGACCTTGCCGTCCGCTTCCGCAGCCTGGTCGCCGGCAAGCGCCAGACGATCGCCAGAATATTGAGTGACCTTGAACGCCTCGGTCTGCTCACCGTCGACGCGCGCCTCAGGGAACCGCTGACCGATCAGATCATCACGACCCTGACATTCTGGCTTGCGGGGGATGCACTCACCAAAGAGGTCCATGACGGCCCTGCCCTCATCCACAAGACGGTGTTTCAGGTGATGTGCCTGATGGTACCCTACATGGGCGAGGCCGGTCCGGCTGCGCTCGGGCGCATGGTCCGGCATTTCGAGAAGACCCGGAAGTAAGGGCGGATCATCCGACCCGCCCTCTTATTCCGGATTCAGCCGGCGGCTTTCGCCAGTTTCGACCACTCGGCTTTCGCGACCCGGCCACGGCCGGTCACTTTCGTGTCGAGTGCTTCCAGTTCACCCTTTTTCAGGGCGGCCAGCTGCGCAAAGCGCGTCAGGCCTTCCGCGTTCAGTTTCTTGGCAAGCGCCGGGCCGATGCCTGCCGCCTGCGTCAGGTCGTCGGCCCCTTCCGGAGCCGCGAAGGCAGCCTTGACGGCTTTCGTCGTCTTCCGGGCCGCTTTCTTCGCCGTCTTCGAAACTTCCGCGCCGGTTTCACCGGCCACCGCTTCGATCTCGGCCGTCAGGCGGGCCAGACGGGCCTTCAGGTCGACATCGCCGACTTTCGCACGGGCTTTCGAGGTCACGGTGGCGACTTCGTCTTCCAGCTTATCGATCTGGCGGGCAACCGCTTCACGCACGGTGCCGAAACCTTTGACGCCGAGCAGGTCACGCATGCGGTCGAGGCGGGCCTCGAACTGGTCGCGGGCCTGGACCTGCATCTCGCGCACGGATTCCAGCGTCTTCGCCACTTGCTTGGTCGCGCCGCTTACGCGCTCATTGGCGGCAAGGCGAGCGCGCACATCGTGTTCGATTTCTTCGCCGCGCTTGACGAGGTCTTCGAACACATCGGCCGATTGCTTGTTCAGCACATTCGCGCCGGCCATCGCCGTGTCATAGGCCTTGCCATAGGCGCCAACGCCGGCGAGCCAAATCTTGTGGGCCATTTCGGTGGATTGGGCTTCGACCTGTTTGCCGACGACTGCAGCTTTGGCGCGGGCAGTGGATTTCGTGGTTTTCTTCGCCATGGGGGGCTCCTTTGCGAATAGGGACGGCTTCATGCCGCCCGGTTTAGGGAAAAAGTCTAGAAAGCGCATACTAATCGCCGTTTGCCTTGAAATGCCGGGCAGATGCGCTCTATCCACACCGGAAGAGACACCAACGAGGAGACTGCCATGAGCGCTGTGGACTACCTGATCGATGGGAAACCCTACGAAGGCTTCTTTGTGAAACCGTCGGGCGCCTCAAAGGTACCAGTCGTCGTCATCGCGCACGCCTGGGGCGGCGTCAGTGACAATGAGCGCGAGAAGGCCGGGATCATTGCGAACGAGTTCGGATATTCGGCCTTTGCGATGGACGTCTACGGCAAGGGCAAGCGCGGCAACTCCGTCGAAGAATGCCAGGCCCTGATGAACCCGCTCATCGGCGACCGCGCCGAATTGCAGAAACGCCTCGCCGGCGGACTTGCCGCCGCGAAAACGCAAGCCGGCGTCGATGCCTCAAAGGCCGCTGCCATCGGCTTCTGCTTCGGCGGCCTCTCGGTCCTCGACATGGCGCGCGCCGGCCATGACCTTCTCGGCGTCGCCTCGTTCCACGGCCTGTTCCGCCCGGCGGAAAACATTCCGCAGCCGAAGATCAAGGCAAAGGTCCTGATGGAGCATGGCTGGAACGATCCGATGGCGACGCCGGAAAACGTGCTCGCCATCGCGAAGGAATTTGCCGGCGCTGACTGGCAACTCCATGCCCACGGCAAGGCCGTGCACTCGTTCACGACGCGCGGTGCCAACAATGCGGCCATGGGCACGATCTACGACGCGGACGCGGACCGGCGCAGCTTCGCTTACCTGAAAACCTTCCTCGCCGAACTCTTCGGCTGATCCGGGCGTGGCGGAGGCCGGCCTCGGCTCCCGTCAGTCTTCCCGAAGCGCGTAGCCCGCCGACCGCACGGTCCGGATCGGGTCGTCCCCGCCGCCATTGCGCAGCGCCTTGCGCAGACGTCCGACATGCACATCCACTGTGCGCGCCTCGACATACACGTCCGAACCCCACACCGTATCGAGCAGCTGCTCGCGTGAGAACACCCGGCCCGGGTGCTGCATGAAATAGTCGAGCAGGCGGAACTCGGTCGGCCCCAGATGGATATCCGATCCGCTCCGCGCCACGCGGTGCGCAACCCGGTCGATCTCGATATCCCCCACCGAGAGGCGGTCTTCCTTGAGGCCCGGCCGGATGCGGCGCAGGACAGCCCGCACACGCGCCATCAATTCGGTGGTCGAGAACGGCTTGGTGACATAATCGTCCGCACCCGTATCAAGCCCCCGGATCCGGTCGCTCTCCTCGCCGCGCGCAGTCAGCATGATGATCGGTAGGTTGGGATTCACCCCGCCGTTACGCACCCGGCGGCAGATCTCGATACCGCTGACCTTCGGTAACATCCAGTCGAGCAGCAGGAGGTCCGGCGTGCGCTCGTCGATCATCATCAAGGTCTCTTCGCCGTCGCCGGCGATGCCGACGTCGTAGTCTTCCTTGCGAAGATTGTAGAGCAACAGCTCGGATACGGCCTTCTCGTCTTCTGCGATCAGCACATATGGTTTCATGGGGTCGGCTCCAATGTTCCGGCGCGGCCCTTCACGGCCTCAGACCTGGTTCTGTTTCGGCCGTTCGAGTTCGGAGAGATAATCCCCGACGACCTGGTAATAGACAAATTCGGCGATATTCGTGCAGTGGTCACCGATCCGCTCGAGGTTCTTCGCCATGAACAGCATGTGCGCGCCCGCGGTGATGCGGCGCGGGTCTTCGATCAGATAGGTGAGCATTTCGCGGAACACCGAATTGTAGTGATGGTCGATGTCATCGTCCGAACTCCACACCGCCAGGGCCTTGTCGGCGCTGGCGGTCGCATAGGCGTTCAGCACTTCACGCAGCTGGCGCGACACCGGCTGCGCCATCCGCATGATCGCATTGCGCATCTCGATGTTGACGTTCTCGTCGAGCCGCTGCGCCCGCTTGGCGATGTTCTTGGACAAGTCGCCTATCCGCTCCAGTTCGCTGGAAATCTTCATCGCTGACAGGATCATGCGCAGGTCGTGCCCCATCGGCTGGCGCCGCGCGATCAGCGACACGATCTGACGCTCAGCATCCGCCTCGATCGCATCGACCAGTGGGTCGCGCGCCACGACTTCCTTGGCAAGCTCAAGATCATTCGAGCCGAGCGCACGGCTCGCATCATCGATCATTGTCTCCACGATGCCGCCCATCTTCATGATCTCGGCCGACAGCCGCTCAAGCTCTTCAGAATAGGCGGAAACGATATGGTCAGACATGGTTGCCTCGCTCAGCCGAACCGGCCGGTGATGTAGTCTTCGGTGCGCTTCTCACGCGGGTTGGTGAATATCTGGTTGGTATCGCCAAGTTCCACAAGATTGCCGAGGTGGAAGAAGGCCGTGCGCTGCGACACGCGGGCCGCCTGCTGCATGGAGTGGGTCACGATCACGATACAGTAGCGGTTGCGCAGCTCGTCGATCAGCTCTTCGATGCGCGCCGTGGCGATCGGGTCGAGCGCCGAGCAAGGCTCGTCCATCAAGATCACTTCGGGCTGCACGGCGATGGCGCGGGCAATGCACAGGCGCTGTTGCTGCCCGCCCGAAAGCCCGGTGCCCGGAGCGGCCAGGCGGTCCTTCACCTCATCCCAGAGCCCCGCGCGGCGCAGGCTTTTCTCGACAATTGCGTCGAGGTCTTCGCGGCCATTGGCGAGGCCGTGGATGCGCGGGCCGTAGGCAATATTGTCATAGATCGATTTCGGGAACGGGTTCGGCTTCTGGAACACCATGCCGACGCGCGAACGCAGCAGCACGGGGTCAACGTCCGCATCGTTGATGTTCTCGCCGTCCATCAGGATTTCGCCCTCGACCCGGCAATTCTCGATCGTGTCGTTCATCCGGTTGAGGCAACGCAGGAAAGTGGACTTGCCGCAGCCCGACGGGCCGATCAGCGCCGTCACGGCGCGGTCCGGGAAGGTCATCGACACGTCATGGATCGCCTGCGCCTCGCCGTAGAACACCTTGATGTTCCGGCAATCGATCCGCGGCGACGACGACCCTTCATGCGCGACCGGAAGCGTCAGGCTATTGTCCATCGTTGCCGGCATGTCCTGGCTCGTATCCATCACCATCTCCGTTCATACCGGCGCCGCAGGAATACCACGAGGCCATTCATCAGCAAAAGGAAAGCCAGGAGCACCACGATCATCGCGGAGGTCAGCGGCTCCCAGGCGCGTTCGGCATTGTTGGACCAGCTGAAGATCAGCACCGGCATCACCGTCGATTCGTCCGTTGGCCCCCTGGGCACATCGCCGACAAAGGCCACCATGCCAATCAGCAGCAGCGGCGCCGTCTCACCCAGCGCACGCGCCATGCCGAGGATCGCGCCGGTCAGGATGCCGGGCGCCGCCAGGGGCACGACGTGATGGAACACGGTCTGCATCTGCGAGGCGCCGACCGCCAATGCCCCAGCGCGCACCGAAGGCGGCACCGCCTTCAGCGCTGCGCGCGAGGCAATGATAACTACCGGGAAGGTCATCAGCGCGAGCACCAGACCGCCGACCAGCGGCGCCGAGCGCGGCATGCCGAGGAAGTTGATGTAGAGCGCTGCGCCCAAAAGGCCGAACACGATCGACGGCACGGCGGCAAGATTGTTGATGTTAACCTCAATGAACTCGGTCACCCGGTTGCGCGGCGCGAATTCTTCCAGATAGACTGCTGCCAGGATGCCGATCGGCATCGCAACCAGCGCCGTGATCAGCATTGTCAGCAGCGAGCCGACGATCGCCGAAAGGCCGCCTGCCAGTTCAGGATAGGTGCTGTCTGAATTGGTGAGCAGCGTCATGCGCGGCGCGCGGTCGATCCGCCCCATTTCCTTCAGCGCCAGCGTCCAGGCGATCTGCCGATCGGAAATCGTGCGTTCGCTCTCCGCCGAAATGATGATCCGCGCGGTCGGGCGGGCATTGGCAAAGTCCTGTGCCTGCCCCGTCAAAAGTTCGAGGCGCGCCCGACCGGCACTGATGCCGGTCAGGCGGCCCGTCGAGACGCCCGCCGTCAGCAGCACATTCATCTGCACCGCATCCGCGTCGCGGTCTGCGCTGGCAACCGCAAGCCCGGCCACAACCGGATCGAAGGCGCCCAGCCCGGAAACGCGGTATGTACCATCAGCTTCCGCCAGCACTGTTTCGATGGCGCCGGCCTTGATCTTCCGCTCGCGGACGCCGTTGCCCTTGAGATAGAGGTCGAGGTCATCATTGAGCGGCGCCTTCAGCGAGATCGCGCTGCCCACCAGCTCCGGGTTCCGGGCGACCATTCTCGCAGTCGGCAGCACCGCAAGGCGAGTGACAAAGTCCGAAACTTCCCGGCGGGAGTCTCGGTCTGCATCCGCTTCCGGAAAGGTTGCCAGCAGGTTGTCACGCACGAGGCTGTAGAAGCCGTCAACATTGCGGGCAATCTGGTCTGGCTCGCCGGCGCCGTCCGGCGCCACAACAGCCGGGTCGAGCGTGATGTCGTAGCGCACGACATGGTAAGTCGCTGCCGAAAGCGCCTGCGCCCCGATCGTGAAAACCAGCACCGCCAGGGCGCCCAGTGCGATGAAGATCGCGCTCAGCCCGTAATAGCGGAACCGGCCGTCGGCGGCACGGCGGCGCTTCAGATGCTTGGCCGCCGCCGCGCTCGTGATGGGGGTGCGCACGGCGTCAGTCATATTTTTCTCGGTATTTCTTCACGACGCGCAGAGCGACGATGTTGAAGGCAAGGGTCACGGCGAAAAGGACAAGGCCGAGCGCAAAGGCCGACAGCGTCTTCGGATCGTCAAAGCCGGTCTCGCCGGTCATCAGCGACACGATCTGGACCGTGATGGTCGTCAGGTCCGAGGTCGGGTCCAACGATATCCGCGCGCTCTTTCCCGCCGCCATCACCACGATCATCGTCTCGCCGATGGCGCGCGACACCGCGAGCAACAACGCGGCGATGATGCCCGGAAGCGCCGCCGGCACGACGACCTGTTTCACGGTTTCGGACTTGGTCGCGCCGAGCGCGTAGGCGGCGTCGCGCAGCGTCTGCGGCACGGCATTGATCACGTCATCGGACAACGATGAAACGAACGGGATGACCATGATGCCCATCACCAGCCCCGCCGCCAGCGCGCTGGTCGGCTGCGCCGCGAGGATCGGTTCGCTCGCGAGGCCGAGCCGGATGACGCCTTCGTTGAACAAGATCGCCAACTGACGGATCCCCGGCGCCACGACGAGCAGCGCGAAGAAGCCATAGACGACTGTCGGGATGCCGGCGAGAATTTCCAGGATCGGCTTGATCCACGCCCGCGCCTGGGGTGAGGCATACTCTGACAGGAAGATCGCCGAGAAGAGCCCGATCGGCGCCGCAACAAGCATGGCGATCAAGGCGATCATGAACGTGCCGAAGAACAGCGGCAACGCGCCGAACTCCGCTTCGGTCTGCGCGTTCCAGCGCGTGCCGGTCAGGAAGTCCCAGGCGGACACTTTCTGGAAGAATTGCAGGCTCTCATAGAGCAGCGACAGCACGATCCCGGCCGTCGTTGCAATCGCAACCCCGGCGCAGAGGAACAGCACCAGTTCCATGCCGTTCTCGACGAGCGCGCGGGCGCGGAAATCCGGCTTCAGCCGGCGCTGCGCCCAGAAAATGCCGATAGCCGCGAGCGCGCCAAGCAGAACCAGCGTCGCGCCGTTCACCATGCCCCGGAGTTCCAGGTAGCGGTTGGTGATCGCCCGGAAAACCCGGTCGGATCCCTCGCTCACCGCGCTGCCCGCCGCCATGCGCACCGAATCGAGATAGCTCTGCAGCTCCGCCGCCGAAAGCTGCGCGAACGAAGAGGGCAATTCGCGCATCAGCGCGCCCTGCGTCAGGTCTTCTGCAAAAATCGAATACGCGACCGCGATCAGCAGGACCGGAACAACGGTGCACATCGCCACGTAATAGCCGTGATAGTTCGGCCGCGAGTGCATGCGTACGGGCGTCGACAGCAGCAACCGTTCCGCGCGCACACGGCCCAGGAAGAACGCCGCCGAGCCGAACACCGCGATCAGGGCGATCAGCAGCCAGCCCATGGGCAGTTGGCCAAGCTGTTGCAACATGTCGAACCCTGTGGCCGCCTCAACCTTCCCTTAGGAGCCGTGTGTGACAGTTCAGTGACAGAACTGTCACATTTCCGCATCGGCGGGCGATCCCTTGCGCCGCGGGGCCAACTCCGCCAATTTCAAACCCATGACAACGCAAGAAAATTCCGGCCTCCCCTGGCATGGCACCACGGTCATCGCCGTGCGCAAAGGCAGCAAGCTCGTGATGCTCTCCGATGGCCAGGTCTCGATGGGGCCGACCATCATGAAGGGCAACGCCCGCAAGGTCCGCCGCATCGCCAATGGCGAGATCCTCGCGGGCTTTGCCGGGGCCACCGCCGATGCCTTCACCTTATTTGAGCGGCTGGAGCAGAAGCTCGAACGCTTCCCCGGCCAGCTGCAGCGCGCCGCAGTCGAACTCGCCAAGGAATGGCGCACCGAGCGCTACCTTCAGAAGCTCGAGGCCCTGCTGATCGTCGGCGACAAGACCAGCACCCTTGTCATCACCGGCGCCGGCGATGTCCTGGAGCCGGAACACCCGGTCGTTGCCATTGGCTCGGGCGGCAACTTCGCCCTCGCGGCGGCGCGCGGCCTGTACGATTACGAGCAGGATGCCGAAGTGATCGGCCGAAAAGCGATGCAGATTGCCGCCGACATCTGCGTGTACACCAACAGCCACTTCACGCTGGAAACCCTCGATGTTTGACCGGGCTGACATTCGCGCCGCGGTCGATGCAGGGATCATCACCCGCGACCAGGCGAGCCGGCTTGAAGCCTTCCTCGCCGCCCGGGCCGACCCGGTCACGAAGGCCGCGCCGGGCCAGGACGAGAATCTGCGTTTTCTCAACAATTTCAACGACATCTTCATCACCATCGGCATCGTCATCCTGGCGATGGGCCTGACCGCGATCACCGGCCTCTTCTTCGGACCGCGCTTCTGGTCGATGGTCACAGGTGGCAGCGTCGGCGCCTTTGGCGCGATCATCCTGATGCCGGTTGCTGCCGCGATGTGGCTGCTGGCCGAATATTTCGGCCGCCGGCGCCGGATGTTGCTGCCTACGATGGCGGCCGTCGCGATCTTCACACTGTATTCCGGCCTCTCCATCGGCATGATCGCCAGCGGCATCACCGGCGCGAACGCCAAGACAGTCACCAGCCTCACGCAGGCCTGGGGCACGCTCGGCAATACCGGCATCGGCACCTTCCTGGGCTGCGGCGCCGCTGCGCTTGTCGCCTGGCTGCGCTTCCGCCTGCCCTTCTGCATGTTCCTGATGGCGGTCTCGGCGGCCGCTGCGGCTTACACCTTTGCGGGCTTTTTCGGGAATGCCGGCCTCGTCTTCGGCGGCTTCCTGTCGATCGTGATCGGCCTCGCAACGCTCGCTGCGGCGATTTACTTCGACCAGAAAGACCCCGGCCGGATCACGCGCCTCTCGGACAATGCCTTCTGGCTACACGTGGCCGCTGCGCCGCAGATCATCCTTGGCCTGCGCGGCATGATCATGGGCGCGCCCACCGCCACCCCCAGCACCCCTGAAGCGATGGTGCTCCTCGCCTGCCTCGCCGGCCTCGGCATCCTGTCACTGGCGCTGAACCGCCGGGCGCTCGTCGTCTCGAGCCTCCTCAGCTTCTGGCTGGCGCTCGGCCAGGTCGTCGATGCAGTCGGCGGCGGCGGATCGACCACCTTCATCGCAACGACGCTCCTGCTCGGCGCCGGCATCATCGCGCTCGGCGGCGGCTGGCACACAGCGCGGCGCTGGGTGCTTGGCTGGCTACCGAAGACAGGTCTCGCCGCCCGGATATTCCCGCCGGAACCGGCCTAAAAACAGTCCATAAACCGCCCATAAAACCGCCTGTAGACTCCCCCGACTTATGGACTGATCCCATATCATTCCGAGACATACCGAGACCTTCTGCATGACCCAGCTGACGCCCCGCGAAATCGTCGCCGAGCTTGACCGCCACATCGTCGGACAGACCGCCGCGAAGCGGGCGGTCGCCATCGCGCTGCGCAACCGCTGGCGGCGCAAGCAGGCGCCGGAAAACCTGCGCGGCGAAATCACGCCGAAGAATATCCTGATGATCGGGCCCACGGGCGTCGGCAAGACGGAAGTCTCCCGCCGCCTCGCCCGGCTTGCCAACGCGCCCTTCCTGAAGGTCGAGGCGACGAAGTTCACCGAGGTCGGCTATGTCGGCCGCGATGTCGAACAGATCGTGCGCGACCTCGTCGAGGCCGCCGTGGGCATGATCCGCGAGCAGAAGCGCGCCGCGGTCGGCAAGGCCGCGAAGGACAAGGCCGAGGAGCGCCTGCTTGATGCCCTGGTCGGCGCCGAAGCCCAGCGCTCGACCCGCGATGTGTTCCGCACCAAGCTGCGATCCGGCGAACTGGACGACAAGGAAGTCGACATCGACTTCGCCGAGACCGGCGGCGGCCCGATGCAGATGTTCGATCTGCCGGGCCAGCAGGGCTCGATGAGCATGATCAACCTCTCCGAAATGCTGGGCAAGGCAATGGGCGGGCGCACGAAACGTGTACGGACGACCGTCAAGGATGCCTACAAGCCGCTGCTCACCGAAGAAGCCGACAAGCTGGTGGACGAGGAACAGGTCGTGCGCGAGGCGCTGAGCGCGGTGGAAGAAGACGGCATCGTCTTTCTCGACGAGATCGACAAGATCGCCGCGCGCAAGGATCGAGGCGGCGCCGATGTCAGCCGCGAAGGCGTTCAGCGCGACCTGCTACCCCTCATCGAGGGCACGACGGTGTCCACCAAACGCGGCGCCGTGAAGACCGATCACATCCTCTTCATCGCCTCCGGGGCCTTCCACGTCTCCAAACCGTCAGACTTGCTGCCAGAACTGCAGGGCCGCCTACCGATCCGCGTCGAACTGGAACCTCTGACGCGCGACGACCTGCGCCGCATCCTGGTCGAACCGGAAGCAAGCCTCATCCGCCAGTATGAAGCGCTGATGGCCGCCGAAGAAGTCACGCTCATCTTCGAGGACGCCGCCATCGACCGCCTCGCCGACCTCGCCGAGGCCGTGAACAAGACCGTCGAGAATATCGGTGCACGGAGATTGCAGACGGTGCTCGAACGCCTGCTCGACGAGATCAGTTTCGACGCCCCGGACAAGGCCGGAGAGACGTTCGTGATCACCGCGGCGTATGTGGACGAAAAGGTCGGCGCGCTGGCGGGGAATGCGGACTTGTCGAAGTTTATTCTGTAGACAGATTGCTCTGCGCCCAACAAACTGGATCGTTTCTGCCTGGAGTTTCCGGTATTCTGGAACCTGGCCTGAAGGAGCGAGGCCGATGCGGGCATCGAATTTCTGCAGTCTTCGCATTCGCCTGAGGCACGACATTGCCCGCTCTCTTCGGCGGAATGGCAGGTGTGAATTCTCCGCCCTGTTGTCCATGTGGAACCCGGCTTCATGACGGAGAGCGTTCCCAATCACTTTCATCGCGGCACCATATGATCTGAACTTGTCGGTTTCCACGACTTGCGGATCGCCATAGCGCTTCATCGCTTTTCGCAGGAATTTCAACTCCGCAGCCTAGTCCCATGTCTTCGTGAAATACGCTTCAGGCACTTCACCATCGTGATCGACCGCGCGCCGCAGGTAGTGCGCCTCATCTCGGATATTCACGATTATTTCCTCCAGGTACCAGCGCCACTGCGTCACCCGGCACCTCGCTTTTGATCTCCGCTTACGGATCTTGTTCGCAAATCAGCCCCCCGAAGCGATCGACCCAAAGGCGGACACTTTCGCAGCATTCGTTAGTGCCGCGCTCATGGAACAAGTCCTCGACGTTACGAAGCAAGAGCGGAAATTAAACCCACACAAGCACGCCAAACTGGATGATCTCGGGCGAAGTTTTGAGGTACCGTGGTGAACCTTGGGCCATCGTCTAAGGCTACCTCTCAGGAATAGACTGCCCAAGCCCGAATCCGCTGACAATTCAGTTGCCAGCCAGCAAGGAACAATGCTGTGCCTTTCATCACCCTGGCTGAACTTCGATAAACCTGCCGCCATCTTTTGCCAGACGCTTCAACGTTCCGCATGGCGCAAAACGCTCATCTTCGGCGCCAAGACGGTCCATCGTCGCCAGGACGGTTTCAGCGCCGACCATGTCCCCGTAAAGCATCGGCCCGCCCTTGTCCGCCGGCCATCCATAGCCATTCAGCCAGACGATATCGATGTCAGAGGCGCGCTGTGCCTTGCTCTCTTCGAGGATCCTCAGGCCTTCATTTATCGTCGGGTAAATGCATCTGGCGATGATTTCATCAGGGCCGGGTGCCGACCCGGCCGCAACGCCTGTAATATCAGCGATGATCCTTGCCGTGACTTCGGACGGAATGGGGCGCCGGTTTTCATCATAGTCGTAGTAACCCGCCCCCGTTTTCTGACCGCGGCGATCAAGCTCGCAGAGCGCATCCCGGATCGGGTTTGCTGTCTTTGCGCCCTTCTTCCACCCGATGTCGAGGCCGGCAAGATCCGACATCTGGTAAGGCCCCATCCGAAACCCGAACGCATTCAGAGCGGCATCGACGTCCCAGGGCATGACCCCCTGCGACACAAGCTTCTGAGCCTGAGCCTGACGTGCGAACAGGATGCGGTTGCCGACAAAGCCCGGACAGACACCGACGAGCACGGCAATCTTGTTGATGCTCCTTGCGAGATCCATGCAGGTCGCGATCACATCCCTGGCCGTGTGATCAGCCCGCACGATTTCAAGCAGCTTCATGACATTGGCGGGCGAGAAGAAATGCAGCCCGATGACATCCAGCGGGCGCATGGTGGCGCTGGCGATTTCGTCAATGTTCAGGGCAGATGTATTGGTGGCAAGGATTGCTCCCGGCTTTGCAATACGGTCGAGGTCAGCAAAAATCCGTTTCTTGAGCTCCATGTCTTCGAACACGGCTTCGATGATCAGGTCGCAATCTGAAAACGCAGCCATATCAAGCGTGCCCGTCAGGCGTGCCATTCTTTCCCCGACCTCCTCCTGCGGAAAGCGTCCACTATCGGCGCTCCGCTGGTAGTTAGCGCGGACAACGCCAAGGCCGAGATCGAGGGCTTCCTGCTTCTGCTCCAGGATCACCACCGGAATACCCGCGCTGGCGAAGTTCATCGAAATGCCGCCGCCCATCGTGCCTGCGCCAATCACGCCGACCTTTTTTATCTGGCGGCGAGGTGTGCTGGCAGGAACATCGGGGACGATCCAGGCATCTCGCCCGGCCTTGGCGATGTAGTCGGATATCACTTCTGACGACATGGAAATGGCGGGCATCTTGGTTTCTTTCGTTTGCTCATCGTCAACATACTGTAGATGCAAAGAGGGTGCGTAACATCCTACGCTCCGATCCCAATCCTATGGAAGGCATTGTCAGAGGAACTTGATCAGGCCGCCATCCATGGCGCGTTCATCCAGTTTCAGAGGAAAAGGCCTGTTGTGCCAGATTATGCTGCACCTGCTCTGAGCGTGCCGGGCGACCATGTCACAGCGCGGGCGCTGGCCCGCCCGGCGACGGGGGACATGTCTGCGCAGAGAAAAAGGCTTGGTCCCGGTTCGCGCGCTGCGCTAAGACTGCGCATAGTATACACAAAACGCTGGCGAAGAATTTCATGCCTGCCGAAAACCGGGGGAAAGCATTGAAGGCCACGGACATTTCCCGTCCGGACTATTTCCACAAGGTCGTTGATTGTCAGTGGGCCTGCCCGGCCCACACGCCTGTACCGGAATACATCCGGTTGATTGCTGACCGGAAATATACCGAAGCTTACCTGGTCAATTGGGAATCGAATGTGTTTCCGGGAATTCTCGGGCGCACCTGCGACCGCCCCTGCGAACCGGCTTGCCGGCGTGGGAGGGTCGAGGACGAGCCTGTTGCAATCTGCCGGCTGAAGCGTGTTGCCGCAGACAACAAAGACGATATCGCGCCGCTGCTTCCGCCAATTGCTCCGAAGAACGGAAAGCGCATCGCCTGCATCGGGGCCGGACCAGCCTCATTGACCGTGGCGCGCGATCTGGCGCCGCTGGGCTATGACGTCCATGTCTATGACGGCGACGCAAAAGCTGGCGGGATGATACGCAGCCAGATTCCCCGCTTCCGCTTACCTGAAGAAGTGATCGACGAAGAAGTCGGCTACGTTACGGCGCTTGGCCCGGTTATGCATCTCGGTGAGAAGATCGGTTCGCTGAAGGATTTGTTGTCGAAATCATACGATGCCGTGTTTGTGGGGACTGGCGCGCCGCGCGGCCGCGATCTGGACATCACGGGTCGCCTGGAAGGCTCGGCAAATATCCATATCGGCATCGACTGGCTGTCGAACGTCTCCTTCGGACACACCGACAAGATCGGCAAGCGCGTCATTGTGCTCGGCGGCGGCAATACGGCGATGGATTGCTGCCGGACGGCCCGTCGCCTCGGAGGCGAAGACGTCAAGGTCATCGTCCGCTCCGGCTATGAGGAGATGAAAGCCTCTCCCTGGGAGAAGGAAGATGCGAGCGCCGAGGATATTCCGATCCTCAATTTCCTAGTACCCAAGACGTTCACGCACACGGACGGCAAGCTTACCGGCGTCACCTTCGAAAAGGTGAAAGCCGAGCATGACGCCGGGGGCCGGCGCACCCTCGTGGCGACCGGCGAGGCGGATCAGCACTTCGAATGCGACGACGTCCTCATCGCCGTCGGCCAGGAGAATGCGTTTCCCTGGATCGAGCGCGATATCGGTCTTCAATTCGACAAATGGGACATGCCGGTCGTCGGCGAAGCGACCATGCAGTCGACCCTCCCGCATGTCTTTTTCGGCGGGGACGCGGCATTCGGACCGAAGAACATCATCTGGGCCGTGGCGCACGGACATGCCGCCGCCATTTCGATCGACAAATTCCTGAATGGCGAGGATGTCACCGAGCGCCCGGAGCCGGGCGTGACCGTCATCAGCCAGAAGATGGGCATTCACGAATGGTCGTATGACAACGACCCGGTGAACGATCTGCGCTACAAGGTGCCGCATCGCGAAAAGAGTATTTCGCTGAAGAACATGAAGGCAGAGGTGGAACTCGGCTTTGACGAGCAAACCGCGTTCCGGGAAGCGCAGCGCTGCCTCAATTGCGATGTGCAGACAGTCTTTACCGCCAAGGTCTGCATCGAGTGCGATGCCTGCGTCGATATCTGTCCGACCGACTGCATAACGTTCACGGACAATAGCGAAGAAGCCGAACTGCGCAAACGGCTCAAGGCACCGGCCGAAAACCTGACCCAGGACCTTTACATCGCCGACGACCTGCCAACCGGCCGTGTCATGGTCAAGGACGAGGATGTCTGCCTGCATTGCGGATTGTGTGCGGAGCGCTGCCCGACCGGAGCCTGGGACATGCAGAAGTATCTCATCAACATGGCGCAAGCAGGATCAGCATGCCGGACCAGAACCTAACTCAGCTGCACATGGCGCAGATCGTGGCGACAAACGATTTCGTGGTCAAATTCGCGAACGTGAACGGCTCAGGATCAGCCAGTGCCAATGGTCTGTTTGCCAAGGCAATCATTCGCATGGGTGTGCCAGTCGGCGCGCGAAACATCTTTCCGTCGAACATTCAGGGATTGCCGACCTGGTACGAAGTCCGGGTGAATGGCGATGGCCATGTCGGCCGCCGCGGCGGGGTCGACCTTGCGGTCACGCTCAATCCCCAGACCTGGGACGATGATCTCGCCGAACTCATGCCGGGCGGCTACCTGTTCTACGACTCGACCAAGCCGATGCCGCCGTCGAGATTCCGTGACGATATTGCGGTTATCGGCGTGCCCCTGACCGCTATCTGCAATACGGCATACAAGATACCCCGCGAGCGCCAGCTGTTTAAGAACATCGCCTATGTTGGCGCGCTGTCGCATCTCATCGGTATTGACCCTGACATCGTTGAAACACTGCTCGCCGAGGAATTCGCCTCGAAAGCCAAGCTGATCGACGCCAATATCCGCGCCTTTCATCTCGGCCGCGACTGGGCAAAACAGAATCTCGAACCGATCGGTCTGCAGCTGAAACACGCTGACGGCGTCGGCAACAGGATTTTCGTGGAGGGCAACCGGGCCGCCGCGCTCGGCGCTGTCTATGGCGGAGCAACCGTGTGCGCCTGGTATCCGATCACGCCATCGACATCCATCGCTGAAGCCTTCATGGAGTATTGCGAAGAATTCCGGACGGACCCGGACGGATCAAAGCGCTACGCGATCATTCAGGCCGAGGACGAGATTGCGTCGATTGGCATTGTCAACGGCGCCGCGTGGAACGGCGCGCGGGCATTCACGTGTACGTCCGGGCCAGGCATATCGCTGATGAACGAGTTCATCGGCCTCTCCTATTACGCGGAAATCCCGGCTGTCATCTTCGATGTCCAGCGCGGTGGCCCCTCGACCGGCATGCCGACACGCACCCAGCAGGCCGATCTGCTCATCGCCGCCTATGCCTCGCATGGCGATACCAAGCATGTGATGCTCATTCCCGGTGATCCGGGCGAATGCTTCACCATGGCGGCCCTCGCCTTCGACCTGGCTGATCGCCTACAGACAACCGTGTTCGTCATGCTTGATCTCGATATCGGCATGCAGGAATGGCTGGTGGAACCGTTTGCCTGGGACGACAGGCGCCAGCTCGATCGCGGCAAGGTGATGACCGCCGAAGATCTCGAAGCAGGCAAACCGTTTGGCCGCTACAGGGATGTCGACGGCGACGGCATCCCGTTCCGCACTTATCCGGGGACGCACCCCACCAAAGGCGCCTATTTCACGCGCGGATCGTCGCACAATTCGATGGCGGTCTACAGTGAAAAAGGCGCCGACTACACCGAAGGCATGCAGCGCCTCCTCAAGAAGTTTGCAACTGCCGCCGAACTCGTACCACCGCCGATCATCCGGCCGGCCACGCGGCCGACGCGCATCGGTGTGCTTTATTTCGGCTCAACCGCACCGGCAATGCACGAGGCGCTGGAAGCCCTTGAACGGCGCGGACGGCATCTCGACGCTCTCAGAGTCCGCGGATTTCCGTTCTCGCAGGAAGTTTTTGATTTCATCGCGGTGCACGACGAGGTTTTTGTCGTTGAGCAGAATCGCGACGCTCAGATGCGCAGCCTGCTGATGATCGAAGGAAACATAGATGCCTCGAAGCTCACTTCCATCCGCCACTATGACGGAACGCCCGTCACGGCCCGCTTCCTGATCGACGCGGTCAGCGAGAAAATGGCCGCTAACGCTCCTGAGAAGGAGACACTTTAATGACCTACATTGCCAAGCCGAAACTGCACCATCCCAGCCTGCCATCGAATGCGATCGGGCTCACCCGGCGCGACTATGAAGGGCGCATATCCACCCTGTGTGCCGGTTGCGGGCACGATTCGATCAGCGCCGCGATCGTAACGGCCTGTTTCGAGCTCGATCTCCAGCCGCATCGCCTGGCGAAACTTTCGGGCATCGGCTGCTCGTCCAAGACGCCGGATTATTTCCTCGGCCAGAGCCACGGCTTCAACGCCGTCCACGGACGGATGCCATCGGTTCTCACTGGCGCCAATCTTGCCAATCGCGATCTGGTTTTTCTCGGTGTATCCGGCGACGGCGATACCGCCTCGATCGGCATCGGCCAGTTCGCGCATTCGGTCCGGCGCGGCGTAAACATGTGCTACATAGTTGAGAACAATGGGGTCTATGGGCTAACCAAAGGCCAGTTCTCGGCAACGTCCGACAAAGGATCGAAATCCAAACGCGGCGCCGAAAACACTGAATCCGGCATTGATCTCGTAGCGCTCGCGCTGCAACTTGGAGCAACTTATGTCGGCCGCAGCTTCTCTGGCGACAAAGAGCAACTTGTGCCGCTTATCAAAGGCGCATTGACCCATAGCGGCGTTGCCGTTCTCGATGTCATAAGCCCCTGCGTTGCCTTCAACAACCACGCCGGCTCCACCAAGAGCTTCGATTATGTGCGTGAACACAATGACGCCGTGAACCGGCTCGACGTCATCCTCGGCCGCACACCGATCAAGACCGATTATGCCCCGGGCGAAGTGCGCGACGTCACCCAGCATGACGGCTCGGTGCTTCGCTTGAAGAAGATCGCCGCTGACTATGTCGCGACCGACCGGAATGCCGCAGCTGCCTATATTCAGGAGCATCAAGCCAAGGGC
>Ga0214472_10002796_pt1 | contig 18587 bp, 16 predicted proteins | sample RVTome_6_FD_207662 | JGI IMG/M metagenome (GOLD analysis project Ga0214472, IMG submission 207662) | Soil microbial communities from uranium-contaminated site in the Upper Colorado River Basin, Wyoming, United States - RVT140D175 | ecosystem: Environmental > Terrestrial > Soil > Contaminated >...
GACACGGTCACCGATACCAGGGTGCCGCGTCCGACGGCCGCGGCGCAGGCGTGCTCCATCACCCACGCGCCGAGGGCGCCGATGAGGCCGCCCTCCTCGGCCAGGGTCACGAAGTCGGACGGCACCAGGCGCCCGAGCTGCGGGTGGTTCCAGCGCACGAGGGACTCGATCCCGAGCAGGGCCCCGTCGCGCATGTCCACGATCGGCTGGTACTCGAGGAACAGCTCGTCGTTCTCGATCGCGCGCTGGAGATTGCTGCGCAGCTCGCGGCGACGCTTGACCGGCTCCTCCATGCCGCGCTCGAAGAGCTGGATGCGTCCCTTGCCGAGCGACTTGGACGCGTACATGGCGGTGTCGGCGTCGCGCAGCAGCTCGTCGGCGGTCTCGCCGACCGCGCCGTCCGGCCGGCGGCCGCCGCCCACCGCCACCCCGATGCTGGCGGTCAACGTCGCCGTCCGCCCCGCGACCTCGAACGGCGAGGCCAGGGCATTGGCGATGCGTGTCGCGACCTCGATGGCATTGGTGCTCGTCACCTCCTCGAGCAGGAAGGCGAACTCGTCGCCGCCCAGGCGGCAGGCGGTGTCCTCGGGACGCAGCACCTCCTTGAGCCGATCGGCCACCAGGCGCAGCAGCTCGTCGCCGGCGGCGTGGCCCAGGGTGTCGTTGATCGCCTTGAACTCGTCGAGGTCCACGAACAGCACCGCCACCCCGGCCTCCGCCCCCCGCCGCAGCAGGGCATGCGAGAGCCGGTCGACGAAGAGGACCCGGTTCGGCAGCGCGGTGAGCGGGTCATGCAGGGCCTGGTGCCGCAGCTGCTCCTCGAGGTCCTTCCGGTCGCTGATGTCGACGAGGATGCCCTGCACCATCGTGGCGCGGCCATCCGCGTCGCGGGAGATGACGGCCTCGTCGTCGATGACCCACACCACGCGCCCGTCCCGGGCCAGCAGGCGGTACTCCCAGCGGCCCTTCGGCTCGATTCGCTCTCCCTCGCCCGCCTCGGCCATGATCATCCGGTCGCGATCCGCCGGATGCATGCGGTTGATCCACAGCGTCGGATCGGCCATCCACTCCTCGGCGCTGTAGCCGAGCAGCTCGTCGATCTTCGTGCTCACGAAGTGCCAACGGCCGTGCTGCCCGGCCTCCGCCACGTACACGACCCCGGGGACGCGCTCGACGACGGAGCGGTACTGCGCCTCCGCCACGGTGAGCTCGTCGCTGAGCTGGCGCTCGCGGCGGATGACCCGCTCCCGGTCGGCGAGGAGCACGGTCTGGCGGGCGATGGCGCAGACCACCACGAGGCCGAGCACGATGCCGGTGGCCACGCGCAGCACGCCGTCCACGAGCATCGGCTGGGAGATCAGCGTGACGATGAGCACCCCGGTGAGAATGGCGCTGCCGAGCGGGAGGAGCCCGCGCAGCCAGCCGGCGATGGCCCGGTAGCGGGAGCCGACGTCCTCGGTCGCGGTCCAGTTCGCGCCGCCGTGTGCCGCGAGCACGGCCCCGGTGCCGACCATGCCGTGCAGGACCCAGCCGGTGGGCTCGTCCAGCCCCGGCACGAGGAGGCCGACGTAGCCCCCGGCGCCGAGGGTCAGCCCGACGAGCAGCTCCCAGGGTCCGACCAGCCGCAGCGGCACCCGCGTCGACAGGTCGAGCAGCAGCGTGGCGCACACGATGGCGACGAAGAACGCGGCATGCACGAGGACGGCCAGGCCAACGGGGTCCTGGGCCATGCCACTGCCGATGACGAGCACGGCGGCGGTGAAGGCGAAGAAGATCGCGGCCGCATCGAGGTAGAGCGCGGCTTCGTCGGCGGCCCGCATCCGGCCGCGCGCGGCCGCGACGTACGTCCCGACCGCCCCGATCGACAGGCCGATGACGCTGACCGCCGCGAAGGCGGGCGCATCGGCGCGCATCAGCCCGGCAAGCCGGAGGGCCTCGGACGCCGCCCAGACCAGGACCGCCACCGCGATCCAGGCTCGCACTCGCCGCTCGCGGACCGAGCCGGCGGCGGAGACGCCATGCCACGCCAGCCAGCCGGCGAACCCGGCCGCCGCGACCCGCAGGAGCTGACCGTCGAGCGAGCCCGCAACGGCGGCGACCGCGGCGAACACGATCGCGGCGGCGAGCAGGGGGAGCGCCGCGGCGCGGCGAGCGTGATTCGGGCGTGCGAGGGTTCCCTCGCTCAGCACCATCGGCTTCGGGTGCACCGTGGCGGGTTTTGGCCCCCAGAGCGTAGGGATCGGTGCGGTTCGGGGGGATGGGCAGATAGTACCGACGCCCGCCGCAGCGCCGGGATCGCTAGCCTGAGCCGGTGCAGCCGTTTCGCTTCGCGGTCCACACCGGCGGGGGCGAGATCCCCGCCGACTGGCCGGCGTTCGTTCGTCGCGCGGAAGCCCTCGGGTTTGCCGCGATCTACGTCACCGACCATCTCGGGCGCGGCCTGTCACCCATCTCGGCGCTCGCCGCGGCGGCCGCACTGACGCGCGAGATCCGCATCGGCTCGTACGTGTTCGCCAACGACTTCCGGCATCCGCTCGTGCTCGCCAGGGAGGCGGCGACGCTCGATCGGCTCAGCGGCGGGCGGCTCGACCTCGGGCTGGGAGCCGGCTGGATGCGATCGGACTATCGGCAGCTCGGGATGCGGTACGACCCGCCCGGCGTTCGCATCGAGCGGCTCGAGGAGGCGCTCGGGATCGTGAAGCGGCTCCTGCGCGGCGAGACGGTGGACCACGCCGGCCCTCACTACCGCATCGAGGGCGCCCGGGTCGCGCCCGACCCGGTCCAGCGACCGCACCCGCCGATCATGCTCGGCGGCGGCGGGCCACGCCTCCTCCGGCTGGCGGCCCGCGAGGCGCAGATCGTGGGGCTCGCGCCGCAGGTGACCGCATCCGGGCGCCCCATGCTCCGGATGGTCGGCGACGACGCGGTCGCCGCGCGCGTCGACGTCGTCCGCCGCGCTGCGGGCGATCGCTTCGAGACGCTCGAGCTCAACGCCTTCGTGGCCGATGCCGGCGTGGTCGGCAGCCGGCAGCCGGTCGGCAGCAGCCTGGCCGCGTTCCTGAAGTCGGCAGGCCCGGCCGCGGTCGGCGGGTCGCCCTACCTGCTGTACGGCACGATCGCCCAGCTGCGTGAGACGATCCTTCGACGCCGCGAGCGAATGGCAATCAGCTCGTACGGGGTGCCGGCACGCGTGATGGAGGCCTTCGCCCCACTCGTGGACGAGCTCGCGGGACGCTGACCCGGCGGGCCGTTCGTCACCCCGCCCGGCGACCGATGGCACTTGAGGGACGAAGGCCGCGGCGGGAGAGTGCGGACAGGTCGAACAACGTTGACCGGAGGTGACTTTGCCATGTTCGAGATTCTTGACTGGAACGTCGGGATGAGTGGCTATGCCGCCCTCCTGCTCGTCGTCGGCGCGGTGCTCCTCGGCGCCCTGCCGCAGTTCATCGGCGAGCCCAGGGTCGGCTATGAGTTCGTGTTCCCGATGATCGGCGCCGTCATCGGCGGTTGGCTGGGCAGCGAGGCGTTCGGAACGTTCAGCACCTGGGGTGCTGAGTTCGAGGGCCTGTACATGCTGCCCGCCCTGATCGGCGGGGTCGTCGTCGGCGGCATCGTCGACGTCGTGGTTCGGTTCGTGACCGGCGGGTCGTACACGCACGAGCCCCGACCCATCTGAGGGAGCTCCCCAAGGGGGAACCGGGCGGCCGCCTCCACGGCGGCCGCTCTGCTGTCCGATCGGGCAGTTCAGCGCGCGTAGCGGATGCGTCCCGCGCGACGTTCCTTGTTGAGGCGCCGGTTGAGGTGCAGCCCCTCGAGCACGAACTCGGTCGCGGATGCGATCCCCGCCGCCGACTCCCCGGCGTCGAGGCGGGCAATGGCCGCGCGCAGCTCCGGCACGGCGTCGGCGAGCTCGCCGTGCACGCGGGCCGGCACCAGCTCGCCCACCTCGGCATCCAGGCCGTCGTCCTCGAATCGCTCGATGAGCGGCACCAGCTCCGACAGCGCGAAGTGGCGGTTGAAGACGTTCACCACCGCGCGCGCCACGAGCTTCTCGACCACGCGATCCTCGCGGGTCTCGTCGCCCAACGTCTCCAGCTCGATCTTTCCCGCCGTCGACGCCACGACCGCCGGCAGGTCGCTGATGCGCGGCGCGGCGCTCGGCTCTCCCAGCCGGACGGCGCGCTTGAGGGCCGCCGCCCCGAGCGTCTCGTGGTTGGCGATCGTGACCCGAACGCTCACGCCGGACCGCTGGCTGACCTCGGATGAGCGTCGTGCCAGCTGGGACAGCTCCGCGACGATCTCCTTCATGAAGCCGGGGACCTGGACCGGCAGGTCCGCATCGGCCCCGCCGAAGGTGACCGACTCCGCCTCCATGATCGCGATCTCAGTCGCGGGCTCCTCCGGGTAGTGGGTGCGGATCTGGGCGCCGAACCGGTCCTTGAGTGGAGTGATGATCCGGCCGCGGCTGGTGTAGTCCTCCGGGTTGGCCGATGCGATCACGAACAGGTCGAGCTCGAGGCGCACTCGGTAGCCGCGCACCTGGACGTCGCGCTCCTCCATCACGTTCAGCAGGCCGACCTGGATCCGCTCGGCGAGGTCCGGCAGCTCGTTCAGGCTGAAGATGCCCCGATGCGTCCGCGGCAGCAGCCCGTAGTGGATGGTCAGCTCGTCGGACAGGTAGCGCCCCTCGGCCACCTTCACCGGGTCCACCTCGCCGATGAGGTCGGCGATGCTGATGTCCGGGGTGCTGAGCTTCTCGCTGTACCGATCCTCCGCGGCCCACCAGCCGATGGGCGTCGCGTCGCCCTGCTCCGCCACGATGCGGCGAGCCAGCGGGGAGACCGGGTGGAACGGATCGTCGTGGAGCTCCGTGCCGGCGACGTACGGCAGCCACGGGTCGAGCAGGCCGACGAGCGACCGCGCGATCCGGGACTTTGCCTGGCCGCGCTCCCCGAGCAGGATGACGTCCTGGCCGGCAAGGATGGCGTTCTCCAGCTGGGGAAGGACGGTCTCCTCGTAGCCGAGGATCCCCGGCAGGAACGGCTCACCGACACCGATGGCCGCCAACAGGTTCGCCCGCAGCTCCTCCTTCACGCTCCGCGAGCGCCAGCCGCCGGCGCGCAGCTCCCCGAGGGTCGTGTCGGCAGGTCGCGGGGTCGTGGTCATCGTGGTTCGAGCCTACCACCCGGGTGGTCCGCGCGCGGATCAGCCGGCGAACTCGCGGAGCGCCGCGGCCACCGAGGGCGCGTCGCAGATCCCCCGGGTCGCCAGGTCCTCGAGGAACGCGGCGCGGGACGTGAGCTCCGCCTCGAACCCATCGGTCTCGAGACCCAGGCTGGCAGCCAGGACCGCGTACGCCGCCGGGTCGTGAAGCAGCGGGCGGGCGTGACGGCCGCCGTCGTCGGGCAGGATCGGCGGCTCCGGCAGACGCTGCGCGCCGGTCAGCGAGGGCGAGCGCTCACCCTCGATGGTGGCGAGCCGCACCGGCGCCAGCCCGCCGTCGGCGTCGAGACGCAGGTGCCAGGCCTCCTCGACGCGCCGATACATCCCGCGCGGCGTCAGGTAGGCCGAGTACTGAAGGTAGACCGTCAGCCCGGCGAGGTCCGTATCGGTCGCGACGAGCTGCGAGCGCAGGCTGTCGAGCGCCTCCGGCAGGGAGTCGGCGTGCATCGTGGCGCCCAGGCCCCATCCCTTGCCGGCCAGGACAAGGGCTCCGCGGGCGGCGCGACCCCAGACGTAGATCGGCAGATGGTCACTCATCTCGTTGATGAGCAGGTAGCCGGTGCCGGCGGGGATCTCGTCGAGCCAGTCGTACTCCTCCCACCAGCCGCGGACGAAGATGCCGGTCGTGTCCTCGGGCAGGAAGTCGACGAGCGCGCTGAGTGCCGTCGTCTTGCCGGCTTGCGGTGCCTCCGAGCTCAGCATCACGGATCGCCGTCGGCTCACGACCGCCCAGAGCATGGCCATCAGGCGGCTGTCGAAGGCCGGCGTGCCGATCAGCTCAACCGCGCTCATGGGCTGCGGCGGCGCCCAGTGGTAGCCCCACCAGCCTTCGGGGAAGCGGGAGAACCAGGCTCGCAGGGGGTCGGACATCGCGCGGCCACGGTACGCGGCGGGGTCGGCCCCGTGCAACCGGACAGGATGAGCACTGCGCAGCCGGATGTGCGGCGGTGGCACGCATCGGCGACCGAGCCCGCCGCTCCGAGGCGCCACGGGGCCGTCGTGTGCCATGCCGGCACGAGATGGCGATCTGGCCGGCCCCGAAGGCACTGTCACTGCTCCTGATTGGCCGATGCGTGCGGTCCCCGCACATCTCGATGGCGCCGCACCCCCTCCACGACCGATGCGTGCCGCCCCGGCACAACCCCGCGGGCGAGGCCCGGCCGAGCCGCTACCGTGACGGAGCATGCGCGAGCTCATCGACCGGCGGCGGCCCTGGCTGGAGGCGTTCGGCTGGGCCCTCAGCGTCATCGGCCTGCTCAGCTTCGCCCACTTCCTGTGGCTGAGCGTCCTGCGCGACGCCGGTGCGGCGTATGACCTCCACGCCTACCTGCTGGCCGGGCGCAGTCTCCTCGACGGCATGCCCCTGTATGCGCCGATGGAGATCAACGACCCGGGTGCGTACCGTTACCCGCCCACCTTCGCCCTCCTCGCCGTCCCGTTCGCGCTCGTCCCGGAGCCGATCGTCACCTGGGCATACCGCCTGGTGTGCCTTGGATGCCTCCGCGTGCTCGTCGGCTCATGGCGGGCCGTCGGCTGGTCGTTCCTGTTCCTGCCGGTGCAGATCGAGCTCGTCGCCCTCAACGTCACCCTGCCGATCGCGGCCCTTGCCCGGCTCGCCCTGCGAGGGCCGGGCGCGCGCGCTGCGGCGGCCGCAATCCCGGTGACCGCCGCGCTGAAGTTCGGGACGGCGCTGCTCCTGCCGTACCTGTGGCTGACCCGTCCCGCGCTGCGTCGGGCCATCGCCGCCGGTGTCGTGGCGGTCGGCGCCGTCTTCGGCGTCCACGCGCTGGTCGACCCGGGCGCGTGGGCCGACTACGTCGCCTCGCTCCGCCAGCAGGCGGGATCGGTCAACGACGCGCCATTCGTCGGCGATCAGCTGCTCTTCCTCGTCCCCTCGACCCTGGGCGACTTCGCGCTGCGGCTCGTGATCGGCGGCGTGGCCGTCGCCATCGCCGTCCGCTGGCGCGCCGACTGGCTGGCGTTCGCCGCGGCGGCGATCGCCGTGCCGACCCTGTGGGTCGCGCGCCTCGTCCCGCTCGTGGGGGTGCCGCGGCTGCTGTGGGAGGAGCGGGTCAGCCGCGTAGCAGACGCCGCTGCCGAGCGTGACGCCAGACGAACGTGAGCCGCATGACGAGGCCCGCCAGCGCGTCGACCGCCGCACCCATCCGTCCGTCCGGGCCGACGTGGAAGTCGACCCGGTCCTCGATCCAGGTCCCGCCGCGCCGTCCCGGCCGGAACGTGTGGGAGTGATGGAAGCGGACCATCGGCCCCGAGAGCGTCTCGTCCACGAAGGCCCGGTTGGGAACGCGGTCGACGAGCCGCACCGTCCACGTCCGCTGCACCGGTCCGACGCCATAGCGAAACCGGAACACCGAGCCGGGCCGCGGCGGCGCCGGGTCGATGGAGAGCAGGCGGATCTGCGCCGGCGGAGGCATGAGGCTGGCGAGGTTGGCCGGGTCGTCGAAGAAGGCGAACACCTCGTCGATCGGCGCGGCGACCCAGCTGCGCGAGCGGACGATCGGCATCGGCCGATCAGACGCCGAGCGGATTCACTGGCTTGGGCGAGGTGTTCTGGAGGACCGCCTTGATCTCGGTGTACAGGTCGAGCGCCTCGATCGACTGCTCGCGCCCGTACCCGGACTCCTTGAACCCGCCGAACGGGACGCCGGGGAACGCGATGAACGGCGTGTTGATGCCGACCGCGCCGGAGCGGATGCGCTGCGCGACGCGGTGCCCGCGACCGCCGTCGCCGGTCCAGACCGTGGCCGCCAGGCCGTAGCGGACGTCGTTCGCGAAGCCCACCGCCTCGGCCTCGTCGGCGAAGCGGGTGAGGGTCACGACCGGCCCGAAGACCTCCTCCTGGCAGATGCGCGCGTCGTTGGTCACGCCGCCGATCACGGTCGGGGCGACGAATGCATCGGCATCGAGGCCGTCGCCCAGCGAGAGGCCGTCGCCGGCCAGGAGCTCGCCGCCATCGGCCAGCCCGAGCTCGACGAAGCCGCGCACCTTCGCCGCGTGATCGCGGCTGATGAGCGAGCCAACCTTCGTCTCGGCCTCGAGCGGGTCGCCCACCTTCAGCGATCGGGCCCTCTCCGCAAAGGCCGATGCGAACGTGTCGTACACCTCGTCCTGCACCAGGATCCGCGATCGGGCCTCGCACGACTGGCCGGCCGCGTAGTAGATCGCCCACAGGGAGCCGATGACGGCTGCGTCGAGATCCGCATCGGCGAACACGATGTTCGGGCTCTTGCCGCCAAGCTCGAGGGAGACACGCTTCAGCGTCTCGGCCGCGACCTGCGCGATCCGGCGGCCGGTGCCGGTCTCGCCGGTGAACGCGACCTTGTCGATGCCCGGGTGACGGGCGATCGCCTCGCCGACCTCCGCGCCGGGGCCGGGAACGACGTTGAGGACGCCCGCCGGGATGCCGGCCTCCAGTGCCAGCTCACCAAGCCGCAGGGCCGTGAGCGGTGTGGCCGATGCCGGCTTGAGGACGATCGTGTTCGCGGCGGCCAGCGCGGGCGCGACCTTCCAGGCGGCCATCATCAGCGGGTAGTTCCACGGGATGATCGCGCCGACGACGCCGACCGGCTCCTTCAGGGTGTAGCTCACGACGGCCGGGTTCACGACGTGCGAGCGGCCGTACAGGTGCTGCGCCGTCCCGGCGAACAGCTCGAGCGTGGCCACCGCGACCTTGATCTCCGCCGCGCACTGCCACTTCGCCTTGCCGACGTTGCGCGACTCGAGCTCGGCCAGCTCGTCGGTCCGCTCGTCCAGGAGCTGCGCCAGCCGATTCAGCGCTCGCGCCCGCTTCGCCGGCGACGTCTTCATCCAGGCGCCGTTCAAGGCCTCGCGTGCGGAGCTGACCGCGGCGTCGACGTCGGCGGCGCCGCCCTGGGCGACCTGCGCGAGCTCGCCGCCGTGGGCGGGGTCGTAGGTCGGGAACGTGCGGCCGTCCTGCGCGTCGCGCAGCTCGCCGCCGATGAGGAGCTGGGTGGGGTTGTCCGTCATGCCCGAATGGTACAGTCGAGCTGGCGTATATACCGTATATACACTGGGCCGCTGGCCTCAATCGAAGCGGTACTGGTCCATGTCGCACACCGGCTCGTAGCCGATGGCCTGGTAGATCGCGTTCGACGTCGGGTTGGCAAGGTCGGTGAACAGGAAGCAGAACCGCCGGCCGCGAGCGAGCTGGTCGGCGCTGGCGGCCGCGGTCAGCGAGGTCGCATAGCCGCGGCCGCGTGCCTCCGGCGGCGTGTAGACCGGGCCGATCCGGATGCCGTTCGGCGTCTCGCCGCCGGCGCCCACCAGGCTGACGGTCCGCCCGTCGTCCTCCCACAGGTACAGCGTCCGGTTGATACCGGCGATCCATCGATCCGCGACCTCGAGCGCATCCTCGACCGGCGGCTGTTCGGGCAGCGCCTCGGCCGAGAACGCCGCCACCCAGTCGGCGATCTGCTCGCGGTCACCCGGCTCCGCCGCGCGCCACGATCCCGCGGCCGGGCGCTCCGGCGGGATCACGCGCTCGAGCCGGAAGATCCGCTCCGCCACCTCCAGGTGCGCCGTCTGCCGTGTCCGCTCCGTCCAGCGCGCCAGGAAGCGGCCGACCACCTCGGTCGGCGCCAGCACGCCGGGCAGCGACTCGTTCGCCAGCGCGTCGACGACGACGTCGACCGCATCGGCGTCCTCGAGCTGCGAGAGCACCTGGTTGTGCGGTGGCGTCCGCAGGCTTGCGGCCACCACCCGACCGGCCGGATCCGTCACCGTCAGGAAGCGCGGGGGATCGTCGGCGCCCAGCTCCGGCGAAAGGCGAATGGCCGTGCAGATGCCGAACAGGAGGTTGTGCTCCGCCTCCCGCCGGCCGAGGAAGTCGCCGGCGGCGGCCAGGAATCCGTCCACCGTCTCGAACCGATGGATGCTCAGGGCCATGTCCCACCATCCCCTGCCGGCAGCTCGATCCGGAACGTCGCGCCGTCGTCACCGGTCGACTCCACCTCGATCGTCCCGCCGTTCGCGACGACAAGCTCGCGGGCGACGGTCAGGCCGATGCCCGAGCCGGAGGCCGCGCCGCGCGACCGATCGGCGCGGTAGAAGCGCTCGAACACGTAGGGGAGGTCGTCCGCATCGATCCCCGGTCCGTGGTCGCGGACGCGGATGATCGCGCGCGGCCCCGCGGTCGTCGTCACCTCGACCGCGCTCATCGGCGGGGCGTGCTGGATGGCGTTGGTGATCACGTTGCGCAGTGCCCGGCTCAGCTGGCCGCGGTCGACGTGGCTCACCGCGGCCGCGCCATCGACCGTCGCGGTCACCTCGCGCTGGCGCAGCAGGCCGTCGAGCCCGGTCACGATCTCGCCCGCGAGCTCGCGGAGGTCGACCGGCTCCGGGTGGCGGTGGAGGGTCGCCGACTCGGCCTGGGTCAGCTCGCCGAGCTGGAGGATGACGCCGGAGAGCGAGGCAGCGGAGGTGCGCGCCTTCTCGAGTTCGGCCGCATCGGCCGGGACGACGCCGTCGATCATGGCCTGGAGCTGCGACTCCAGGACCGTCGCGGGAGTCGCGAGGTCGTGCGCCAGGTCGCTCGCCGCGCGTCTGCGCAGCGTCTCGGAGCGCTGCAGTCGGTCGGCCATGCCGTTGAAGGCGGAGGCCAGCTCCTGCGACTCGGCGTCCGGGCCCGGCTCGGCCCGGGCCGCGAGGTCGCCGTCACCCAGCCGGTGCGCGGCGGCGGCCAGGGCACGCAGCGGACCGGTCACCCGCGACGCGACGACTGCCGCCGCGGTGAGCAACGCGAGGACGGCGACGACCCCGGTGAGCACGAGGGCCGTGTTGAAGGCCTGGAGGAACGGCGCGCGGGCGCTGGGGACCTCGATCTCGAGCGCGCCGCCCCCGGCCGCGTCGCTGAGGTCGGTGGCGAAGACGTCGGTCTCGCCCTGGAGCGGCGGCCCGCCGGCCTCCGCCAGCAGCTCGCCGTTCGCATCCACCAGGCGAACCCGCCCACCGGTCTCGCTCGCCACGCGCCGCAGGAGCATGGTGATGCCGCGCGCATCCCCGCGCTCGAAGCCGTTCTCGATGACCGCCACCGCCAGCCCCAGCCGCTGCTGCTCGCGCGGGCCGAGGGTCTCGTCCAGCGAGCGGGATACGGCACGGTTGACCACGACGCCCGCGACGACAAGCACCACGACCACGACCACCGCCAACAGCAGGGCCAGGCGAAGGGCGAGCGGCCGGCCCCGCATCACGGCTCTGCATCCACCGGTGCCACGAGCCGATAGCCCGCGGCCGGCACCGTCTCGATGAGCCACGGGTCGCCGGCGTCGTCATCGAGCTTGCGCCGCAGGTTGGCGACGTGGACGTCGACGACCCGCTCGTAGACCTCGTCCGGTCGGCGGGCCACGGCCTCGAGCAGCGACTGACGCGTCCGCACGACGCCCGGGCGTGACGCGAGCGCCGCGAGCAGGCCGGCCTCTCCCGGCGTGAGCCGGCCGGAGCGCCCGTCGCGCATCGTGTAGCGGCGGGATCCCGGGTCGAGCACGAGGCGCCCGGCCGCGACGCTGAGCATCGGGGGTGGCGCATCGGGCGCACTGCCGTGCGTGCGACGCAGGATGGCGGCGACCCGCGCGGTCAGCTCGTGGGGGTTGAACGGCTTGGCGAGGTAGTCGTCGGCGCCCGCGCGCAGCCCGGCGATGCGCTCCGCGTCGCTCCGCTTTGCCGACGTGATCAGCACCGGCACGTCGCCGGAGTCGCGCAGCGCCTCGAGCACCGTTTCGCCCTGCATGCCCGGCAGCATCAGGTCCAGGATGACCAGGTCGCAGGCATCCGCGTCGAAGGCCGCCAGCGCGGTCGGGCCGTCGCCCGCATCGGTCACCCGATAGCCCTCGCGTTCGAGGTAGAGGCGGAGCAATCCCCGGAGCTGGGGCTCGTCCTCCACGACCAGGATGCTGGCCTTCGCACGCATGGCCGCATCGTACGCGTGGCCGATTCAGACGATGTGAAGACCGGTGGCACCGATCTTGAGGCAATCTTCATCGGCTGCGGCCGATCCTCGCCGCATCAACGAATCCCACGAGGACTCCACCATGCGACTCACGAAGGCCCTCGGCGCGGCCGGGGCGCTCATCGTCGCCGCCGTCGTCGGCGGCACGCTCATCGGTTCGACCCTGGCGACCGAGGAAACCGATGGCACCGATTCCACCACCTCGGACGGCGGCGCGTACTGCGAGACGTTCCGGGATGCCCTCGCCTCCGAGCTGGGCGTGACCGCCGACGAGCTCCTGGCCGCCGGCCAGGCAGCCGCCAACGCCACGATCGACGCGGCCGTCGCGGCCGGCGACCTCGACGAGGATCGCGCCGCCACCCTCCGCGAGCGGATCGCCGAGCTGGATGGCTCCGAGTGCCACGGTCTCGGACACGCGTTCGGACGCGGCTTCGGCATCGGCTTCGAGCGAGGCGCCGCCCGTGGCTTCCTGGCGAGCGACGTCTTCGAGGCCGCGGCCGATGCGCTCCGCATCGACAGCGCCGACCTCGTCGGCGACCTCCGCGATGCCGGCTCGCTCGAGTCCCTCGCCGAGGCGCAGGGCGTCGCCTATGACGAGGTCAAGGCATCCATCCTCGCCGCCGTCCAGGCCGACCTGGATGCCGCCGTGGACGAGGGGCTGGCCCAGGAACGGGCCGATGCGGTCATCGAGCGCCTGTCAACCTGGCTCGATGACGGCGGCCAGGTCGGGGACGGGCCGGGCCTCGGGCTCGGAGGTGGCCACCACTTCCGTGGCGGCCCGTTCGGCCCGTGGGGTGACGGCAGCGACCACGCGGACGATGGGGAGGAGTCGGGGACGTAGCCCGCTCCGCATCGCGCCGGGCGCCGGGCCCACGAGCGGGCTCCGGCGTCCCAACGCTACTGGCGTTGATCGGTCGCCTCGGCCTGTCAGCGAATATGTCGTTAGTGATATAGCCGCTGACAGGTCGGCGACTGCGCCAAGTCCGGACGCGCGGACAGCGACGGCATCCTTCGCGCTACGCTACCGACCATGACGAAGATCGGGTACGCGTGCATGCTCGAGCAGTTCCATCCGACGGAGCTGCTCGACTGGGCCGAGCAGGCCGAGTCGGCGGGGTTCGAGGCGGGTTTCCAGGTGAGCGAGCACTTCCATCCGTGGACGCCGCAGCAGGGCCAGAGCGCGTTCGCGTGGAGCTTCATGGGCGCCCTCGGGCAGCGGACGACGCTGCCGTTCGGCACCGCGGTCACCTGTCCCGGATTCCGCTACCACCCCGCGGTCATCGCCCACGCCGCGGCGACGCTGGGCGCCATGTATCCCGGTCGCTTCTGGCTCGGCCTCGGTGCCGGTGAGGCGCTCAATGAGCACGTCATCGGCGGCGAGTGGCCGGAGGTCGGCATCCGCTCCGCGATGCTGTTCGAGGCCATCGAGGTCATCACCAAGCTGTTCAGCGGCAAGGTCGTCAAGCACGACGGCGAGTACTTCACCCTGGAGTCCGCCAGGCTCTACACCCGCCCGGAGCAGCCGGTGCCGATCTACGTCGCCACCGCCGGCCCGCTGAACGCGAAGCGCACCGGCAAGTTCGCGGACGGCATCATCACCGTCGGTGCGGCCGACGAGAAGATCGCGATGCTGTGGGACCGCTTCCGCGAGGGCGCCGCCGAGGCCGGCAAGGATGCCTCGGCCATGCGCACGCAGCTGCAGATCCACGTCTCCTGGGCACCGACCCAGAAAGAAGCGGAGCGCAACGCGCTGGAGGAGTGGCCGAATGGCGGGATGCCGTTCCCGAAGCAGGACATCAAGAATCCCGAGGACTTCGCGAACATCGCCAAGCTGGTCCGCATCGAGAGCTTCGCCAACCGGATGCTGATCAGCCCGGATCTCGAGGAGCACACCGCCCAGCTCCAGAAGTTCGTGGACATGGGCTTCGACGAGATCTACCTCCACAACGTCGGGCGCGACCAGGCCGCCTTCATCAGGACCTTCGGCGAACGCGTCCTGCCGAACCTGAAGCTCGCCTAGGGCCCGGGACCGATGCCACGGCTTCCCGAAGACGAGGCGTGGCGCCTCCTGTCGGCAGCGCGCGTGGGTTCGCTCGCCACGGTCCGCACCGATGGCCGGCCACACGTGGTGCCGATCGTGTTCGCGGTCGAGGGAGGCGTGATCCACTCGGTCGCCGACCCGAAGCCGAAGGAGGGGCTCGACCTGCTGCGGCACCGGAACATCCGTGCCAACCCGTCCGTGTCGCTGCTGGTCGACGCATACGACGATGCCTGGGAGCACCTCTGGTGGGTGCGGGTGGACGGCTCCGCGCACGTCGTCGACGATGGCGAGGCACGCGAGACCACCATCCGCCTGCTGCGGGCGAAGTACCCGCAGTACGCGACGTGGACGACGCCCTTCGGCGCGGCAACCCTGATCGACGTCGAGCGCTTGACCTCCTGGAGGATGTCGGCCGCGGCTCCGGACGCCGCCGCAACGCTCAGTCGTCGCCCAGCCGCACCCGCCGGAAGGTGAAGTACAGGGCCAGGTCGTAGACCGCCTTCAGGCCGCCGGCGACGAGGAACGGCAGGCCGGCCGCCATTCCCATCGAGATCGAGGCCAGCGCCGGCCCGGCGGGACGCACGAGATGTCGGGCCGCATTCGTGTAGCCCGCCGCCGCGGTCCGCTCCGCCGGGTCGACGAGCGCCGCCACGTACGCCTGTCGGGCCGGGACGTCCATCTGTGAGAGCGCGGAGCGCGCCAGCAGGAGCGCGATGGCCGTCCCAAGGGTCGGGGCCAGCGGCACGAGCGCGAGGAGCAGGTTCGAGGGCAGGTGGCTGAAGACCATGGTGTTGAGCAGGCCGATGCGCGCGCCGAGCCAACCGGCCAGGACCGACGAAGCCGCCTGGAGGAGGCCGACGCCGAAGAAGGCGAGGCCCATGACCTCGGCGCCGGCACCGAACTGCCGCGCGAACCAGAACACGATGAAGCTCTGGACGATGAACCCGCCGGCGAAGGCGTCGACGGCGAACAGGGCCGCCAGCCGCTGGACCGCGCCGCGCGAGCGGACGAGGCCGCGCGGCGTGCCCGCGGCGACGTCGGCCTCGACCCCACGGCTCAGCCGTCGCACGCCGAGCAGGCAGATCACCGCCCCCACCGGCATGAGGAGCAGCCAGCGCTGGTCCGGCGGGATCGCCGGGAGGAGGTCGCGCAGCGCGCTCGGTCCGCCGGCGGCCAGGGCCCCGGCGGCACCGGCCAGGTACGCCACGGCGTTATAGCGGCCGTAGACCCTCGACCGATCCGATGGCGGCGTCGCGGAGAGCATGGCCTGCTCCACCGTCGTGATCGGTCCCGACTCGTTCGGGTCGGTCGACAGCGTGCCGGTCAGCGCCGCCAGGACGAGGAGCGGCAGCCAGTCGCTGAGCGCGAAGACCACGCCCGCAACGCCCATGATCGCCAGGAGCAGCGCATAGGCGCGCCGCCGGCCGAGCGCCTCGCCCCAGCGCGCGACGGCCAGCGACGAGACCGCCATGCCCAGGAGCATCGCCGTGAACACCGCGCCGACCGCGATCGCGTCGAGACCGCTCGCGGCGAGCGCCGATCCGATGAGGATGCTGCTGAAGCCGTAGAGGAATGCGCGGACGGCCTGGACCGAGAAGATGATCCGTACGTCCGACACGGGGCGGAGCCGGGTCAACCGACCTCGGACCCGGCGCGGATGGCGCGGACGGTCACTCGACCGCCTCGAAGACGGCGGCGATCCCCTGTCCCACGCCGATGCACATCGTGGCCAATCCGTACCGGGCGCCGCGGCGTCGCATCTCGTGGAGCAGCGTCGCCGCCAGCCGCGCGCCGGAGGCGCCCAACGGATGGCCGATGGCGATGGCCCCACCGTTGACGTTGACCCGCTCCGGGTCGAGCCCCAGCTCGCGGATCACCGGGACCGCCTGCGCCGCGAACGCCTCGTTGAGCTCGACGAGATCCAGGTCGTCGACGCCGATGCCGGCGCGCTCCAGCGCACGCCGTGATGCCGGGATGGGTCCGAGGCCCATGGTGGCCGGGTCGACGCCGGCGACCGCGGAGGCGACAAGGCGGACGACCGGCCGCAGCCCCAGCTCGCGGGCTCGGGCTTCGCTCATCACCAGCAGCGCCGCGGCACCGTCGTTGATCCCGGAACTGTTGCCCGCGGTGACCGAACCGGAGGGGTCGCGCCGAAATGCCGGCTTCAGGCTCGCGAGCGACGCCATCGTCGCGTCCGGTCGCGGATGCTCGTCGGCGTCGAGCGTGCGGGCCTCCCTGCCATCGGGGACGCCGATCGGGACGACCTCGTCCGCGAATCGCCCCGCGGCGTGCGCATCGGCCCACCGTCCTTGCGACGTCAGCGCGAAGGCATCCTGGTCGTCGCGGGTGACGTTGCAGCGCTCGACGACGTTCTCGGCGGTCTCCCCCATCGAGTACGGGTAGTACGCATCGGCCAGGCGTGGGTTCGTGAAGCGCCAGCCGAGGGTGGTGTCGTAGGCCGTCTGCTCGCCGCGCGGAAAGGCGGCCGACGGCTTGGCCATGACGAATGGCGCGCGCGTCATCGACTCGACCCCACCGGCGATGAAGACTTCGCCGTCGCCGTAGGCGATGGCGTGGGCGGCGGTGACGACCGCCTGCAGGCCCGACCCGCATAGCCGGTTGACGGTCTGCCCGGGTACCTCGATCGGCAGGCCGGCCAGCAGCGCGGCCATCCGCCCGACGTTGCGGTTGTCCTCGCCGGCCTGGTTGGCGGCACCCAGGATGACGTCGTCGATTGCCGTCGGATCCAGCCCGGTTCGCTCGACGAGCTGGTTGATGACGTGCGCGGCCATGTCGTCGGGACGCACGTCCCTGAGCGCGCCACCGTAGCGGCCGAAGGGCGTGCGCAGGCCGTCCACGACGACCGGCGTGCGGGCGGGGTCTCTCGTCACGGTGCCGATGGTACGCCGATCGATTCGGCGCCGGCGCCGTATATACGGTATATACGCTGGAGACCGGGAGCGCGGCAGCTAGAAGCTGGGCGGCGTGAGGATGAAGAGCACGCGCGCCTGGCCCGGACCGGGGTTCTGGTTGCGATGCGGCACCCGGCTGGAGTAGCGGATCGCGTCGCCAACGTCGAGCCGGTACGTCTCCTCGCCGACCCACAGGTCCAGCGCCCCCTCGAGCACGAGGATGCACTCCTCGTCGGACTCGTGGGCGTACGCCTCGGCCCCGGTCCCGCCGCCGGGCTCGATGACCGACAGGATCACCTGCAGGCGCGCGCCCGTGCCGTCGGTGAGGAACTCGTCGCGGGCGTCCAGGCCGGGGTACGTGACCACCCGCCGGTCCCCGGCGCGGACGAGCTGGCCATGCGGCCCCGCCTGGTCGAGGATCTCGCCGATCGACAGGCCCAGCGCCACGGCCACCCGTCGCAGCGTGGCGATCGACGGGCTCGCCACGTCGCGCTCCACCTGCGAGAGGAAGCTCTCCGTCACGCCGGCTTCGTCCGCCACCTCGCGCAGGGTCAGGCCGGCGCGGCGGCGCGCCCGTCGCAGCCCGGCGCCGATGAGGAACTGGTCGTCGTCCACACGACGATTCTATGCCCTCCCCTTCGAATGGCGCGGCTGGAGCGACACTTCTGCGATGGTCGCCATTGCACGCGTGCCCGAGGGCCGATACGATCCGCTCCCTGTAGTGCAACTTCAGTACCGTGAGGGCTCCGTGACCGATCCCAGCCGACCGGGGATCCCGCTCCCCGGTCTCCAGCGCAGTTACTGGCTGCGCGACGCGCTGGCCGCCGAGCATGATCCGAGCCCGGTGGCGGCGCCGCAGGGCACGAGCGATCACGACGTGGTGATCATCGGCGGGGGCTACACGGGCCTGTGGACCGCCTACTTCCTCACCGAGGCGGACCCATCGATCCGCATCGCGCTCCTCGAGCAGGACATCTGCGGCGGGGGCCCGAGCGGCCGAAACGGCGGCTTCCTGCATGGGTGGTGGGAGCAGCTGCCGCTCCTGGTGGAGCTCCACGGTGCGGAGGTCGCCCTCGAGATCGCGCACGCCGCCGACGAGGCCGTCGAGGGCACTCGGGAGTTCCTGGAGCGCCACGGGATCGACGCCTGGTTCCGGCGGGCCGGGTACCTGCGAGTGAGTGCCTCCGCGGCCCAGGACGGCGACGGCGACGACGCGGTCGCCACCTGCCGTCGCCTTGGCGTCGGGGAGCAGCTCGTTGTGCTCGGCGCGGCCGAGGTCCAGGCCCGCTGCGCCTCGCCGACGTTCCGCGGCGGAGTGCTGATGCCGAACGCGGCCACGGTGCAACCGGCACGGCTGGCGCGCGGCCTGCGGCGCGTGCTCCTCGAGCGCGGCGTCGACATTCACGAGGGCACGCGAGCCGACGGC
>Ga0214472_10002797_pt1 | contig 18586 bp, 18 predicted proteins | sample RVTome_6_FD_207662 | JGI IMG/M metagenome (GOLD analysis project Ga0214472, IMG submission 207662) | Soil microbial communities from uranium-contaminated site in the Upper Colorado River Basin, Wyoming, United States - RVT140D175 | ecosystem: Environmental > Terrestrial > Soil > Contaminated >...
CTCGCGGTCCACGTGGTGTCCGGGCCGGCACTGACTTCGCTGACCGCGTCGACACTGCCGGACTGGACGAAAGTCCGGCCGGTGGTGGGCGAAGAGGGATTCGACGTCGGTGAGGCGGACATTCGTCCATCGTATGCCTTGTCGAGGGCCGCGACCGTCGGTGATCGGCGTCGAACCTCCGCCAAGCTGACTCCGAACTCTCAGTTCTGTGGTCGACGTTCGGTCATGCGGGTGATTTGACCGCCAGACATCTCGACCTCGACGGCGTAGGAGGTGGAGCGACCTGAGTCCGGTTCTCTGTGCTCGGTGAGGAACCTGTACGCACCGTCGCCGATGGCGAACACACCGGAGGTCCTCGTGACGACCGAGCCGAACGCGTTCGCCCAACGTTCTGCGGCTTCCGACCCTGTGAACTCGACGCTGGAAGGCGATATGTAGGTCACGCCCTCGAACTCACTGGTCAGCCGATCGACGTCCTGGTCGTTGAACGCCTCATGGAGGTCGTCGATCTCGCCGACGGCGGTGGCCTCGTCGAACTTCTGAGGTCGATCGCCCATGCTGACCAGCCGCTCCCCATCCATTTCCACGTCGAAGACCAGCGTCGCCGACCCCCCACTCGAGGACGCGAACACACCCACGAAGTATGTGCGTCCGTCGGGTGCGGGGAAGGGACCCGTGGTCCGCTCGCCCGTCTCTCTCCCGAAGTATCCCTGCCAAAAGGCTGCGGCCTCGGTACCCACAAACTCCTCGTTCGTGTCGCGGAGGACGTACACGACGTCGTCGCCGAAAACGTCGGCCACCGCCTCGGCGTCTTGGGCGTTGAAGGCATCGAATAGCCGATCGATGACCAGCAACGATGGATCTGCAGATGCCGCGGCAGTCGCAGGAGGGGCGGTCGAAGGTGCAGTCGTTGCCGGCGCTCCTGTCGTCTCCAGCGAACGGGTGCCCGACGATGCGTCGACGCCTGCGACGTCGGGCGCCGTGTCGCATCCGGAAAGCATCACGACCCCAGCTACGACGATGACCGCCTTTCCCATTCGCCGAGCGTGCCATCGTCCCGCAGCAAGGAATTCTCGTCCCCGGACCTGCATGCACTGGTTCCTCTCCGATGGCCTGCCACGCGGTTCTGAACGAGAACGAATCGGTTCCGAACTCAAGGTCGTGACAGAGGTGGTCCGCCACGGTCCAGGATCGACGAGGTGTGTGATGAAACACTACTCACGCCTTCGCCATCACGACCCCGACGAGCCCGTTGGCCCTGACTCGATGGAACCCACACGCAAGGTCGGGGCCAAGTACGAGCCGCATGTCGGCGAAACAGGCCAACAGTCATTGCCGAGGAGGTGGAGCCGCCGTGACAGGATCGCCGCACGCGGGACGGTCCGTGATGTGATCGGCAAGGACCGCGTCGCTGGCGGGGGTCGGCCGGGAAGACTCGTCAGGGGGGTGGACAACCTCGGGCCGGACAAGAGTCCGTGTGATGGTGGGCGAAGAGGGACTTGAACCCTCACGTCCTTGCGGACACAGGAACCTGAATCCTGCGCGTCTGCCAATTCCGCCACTCGCCCGGGCTGAGAGAATGGTAACGCGGTATCGCCTGTCGTCATCCGGTGCGGGTGGTTCCGTGGCGCCCGCCGCTACCTTTTGTTTCGTGGATGTCATGCGCCAATTGGAACGGCGACTGGAGGCGGTTCTGGAACGAACCGCCAATCAGTTCTTCCGTGGAACGCCGCACGTCGCCGAACTGGCCGGCTCGATAGTGCGGGTGCTCGACCTGTCCGTCGACTCCAACGGCCTCGTTCCGAACCGCATCCTGGTGCCGGAGTCCGTCACCGCAGAGTCGGTCCCGGCGTTGGAGGCGGCCATCCAGACGGCGATCTTCGAGCGGGGGTGGCGGATCGAGGGTCCGATCACCGTCGTTCCGTCGAGCACGCGGGCGGTCAGCGTCGTCGTGGAGCGAGGGCCGCTGGATCCGTGGGGGGTCCTGCATGGTCCAGGCGAGCCACAGCTGAAGCTGAACCGGTCGATCATCGGCCGCTCCTCCACCGCTGACGTCGTCATCGACGATCCGTCGGTCTCCCGCTTCCATGCGAGGATGTGGCGCCAGGACGAACGCACTCTGTGTGTCGATCTGGGCAGTTCCAACGGGACGACCGTCGACGGCAAAGCGGTGGGATCCACGCCGATGGAAGTCGAGCACGGCTCGTCGGTTCAATTCGGTGCGGGTCGATTCCGCTTCGAGAGGATCGACGATGCCTGACTTCCTCCTCACCCTGTTGCGGCTGATCTTTCTGAGCCTCGTCTATCTGTTCGTGTGGCAGGTGGCCCGTTCGATGTCCACCCACATCGGCGTGCGCCCCCGGCGGCGGCACCGACGCCGGGGCACGCGGGTGATGGTGGTCCGGTCCGACAGCACCCCGGGGCTCCAGTTCGTGGTGGAAGACTCGATCGTCGTCGGCCGGAGCCACGAGGCAGACGTCGTGATCGCCGACCCCTACGCTTCCGATTTCCATCTGCGAATGACTGCGAAGGACGGGCGGATCGTGTTGAGCGATCTTGGAAGCACCAACGGGACCTATGTGAACGGGCGGCGAGTCACTGCGCCCACCGACCTCGGACGCGGCGACGCCGTACAGGTCGGCAAGACGGTCATGGAGATCCGATGAGCTACCGCTGGGCAGTCGCCTCCCACGCCGGCAACGTCCGCACGGGGAACGAGGATTCCGTGTGGCCTCCCAGCTCCGGCGCCGGAACCGGCCCCCTGCTGGTGATGGTGGCCGACGGCATGGGCGGCGCCGTGGCGGGCGAGGTGGCCTCCAGTCTCGCCGTCGAGACTGCCCGATCGTCGGAAGGTGCCATCGAGGATCGCATCCTCGAAGCGAACCGGGCCATCCTCGCGGAGGTCGAACGCCGGCCCGAGCTTCGGGGCATGGGAACGACGATGACCGTGTTCGAGCTCGGTGAGGACGACCTCCTCGCCCGTTTCGCCCATGTCGGGGACAGTCGCGCCTATCTCTTCCGCCGCCAGGAGTTGACGCAGCTCACCGAAGACCACACCGTCGTCAACATGTACCTGAAGACGGGGGCGATCGCGCCCGAAGAGGTCGCCAACCATCCCCAGCGCAGCCTCATCACCCGGGCGGTGGGACTGACCTCCGAGCTCGACGTGGACACCGGCAATCTCACTCTCGAGCCGGGGGATCGTCTCCTGCTGTGTTCGGACGGCGTCAACTCCATGATCGACGACGCCGAGATCGCTGCTGCCCTGGGTGCTGACAGCCCCGAAGAGGCTGCCTGGCGACTGATCGAGAAGGCGAATCTGGCGGGCGGCCACGACAACATCACCGCACTCGTCGTCGACGTCGTCGAGTGACCTCGGGCGCATGACGCGCAACGTCGAAGCCCTGCTGATCGTGGGAGCGGCGGTTCTGACCGCCTTCGGGATGACGCTCGTCAACTATGCCAGCGAAGGCTCCGTCGACGCTCAGATCGGGTTGACGTTCCTCATCGTGACGATCGCCTTCGGCGGATTCCATCTGGCCATCCGCCGCTTCGCCCCCGACGCCTCGACGAACCTCCTACCTCCGGCGGCACTCGTGACCGTCTTCGGTCTGATCGAGATCTACCGGATCAACCCGGTACGCGCCGGCTTGCAGCGCTGGTGGCTGTTGATCGCCGCGGCTCTGGGCGTGGCCACCCTCGCCTGGCTCCACCGAGTCGGAACCGCCGCCCTGCGTCGTTATCGGAACATCACGCTGGCAGGAGCGGTGCTGCTCCTGCTGGCTCCGTTGCTCCCCTCGGACTGGGCCCTCCCGATCCGCGGGCTCACGATCAACGGATCCCGGCTGTGGATCGAGGTCGACCTCGGTGTCGTCACGCTCAACTTCCAGCCCGGTGAACTGGCGAAGATCGCGTTCGTCGTCTTCCTCGCCGGCTATCTGGCTGACCGGCGGGTGGCTCTCATCGAGGCGAAACGCCGGCTCGGGCCGGTCGCCCTCCCCGAGCCTCGCCAGTTACTGCCACTGGTGTTCGTCTGGGGCGGGACCATGGCCGTTTTGGTGGGTCAGCGCGATCTGGGCGCCTCCCTCCTTCTCTTCGCGGTCTTCGTGGCGATGCTGTACGCCGCCACCGGCCAGTCGGGCTATCTGACCGGCGGACTCTTCCTCACGCTCGTCGGAGCCATCGGATCGTGGAGGCTGTTCGATCATGTCCAACGCCGGGTCACAGCCTGGATCAACCCCCTCGGGGATTTCGAGGACGCCGGATTTCAGGTCGCCCAAGGGATGTTCGGTCTCGGGACTGGTTCGCTGTCCGGATCCGGTCCCGGTCTGGGTCGTCCCGACCTGATCCCCAACGCCATCACGGACTTCATCTTCGCCGCCGTCGGTGAGGAGTTCGGCTTCGCCGGCACCATCGCCGTCCTCGCCGCATATGCCCTGATCGTGGCGGTCGGGTTCGGAATCTCGCTACGGGCCCGCGACCGGTTCAACAAGCTCCTGGCCGCCGGTCTGACGCTCACCTTCGGGATCCAGACGTTCCTGATCGTCGGTGGGGTGCTCCGTGTCGTGCCTCTGACCGGCATCACCCTCCCGTTCATGTCGTACGGCGGTTCGTCGCTCGTCGGCAACTTCGTGTTGTTCGCTCTGCTCCTGCGCATCTCGCACGAGGAGGTGAGCCCGTGAACGGACCCACCAGAAGACTCGCACTGGTGCTCTTCGCCGGCTTCGGTCTGCTCGTGCTCGCTTCGTCGTGGTTTCAGGTGCTCGGCGCCGATCGTTACCGCTCGGACCCGCGGAACGTGCGGAACGTCATCACGCTGACGGAGAAGGAACGGGGCCTGATCGTCGCCGGCGACGGCACCGTGCTCGCCAGATCGGACCCGGTCCCGGACACGCCACAGACGTATGCCCGTTCGTATCTGGAAGGTGAGATCTTCGCCCACGCCGTCGGGTACACGACGTTCCTGGTGGGAGACTCGGGTCTCGAGGCGGCATTTGCCGGCGAGCTCCGCAGCCGTCAGGACCTGACGATCAGCGATCTTCTGGCCGGTATCTTCGGACGCGATCTGCGCCCGCAGAACGTCCAGACGACGCTGCAGCCCATCGTCCAGCGCACCGCGTATCGGGCCCTCGGCAATCAGCGGGGGGCGGTCGTGGCGCTCGACCCGAAGACCGGGGCGGTGCTCGGCTACGTCGCCACCCCGTCCTTCGACCCCAACTTGATGCTCGGCTCCGACGCCGTCACCATCCGCCAAGATCTGCTCGACGACCCGTCCCAACCGCTCCAGGACCGGGCCGGACAGACGCTGTATCCCCCCGGATCGACGTTCAAGACGATCGTCGCCGCCGTCGGCGTCGAAACCGGCCTGGTGGAACCGGAAACCGACTTCGAAGACGTGCTCGTCTTCGATCTTCCCGGATCGGACGCCGACATCGCCAATGCCGGCGGGGGGCTCTGCAGCAACGGGAGCTCCGTCACCCTGCAGCTCGCATTCGCGCGCAGCTGCAACACGATCTTCGCCGATCTGGCGATCCGGATCGGTGCCCGCCCCCTCCAGCGGATGACCGATTCGATCGGTTTCGACAGCACCATCCCGTTCCCGTGGCAACTGGCCGTCTCCCACTTCCCGGCCGACGACGTCGCCGACGACCCCGCCGCCCTCGGCCAGAGCGGACTCGGCGAACGCGACGTTCGGGCCACGCCACTCGTTATGGCGATGACCGCAGCCGCCGTCGCCAACGGCGGCGATGTCATGCTCCCCCGGATCGTCGACCAGATATTCGACGTGGAAGGCGAGACCACCGAGTCGTTCGGCCCCCAGCGCACCGGGCGGGCCATGTCGGCCGCCACGGCAGCGGTCATCGCTCAGATGATGGAGCGAGCCGTCACCGACGGTACGGGCACCAGGGCCGCCGTCCCTGGGATCCGAGTGGCGGGGAAGACGGGCACCGCCCAGGGTGCGGCCGGACCGCAAGCCTGGTTCGTCGGGTTCGCGCCCGTCGACGATCCCGTGATCGCCCTGGCCGTCATCGTCGAAGAGGGCGGAGCGGCCGGGGAGTCCGGGACCGGTGGCTCGGTTGCCGCTCCCATCGCCGCCCAGATCATCGCCGCCTGGCTGGGTGGCGAATCCTGAGCCCCAGAACCATGAGAAATCGACCTATCCCCAGATCCCCGTAGACTCCAGCAAAGTTTTTCCCATGGAACTCCCCCACGACCTCACCGAGCGGTATCAGCTGACCGCGCACCTCGCACGCGGCGGCATGGCCGACGTGTTCCAGGGTCACGACCGCCTGCTCAACCGCCGGGTGGCCGTGAAGATCCTCCATTCCCAGTTCTCCAACGACGAGGCCTTCGTCAAGCGGTTCCGCAAGGAGGCACAGGCGGCCGCAAACCTCACACACCCCAACATCGTCGGCATCTATGACTGGGGTCAACTCGACAACACCTACTTCATCGTCATGGAGTTGGTGGAGGGTCGGTCGCTGCGTGAGGTTCTCAAGTCGGAGGGGACCCTGCTCCCGCGCCGGGCGGTGGAGATCGCAGCCGACGTGTCCGCCGCCCTCTCCGTCGCCCATCGTGCCGGCTTGGTGCACAGGGACATCAAGCCGGGCAACATCCTGCTCTCACCCGATGGGACCGTGAAGGTCACCGACTTCGGGATCGCCCGAGCCTGGGACGACAGCCAGGAGCTGACAAAGACGGGTGCGGTGATGGGTACGGCCACCTACTTCTCACCGGAGCAGGCGCAGGGGTCGGTCGCCGACGAACGCAGCGACGTGTACTCGGTGGGGGTCGTGCTGTACGAGATGTTGGCCGGCTCACCGCCGTTTCGGGGAGACAATCCGATGGCAGTGGCCTACCAGCACGTCTCCCAGCACGCCCCGGCACCTTCGGCCTCCAACCCGGACGTTCCGGAGAGTCTCGACGGGATCGTGCTCACGGCCCTGGCGAAGAACCCCGACGACCGTTACCAGACAGCCGAGGAGATGCGCCAGGACCTGTGGGCCGCATTGCAGGGTCGCACTCCGGCCGCCACCGCTCCGGCCGCGGCGGCCGCCGCCGGGATGGCGCTGGCGGGAACCGACGAGGCAGCCACTCAGATGATGACCCGCGCCGTGCCACCGCCCACCGCACCTCCGGATCAGGGTTACCGGGTGCTCGAGGAGCCGCCCTCGTCGAACCTGGCATTCGTGGTCGGCACCTTCGCTCTCCTTCTGACCCTCGCTGTCCTCGTCTTCCTGGTTTTCGACCTCCTCAATGGCGCCAACTCCACCGTCGACGAGACGGTGGAGGTCCCCAGTGTCGTCGGGATGACCGCCGCACAGGCGATCCGCGAGCTCCGGGCAGTCGATCTCACCGGCATCCCGGAGGAAGTGAACGACGAGACGGTCGAGGCGGGCTTCGTGGTCTCCAGCGACCCACCGGAGGGCACGCCAGTCGAAGCAGGATCGGAGGTCACGATCTTCGTCTCGGCGGGGGCCGAACTGCAGGCGACCCCGCTCCTCGAAGGGCTCGAGCTCTCCGCCGCCCGGGAACGGATCAGGAGTCAGGGCTTCACGGAGGGATCGGTCACCGAGGAACCGAGCGACACCGTCGACGCCGGAATCGTGATCAGACAATCCCCTGCGTTCAATGTGATGGTCGCACCGGGAACTCCCATCGACATCGTGGTGTCGAGCGGTCCGGACTCGGTGACCCTCGACGATCTCAGCGGACTCACCCAGCGTGACGCCACCGCCCGGATCGAGACGCTCGGGCTCACGCACGTCATCGAGACCGAGTTCAGCGACGAGGTCGAGCGGGGACGCGTGATCCGCACCGACCCCGGTCCCGGCACACCTCTGTCACCCGGTTTCGAGGTCCTGGTCGTCGTCTCCGACGGAGTCGAGCCCATCCCGGTGCCCAATCTCGTCGGTTTCGACGAGCAGACCGCCAGGGCCCAGCTCGATGAGCTCGGACTGGTGCTGGAGGTCAACAACTCGACCATCGAGGTGGCCGATCCGAACCAGGTCGGCTTGATCCAATCGCAGAACCCAGCGCCGCCCTCGACCCTGTTCCCCGGCGACATCGTGCGAGTGACGCTCGGCGCAGCGCCGGAGACGACCACCACCACCACCACGCCCGAGACGACCACCACCACTGAGCCCGCACAGCCCTGATTCCGCCGCGCGTAACGGTGCCCTGCTCGACTGGTACGAGAGGCACCGTCGCCCTCTCCAGTGGCGGCGAACGCGCGATCCCTGGGCGATCCTCGTATCCGAGGTGATGCTCCAGCAGACCCAGGTGTCCAGGGTGGAGCGGGTATACGCGCGATTCATGGCCTCGTTTCCCACCCCGGCGTCCTTCGCTGCCGCTTCACCGGAACGGGCCGTCGCCGCCTGGGAGGACCTCGGATACCTGCGGCGCGCACGCCACCTGCACGAGGCGGCGCGGCGGCTCGAGTCGGCGGGGTGGCCGGTGGACCTCACGGAGCTGCCCGGGGTCGGCCCCTACACGGCCGCCGCCATCCGGGCGTTCGCCGGCGCCGAACCCGTGGCTGCTGTCGACGTCAACCTGCGCAGGGTTCTCTCGCGCTGGGAGGGCAGAGTGCTGTCCGTGCGGGGAGCAGGTGACGTGGGCGACGAGTTGGTCGACGTCGCCAGGCCCGGTGCGTGGAACCAGGCCATGATGGACCTGGGCGCCCTCCTCTGTCGACCCCGCTCGCCTCGCTGCGGCGACTGCCCGGCGGCCGCCTGGTGCCGGGACCCCTCTATCGGTCTCCCCTCCGTCCGCCAGACCCGGTTCGAAGGGTCGGTCCGTCAGGCGCGAGCAGCAGTTCTGAAGCTCCTCGTCGACGGTCCCCGCACGGTCGAGCAGCTGCGCACGTCCACGGGCCTGGATCCAGCCACCGTGAGGCGGGCGTGCGAGGCGTTGATCGCCGAGGAGGCGATCTCCCGGGACGGCCAGTCGTTCAGGTTGCGGTGACCGTCGACACGAGGAAGTTGCGGAGCAGCGCCTTGCCCTCCGTCGTCATGATCGACTCCGGATGGAACTGGACGCCCACGATCGGCAGCTCCCGGTGGCGGATACCCTGGACGACCCCGTCCTCTTCGCTCCAGGCGCACTCCTCCAGCACCGCGGGGAGGTCGACGGTGGCCAGGGAGTGATATCGGGTGGCGACGAACGGATTCTGCAGCCCGGCGAATACCCCGCGTCCGTCGTGACGGATGGTCGAGGTCTTGCCGTGCTTGGGCTCGGGAGCGAGATCGACGGTGCCACCGAACACACGACCGATCGCCTGGTGCCCCAGGCAGACGCCCAACGTCGGGACCCGCTCACCAAAGCGCCGGATGTACTCCTCGGAGAAACCCGCATGCTCCGGACGACCGGGACCGGGCGAGATAAGCAGTCGGTCGAACTCGAGATCCTCGGCGGCAACGGGATCGAGCTCGTCGTTGCGTACCACGCGCGGTTCGGCTCCCAACTCGCCGAGATACTGGACGAGGTTGAAAGTGAACGAGTCGTAGTTGTCGATGACGAGGACCTTCACAGCAGACTCCTGATCGGAATGGCAGCATACCGACCGGGCCGACTCCACTAGATTGGCCCGAAGCGACCTGAACGAGACGTGCCCGAATCCAAACGACGCAAGCCCAAACAGACCTCAGCCACCCGTCCCACCAACCCCGCAGCGGCCACCCACCAGGGAGATCCTTCGCCCACGTGGTACGTGGCGACCATGGCCGGACTCATGGTTCTCGGCGTCCTGCTGGTGCTGGTGCGCTTCATCTTCAGCCTCGACCAGCTCTTCCTGGTGGGAGGCCTGGCGTTGATAGCCGTCGGCTTCCTGATGACGACCAACTACCGCTGAGTCCGCCCGGAAACACACTCGTGTGTCGGTGGAGAATTCGCCGCTTTCGTAGACTTGCCGGATGGGCGATATCGGGCTGTTGAACATCGTGATCGCAGTTGCTCTGGCAGTCGTCATCTGGCGGTCGTCGATGTGGCTGATCCGACTCCTGTCGTGGACTCCCCCGGAGATCGACCCTGACGACGTGATCGAGGTCGACCAGGCCTACAAGTGCACGGTGTGCGGGGCGGAACTGGTGATGACGGCGGTCAACATCCTGGAAGACGCCGCCCCCCGCCACTGCCGAGAGGACATGACCCCCGTCTGGCGCCCGTGACGTCCTTGCGTACCCAGGGTTGGTTTGGACGTATGCGTCCAATCCAGCCCGCGGAAAGTCGTGTACGACATTCCGGCCCGCTTCCGCGGGCCGGAATGTACGTATGCGTCCGTTTTAACCCTGGGTACGCGTGGACGTCAGACGCGTTCGAGGAGGGTGCCGTTGGCCATTCCGCCGCCTTCGCACATCGTCTGGAAGCCACGGCGGGCGCCGGTGCGGACCATCTCGTGCACGAGAGTCGTCATCAGACGGGCACCGGACCCGCCCAACGGATGACCGAGGGCGATCGCCCCACCGTTGACGTTCGTCCGCTCCCACAGCGCCATCGGATTGGTTCCGCCATGCTCGATCCGCCAGGCGGCGGTCACGGCGGCGAAAGCCTCGTTGACCTCGAAGAGGTCGATCTCGTCGATCGACAGCCCCGACTTGTCGAGGATCTTCGACGTGGCCGGAATCGGACCGGTGAGCATCATCACCGGATCGACTCCTGCCAGCGAGAAGTGCGTGAAGCGCACAAGCGGCGTCAGACCCAGTTCCTCCGCCTTGTCCTCGGACATGACGAGCAGGGCGGCCGCGCCGTCAGAGATCTGCGACGAGTTGCCGGCGGTCACCACGCCATCGGGTTTGAACGCCGGCTGCAGACCGGCGAGCTTCTCGATGGACGTGTCGAAACGGATCCCTTCGTCGCGAGTCATCACCGAACCGTCCGGCAGTGTGACGGGGACGATCTGCGTGTCGAATCGGCCCTCTTCGGTGGCCCGCGCCGCCCGACGGTGCGATTCGAGGGCAAGAGCATCCAGTTCTTCGCGGCCGAGGCCCCACTTCTCGGCGATCATCTCCGCCGAGATTCCCTGGGGAACGAGTCCGTTGGCATAACGCTCCAGCACCATCGGACCAAACGGCAGACCGGGTCCCTGCTGGGCGGTGATCCCCATCGGCACCCGGGTCATCGACTCGACGCCCGCTGCGATCACCACGTCGTAGGCGCCTGCCATGACTCCCTGGGCGGCGAAGTGGGCCGACTGCTGGGACGACCCACACTGTCGGTCGATCGTGGTGCCGACCACGTCCTCCGGGAACCCCGCCGCCAGCGCGGCGTTGCGCCCGACATTGAGACCCTGCTCCCCCGTCTGCATGACCGTGCCCATGATCACGTCCTCGACGAGACCGGGGTCGAGGTCGTTCCGCTCCGAGATCGCCTTCAACGGGATCGACGCCAGGTCCACCGGGTGGATGTCCTTCAAGGATCCGTTGCGCCGTCCTACAGGTGTGCGGACTGCATCGACGATGACTGCGCTGCGCATGCTGTGGCTCCTCCGGTGGCGTGATTCAGGAAACAGACCGATCGGTCTGTTTCTTCCCGGAAGACTACCCCGTCGAGAACGGGCGGTCACACGAGGATCGCGGCCTCCAGGAGAAGTGGCGGGCCAATTCGGCGAACTGGGCTCGCAACGTTCGTCGGGCCAGCAGCGGATAGACCCAACGTGCCAGGCCGGGCGGCTCGAGAAAGGCTGCCCGCGTCACCTGGGTGACCCTGGTTCCCGCCGGGTGTGGCTCGACCGTGAGGGTGATGTCGCGCTCCTGGAAGCGGTCGGTGACCTTCCAGCGGATCGATGTCTCGGTTCGTTCCGCGATCGTCGTCTCGCCGTCGAATCGGGCACGCTTCGAGCCGGGAGCGTCGAGGTGCTGGTGATAACGGAACACCGACCCCGTCGAGGCACCGTCTCCCTCGACCAACTCGGCCGATTCGACGTTGGGACACCACTCGGGGTCGTTTCGGGTGTCCGTCACGTAGTCGAGCACCGCGATGGCGTCGGCTGGGATGACGGCACGAACGGTCACGGGCCGTACGGGGTAGGTCACGACGTGAGGGTACGTCGCAGAGAGACGTGGAGCTGAGGGGATTTGAACCCCTGACCCCCTGGTTGCAAACCAGGTGCTCTGCCAACTGAGCTACAGCCCCGGGTGAGCCGGTCATGATATCGGCCCGTCCCGACCCCGAACCAAGCTGATCCGTCTGGCGGAGAAGCTGCCGCCATCGCTATCGTCACCCACCCCGTGCGGGCCTGTAGCTCAGCTCGGTTAGAGCGCTGCCCTGATAAGGCAGAGGTCCCTGGTTCAAATCCAGGCAGGCCCACCACCCATCGACCCCGCACCTCAGGCGCCGATGATGTCGAGAATGGTGCCCAGGAATCGGTAGAAGAACGACGGGTCGCAAAAGCCACAATCGGGGAGTTCCACCTCGCCGACATCGTCCTCTTCTTCTTCGTCGCACCCCGGCTCGTCGGATACCTTGGCGGAGGCAATGAATCGTTGGTCCTCTTCCACCGTCGTCACGACGAACACCGATTCGCCCGTGATCTCCTCGGGCAGGTCGAACGTCCACGAGCCGCCTCCAGGCCCGGGGACGCCGTCTCGCCATGACGCCTGCAGAGCGTCGGAATTGTCGTACTCCAGGCAGGCGTAGGTGTCGGCTGCCACCGTCACGTGGTACCGGGTGACGCCGAAGCGGACCGCCTCGTCGATGACGATCGTGGGTTGGCTGATCTCGACCGGGAACGAGAGTGGGGAGTACGGGACAGTCCCATTCACGTCACCGATCGCCTCGTCGGTCAACTCCTGGTGGAACACGTGCAGCGCTTGACGACTCGATCCGTGTGCGGCCAGCTTCTCCTGCTGGGCTGCCTTGGTCGCGGCATCGGTGAGGGGCCGAATCAAGTCGAGGACCGTTGCCGGATTTCCACTCCGGTTGCCGACACTCCGGAAGAACATGAAGTTCTCCACCGACCGGTCCTGGAGTGACGAGTGCAGTTCCTTGGCGGAGAGCCTGTCGGGCAGCTCCTGCCATTCGACGTTCGCCTCCGCGAAGGCTTCCGCGCTGAAGTACACCACGAGGCCCTGGAACCACCATTTCGAGGCGCCGTAGCTCGTTAACACCTCCCGCGGAAGGGTTCCGAAGAGGAGGCAGCCCGCCAGGTCCATACCCACGACGAACGCGTTGGCGTCGTCATCGATCGCCTGCACCGCTGTGTTGCGAGCCACCAGGCAACGTTCTTCATCTCTGGAGGGCACACCGTTTCCGAACGATCCCCCGTGCGGAGTGAACCAGAGGTCGGTCGGCGGCATCACGCCATGCTTCTCGAACTCGGTCACGGCTGTCGTGATCGCCGCTCTCGTGCGTTCGATGTCACCCGCATCCCACCCGGCCACCTCACCTTCGATTGCCCCTCCGGGATACCCGAACCGGACAGGTCCCAACTGTTCGACTGTCATGCAGTCGATCCCGTACCAGTCGGCGTCGAGTCCGCACGGCCCGGGTTCCACCTGTGCGGTGAGCTCGGGGACGAACCCGACGATCCTGCTGGTATCGACAGCCGTGGGTTCATCCCCGGCCGGTGTGGGGAAGGAGAGAAGTCCGAGGAGACGCTCGATCTCGGCTCGTGATGCCGAGTCGGTTCCGCTGCCCAGGTACTCGTGCGCGAGCAGAAGCACGCCCGTCGACGAACCGTTGGTCCAATCGAGCTGAGCCGGCGCCTCGAATCCGGTCGACTCCCCTGCGAGAAAGCCGAGTGCAGCCACGAGGCCGGCACCTCGACTCCACTCGCCGGATGCCTCGCCGGCCAACAGCACATCGTCCAGGGTCGGCGGGTCGGCGGCCGGTTCCTCTCGTTCGAATGAGATCACGACCGGATCTGACGGCTCGGCTGGCGCGGCCTCCACGTACGGGAATCGAGGGAGAGCGGCCCCGGCGAGGTATACCGCCAGATCGCGCTGGGCGTCGGGAGCGAGGTCCGGTCGACCGACGGCAACCCGGAACACGAGATCCCCGACCTGCGACTCGGCGTACACCGAGAGAACACCAGAAGAGCCGCCGTCGTCGGTTCCAACTCCCCCGAACCACCGCGCGGCTCCGCCCACACCGTCCACCGCCTCGCCGACCGCACCTCTGAGGGTGGCCCCCGGCGCGAAATCCGCCGGGTCGGCCGGACCGATGAACAGGAAGTACGACTCGTCAACGCTGAGCCGCTCTGTGCACACTTCGCCGCGTGACACGAGGAACGAGCCGCGATCTGCGCCCGAGCGATCTGCCACGCCGAGCGCCAGATCTCTCTCCTCCGCGGTGAACAGGGACTCACACGAGATCGGCGGAACCTCGGGACGATCGGCGGCTGAGGGAGCAGTCGCCGTCGTTGCGGCGGAGACGAGAGTCGTCGATGTCACCGGAGCGTCGGTCGCCGGTTCGTTCCCTCGGAGGGCGCCGATCGCTACTGCCACGATGGCGGCGGCGGCGAGTCCCGACTCGAAGCGGTGCTCTCTCACCCAGTCGTACATCGACATGCCCCGGACGACGACGGCTCACCCTATCAAGCGGCGACGGGCCATGCTCGGGCGCGTCAAGGACCTGTCGTAGCGGACGCTGCCGTGCAGACCCGCTGCTCAGTTGTGCTGCGGGAATCCCAAGTCGACGCCGCGGTGGATCGGATCCGGCCAGCGGCTGATGATGGTCTTGGGCCGGGTGTAGAACCGCACGCCCTCCGGGCCGTAGATCGCCGATTGCCCGAAGATCGAATCCTTCCACCCGCCGAAGCTGTAGAAGGACAGTGGGACGGGGATGGGCACGTTGATGCCCACCATCCCCACCTGGATCTCGTTCTGGAACTTGCGGGCTGCCCCACCGTCGTTGGTGAACACGGCGGTTCCGTTGCCATACGGATTGCGGTTGATCAGGTCGATGGCCTCCGAGTAATGGTCGAGGCGAACCACCGACAGCACCGGACCGAAGATCTCGTCGGTGTAGATGGACATGCCCGGCTTCACCTCGTCGAAAAGGGTCGGTCCGAAGAAGAACCCTTCTTCGTGGTCTTCGACCACCAGACCGCGCCCGTCCTCCAGGAGGGTTGCGCCCTCCTGCTCGCCGGCGTCGACGTAGCCCTTCACCCGATCGCGATGGGCAGCGGTCACCAGCGGCCCCATCTGGGCGCCGTCCATGTCGCCGGGACCGACCACGAGCTCTGCCATCCGCTCCCTCACCTTCGGGAGCAGCCGTTCGGCGGCGTCACCCACCGTCACGACCACCGAGATCGCCATGCAACGTTCACCGGCCGAGCCGAAGCCGGCGGACACGGCGGCGTCTGCCGCCAGATCCATGTCGGCGTCGGGGAGGACCACCATGTGGTTTTTCGCCCCACCGAGCGCCTGCACCCGCTTGCCGGCCTTGGTCCCCCTGTCCCAAATCGATCGGGCGACGGGCGTGGAGCCGACGAAACTGACGGCCGCCACGTCAGGGTGATCGAGGAGGGCGTCGACGGCTTCCTTGTCGCCGTGGACCACGTTGAGGACTCCGTCGGGAAGGCCCGCCTCGGCGAGGAGCTCGGCAGCGAGCTGGCTGACACCCGGATCCTTCTCGGACGGCTTCAACACGAACGTGTTGCCGCATGCGATCGCCACCGGGTACATCCACATCGGGACCATCACCGGGAAGTTGAAGGGGGTGATGCCGACGACGACGCCGAGTGGCTGGCGGACGTTGTACGTATCGACTCCGTTCGAGACCTGCTCGGAGTATTCACCCTTGAGGAGGTGGGCGATGTTGGTGACGAACTCGACGACCTCGAGGCCCCGTTGTACTTCGCCGAGTGCATCGTCCAGCGTCTTGCCGTGCTGGGCACTGACCACCTTGGCGAGGTCCAGCCGATGGGAGGCGACCAGTTCGCGGAAGGCGAACATGATGTTCTGGCGCCGGGTGAGCGGTGCGTCCTTCCACGTTTCGTAGGCGGCGGCCGCGGACCTGACAGCGGTGTCGATCATCGAGGAGTCGGCGAAGGCGACCTCGCCGGTCTGGCGTCCGGCGGCCGGATCGAAGATGGGCCCGGTGCGGGCGCCGTTGACGTGGACGTTCTTTCCGTTGATCCAGTGCGTGAGCAGTTCCATGTCCCGTCCTTCCTGAGCTCTGTGTCGAAAGCTACCGCATCCGCGGCGGTTCGGCGCCGGACGAGGGGCCGCCCCTGCCGCCTCAGCACCGACATGACGGGGCCTCGTCGGGCTCGCGTCGCCAGAACACCACCCGCCAACGTGGGAGCGATAGGGTCGGGGGATGGATCACAGACCAGCATCTTCGATTCCGTGGGCGACAGCTCCGTCCGAACACTTCACCGGGAGCGTGCTCTTCGGGCCGATCAGCGGTGACGGGGCGGTCAACATGCTCGGCGTCCAGTTCGAGCCGAGTGCCAGGACTTACTGGCACAGCCACCCGGAAGGCCAGATCCTCTACGTCGTGAACGGGGTCGCCCGCGTCGGCAACGAGGATGGAGCCACGGTCGAGGTTGATGCCGGCGACAGCGTCTACGCCCCACCCGGCGAACTGCACTGGCACGGCGCCGCGCCTCACAGCCCGATGACCCACCTGTCGATCACGAGCGGTGGGGAGACCGAGTGGCTCCCTCGCAAGGTGACCGACGAGGAATACGGTCGCTGAGGTTCAGCTCATCGCCGGGATGATCTCCCGGCCATACGCCTCCAGGGTCCCCTCCATGTCGTCGTGCATCAGATAGACGGCGAACTGGTCGACGCCCAGTTCCCTCAGCTCCGCCAGTCTCTCGAGATGAGCCTCGGGGGGACCGAGCAGGCAGAACCGGTCGACGATCTCGTCCGGCACGAAGTCGGTCGAAGGGTTGGAGGCTTTCCCGTGATGGTCGTAGTCATAGCCCTCGCGGGCGGCGATGTAGTCCGCCAGCACCTTGGGAACCTTCGACTCGTCGCTGCCATAGCGCTTCACCATGTCGTGGACGTGATTGCCGACCATGCCGCCGAACCAGCGCACCTGGTCACGCTGGTGGGTCAGGTCGTCACCGACGTAGGCCGGTGCCGCCACGCAGATCGAGATCGAATCGGGGTCGCGACCCGCCTCCTCCGCCGCCTGCCGCACGGCACCGATCGTCCACGCCACCACCTGGGGGTCGGCCAGCTGGAGGATGAACCCGTCGTAGTGCGTGCCGGTCGAGGCCAGCGCCTTCGGCCCGTAGCCCGCCATCCACACCGGGAGATCCCAGCCGCGACCCTCTGCCCACGGAATCGAGAACGTCTTCCCGTTGTAGTCCACGGTGCGACCCGCCACGAGGTCCTTGACCACCTTCGTCGCCTCGGCGGTGGTGGCGAGCGTCGCCGGAGTCCGGCCGATGTAGCGCACGGCCGAATCCCCCCGGCCCATCCCACACACCATCCGCCCCCCGGAGATCTCCATCAACGTGGCGAACTGCGAGGCGATCACGGTCCAGTCGCGGGTCCCCGGATTGGTGACCATCGGACCCACGATCATGCGCTCCGTCGCATCCAGCATCAGCGAGAAGATGACGAACGGCTCCTGCCAGAGCACGTGCGAATCGAACGCCCAGCCGTATGTGAATCCGACCTTCTCCGCCTGGGCGGCGTACTCGACCACTCGCCGCGCCGGAGGGTCTGTTTGGAGGACGATGCCGAAGTCCATGTCAGATCAGGTACTGGTTGGTGCCGCGGAGCAGGAAGTCGCCGTCGCCGGGGGCACCGTGGTATTCGTCGCCCTCGATGAGCACACGGCCACGGGAGAGGACCACGTCGATCTTGCCGGCCACCTCACGGCCCTCGTAGGCCGAATAGTCCACCCCCATGTGGTTGACCTCCACCGACATCTTCGACTCGGTCTTCGGATCCCACACGATGATGTCGGCGTCGGAGCCGACAGCGATGGTGCCCTTCTTGGGATACAGCCCGAACATCTTGGCCGGTGTGGCGGCGCAGACCTCCACGAACCGCTCCAAGCTCATCCGGTTCTCGGAGACGGCGGCGTCGTAGATGAGCCGCAGCCGCTCCTCCACTCCGGGCATGCCGTTGGGGATCTTGGTGAAGTCACCCTCGCCGAGCCGTTTCTGGGTTCCCAGGGTCGGATGGTCGTTCATGCAGAACGGACAGTGATCGGTCGAGACGACCTGGAGGTCGTTGGTGGCGAGATACTTCCACAGCCACTCCTGGTGCTCGTCCTCCCAGTTCCGCACCGGTGTGGAACAGACGTATTTGGCGCCGTCGAAACCCGGCTCGGCCAGGTTGTTCCAGCCCAAGAACAGGTACTGGGGACAGGTCTCGCCGAAGATATTGGCCCCGCGGTCGCGAGCCGCCGCCACCTCGGACACCGCTTCCTTGGCGGACATGTGCACCACGTAGAGGGGACACCCCGCCAGCTCGGCGTAGGAGATCGCCCGATGCGTCGCCTCCGCCTCGGTGATCGGGGGCCGGGTGATCGAGTGATAGATCGGATCGGTCTCCCCCCGCTTGATCGCCTGCTCGCGCAGCACGTCGATGACGATCCCGTTCTCTGCGTGCATCATGATCGTGCCGCCGTTCTCGGCGGCCTTCTGCATCGCCCGGAAGATCTGTCCGTCGTCGGAGTA
>Ga0214472_10002798_pt1 | contig 18578 bp, 12 predicted proteins | sample RVTome_6_FD_207662 | JGI IMG/M metagenome (GOLD analysis project Ga0214472, IMG submission 207662) | Soil microbial communities from uranium-contaminated site in the Upper Colorado River Basin, Wyoming, United States - RVT140D175 | ecosystem: Environmental > Terrestrial > Soil > Contaminated >...
CCAGGGTGGGCTGGGCCGAACGCCCGAGCGGCTCGACGCCGGGGAAGACCATCGCATCGTCATGGCCGCCGTGGCCCTGTCGCTTTCCGCCGCGACGCGGGAGCGGAGGCAGGTCGAACTCGCGGATTTGCGTCCGGCCGACGTGAGCTTTCCCGGCTTCAGGGCCGCGCTCGGAGCGTTGGGTGTCAGCGTTGCGTAGATTTCAGCTACAGATCGCCATCGATGGACCCGCTGGCTCGGGCAAGAGCAGCGTGGCGAAGAAGCTCGCGGCGCGCCTCGGGCGGCCACACATCGATACCGGCGCCATGTACCGCGCCGTGACGCTCTGCGCACTCCGGGAGAATATCTCCCTCGACGACGCGGCCGCGCTCGCGGCCCGGCTCCATGCCGCGCGACTGGAATTCCGGGACAGTCGCCTACATCTCGACGGGGAGGACGTCTCCAGTCTGATCCGTCGGGTCGACGTCACCGCCGCGGTCTCGACCGTCGCCGCGCACGCGAAGCTCCGGGAGCTGATGGCCTCTCTCCAGCGCCGCCTCGCCTCCGCGTCGCAGGAGGGCTGCGTGTTGGAAGGCCGCGACATCGGATCGGCGATCCTGCCCCTCTCCGCCAACAAGTTCTACCTGGACGCCGCGCCGATCGAACGCGCGCGACGGCGAGCCCTGCAGATGGGCCAACGCCTCTCTGGGGGCGAGCTCGAGCGCCTCGAACGGGAGATCCGCGGGCGCGACGAAGACGACACGAGGCGCGCCGCCAGCCCGCTTCAGATCGCCCCCGACGCCCACGTGATCGACACGACACATCTCAGCGAGGATGAGGTCGTCGAGCGCTGCGCCGCGTCATGCAGCAGCGGGGCCCTCGAGCCCGTCGACGATGCCGATCTCGTGGCCTGCGGCTATCACAACCAGCTCTATCGCCTCGCGCGCACGATGATCATGTCGCCATTCTATCGTGGGCTGCTGGGGATGCGCGTGTTCGGCCGGGAGCATGAGCGGATCGGCGGCGGCCTGATCTATGCGTGCAATCACATCTCGAATTTCGACCCGACCGCCGTGGGCAGCGCCGTCGGGCGCGAGCTGCATTTTCTCGCCAAGCGGGAACTCTTCTTCTGGCCTCTCGGTCCGGTGATCCGCCGGGTCAATGCGATCCCCATCGATCGCGGTCGATGGGACGGGGAGGCCTTCGATCGGGCGGAGGCCGTCCTGCGCCAGGGCCGCAATCTGATCATCTTTCCCGAGGGCACCCGACGGCCCGTGGGGCGACCGGGCCCGATCAAGAAGGGGCTCGGAATTCTGGCCGTGCGAAGCGAGCGCCCCTATCTGCCCGTCCTCTTGCGCGGCACGACCCAGCTCGGCCGCGCCCTCTTCCGGCGCGGCCACCTGCAGGCCTGGATCGGGCCGCCCATCGAGCTCCGGGCCATCGAGGCTCTGCGTCGGACCAGCAGCGAAGCGGCGATCCACGCCAAGATCGGCGAACTCTATCTGAACCAACTCAGAGCCCTCGAAGAGCTGGCCCGGGAAGAATCCTGATCCCCCGGCGACCACGGCGCCACCCCGCCGCATCCCGCTGGAGCAGAATCGGTGAAACTCGCTGCGGCCCTTGATCTTCCGTAGCCCCTTGACTACTCTGTGCGGATGCCTGCCAGGCAGGCAAATCCAGTTTGAGGAGGCGACACGCCAATCATGACCGAAATCGCAGAGCACGGTGGTACCGAACGCGCGTTTATGGGGCCCCCCGATGGGCCAGCTAGTGCGCACGAGAGAAGGAGTTCGGCCGCTCGCTTAACAGAGATCTTTAACCCCAACGAGATCATCAACGCCGAGCTTCTCGAGGAGGAGGGAATCTCCCCCGAAGAGATGCTGGAGATGATCCAGACCTACGAGCAGTCTCTCTCCGAGATCAAGGAGGGCCAGATCGTCCGCGGACGAGTGGTCGATGTCCTGGAGAACGAGGTCCTCGTCGACGTCGGATTCAAGAGCGAGGGAACCATCCCCCTCGCCGAATTCCGCGATCTGGACTCCGTCCAGATCGGTGACACGTTCGATGTCTATCTCGAGAGCATCGAGAATCAGGACGGCCTCATTGCCCTGAGCAAGGAGAAGGCTGACTTCCTGAAGGTCTGGGACGACATCAAGTTCGCCTTCGACAGCGGCCGTATCGTCCACGGCGTCGTGGACCGCCGCATCAAGGGCGGGCTCGTAGTCGATCTCATGGGCGTGGATGCATTCCTGCCCGGCTCCCAGGTGGCGCTGCGCCAGGTCCCGGACCTGGACGCGTTGCTCCAGGAGACCTTCGAGTTCCGCATCATCAAGATCAACAAGCGGCGCCGCAACATCGTGGTCAGCCGTCGTGTGGTCCTCGAGGAGGAGCGCGAGCGCAAGAAGCGCAAGCTCATCGGCGAGCTCGAGAAGGGTCAGATCCGTAAGGGTGTCGTGAAGAACATCACCGACTTCGGCGCCTTCGTCGATCTGGGTGGCATCGACGGTCTGCTGCACATCACGGACATCAGTTGGGGTCGCGTGAACCATCCCAGCGAGATCGTGAACATCGGCGACGATCTCGAGGTCAAGGTCCTCGAATTCGACAAGGAACGCGAACGCATCAGCCTCGGTCTGAAGCAACTGCAGCCGTATCCCTGGGCCGACGTCGAGAAGAAGTATCCCGAGGGCAAGCTGGTCAGCGGCAAGGTCGTCAGCATCACGAACTATGGTGCCTTCGTGGAGCTCGAGAAGGGGATCGAGGGCCTCATTCACATCAGCGAGATGAGCTGGACGCGCAACGTCCGGCATCCGTCGAAGGTCGTGTCCATCGGCGAAGAGGTCGAGGCCATGGTGCTGAAGGTCGATCCGGAGAACGAGAAGATCTCCCTCGGCCTGAAGCAGGCCGAACCGGATCCGTGGCAGACGCTCAACGAGCGCTTCCCGATCGGTTCGAAGCTGAACGGAAAGGTGCGCAACCTGACCGACTTCGGCGCCTTCGTCGAGGTCGAGGAAGGCATCGACGGCCTGGTTCACATCTCCGACATGAGCTGGACGAAGCGCGTCCGGCATCCGAAGGAGATCGTGAAGAAGGGCGACGCCGTGGACATCGTCATCCTCGACATCAACGCGGACAAGCGTCGCATCAGCCTCGGAATCAAGCAGCTCGCGGAGAATCCATGGGAGGCGCTCGCCGAGAAGTACAGCGTCGGCGTCGAACTCCAGGGCAAGATCATGCGCATCCTCGAGCACGGCGCGATCGTCGAGGTCGAAGATCAGGTGGAGGGCTTCGTGCCTCTGCAGCATCTCGGCATCAAGAAAATCGACAAGCCGCACGAGCATTTCGAGGTGAGCGATGCGATCCCGCTGCGGGTCGTCAAGATCCAGCCGGACAATCGCAAGATCGTCCTGAGCGCGACGGACTACTTCGCCGAGCACGCGGACGAGCTCGAGGCCTTCTTGAAGGCGCATCCCAAACGCGAACTGAGCGAGGAAGAACTCGCCCTGGTGGCCAGCGAGCAGGATGAAGAGCTCAACCGCGAACTCGCGGAAGAGGACGCCGAGGCCTGACGCTTTCGACGAGCCGAAAGCCGAGAATCGAGGGAGGCTCCAATTCTTTGGAGCCTTTCTCGTATTGCGGCTACTCTACGGCACGGTGACCGGGCGGACCGAGATCGCCAGGGACGGGGGGAGCACGGATGAGAGTCGCCTTCACGACACTTGGCTGCCGGCTCAATCAGTTCGAGACGCAGGCGATGGCTCATCGTGTGCGCCGGGGATCCACGCGCGGCGACGTCGTGAGCTGGGACCAGGACGCGGAGATCTATGTGATCAACTCGTGCACGGTGACCGCGCGCGCCGAACAGAAATGCCGGCAACTGGCTCGCTCCGCCAAGCGCCAGCGCCCGGGCGCGAAGGTCGTCGTCGTCGGTTGCTACTCACAGCTGGGCAGAGATCGGCTGCAGCAGATGGGCGAGGTCGACGCGATCCTCGGCAACGAGGAAAAGCGGCGCCTCGATGAGTACCTGACGCAGATCCTCGAAGGTCCCGGGCGGCTGACGGCCGTCGGGAGGCTGTCGCCGCAGCTGCCCATGGCCGCCGAGTGGATCGACGACTTCGGGGGCCTGGCGCGTCCGACCATCAAGGTCCAGGAGGGCTGCAACATGCGCTGCCGCTTCTGTGCCATCTGGAAGGCGCGCGGCAGATCGCGCAGCCGGCCGCCGCGCGACGTCGTGGAACAGGCGAAGCATCTCGCCGACGCCGGTTTCCACGAACTCGTCCTGGGCGGGGTCCATCTCGGCCACTATGGCCGGGATCTCGAGCCGGCGACCGATCTGCATGCCCTCCTGGAAATGCTCCTGGAAAACACGCCGGTTTCGCTGCGATTCCGCCTCTCGAGCATCGACCCGAGCGAAGTCGACCGCCGTCTCGTGCGCCTGCTCGCCGCCGAGCCGCGCCTCTGCCGCTACCTGCATCTGCCGCTGCAGTCCGGCAGCAACGACATCCTGCGGAGTATGCGGCGGGCCTACGGAGTCGAGTACTATGAGGCCCTCGTGAATGACATCGTCTCCCTCGATCCGGCGTTTGGCCTGGGCGTCGACCTCATCGTGGGCTATCCCGGGGAGGGGGAGCGGCAGTTCGAGGAGGGTCTCGCCCTGCTTGAGAGGCTTCCGCTCAGCTTCTATCATGTCTTCCGCTACTCGGATCGCCCGGGAACCGCGTCATCACAGCTGCCCGACAAAGTGCCCGGACGCGTGGCGCAGGAGCGCTCGCAGCGCCTTCGCGAGCTCGGGCGCCGCAAGCGGGAACAATTCCTCGGCGGCCTCGTGGGGCAGCGCCTCGACGGCATCGTCGAGAGCAGTACCGACGAAGAAGGCCGCGCCGAGATCATGGCGGACAACTATGCCTCGGTCTGGGCTTCGCTCTGCGCCTCGGCCGGGGGATCGGCGGTGAGCGACCGCACGGTCGTGGAGCGATCGAGGGTCAGGGTCGAGGTCGTGGAAAAAAGCGCTGGCCGTCTCCTGGGTGAGATCGTGCTCGGCGCGAAGGCGATGGTGTGATGGCGAAGGCGAAACAGGTCTACATCGAGAGCTACGGCTGCCAGATGAACGTCTACGACAGCCGCGCCATCAGCGACACGCTGGATGCGGCGGGCTATGTCGAGGTCGGCCGGCCCGAGGACGCCGGCCTGATCCTGATGAATACCTGCGCCGTGCGCGACAACGCGGAGAATCGCGTACTCGGACGCATCGGCCAGCTCCAGTCCATGAAGAAGGACGACCCTCAGGTTCTCCTCGGCGTGGTGGGATGCATGGCGCAGCGCCTCGGCGAACAGCTGCCGCGCAAACGCAAGGCCGTCGACCTCGTGGTCGGGACGGACGGGTACAAACGGCTGCCGCAGATCGTGGACGCGCTGCGCAGCGGCGCCAAGGCGGTGGTCGACACCCAGGCCGACGGCGTCACCACCTATGTCGCGCGGCCGGAAGCAAATCCGACGAACAACACGCATTTCGTGAGCATCACGCGGGGCTGCGACTATCGCTGCACCTTCTGCGTGGTGCCGAACACGCGGGGAGTCCTGCGCGCCAAATCCCCCAAGACGATCATCGCCGAGATCCGTGAGATCGTCGCCAGCGGTGGGGTGGAAGTCACGCTGCTCGGGCAAAACGTGACGGCCTATCGCCATCCCGAGGCCAACTTCGCCGCGCTGATCCGGCAGGTGGCCAAGATCGATGGGCTGCGCCGGGTGCGCTTCCTCACGAGTCACCCGACGGACTTCCCCGAGGAGACTCTCGTGGCCATCGCCGAGAACTCGGAGATCAGCCCGTGGCTGCACATGCCCGTGCAGAGTGGAAACGACCGTGTCCTGCGGCGCATGAAGCGCGGCTACCGGCTGCGCGAGTACATGGAGGTCGTGGAGCGCGCCCGCGAACTCCTGCCGCACGCCACCTTTTCGACCGATCTCATCGTGGGATTTCCCGGCGAGAGCGAAGCGCAGTTTGAGGACACGCTGCGGGTGATGGAAGAAGTTCGCTATGACTCCGCGTTCATGTTCAAATACTCGGAGCGCCCGGGAACACCCGCCGCGCGCCTCGAAGACGACGTGCCCGAAGCGGTCAAGGACGAGAGGCTCTATCGACTGATCGCCCATCAGAACGCCCTCTGGGCCGACGGCGCGAAGGCGCTGCTCGGCCAGCGCTGGGAAGTCGCCGTCGAAGGGCACGATCACAAGGGCAAGGGGTTGCTCAAGTGCCGAAGCCTGAACAATCGTAAAGTCCTGATCCCGAACGACTCGGGCTTCGGGATCGGGGACGAACTCCTCGTGCGCGTCCGCGAGTTTTCGGGGACGACATTTCACGCCGATCCCATCGGCTTGCTGTGGAAGTATTCGCATGTGGCTGCTTAGGACTCTTCTGTTGACGGCCCTGGTCGTCGCCTTCGTCTGGGTCGCGATCGAGAACAGCGACCCAGTGGAGAATGTCGATCTGTTCGGCTACGAGTTCGCCTCGGTGCGACTCTTCGTCGTCATGTTTGCCTCGGCGCTCTTGGGCTTCGTAGTGGGGCTCTTGATGTCGGCCCTGCGCGAGTTGCGACTGCGCATGCAACTCAGCTCGGAGCGCAAGGAGCGTGGCTTGCTCGAGCGCGAGGTCACCGATCTCCGCGCCGCTCCCATCGAAGGCCTGTCCGACGACGACCCATCTCGAACCTCTTCGATGAGCTGAGCCGATGAACGCGCTGACCCTGGGAATCCTCGTCGCCGCCATCGTCGCCGTCGCGGTGATCGTGGCGCTCCTCTTTTCGACGGTCCCGCAGCGCCGGCCGGCCGCACGAGGCGCGCTCGACGCGTTCCATCTGCTCCTGCTGGGCCGCCGCGAGGAGGCGCGCGCCCTCTTGACGCAATTGGTGAAGGACGGAAAAGCCCCCGCCGAAAGTTATCTCGAGCTCGGACGGCTGCTCCGCGAAGACGGCCAGGCGCAGCGCGCGTTGGCGCTGCATCAGGGAATTCTCGCGCGCCCCGGACTGAGCCCCGAGCTGCGCAGGCTCAGCGAGCTGGCCCTCGCCGAAGATCTCCTGGCGCTGAATCGCGCGGGCGAGGCGGCGCAACGCCTCGGCGAGCTGGACAGCCGGGTCGTCGACGAGGCCATCCTGGGGCTGCGGGCGCGCGCACTGCATCGTCTCAAGCGGCCGGAAGAGGCGGCAAGCGTGCTCGAGCGTCGCATCAAGCTGGCCAAGACCGGGGCGGCGGATGCCGCGCGGTACTTCGCCGAGATCGCCCGCGAGGCGCTCGCCAACGGACAGCTCGACGGCGCGAGGCAGAGGGCGCGGCGTGCGCGCAAGCACGATCCGACTCTGGCCGCCAGCTACGTCGTCGAAGGTGATGTCGCCATCGCCGAAGGCAAGGAGGACGAGGCGGCGCGTATCTGGAAAGACGGCATCGGCAACTGCCCGAGCGGACGTGTCCCGCTCCTGGCGCGACGCGTCGAGCAGGCGTTTCGGCTGGGCCAACTCGACCGCACGCTGGAGGAACTCGAGAATCTCCGCGCGGAAGAGCCTGAGGATCCGGCGCTCTGGCGGGCCGTGGCCGATCTGCGCCTGCGTCGTGGCGATCTGGAGTCGTTCTATCTGCTGATCGAAGACCCGCCAGTCACGGCGGAACTGGACCTGGCCTCCGCCGCTGGATGGCTGCGGCACATCATGAGGCAGGGCGACGAGCAGCAGATCCAACGCCTGCTGCGATGTCTTCCCGACGCCTTCGGGGCGCGCAGCTGGCGCTGCAGGCACTGCGGCCATGAGGAACCCGAGGCGCGCGACGCATGCATGAGTTGTGGGCGCCTGGTGGCGCTGCAGCCCGTCCGGCCGTCGAGGCCGCACTCAGCGCGGGCAGCTCTGTCGACGACGACGAGGGTGAGTGACGCATGATGCGATGGGCCTGGGGGGCATTGCTCTTGGCGGGCGTCGTCCTGCTGTCCAGCCAGGCGTTCACGGAGGCATTGGCGGCACGCATCCGACGTCTTCACAACGCCACCGAATACGAACTCGCGCGCGCGCTCATCGAGGACGAGGAGAATCGGGGCGGTCGCCTGAGCGAAGAGCTGCGCTGGATGAAGGCGCTGCTCACCACGGACGCCGATCGCTTCGACCGGCAGGCGGCGCAGCTCATGGGCGGCAAGAGCGCCGAAGATTCGCTGGCGCAGGCGATCGTGTTGGGGCGGTCGCGGGAGCAGTTCGCGCAGGGGCAGTACCTCTCCGCGCTGGAGAATCTGCGCGCTCTCCCGCCGGGGGCCTCCGAGCGCTTTCCCGAGATCCCTCTCTTCCGGGCGATGGCGGCCCAGGCGGTGGGGGAGATCCGCAGCGCCCGTCAGGAACTCGAATCGCTGCCGCGCCGGCACTCGCACTACGCCACCGCGCAACTCCTGCTCTCGGATCTGAGCCTGCGTGGCCGCGATGGCCGGGCTGCCGTGCGCTTCGCCGACAGCGCGCTCGACAGCAAGGACCGGCACTGGCGGGCGCAGGCCATCCATGCGAAGGCCGAGGCCCTCGAACTCCTGGGCGAATCGGCCGAGGCGGAGGAACTGCGGGGGCGTCTGCGGCGCGACTATCCCAAGAGCGTCGAGGCGTCGATGCGCAAGACGCCGGCGCGCACCGTGGCGGGCGCGGCTGAGCCGGCCTCGAGCGGCGTCAGTGAAGAGGAGGCGCCGCCGCGCCGCACTGATTTCGCGCTGCAGCTCGGGGCATTTCACGATCGCTCCCTCGCCCTGCGGCGGGCGCAACAGCTGCTGGGCAAGATCGACGAACTGCGCGTCGAGCGTGATCTCAGCAGCTCGCCCTCGTGGTATCGGGTCGTCGGCGGGCGCTATCCTTCGCGCTCCCGCGCGGAGAGTCGTCAACGCGAGTTGAAGGAGGCGGGCATCGAGACAGTCGTCCTCGGCCCGGGGAGTGGGGGTCGGTGAAGCCACAGCGGGCCAAGAAGACTCCCAGCGCTCACACCCCCATGATGGCCCAGTATCTCGGGATCAAGGCCCAGCATCCCGAGGCCATCCTCTTGTTCCGGATGGGGGACTTCTACGAGACCTTCTACGACGATGCCAAGACCGTCGCCGGGATCCTCGGCATCACGCTGACCAGCCGCGAGCGCAAGAACGACGATCCCATTCCCCTGGCCGGCGTGCCGTTCCACGCGCTCGAACACTATCTCGGGAAACTCCTCGACCACGGTCGCACGGTCGCCATCTGCGAACAGATGGAGGACCCGAGCCAGGTGAAGGGGCTCGTGCGCCGCGAGGTCGTCGAGATCCTGTCGCCGGGAACCGTCACCGATCCCGCGCTTCTCAGCGACGCCGAGAGCCGCTGGCTGATGAGTCTCGGCGCCGCCGAGGCAGGTGTCCGCGGCTACGCGCTCCTCGACGGCAGCACCGGTGAGTTTCGATGTGGCGAACTGAGCGACGACGAGATCGGCGGCGTGCTGCGCCGGCATCGGGTCGCCGAGCTGCTCTATCCGGAGGGGCATGGTGTGCCGGAAGGCCTGCGCGCCATGTCGCATGGCCTGGCCGTGACCGGACTCTCGGATCTCCTCTTCGAGCATGACTACGCGGCGCAGGTGTTGCGCGAGCACTTTCGTATCGAGGGGCTCGACGGACTGGGACTCGGTGACCTGCCGCGCGCGACGGCGGCCGCGGGCGCGGCCCTGCGCTATCTGGCCGACTGTCAGAGAAGCCGCCCCGCGCAGGTCCAGTCCCTCGGAGTCGATCGCCCCGAAGGCATCCTGCATCTGGATCGCGAGACCGTGGCGCATCTCGAACTCTTCCATTCGCTGCGCGCCGACGATCGAGAGAGCACCCTGTTCCACCATCTCGACGAGACACGCACGCCCATGGGTCGGCGGATGCTGGCCCACTGGATGCGCGCGCCGCTCTGTGATCTCGAGGCGATCCGGCAGCGGCACGACGCGGTCGAGTGGCTCTTCGAGCATCAGCGAGAGTTGAGCGACGCGCGCGACGCACTGCGCGGCATGGGCGATCTCAGCCGGAGTGCGAGCCGCATCGCGACCGAACGCGCGCAGCCTGCGGAGTTGGGTTCACTCCGAGCGGCGCTGGACCGCCTGCCGGCGCTGGAGGTGGCGCTGCGAGAGGCATCGGTGCCGAGCGTCGATACGTTGCTTTCGATGATGCCATTCGTGACGGAATGGTGCCAGCGACTCCATCGCGACCTCGTGGCCGAGCCGCCGCCGCATCTGCGCAAGGGCGGTGTCTTCCTCGAGGGTGTCGATGCAGAATTGGACGAATTGCGCGGACTCACCCGCGGTGGAAAGCGGTGGATCGCGGACTATCAGGCGCAGGAGCGCGAACGCAGCGGCATCCCCTCGCTGAAGATCGGTTACAACAGGGTCTTCGGTTATCACATTGAGGTGACCAACACGCATCTGTACAAGGTCCCCGACGACTACGAGGAGAAGCAGAAGCTCGTCAACGCGAAGCGATTCATCACGGCCGCGCTGAACGAGAAAGAACGTCAGATCTTGCGGGCCGAGGAAGATCTGATCGCGCGAGAAGTCCGCCTCTTCGAGGAGTTGCGGGCGCAACTCGCGGCCGCCATCAAGGAGCTGCAGCGGCTGAGCCACGCGGTCGCCGAAATCGACACGCTGTGCTCGCTGGCGCAGGTCGCGTCGAGCCGTTCGTTCGTGCGGCCGACGATGACGGACGGCCGTCAGCTCGACATCGAGGCGGGCCGCCATCCGGTCGTCGAGCGACTGGTCGACGAGCCCTTCGTGCCCAACGACCTGCGCATGGATCCCGAAGGCCCCCAGCTGGTGCTGTTGACGGGACCCAACATGGGGGGCAAATCGACCTACCTGCGCCAGACCGCGCTCTTCGTGTTGCTCGCGCAGATGGGTGGCTTCGTCCCGGCGAAACGCGCGACCATCGGACTGGTCGACCGGCTCTTCACCCGCGTCGGAGCGAGCGACGATCTCGCGCGAGGCAAGAGCACCTTTTTGGTGGAGATGGCCGAGACGGCGAACATCCTGCGGAATGCGACGGGACGCAGCCTCGTCATCCTCGATGAAGTCGGGCGCGGAACCTCGACCGACGATGGTCTCGCCCTCGCCTGGGCCATCAGCGAGTATCTCCACGACGGTCCGCAGCGGCCAAAGACACTGTTCGCGACTCACTTCCACGAGCTGACCGCGTTGGCCGATCGCCTGCCGAGGGCGGCCAATCTCCAGATGCAGGTCAAGGAGTGGGAGAGCGAGATCCTCTTCCTCCACAACGTGATCCCGGGCGCCAGCGATCGGAGCTACGGTGTCCACGTCGCTCGCCTCGCGGGCGTGCCCCGGTCCGTGCTCGAGCGGGCGCGAGAGATTCTCGCGCAGCCGGAAATCGTCCACGGCGCAGGCACCCATGCGCGCCGGCCACTCCCGGTGGCCCCGTTGCCGCTGTTCGAGCCGCGGCAGCACCCGGTGCTCGAGCAGTTGCGAGCCCTGAATCCGGACGCAATGCGGCCCCTGGACGCCCTCCAGATCCTGGCCGAACTCCGTGACGCGCTGGGCGAAGATTTCCGAGACTGAACGGGCTCTGGCGCGAAGAGTGCTTCCTGCAACGGTTGCGGAATCCACCTGGATTCCCGAGGGGCCGAATTCGGTTCCGAACGGCGTCTGCGCTTCCACCGGCCGGGGGAATGCCGGCGCCAGTCGTGTCGAAACGACACAAGAAAGACTGGTTAAGTCTTTGTTGTATCGTTAGTTATACAGACGTACGTTCCCACACGGCCGGGGATGGGCGAGCTTGACGGTCCAAGACACAGCCGGGCAAGAGCGGCTCGTGCTCGTCGGCATGCTGGGCGCCGGCGAGGCCGAAGTACCGCTCCTTGCAGAATTGCACCGCAATCCGCGCGTGCACGTGGTGGCCGTCTACGATCCGGAGCCCCAGGCCGTGGGGCTGGAACTCGCCGAAATCCTCGGAATTCCCCAGGGCAGCAAGGAATCCGTCCTCCAACAGCTGGAGAGGGCGGAGCATATCGTTCTCGGCCGGGACCGGGAACGCCTGGCCGGCGCCATCGGGATCCTCCAGGCGGCGGGCGTCACCGCGTTCGTCGGCGCGAACGAGGCCATGGCCCATTACCGCGTGGAGAAGATCGTCGAGGCGCCGCGGCCGACCCCGCCGCCAAAGGAGGCCGAGCGCCGCGCAGAGAGCCTGGAGGTGGCGCTGCGATGGCTCAACCGAGCCCTCGACCGGGAGGAGCTGCTCCGAAGCATGCTCGCCATCGGACTGCAGGCCGTCGGGGCGACCAAGGGCAGCATCCAGATCTTGGACACGCTGAGCAACGAGCTGTACATCGGCTATGCGTCGGGGCTGAGCGATCCCGTCGTCCGTAGCAGCCGCCAGAAAATCGGCGTCGGCATCTCCGGCAGCGTCGCGCAACGAAAGCGAGGCCGGCTGCTCGTCGGGCGCGTCAACCAGCACACGCGCCCCGAACGCGGCGACATCATGAGCGCCATCTGCGTCCCGCTGCTCGTCGACGATCGAGTGCTCGGCGTCCTGAACGTCTCCACGGACATCGGAGCGGAACCGCTCAACAAGCGGGATCTCAGTGTCGTCGATCAGCTCAGCCGACGCATGGCGCCCGTGCTCGGAAGACTCCTCGAGATCCAGGCGCAACACGAGCGCGCCCTCGTCGACGACCTGCAGCAGGAACTGCTGCAGCTGCTGAGCATGGAACTCGATCCCGCGGAGACGCTCGCGGTCATTCGTGACCTGCTCCAGGATCTCAGCGGGGCGGGCGTCGCCCAACTCGTGTTGCTGAATGTCGACGGTTCCGCGGTCCGCGTCCGGGCGGGTCGCCTGGAGGGTGGGGGGCCGCGCATCGAGCGCGAACCCGATCCCCACCGGGGGATCCTCGGACAGGTTCTCCTGGGCACCGAACCGGTCTTCATGGAGGAGCGAATCCGGCCCGCCGGCGAGACCATCGTGCGGCGGCATCTGACTCTCTATCTGCCGGTCGGCGAGCCGGAGACCTTCGCCGTGTTCATCGCGCATTTCGAAGGACTGTCGGTCCTTTCGCATTTCCAGCGGAGCATGGACGCCGTGCGGACGACGCTGGCCTCGCGCCTCGGCGAACTCATGGCGCGGGAGGACCGGCGCGGTCGCATGCAGCGACTCCGCCTGCTCGTCAGTGGCCTCAGCACCATGGCCGGTCAGGGCCGCGCCGAGCGGGCGGCCACGGCGGCCCATGTCTTCCTGCGGCAGTGCGAAGCCGAAGTGGTCGCCCTCTGGATGGACTCCTCCGTTTCACCCACGGTCTTCGTGAGCTACGGCGAGCTGCAGGAGAGCGATCTCAGGCCCGTCTGGCCAGCCATCCGTGCGCGCCTCGAATCCGCCGGCTCGCAGCGACTGACGGAACTGGATGAGGGGGGAAGCGCGTTGCGCACACTCCTGCTCGCCGGGTCGGTGGCGGGTCCGGCGATCGTCGCCATCAACCGGCGGCCGTCCGGGATCCTGGAATCCGCCGGGTTCCGTGAAGAGGACGAAGAGGCTTCGCGCGCGCTGCTCGACGCCCTCGGCGCGCCCGCCGAGGAGTCCGGCGACCTGGGCCGCGTGGAGATCTCCCCGGTGGATACGCCGTCCTCGTCGGCGGAGGGCGACTTCGCGCGCAACGAGAAGATCCTCCGCGACACCATCAACCGGGAGCTCTCGCGCGCGCAGCGCTATCACTTCGGCTTCAGTCTCAGCATCTTCGAAATCGACTTCAGCGAGGAGCAGCGCGTCACCTTGGCCGATGCCCTCGAACATCGGATGCGCACGGACACGCGCGCGACCGACTGCGTCCTGTGGCTCGCTCCCAACCGCTTCGCGATCCTCGCCCCGGAAGAGGCGCGCGGGCAGCGACGGCTGGCGCGACGCATCCAATCGATGCTGGTGGACTTCTTCGACGGCCATGCGGCGTCGAATCCCCCCGTCATCCGCGTCGGCAGCGCCATCTATCCCCAGCAGGCCGACAGCCCCGAGGATCTCATCGCGATGAGCCTGCGCCACCTGGGCGGCGCCGCCGATTGACAAGGCTCGGGCACGGCCGTAGTCTCCTGGCCAGATCCGTGGCGGATATCTCGTCCGCGAAACATTCGTAAATCACATTAAAACAACAATTTCGCGCGAGCAGCTCGTGAATCTTCCGAAATTCGAGCGCCGACCCATTCGCCTTCTCGATCCGGGCTGCGTCGAACGCATCGCGGCCGGCGAGGTGATCGAGCGTCCGGCGTCGGCCATCAAGGAATTGATCGAGAACAGCCTCGACGCGGGCGCGACGCGCATCCGCGTCCGGCTCAAGCGCGCGGGCTTCGCCGAGATGGTCGTCGAGGATGACGGCAGCGGGATCCCGGTGCGCGAGCTGCCGCTGGCGCTCGAGCGGCACGCGACGAGCAAGATCGCGGGCAGTGGCGATCTGGGCAGCGTGCTCAGCTATGGCTTTCGCGGCGAGGCGCTTGCCTCGTTGGCCGCCGTCAGCCGCCTCAGTCTGCGCAGCCGCTGGGCCGAGGAGGAACTGGGCGCGCGCATTGACCTGGTTGGCGGAGAGGTCGAGCGGCGCGAACCCTGCGCACGTCTGCGGGGCACCACCGTCGAAATCCGCGATCTCTTCTTCAACGTCCCGGCGCGGCGAGAATTCGCCAAGAGCGATCCCAGCGAGAAGAGGGCGGTGACACAGGTCCTTCAGGCCGCCGCCTTCGCGCATCCCGAGGTCGCCTTCGAACTCGAGTCGGATGGCTCGAAGATCCTCGATCTGGCTCCGGCTCGAGATCTCGAGACGCGGGTCCACGCCATCTTCGGCGCCAGCGTCGCCGAACATCTGCGCCGCTTCGAGGGCGAGGCCCAGGGGATCCGTGTCATGGGCCTCAGCAGCCGGCCGACACACACGCGCGGCAATCGCACCGGCCAGTATTTCTTCGTGAACCGTCGGCCCGTCTTCGACAAGGCACTGGCTCACGCCGTCGGCGCAGCCTACCGCGAGATCATCCCGGCCGGGCGCTTCGCCGTATGTCTGGTCTTCCTCGAATTGCCGCCGTCGCGCATCGACGTGAACGTGCATCCAACGAAGGCCGAAGTCCGCTTCCGCGACGAGGGCACGATCCACACGCTGCTCCGCCACGCCATCCAGGACTCGCTTCAGCTGCGGCACGAGGAAGCGGAGACGGCCGGCGGCAGAATCCGCGCGCTCGAGCGTGGCGAAATGGGCGCGGCGGACAACCTGCGTTCGATGGGGAACAACACCCTGCGCGAACTCATGGAGGGCAGGGGCGAGGGCTACGATCGCGGGCCGCGTTGGAGCCGCGGCCACGCGAAGCCGACTCTCTTCGATGCCGAAGCGTTGGGGGAGGAGGGCGCGGCCTTTCGGCCCAGTGGCGCACCCCTCGACGTGGGGGCGGGTGCACAGCCCGACGGCCTGCCCCTGTTCTGGCAACTCCACAACACCTTCATCCTGACCCAGATCCGGGGCGCCCTCGTGATCATCGACCAACACAACAGTCACGAGCGCGTGCTCTACGATCAGGCGAAGCGGAGCCTCGCGGGCAAGACTCCGCCCACGCAGCAGTTGTTGTTTCCTGCCACCCTCGAACTGAGTCCCGACGAACTCTCGGTCTATCAGGTGCACCGCGGGGATCTCGAGAGGGTCGGGTTCCTCAGCGAACCCTTCGGCGGCAACACCATTCTCGTGCGCGGCATCCCGGCGGAGCTGCGGAATTGGAACGATGGCTCGCTGTTCCGCGATCTGCTCGTCGATCTCGCCGACGCGGGACGCAGCGGCAGCGATCCACGCGAGACCATCCTGGCGAGCTATGCCTGCCACGGCGCGATCCGCGCCGGCGATCATCTGAGTCTGCCGGAGATGCAGTCGCTCATGGATCGACTCTTCGCCACGGAGTTGCCCTACTCCTGCCCGCACGGTCGGCCGACGCTCATTCGACTGGGGCTGCCGGAGTTGGAGCGGCGCTTCGGCCGGCGTTGAGTGCGCCGCCGCTGCTGCCGGTCCTCGTGGGACCCACCGGCTCGGGGAAGACCGAACTCGCGCTGCGCGCCGCGGCTCTCTGTTCGTTCCCCGTCGAGGTCATCGGACTCGACTCGCGCCAGATCTATCGCCAACTCGAGGTCGGGACGGCGAAGCCGACGGCCGAAGAACGCGCGCGTCTGCCGCATCACTGCGTCGACTTCCTCGACATCGACGAGAGCTATGACGCCGGTCGCTACCGCGGCCGCGTGGAACGAACGCTGCCGCAACTGTGGGAGAGGGGCGTCGTTCCCCTCGTCGTCGGCGGGGCCGGCTTCTACCTGCGGGCGCTGCGCGAGGGCTTCCTGGAACTGCCCGAAGGCGGCGCGCGACTGGTGGCGCTGCGTGCGGCGATGGACGGAGAATCACTCGAGGCGTTGCGCGAGCGGTTGGCGCTTCTGGATCCGTCGTCGGCCGCGCGCATCCATCCCAATGATCGCTATCGCATCTCGCGAGCCCTGGAGATCCAGGAGCTCAGCGGCCGGCCGCTCAGCGAACACGAGCAGGAGTTCGCACCGAGCGCGGTCTGCGGCGCCGCATTCGCCGTGGTTCATCTTTCGCCGCCACGGCCGTTCCTGCACGACAGGATCGAGCGGCGCGCACGTGCCTGGTTGCGCGGCCCCTGGCAGGCCGAGCTGCGGGCGCTGCTCGCCGCGGGTCACGATGCCACCGAGCCGGGCCTTTCCGTGCTGGGCTATCCGGAAGTCCTGGCCTCGCTGCGCGGCGAACTCGAGGACGCACAGCTGATCGAACGCGTCGTCATCGCCACGCGCCGCTATGCGCGGCAGCAGGAGACCTGGTTCCGAAAGGAAGAATGCGTGGAGCGGGCGGCGGACGGCGCCGAGCTCGTGGAGCCGCTCGTGGCCCTCCTGCGCGCGGCTAGCGAGCGGCGCGGACCGCCTTGACACCCTTCGGGGGCGCTGTTAGCGTTTCGCGCCTCGGTGGGGCTGTGGAAGCCACTTGAAGCGGCGGGTGTAACTCAGTTGGTAGAGTATCAGCTTCCCAAGCTGAAGGTCGCGGGTTCGAGTCCCGTCGCCCGCTCCAACTTCTCCTCACGTGGCCATCGGCTCGATCCAGGAGGCTGCCATGGGATCGGCGGCCCAACGCCCGCCCGAGCGACCGGCGCGCGACGCTCGTTCGCGTAATCTGTCGGCGTGGTTGGCACCCGCCGCCATGCTACTGCTGGGGATTGCCCTCGCACAGAGTAGCGGCGCGCTGCGCCTTTCGACTGCCGGGCCGATCCTCTGGTTCAGTCTGATCTGCTATATCGCCCTGCGCGAGCGCTCGCGTCGCTGGGTCGCCACGCTCTTCGTGCCGGCGGCCGTGCTCTTCCTGCTGTGGTTCGCGCGCGCCGCCCTGGGCATCTGTCTTCCGTTCCTTCTCGCCCTGCTCCTGGCGTATCTGCTCGACCCACTGGTGGATCGGATGGAGCGTCGCATCGGTCGCAGCCGCGCCATCGTGCTTCTCGCGCTGCCAGTCTTCCTGATCCTGTTCGGCCTGGCCCTCGTGTTGTTGCCCGCGCTGTTTCAGGAGCTGCGGCAGCTGCTCGACCGTCTGCCAGAACTCAGACCTCTGCTCGACCGCGCCTACGCCTCGCTCTTGGCGCTGGCCGCGGACTGGGGTATCCAGATCGAACGCCGCCAGATCGTCGACGAGATCGTAGCGCGTCTGCAGAGCCTGGCACCAGCCGTCGCCGGCGCCGGCCTCGGCGTCGTCCGCGGCCTGCAGGGCCTCGTGGACTTCGTCAGCTTCCTCGTGATCACCCCGGTGCTGAGCTTCTATCTGCTGCGCGATTTCGATCGCCTGCGCGGCGGCGCGCTGGCGCAACTGAGTGGTGAACAGCGTGGCGCGGCCGAGGATTTTCTCGGGCGCCTGGATCGGAGCCTCAGCGGCTACCTGCGGGGACAGCTCCTGGTCGGTGTCATGGTTGGCATCCTCTTCTACGTCGGCATGACGGCGATGCGGATGGACTATGCCCTCCTGGTCGGCCTGGCCAGCATCGTCTTCAACCTGATTCCATTCGTGGGCAGCGTGCTGACGGCCCTGCTCGCGGTGGCGGTGGGCTTGCTCAGCGATCCGAGTTGGATCTCTCTCGTCAAGGTCGGCACGCTGTATGGAGGCATCCAGACCCTGGACGCCGCGCTCATCTCACCGCGAGTGATGGGGAATTCGCTGCAACTCCATCCGGTTGCCGTCATGTTGGCGTTGCTCCTCGCCGGGCGCTTCTTCGGCATGGCCGGGTTGCTGTTGGCCGTGCCCGCCCTGGCCGTCCTGAAGGAGAGTGCGCGGCGCTGGACGCCCGAGATCCTCAGCCTGCTCGTCGCGCCCGAACGTTCTTCTTCCAGCCCCACGAGACCCGACTCATGAGCCTTCCCGTCGTCGCCGTCATCGGGCGCCCCAACGTGGGCAAGTCCACGCTCTTCAACCGCATCACGAAGTCCCGCGCGGCCGTCGTCCACGAGGACAGCGGCGTCACGCGCGATCGCCATGTGCATCCGGCCGAGTGGAACGGTATCCCGTTTCTGTTGGTGGACACGGGCGGTCTGACGCCCATCGCGGAGGGCGCTC
>Ga0214472_10002799_pt1 | contig 18573 bp, 17 predicted proteins | sample RVTome_6_FD_207662 | JGI IMG/M metagenome (GOLD analysis project Ga0214472, IMG submission 207662) | Soil microbial communities from uranium-contaminated site in the Upper Colorado River Basin, Wyoming, United States - RVT140D175 | ecosystem: Environmental > Terrestrial > Soil > Contaminated >...
CGCCATGGACGCGTCCGGCGTGCGGCGTGCGGCGTGCGGCGTGCGGCGTGCGGCGTGCGGCGTGCGGCGTGCGGCGTGCGGCGTGCGGCGTGCGGCGTGTCGCCTACAAGAAATGTCGTTTCAGTTTCCGCTTATGCAGGATGGTGGTCGATATCTCCTCGATCGAATGCTGGGTCGTGTCGAGGAACGGGATCCGGTAGCGCTGGAACAGATCCAGGGCCTGGCCGATCTCGGCGCGGACCTGCTGCTCGGAGGCGTAGGTGCTGTCGGGCCGTCGGCCGGTGCGGATCTGTACCAGGCGATCGGGGTCGATGCTGAGCCCGAACAGCTTGCGGCGGTGTGGCTCCAGGGTCTGCGGCAGGCGCCCTAGCTCCAGCTCCTCGGGTGTCAGCGGGTAGTTGGCGGCGAAGATCCCGTAGTGCAGGGCCATGTAGAGGCAGGTCGGGGTCTTGCCCGAGCGTGAGACCCCGGTCAGCACGACCTCGGCTTCCTCATAGTGCCGCGTGGTCACCCCGTCATCGTTGGCCAGCGCGAAGTTCATGGCATCGATGCGGCGGGTGTAGGTGACCAGGTTCGCCATGCCGTGGGCTTTGCCCTTGGTATGGGTGGATTTCTGACCCAGCTCCTTCTCCAGCGGCCCGATGAAGGTATCGAAGAAGTCCAGCACCAGCGCATCGGCGTCGTTGAGGCCGGCGCGCAGCTCATCCTCGATCAGGGTGCTGAAGATCACCGGTCGCACGCCGTCCCGCGCCGCCGCGGCTGCAGCCTTCTCGACCACCTCGGCGACCTTGTCAGGGTTGTCGACGAATGGCAGAGTCACCTGCCTGAGCCCGGGGTCCTCGAACTGCGTCATGAGACTGTGTCCCAGGACCTCAGCGGTGATGCCGGTGCGGTCCGAGACGAAGAACACGGTGCGTCGGGTGCTCATCCCATCCTCACGATCAGTCGGTGCGGCAGCGTACCGCAACCCACGCCCGACAGGCACGGAGGGTCCAGCCCGATGCGACATGTGATCCCACTCGCTGAACTGGGCATGGGTGACGTCGAGGTCGTCGGCGGCAAGAACGCATCCCTGGGCGAGATGATCAGCGCCCTGGCTGGCGCCGGGGTGCGGGTCCCGGGCGGCTTCGCGACCACGGCTGACGCCTTCCGCGCCTTCGTCGAGCAGGATGGTCTGGCTGACCGTATCGATGGCCTGCTGCGTAGCTTGGATGTGGATGATGTGCGCGCGCTGGCTACCGCTGGCGCCCAGACCCGCGGCTGGATCATGGGAACTCCCTATCCCGACGGTTTCGAGGCTGCGGTGCGCGACGCGTGGGCAGAGGCCTTCGGCGATCGTGATGTCGCCGTGGCGGTGCGCTCCTCCGCCACCGCGGAGGATCTGCCGGATGCGTCCTTCGCGGGCCAGCAGGAGACCTTCCTGAACGTGCGCGGCATCGACGCCGTGCTGGTGCGCATCCGCGAGGTCTTCGCTTCGCTGTTCAACGATCGCGCCATCGCTTACCGCGTGCACCAGGGTTTCGACCACGCTGGGGTGGCGTTGTCGGCTGGCATCCAGCAGATGGTGCGTTCGGATACCGGCGCCTCCGGGGTGATGTTCACCCTGGACACCGAATCCGGCTTCCGCGATGTGGTGTTCATCACCAGCGCCTACGGCCTGGGTGAACTGGTGGTCCAGGGTTCGATCAACCCGGATGAGTTCTACGTCTACAAGCCCGCCCTGGACGCCGGTCGCAGCGCGATCCTGCGCCGCAACCTCGGCTCCAAACTGCAGCGCATGGTGTTCGCCGAGCCCGGCAGCGGTGCGCTGGTGGCTACCGAGGAAACCGACCGCGCGGCCCGCCGTCGCTTCTCCCTGGACGATGACGATGTGCAGTCGTTGGCGCGCCTCGGCCTGATCATCGAGCGCCACTACGGTCGTCCGATGGACATCGAGTGGGGCAAGGACGGCGAGGACGGACAGCTGTACATCCTGCAGGCGCGACCGGAGACCGTGAAGAGCCGCGACGCCAGCAACGTGATGGAGCGCTACCGCCTCGGCTGCCGCGGTCCGGTGCTGGCCGAAGGCCGCTCGATCGGTCAACGCATCGGTGCGGGTTCCGCGCGCGTACTCAGCGACCTGGATCAGATGGACAAGGTGCAGCCCGGCGACGTGCTGGTCACCGACATGACCGATCCCGATTGGGAGCCGATCATGAAGCGCGCGTCAGCCATCGTCACCAACCGTGGCGGCCGCACCTGCCACGCGGCGATCATCGCGCGCGAACTCGGGATCCCGGCCGTGGTCGGCTGCGGCGATGCGACCCAGCGCATCGCGGACGGCGACCCGGTCACGGTGTCATGCGCCGAAGGCGACACCGGCTACATCTACGAGGGTGTGCTGCCGTTCGAGCGCCAGGAGCTGACGCTGGACGAGATGCCGGAGGTGCCGGTCAAGATCATGATGAACGTCGGCAATCCCGACCGCGCTTTCGCTTTCGCCTCGCTACCCCATCGCGGGGTCGGACTGGCGCGCCTGGAGTTCATCATCAACCGGATGATCGGGGTGCACCCGCGCGCCCTGCTGGACTACGACGAGCTCGAGCCCGAACTGCAGGACCGCATCGAGGACCGCATCGCAGGCTACGCCGACCCGGTGCGCTTCTATGTGGAGCGATTGGTCGAGGGCATCTCGACCATCGCCGCGGCCTTCGCGCCCGAGCCTGTGATCGTGCGCTTGTCCGACTTCAAGTCGAACGAGTACGCCAACCTGATCGGCGGCGATCTCTACGAGCCGCATGAGGAGAACCCGATGATCGGGTTCCGCGGCGCCTCGCGCTACCTGGATGACAGCTTCCGCGATTGCTTCCTGCTGGAGCTGGAAGCGCTGCGCAAGGTGCGTGGCGAGATGGGCCTCAGCAACGTCTGGGTGATGGTGCCCTTCGTGCGCACCCTCGGCGAGGCGCGCGGCGTCAGCGAGCTGCTGGCTGCCAACGGCCTGGCTCGAGGTCAGGACGGTCTGAAGCTGATCATGATGTGCGAGCTGCCCTCGAACGCGGTGCTGGCGGATGAGTTCCTCGAGTACTTCGACGGCATGTCCATCGGCTCCAACGACATGACCCAGCTCACCCTGGGCCTGGACCGCGACTCCGGGCTGATCGCCCAGCTGTTCGACGAGCGCGACCCGGCCGTGAAGAAGATGCTGGAGATGGCGATCAAGGCCTGCCGCGCGCAGGGCAAGTACATCGGCATCTGCGGTCAGGGTCCTTCGGACCACCCGGACCTCGCGCGCTGGTTGCTGGACCAGGGCATCGAGAGCATGTCCCTGAACCCCGACACCGTGGTCGAGACCTGGCTGTTCCTGGCGGGCGAGAAGGTCTGAGATGGCTGCTGCACCCGATGTGCACGCCGGTATCCCCGACCTGGACCCGCTGACCGGCCGCCTGCGCGGCCACCATGCCGAGCACGACGGCGCGACCGCGCTGGATCGCATCGCCAGGGCGCGCATGGCGCAACCCGCCTGGGCCGCCCTGCCCCTGCGCGAGCGCCGCCGCATCGTGACGCGCTTCCATGATCTGCTGGTGGCGCAGGCCGACCGCATGTCCACGACCATCAGCACCAGCGTCGGCAAACCACGCATGGACGCGCTGGCGGGCGAGGTGATGCCGGCAGTGATCGCCGCACGCCACTACGCGCGCCGCGCCAAGGCCATGCTGAAACCCTTCAGCCCTACCTCGGGCAGCCTCGCCTTCCTGAACTACCGCACCCGAGTGCAGCGCCTGCCCTACGGCGTGGTCGGGATCATCGCGCCCTGGAACTACCCACTGTCCATCCCGATCCACGAGATCCTGCCGGCGCTGCTCGCGGGCAACGCGGTGGTGTTCAAGACCGCCGAGGAGACCATCCCGGTCGGCGATCTGATCGCCGAGCTGCTAGCCGAAACCGGTGTGCCCGAGTTCGTGTTCCAGCATCTGCGCATGCGCGGGCCGATCGCTGGCGACGCTTTCCTGGACACCGGGGGCAGCGGCGTGGACCTTTTGATGTTCACCGGCTCCAACCGCGTCGGCAAGCTGCTGATGGCACAGGCCGCAGCCACCCTCACACCGGTCAGCCTGGAGCTCGGTGGCAACGACGCCATGATCGTCTGCGCTGATGCCGACCTGACGCGTGCGGTCGGCGCCGTGCTCTGGGCCGGCATGTCGAACGCCGGCCAGTCCTGTGCCGGGATCGAGCGCATCTACGTCGCGCGCGAGGTGTACGAGGCCTTCGTCGCGCTGCTTAGCGAGCGCGTCTCGAACCTGAGGGTGCACGGCGATACGGATCACGCCAGCGACATGGGGCCGCTGGCCAAGCGGCAACAACTGGAGACCGTGCGCCGGCATGTGACCGACGCCACCGCGCGCGGCGCGCACATCGTCGCCAGCGCCGAACCCCAGGGCGTGGATCCGGACGGCTACTGGCACCCCGCGATGGTGCTCACCGAGGTCAGCCACGACATGCTGCTGATGCGGGAGGAGACCTTCGGGCCGGTGGTCGGGGTGATGCCGGTGGATGACATGGCGCAGGCCATCGCACTCGCCAACGATTCCGAGCTCGGGCTCACCGCGTCCATCTGGTCGGGTGATACGCGCGCCGCCGAGCGACTCGCGCGCGAGATCAAGGCCGGCATCGTCATGATCAACGACCACCTGCTGACCCACGGCATCACCACCAGCCCCTGGGGTGGCTTCAAGCAATCCGGTCTGGGCCGCGGTCATGGCGACTGGGCCTTCGATGCTGTCACCCAGACGCAGGCCGTCACCACGCAGATGCTGCCCTTCCTGCACCGCAACCTGTGGTGGCATCCCTACTCCGCCGCCGGTTACGACGGTCTGAAGGCGGTCATCACGCTGCTGCACGGGCGGGGGCTGTGGCGGCGCTTGCGCGCGATCCCGGCGGCGCTACGCGCGCTGCTTCGAACTTTGCATTGAGCCAAGCCGCGGGGAATGACGCGGGAGGGGAAGCGCTGCTCTGGCGAAGCTGCGTCTAGGCGCAGGTCCGCCCGAAGGACGCAGCCTACATGCGCGTAGGTGAGGACTTAGGGCGGGCCTGCAACAACGACGCGGCGAGTCCAGGACAGCGTGGTCAGTCCTCACTCAGGTGGGTGAGAGAACCCGCGTTCTCTTCCCAGTGTTGCCCGTCGAAGTCCTCCACGGTGACCTGATCGAGGTCAGCATCGTCCAGGCAGTTCACGTTGATGGAGTAGCCATCCGGGTTGGAGCGCGGCACGTAGAAGGACTTCACGCCGCAGCGCGAACAGAAGCGGTGCTTGGCGACGCCGGTGTTGAAGGTGTACTCGGTCAGCGCCTCCGCGCCCTGCTCCAGTGTGAAGCGCGAGGCCGGCACGATCAGGTGTACGAAACCAGTGCGGCTGCACATGGAGCAGTTGCAGCGTTGCACCGTCACCGGCGGGTCAACCCAGACCGAGAAGCGCACAGCGCCGCAGTGGCAACCGCCGTGCCAAGCGGTCAGATCCACCATCTCAGCCGCGGTTCCAGTCGTATTCGCGTTCGATGCGTGCGACGCGCAGGGTGTAGCCGTCGTACCAGTCCGCCCGACCGCGATCTCTCGTCGCCGCATGCTCCGCATGCATGCGCCAGGCACGGATGTCCTCCAGCGTGCGCCAATAGGAGACCGTGATCCCCAGGCCATCGGTGCCGCGCGCCGAGTCCACGCCCAGGTACCCCGGCTGCTCAGCGGCCAGCGCCAGCATGTGCTCGGCGGCTTCGCCGTAGCCCGGTGTCCCGTCGGCCCGCAGGTCGGACGCGAAGATGACGGCGTAGTAGCTGCCGCCGGCGAGCTCAGTCAGCGACATGGGTCCACACCTCCGTTCGCCCGAGCAGCGCGAAGCCGATGTAACCGCGCACCTTCAGGGTGCCGTCGTCGCGCATCACGATGTAGCAGCGGTAGGTGTTTCCGCTCTCCGGGTCGTAGATGGTGCCGCCCTCCCAGCGCTCATCGCGCGGATCCCAGCTGAACCCCCAGACGATCTCCATGCCCTCGACCTGGCGCGTGCGCAGCGCGGGGTCAGGGTTCTCGCGGTCCACCTTGATCTGCCCCGGGTGGGTCTCGTCGTCCGCCGGGAAGCGCGGCTCCAGCAGGCGCGTGATGCTGCCGTGTAGCTGATCACCGTCGCGCACCAGCGTGATCTCGGCCGGGTCATCACCGGCGGTCCGCCACACGCCGAGCACCGCATCGGCATCCGCCGCTGCCGCCGGGATCGAACCCACCAGGATCATCAGCAGCAGCAGGTTCCGGATGTTCATCGTGCAGCCTCCATCGCGTCCAGTTGAGGGTGGATGGCCGCGCGGTACAGCGGCGGGACCATCGCCAGCATGATCATCACCGGGTAGCTCGACGGCAGCACCGGACCGTCTGGCGTGTAACCCAGGGACTGGTACTGCCGCGTCACATCGCTGTGGTGATGCGAGTGCCGCTGCAAGTTGAACAGGATGATGTTGGTCAGTCGGCGCGGGCTGTCCCAAGCGTGCTGACGCGAGAAGCGCTCGTAACGACCGTCCTCCATCTGATGCCGGCGCAGGCCGTAGTGCTCGACGTAGTTCACAGCCTCGACCAGGAACACGGCCACCGCTGCCTGCCCCACCGCCACCAGCACACCGATGGGACCGGCCACTGCGAGACCGACCAGCGCCAGCAGCGGCCAAGCTGCGAGCGACAGGATCACACGGTTCGAAGGATGCCAGGCGGGTCGGCCGACCTTCGCGAGGTCCGCAACCTCGAAGGCCCAGGCGCTGCGTACGCTACCGATGATGGTGCGCGGCATGAAGGCCCACAAGCTCTCGTCACGACGCGCGCTCGCGGGGTCGCGGTCCGTGCCCACATGCGAGTGATGGCCCTTGTTGTGCTCCACCTGGAAATGCAGATAGCCGACCAGGGTCAGCAGCAGGCTGGATGCGCCACGCGCCACCGGATCCAGCCGATGCCCGAGCTCGTGCGCGATGGTGATGCCCAGGCCGCCAGTGAGGATGCCCACCGAGGCGGTCATGCCGATGAGCTCGATCACGCTCATCGGCGCGCGCGCTTGCACCAGCGCCCAGCCGATCAGCAGCGTCTCCAGCACCGCCCAAGCCAGCAGCGCCCAGGTGTAGGCGCGCTGCCCTTGCAGCGTCGCGACCTCATCGTCCGCAGGTGAGGCGGCATCGTCGCCGGCCCAGAGTTCGATCATCGGCAGCAGCACGAACAGCACCACAGGGGTCAGGAACTCGCCGACGCCGCCGATCGCATGCCCAGCCACCACCAGAAGCGGGAGCGACAGCGGGATCAGCATCAGCAGGGGCGAGGACCTGAGGTTCATGGCGCGATTCTACCGCCCCGGACCCGCCGTCACTCCGGCGGGTTAGTCAGCACCACGATGGCGATGCGGTCCCCGGTCGGCGACACGGCCATGCGCGTGACTACCGGATGGGCGACATCCGGTATCAACGGCAACTGTGCCACCTCGATCAACTCGGGGGCCGCCGTCGGATGCCAGTACATGATGCGCCCGTGCCCATCCTCGGTGCTGGCCGCACCGATCAACACGCCACCGCCAGGGGTCCACGCGAAGTCCTGGAAGCGCGGATCGGGGGTCGCGAACAGGCGCTCGCTGGTGCCGGTCGCGGGGTCGTAGCTCGCGAACCAAGCGTCACCGGTGGGCATGTCGCGCTCGTCGTAGCCGACCTCGGAGGCGTCGATGTAGCCGACCAGCGTCCCGTCGGGCTGACGCTTCAGGCCGCGGCCCACGTTCTCCAGCACCTTCTCGATGGCGCCCGTGCTGATGTCCGCGAGGTAGATGGAGTACGGCTCCTCGACCACGAACATCGCGATGCGGTGATCATCCAGCCAGGTGAAGTAACCGATGCGGGTCACACCCGGCAGCAGTTCCGTGCCCTGCCCTGTGATCGGATCCCAGGCCCAGAACTGCTGGCTGCCCTCGGAGTCCAACCGCACGGCGGAGAAGCGACCATCCGCCATCGGCGTCGGCGAGTACTCGCTGGCCGGAGTGGCCAACACGCGGGTGGTGTGCCCGCTGGCGAGGTCGTAGCAGTAGGGATCTGACTGGTCGTCCTCGCGGATGCTGGCGTAGAGGAAGCCGGACCCGTCGGCGAAGAACGCCGGCTGGTTGTCGTAGCCGGGCCGCTGGGTGAGGTTGACCGGATCGCTTGTGATGCGCGGCAGCGGACCGCTGAGGTCCAGGTCCGCGATCAGGATCTCGTTGTCAGGGAACCAGCTGTCCTCGCTCATCCCTTCTTCCATGGGGACTTCGGTGACCGGCTCCGACATCACCCGATCCACGCTGCAGTAGCGCTCCGCCATGGTCGGGGGTGCCGCCGTCGGAGTGCTCGCCGCAGGCGCAGGGGCCTCCCCGCAGGCAGCCAGCACGGTGGCGCTCAACGCGAGGGCGATCATCAGGGGCAGCTTGCGGGGATCCATCTACGACTCCTCGAGGGTTGAGAGGTCGGGCCTCCCGGTGTATTCGCTCAGCACCACGGAGAACGCACGGTCGCAACGACTGACCCCGGGGCGCTCGGCGAGTTCCCGGAAACCCGCCGAACGGTACAGACCGATCGCCTCGACCAGCTCGCTCGCCGTCTCCAGGCGCATGGTACCGAAGCCGGCAGCTTGCGCTCTGCGCAGGGTACGGTCCAGCAGCGCCCGACCCAGGCCGCGACCCCGTAGCGAGGGGTGGAAGTACATCTTGCGTAACTGGCAGTCCCGCTCCGACAGCGGCAGCACCGCCACGGTGCCGAGGATCTGCCCATCCTCCTCCAGCACCTCGAACCAGCCGCCGCGCGCGGCGTAGCTGGCCTCCAGGCTACTGAGGTCGGCGTCCTCGCCGGTCGGATCCGGGCACATGCTGTACTCGGTCAGGACGCCGGTGACCAGCGCCAGCACCGCGGGAGAGTCCGCATCCCGAGCCGCTCTGACGGTGACCATCCCAGCCTCCTGCGCATCGGTCCTGGTGCCGTCCCCAGGCCATCCGGATGCCTGAAACCATCGGCCCTCGAAGCTGTCTCAACACGCCATGGCATCCGCGGGCAGCCGAACCACTAGAATACCCGCTAACTCGGTCAGGGGGCCCCTATGAACCTCACGCGCATGGCGCTGGGCAACCCGGTAGCTGTCATCGTCGGCGCCTTGCTGGTACTGCTTTTCGGCAGCATCAGCCTGTTCAAGCTGCCGGTGCAGATGACCCCGGATGTGGAGCGCCCGCAGATCGCGATCAACACCGGTTGGCGCGCAGCGGCTCCCGAGGAGGTCGAGTCCGAGATCCTCGAACCGCAAGAGGATGTGCTGCGCGGCCTGCCCGGCCTGACCCAGCTGGAGTCCTCAGCCACCCAGGGCAGCGCCTCGATCACCCTGTACTTCAAGACCGGCACCGACATGCAGCGCGCGCTACTGGAGGTGATCAACCGGATGAACCAGGTCCAGAACTACCCGCCCGACGCGTCGGAACCGGTGGTCGTCAACGGCGGCAACACCTTCGGCGCTGCCATCGCCTGGTTCGCGCTACGACCCACCGAGGACAACCATAACGAAATCGCCGGCTACCAGGACTTCGTGGACGAGGTGATCCGCGCGCGCTTCGAGCGCATCCCCGGCATCGCCAACTCACGCGCCTTCGGGGGTCGCCAGCGTGAGGTCCGCATCACCTTCGATCCGAACCTCGCTGCCGCGTACGGCATCGATGTGCCAACCATGGCGCGTGCGACCGGCGGCAACGTGGACAGCTCTGCCGGCTTCAACGAGATCGGGCGTCGCAACTACACCGTGCGCTATGCCGGTCAGTACGACGTGTCCGAGATGGGCGAGATGGTCCTGGCCTGGCGCGACGGTCAACCGATCCGTCTGTCTGATGTGGCTACCGTCGAGATCGTGATGGTGGATGCCTTCGGCACCCTGAACCTGAACGGCGGCGCGGCGATCGCGATCAACGCGCAGCCGGAGACCGGCATCAACGTGCTCGACGCCATGCGCGAACTCAAGGCGGTGGTGGCGGAACTCGAGGCCGGACCACTGGCAGCGGCTGGGTTGACCATCGAGCAGGTGTACGACGAGACCGAGTACATCGTGGATTCGGTGGCCATGCTGCGCAACAACCTGCTGCTGGGCGTGACGCTTGCGATCGGCGTGCTGTGGTGGTTCCTGCGTCGCTTCCGCGCGACCCTGGTGGTGGCGGTAGCGATCCCGGTGTCGCTGTTCTTCACCTTCGTCGTGCTGTTCGCCGCCGGACGCACGCTGAACATCATCTCGCTAGCTGGCCTGGCGTTCTCGGTGGGCATGGTTCTGGACGCAGCCATCGTGGTGCTGGAGAACATCGTGCGCCTGCGCGAACAGGGCGACGAAGCGGACCACGCAGCCGCCGAGGGTACGCGCCAGGTCGCTGGCGCGCTGGTGGCCTCCACCGCGACCACGGTGGCGATCTTCCTGCCACTGATCTTCCTGCAGGACACCGCCGGTCAGCTGTTCGCCGACCTCGCGCTGGCGATCTCGATGGCGGTCATCGCCTCGCTGCTGATCGCCACCACGATCATCCCCGCCGCTGCGACCACCGTGCTGCGGCGCGCGGCAATGGACGACATCCACACCAGCTGGTGGGACAACACCACCGCCTTCATCATGAACCTCACCCGCGACCACAAGCGTCGCGTGATCTGGATCAGCGCACTGACCGTGATCCCACTGTCGCTGGCGGTGCTACTCAAGCCGCCGCTGGACTACCTGCCGACCGGCAAGCGCAACCTGGTGTTCGGCGTCATGCTGCCGCCGCCCGGCATGTCGGTCGGCACCGCGACCACCGAGATCGCTGATGTGATCAACGCGCGGATGGCGCCCTATCTCACCGGCGAGAAGCAGCCGCAGGTGGCCAGTTACTTCATGGGCGTGTTCGGCAGCTTCGGGTTCATGGGTGGGCGCACCGTGGACCGCGACGATGTGGACGACTTCACTGCCGCGCTGAACAACGAGGTGCTGCGCGGCCTGCCGGATACCTTCGCCTTCGCGAACCGCGCTGCACTGTTCGGGCGCATCAGCGGCGGGCGCGTGATCGACGTGGACATCCAGAGCCGCGATCTGGATGCTACCCTGGGCGCGGCCGGCGCGGGCTACGGTGCGATCTCGCAAGCGATCCCGGAGGCGCGCATCCAGCCGGTGCCGGGGCTGGACCTGTCGCAGCCCGAACTACGCTTGAACCCGGACGAGCGGCGCCTGGCCGAGGTGGGCTGGACCCGCCGCGACCTCTCCAGCGTGATCCGCGCGCTGGGCGACGGTTTGTATGTTGACGATTACTTCGATGGTGAGCGCACCCTGAACCTGATCCTGCGCGGCAGCCCCTGGGAGCAACCCGAGACCCTGCTAGCGACGCCGGTGGCGACGCCGCTGGGCGGGGTGGTCCCGCTCGGTGATCTGGTCCGCTGGGAAAGGACGGCCGGTCCCGACACCATCCGCCGCGTGGACCGTCGCCGCACCATCACCCTGCGCGTGACCCCGCCGGCCGACATGCCACTGGAGACCGCGATCACGGCGATCCGTGAGCAGGCGGCACCGAACATCCAGAGTCTGCTGCCGGATGACGGCACCATCGCCTACCGGGGCACCGCCGGCGACCTGGACGAGGCGCTGTTCAACATGGGCAGCAGCTTCGCGCTGGCCATCGTGATCCTGTACCTGCTGATGAGCGCCCTGTTCCGCTCCTTCAAGGACTCGCTGCTGGTGCTCTGGGCGCTGCCGCTGGCCACCGTGGGTGGCGTGATCGCCATCCGCATCACCAACCTGTTCACCTTCCAGCCCATGGACCTTATGACCATGATCGGCTTCATCACCCTGCTCGGCCTGGTGGTGAACAACGCGATCCTGCTGGTCTACCAGACCCGCGACGCCGAGCGTGAGGGCATGGAGCGGCGCGCGGCGGTCGAGAACGCCGTGCGCCTGCGCCTGCGCCCGATCCTGATGAGCACCCTGACCTCGCTGTTCGGTATGCTGCCGCTGCTGGTGATGCCGGGTGCTGGTACCGAGCTCTACCGCGGCCTGGCTGCGGTGATCGTCGGCGGCATGACCGTCAGCACCGCGTTCACCCTGGTCCTGCTGCCCGCGCTGCTGCGCATGGGCGAGCCCGACCCGGCGACCCGGACCTACGCTTACGCTGGCGGCGTCGCCACCAGCACCCCGCACGCCCCACGGAGGGACCCGTGAGACAGAACGCCTACATCCTCACCCTGCTGCTGCTCGCTGCCAGCGTTCCCGCTGGCGCCGGTGATGCGCCGCAGGGACCGCCGCCTGCTCCGGTGCGCGTCGCCACCGCCGGCATCCGCACCATCGCGCCCACGCTGGAGAGCCCTGGCACCGTGATCTCGCGTTTCGATGCGCGGATCGCTGCCGAGCTGCCCGGCCGCATCGTCGAGATCCACGATGTGGGTGAGCGCGTCGAAGCAGGCACCACCCTGGTCCGCATCGATGATTCCGAGCTGCAGTTCTCGCTGCAGCAGGCTCAGGCCGATGTCGCCCGCCAGGAATCCCGCGCGGGGTTCCTGGAGCGCGAGGTCTCGCGCCTGCAGCGCCTCGCTTCGACCAACAGCGCGGCGCAGAGCCAACTCGAGCAGACCGAATCGAACCGCACGGTCGCCCAGAGCGACCTCACCACGGCCCGGGTGTCTGTCGCCCGCATCCGTGATCAGCTCCAGCGCAGCCGCATCCCGGCCCCGTTCACCGGGGTGATCGCGGAGCGCCTGCTCAGCGTGGGTGAACGCGCATCGGTGGGTGACATCCTGCTGCGCTTGGTCGCGCCGGATCAGATCGAGGTCGTGGTGCGCGCACCACTGGCCAGCGTCGCCCAGATCGGTCAGGGCGAGGCCACCCGCATCTGGACCACCCGCCACAGCGGCATGGGTGTGGTGCGGGCGGTGGTGCCGTTCGGCGACTCGCGTTCGCACATGGTCGAGGTGCGCATCGATGTGGACCCGGCCGACTGGCGCGTCGGCGAGAGCGTGCGCGTGGCGCTACCCACCGCCGCCAGCCGCAACGTGCTGACGGTGCCGCGCGATGCGCTGGTGCTGCGCCGTGAGGGTGCTGCCGTGTTCCGCGTCAGTGCCGAGGGCATCGCGGAGCGGGTAGCGGTGCAGGTTGGCGTCGGTGACGGCGACTACATCGAGGTAGACGGCGAGCTGAACGACGGCGACACCGTCATCGTCCGCGGTGCCGAGCGCCTGAGCCCAGGCCAGCCAGTGACGATCCTGGAGAACGGCTGAGGCTGGGCCAGGGCCCGGTAGTTCGCGTAGGCGTTGACGATCACCGCGGCGCCAGAACCTGGCGCGCTAGGCTCTGCGACCCGATGTGCCCACCAGGAGCCAGAGGATCAGCCCGAGCACGGGTAGCAGCACCACCACGATGATCCAGAGCAGCTTCTCGCCGCTACGCGCGGAACTGTTGAGGATGCTGAAGATCGCCCAGATATCTGCGATCAGGATCAGGAGGCCCAGGGCGCTGTGGTATCCGTAGTGCATGACCGGTTCCCTAACTTAGTTCCGAAGGCATTCGATCAGGGGCGTTCGCCACGAGTCCGACCTAGGACCCTGCAGCCTGCACCCCCTACGACTTCTGCTTGGCAGGCGCCTGCGCGAGGGCGCTCGCCGCGGCGGACTTCGACGCTGCTGAGGTCCGGCCATCACGCAGGGTCTTCGACGCTGCGGTCGCAGCTCCGGCGCTGGTCTCCCGATCAGGGGCCCCGGTCTGCGCCAGCGCGCTAGCGGCAGCGGTCTTGCTCGCCTTACCCGTGTCCTTGCTGCTGAGCGTCTTGGAGGCGGCGGCTGAAGCCTTCCCGCCGGTGGTCTTGTCCTTGATCTTCATGGGGTCGTCCTGTGGCCGGAGTGTTCCCCGGGTGCGAGCAGAGCCCGCCCCGGAGGGACCCATTTCTAGAGGAAGCCGACCGAAGCGTCGGTTCGTTGGACCACGAATGATCCCGCCCGGTCATGCATCAGTACGACTCCACAACCGCGACTGGACCAGCACCGAGCGCCTGGGTCAGCCGTTGATGGTCCTGCAGAACGGCCGAAGCTAGGCCACGGCCCGGTAGATCGCGTAGCCGATCGCGATCAGCACCACGAACAGGATCAACTTGCCGATGCCCCCGCTCGCATCCGGATCCGGCTGGATGCGCTCGGGGTGCCGCGCCATGTAGGCGTCCACCACTTCCTTGGCCTCCTTGAGGCCGATCCCCTGATGCTCCCGCAGCAGCTTGATCGCTTCGATCTTGCGGCTGATGTGGATGGCCGCAAGGACGTCTGGTGGTAGATCTGTGGACATGGCCGCTGCTCCGATCGGTTACCGAATCTTAGCTACCGACTCTTCGATGCGCTGGACCACCTCGGAGCACTGAACCTCAACGGCGAGGCGTCCAGAACGGTCCGCCATTCTACCAAGCTACACACGGGACTAGCGCAAGCCGTAGCGGATCGGATGATCACGGCTGGAACACTGAGTTCGAGCAAGACCAGATCGACTCAGGAGAGCTCATCAGAGAATCGGTGGTTGACGTCCCGATGATGTGCTTCGTCGTTCCGAACCGCCAGGACCACATCTCTCAATCGTGCATCCGGTGCCAGATCCCAGTAGTCGATCGCGATCTGCGGCGCAGCGACATCCTCACAGTCGCCACTATCGATCTCTGCGAGGTACTCGGTGTAGCTGAGTACCGCTTCCTCCTCGAAGTACCCAACGATGCGGTGCGCAGTCCTTGGAGAGATCAGGTAGACCAGGAAGAAGATGTTGTAGAAGATCCCCTGCGCGGTCAGGATGAGAACGCGTTCGAATCCTGACGGCCTCGCGATGTGGACGAAGGTCATCAGGTGCATCCTCTCGTTCTCCGCCTCATCCAGCAGCACCTTGATCCATCCGTGGTCGCTCTCCATCCTGCGGAGTGCCCGCAGATGCTGGAGCGTCCCTCCAACCATGCCGGGGACTGCCGCGATCGTCTCCAGTACGACAGCGCGATGCCCGTAGCGTTTCGCGAAGAACATATCTGCGAAGAAGCGGAGGAACTTCGTGAACGCGAGAGCGATGCGATCCGAGATCCCGATCGGCATGTGGTGGGTCGCGGACGGCGTATCTGCATCCATGTCTATAGAGATGCCTCGCAATACGGACACACCCCATGGGTGATCCTAGGAAGCGGTGCTCCACCGAAGTGATCGAGGTGCTCGATCGCCTCTTCCCCCGAGGTGGGATCCCACAAGGAAGATCTGAGCACGCTGTCCCGGGTCAGATCCGAGGCGCCGTTCTCTCGAGCGAAGGCCAGCCCCCCGTCGGACACCGACAGGATGAGATCGCCCCTATGAACCGTGTAGCGGATGCTCATCATGTGTGCGCTAGGTCCGACACTGCGATTGCCGATCGCTCGCTAGTGCTTGCTGAGCTTGCCAAGCTCTCTCTCCAATAGGCTCACCATCTTGTGCGCCGCTCCGTTCACCGCTTGATCGATCGTGAGCGCCTGGTCACTCACAGAGCTTGGCTTGCGCCCCGCTACCCGCGCCTCCAGCAGACACCGCTTGTCGATCACGCCTGACTTCGAGGTGCTGTTCTCGTCGCTCAGGTGGACCTCAAGTCTCGTGATCTGATCAGCGAGGCGCGCCAGGACCTGGTTGAGGGTCCCCTCGACGCTGTGAGCGAGTGCCTCACGCCCAGAGATGTTCCTGTCCGTGTTCACTTGAATCTGCATGTCGCTGGCCTCCAGTAGTTCCTACACAGTGCGCCTACTGAGGCGCGAATGAGCAAGACCGCCCAAAATAGATCGCCCTGATCGCTCGCAATCGAGGCTGGTCAGCGCCCGTTGTGTATGCTGCCGAACGGTGCTGCCTGACCGCTGGGCCTATCGTTACGCCTGTTCAGATCAGCGTAACTCCCAAGGGCACCATCCTGATGTATCAGCCAAACATGCAGCGGTCATGGCCTGCAGCCGCGACCCGGCTGCGGGGCTTGGTGTTGTGCCTGGCGGTCGCGCTCGGCCTCGCGGCCTTGCCGGTCAGTGCAGACCCTACTGATCCAGTCGTGGTTGAAGGTCAGGCGACTTTCACCACCACGGACGACTGGCTGAACATCAGCAACACCCCCGGGGCGGTCATCAACTGGCAGGGGTTCTCGATCGCCTCCGGCGCCACCGTCTACTTCGCGCAGCAGAGCGCCACCTCCAGCGTCCTCAACCGCGTCCTGGGCCCCGACCCTTCAGTGCTCCTCGGGACGCTCAGTTCGAACGGCCGGGTGTTCCTGATCAACCCCAGCGGGATCGTGTTCGGACAAGGCGCGCGCATCGATGTGGCCGGGCTGGTCGCCTCGACGCTGAACCTCAGCAACCAGGATTTCGTCGCCGGCAGATACGATTTCGAGATCGATCCCCTCGCCGGCGGGATCATCAACTGGGGAACGATCACCACGCCTTCGGGTGGCAGTGTGTACCTGGTCGGCTCCAGTATCAGCAATAGCGGCATCATCAGCAGCCCCGAAGGCGTGGTCATCCTCGCCGCTGGGGCCTCAGCGAGGATCTTCGATACCAGCACACCGGGCGTCAGGGTCGAGGTCACGGGGAGTGACAACTTCGTCGTCAATCTCGGTCAGATCCTGGCGCAGAGCGGCGAGATCGGCATCTACGCCGCTGGTCTCCGTAACGCCGGCATCATCGATGCCGATCAGGTGGTGCTGGATGCCAGCGGCAGGATCGTCCTGCGCGCGACCCAGGACCTGACGCTCGACGCAGACAGCCAGATCAGCGCGAACGGCGAACAGGCTGGCGAGATCATCATCCAGTCCGAGACCGGGACCACGCTGGTGTCCGGCACGATTGAAGCCCGGTCCACGGGCGCGGGCCAGCTGGGCGGATCGGTCCAGGTGCTGGGTGAGCGGGTCGGCTTGATCGGAGACGCTGTCATAGACGCGTCTGGCGACGGTGGTGGCGGGACCGTGCTGGTCGGCGGCGACTTCCAGGGTGGGAACCATGAAGTTCAGAACGCCTCCGCGACGTTCATGGGGGCGGATACCACCATCAGGGCTGACGCAATCACTGACGGTGATGGCGGCACGGTCATCGTCTGGGCAGATGAGACGACCCGCGCGCATGGCAGCATCTCGGCCATCGGCGGAGCGCAGAGCGGCGACGGCGGTCTCGTCGAGACCTCTGGCAGCAGTCTGGATCTGACCGGGATCAGCGTGGACGCCTCGGCGACCAGCGGAACCGGCGGCTCATGGCTGCTCGACCCCAACAACATCACCATCCAGGACGCGGGTCCTGATGCCAATGTCACGGCCACCCCCAACTTCGATAGCACCGATGACGATGCCATCGTCACGACCACGACCATCGAGACCGCACTGGTCAGCGGTACCAGCGTCATCGTCACGACGGGCAGCGGCGGCACCGACGCGCAGGCTGGCGATATCACCATCGCCGATGCGCTGACCTGGACCCATGTGGATGGACCGACCCTGACCCTGAACGCCTTCCGGGACGTGGTCGTGTCTGCTGCTGTGACAGCCACCACCGGAAGCTTCGTCGCGAACGCCGGTCGCGACGTCACTGTGAATGAAGCCATGGGGGCGACTACCGGAAACATCACGTTGCTCGCCGACGGTGATGTCAATGTGAATGCAGCCATGACGGTGACCACCGGAAACATGACCCTGCTCGCCGACGGTGACGTCAATGTGAATGCAGCCATGACGGTGACCACCGGCGATATCGTGCTGTATGGCGACAACGACGGCACCGGGCCCGGGAGCCTGATTGGTGGCACGGTGGACATCACCTGTGCTGCCTGTATCACCATCACCACCGGCACCCTCCGGATCCGCTTCAATCCGGACAGCTATGCGGATACGGGCACAGACATCACCGACTATGGCCTGCATCTGACAGGTACCGGCGGGCTGGACGCGAAAGCATGGGTGTTCGGCCTAGGGGATGACCGGCTGTACGACGGCACCACCGATGCGACCGTGAGCGGACTTGCGCTTGATGTGTTGGACCAACCGTCCGGCGCGGTGTTGGATACCGTCATCAACGCCACTTTCGATTCCGAGAATGTAGGCACGGACAGGCTGATCACCTTCGACAGCAACTTCAGCAATCCTGACTTCGAGCTCTTCGCCCCCTTTGGGACGCCCACAGATACGTATACGACACGGGCCGACATCCTGGTCAGGCCGTTGACCATCGATGCGGTCACCGACACCCGCGTCTACGACGCCACCACTGACTCGGCCGGCATCCCGACCGTCACCGGCCTGCAGGCAGGTGACTCACTGGTCGGTGTTCTGACTCAGTCGTTCGCCAGTGAGGACGTACTGGGCACGGGCAACAGTATCCTGGCTGCCGACGGCACCTACAGTGTCACTGACGGCAACGCTGGTGATAACTACGCCATCACCGTGAACACCGTGGCGGGTACCATCACACCCCTCGCCATCGTCGGCGACATCACCGCCGATGACCGGGTCTACGACGCGACCGACGCGGCCGACATCCTGACCCGCACCCTGACCGGGGTCCTGCTCGGCGATGACGTGACCTACGTC
>Ga0214472_10002801_pt1 | contig 18568 bp, 20 predicted proteins | sample RVTome_6_FD_207662 | JGI IMG/M metagenome (GOLD analysis project Ga0214472, IMG submission 207662) | Soil microbial communities from uranium-contaminated site in the Upper Colorado River Basin, Wyoming, United States - RVT140D175 | ecosystem: Environmental > Terrestrial > Soil > Contaminated >...
CCGACGACGACATCGTGTGCCGCCTGGGCCTCAGCCCCCCGGCGCGATGGGTCCTCGACTACTACCCGGTCGAAATCGTCAGCGAATCCGACAAGGAGACCGTTATCAGCTTCTCTTCGCCGGACGCTCAGATCCCGGCTCGCCTGCTGCTTCGGCTCGGTCCTGCCGCTCGATTCATCTCGGGAGACGAAGTGAGGGCAACTGTGGCCGAAATTGGCAAAAAGCTGTTGGTCATATACCCATAGGGGTCGATCGACCTATCGATCAGCGCTACAGAATCACGTCGGAACTGCCGATCACCCAATCAGATATGGGAGACCGGAGAACAGGGATGACGACCATCAAGACAACGTGCGCAAGATGTGGTGACATCCACCTCACCCCCGACGACGTGGCGCTGGAGTTGCGTCCTGGGGGGCGGGAGGGCGACTACCGCTTCAAGTGCCCAACATGCACCGTGCAGCAACGACGTCCTGCGAACTCAAGGGTCGTGAGCGTTCTGCTGGCGACAGGGGTGGCGTTCGAGGTCCTCAATCCTGATCCGATCACCGAGCGGGAGATCGAAGCGTTCGCGGCCGCCCTCGAGGCAGAGCCGGATCCGTTCCGCCTTCTGGCCGGCTGAGCGCGACGATACAAATCTCGACGGGCATCTTGGGCAAGGTGCTCCTCGTCCGGGAAGGTGGCGATTCGTGAGAATCGCCACCTTCTATTCGTTGGGAGCTACGACGCTTTAGCATCCTCGCCATGCAGGGCGGCGAGATCATCATCATCATCTTCGTGGCCCTCCTCGTCCTCGGTCCGAAGCGTCTTCCTGATTTGGCCCAGAAACTCGGGCGTTGGACTGCAGAGCTCAGGACGGCGGCACATGACATCCGGCGCGGCCTCGAGAACGAGGTGGCCGACCTCAAGGACATGGGCGACGAGCTGAGGAAGACCGGCGACGAGATCAGGAAGCCCCTCGATGACCTCAAACAACCACTGGGCGACATCAAAAGGGACATCAACGACGCCGCGACCGGTCGTGTGGAGTGGACCGGTCCCAAGCCGGTTTCCGGGCCGACACCCGAGGACGCCATGGCGGATCTCGAGGAGATGAAAAAGACGGCCGAGGAAGAGGGCAGCGCGTGAGCGGCGACCAGCCGCAATCCATCCTCGCTCATCTCGAAGAACTCCGGTGGCGAATCTTCAGGATCTTCATCGCGATCGGCGTCGGCGGGGTTCTCGCTTTCGTATTCGCCGATCAGTTGCGCACGATCCTGGAGGCGCCGTTTCATACTGCCGCTCCCGAATCCGCCTTCCAGGCCTTCGAGGCCGCCGAGGAGTTCGGGGTGTTGATGCGGATCGGGCTCTTTGGTGGCGTGATCCTGGCCAGCCCGGTGATCCTCTACCAGATCTGGGCGTTCATCAACCCGGCGTTGACCAGGCGCGAGCGAAACTGGGCGTTCCCCGTGGTGACTGCATTGGTCGTGCTGTTCGTCGGCGGCGTCGTTTTCGGGTATTGGACCCTTCCCAGAGGGCTGGCGTTCCTGCTCAACATCTTCCCCGACGTCACCAACGACCTCCGCATCGGTGCGTACTACTCGTTCACGCTTCGCTATCTGGCCGCATTCGGCCTGGCCTTTCTCTATCCGGTGTTCCTATTCGCAGCGGCCGCCGCCGGAGTCGTCACGGCACCCCAGCTGGCTCGGGGGCGTCGCTGGGCGGTCCTGATCATTGTCATCGCTGCTGCATTGATCACCCCGAGTGGCGACGCCTTCACTTTGGTCGTTCTCTCGGTGCCGTTGTATGTGATGTACGAAGCGACTTATTGGTTGATCCGCCTGGTCCTGAAGAAGTGAGCTCCGTTCTCGACGCATTTTGGAAACGGCTCCCGTTCGCGCCCGATGACTTCCAGATCGAGGCCGGGGAAGCGATCGCCGAGGGACAGTCGGTGGTGGTCACCGCGCCTACCGGTTCAGGCAAGACTCTGGTGGCTGAGGCGGCGATCCATCTCGCCATGTCCGCCGGGAGGCGCGCCTTCTACACCACTCCGATCAAGGCGCTCTCCAATCAGAAGTACTCCGACCTTGTGGCCATCTATGGTTCGGAGCGGGTGGGACTGCTGACCGGGGACAACGTGGTCAACGGCGATGCCTCCATCGTAGTGATGACCACCGAAGTCCTGCGCAACATGATCTATGCCGACAGCACCAGGTTGGAGATGGTCGACATCGTGATCCTCGACGAAGTCCATTTCCTTCAAGATCGAACCCGAGGTGCGGTCTGGGAGGAGGTGATAATCCATTGCCCCCAGCAAGTGCAGATGGTGTGTCTCTCGGCCACCGTCTCCAACAACGAGGAGTTTGCGGCCTGGGTCGGGGAGCGACGGGGGTCGACTCGGCTCATCGCCACCGACCATCGGCCGGTCCCCCTGGAGTCGATGTACATGATCAAGGACAAGATGGGCTCCCAGACCCTCCATCTCCTTCCCACGTTCGTCCGAAGGGACGGCCGAACCCGGCCCAACCCGAGGGTCGAGCACATGCTTGGCCTGGAGCGGGGCCGGCGCCGGAGGTTCAAGACCCCGAACCGGATCGAGACCGTGGAACGTCTGGCCCAGGAGTCGATGCTCCCGGCGATCTACTTCATCTTCAGCAGGGCTGGCTGCGACGCGGCCACCCACCGTCTTCTCGATGCCGGGATCAGGCTGACCGATGTCACCGAGCGGGCCGCAATCCGTGAGATCGCAGAGAAGCGAACCGAGCACCTCGGGGACGACGATCTCGTAGTCCTCGGCTATGACCGGTGGCTGGCCGGGCTCGAAGCCGGTCTCGCGCCTCATCACGCCGGCCTGGTCCCGGCTTTCAAGGAGACCGTCGAGGAGCTGTTCGAGGCCGGCCTGCTCAAGGTTGTCTTCGCCACCGAAACGCTGGCATTGGGTATCAACATGCCGGCCCGTACGGTGGTTCTCGAGAGCCTCTCGAAATTCAATGGTGAGTCCCACGAGCTCATGAGACCCGGGGACTACACCCAACTGACCGGGAGAGCGGGGCGAAGAGGGATCGACGTGGCGGGCTACGGGGTCCTCCTCCATTCGCCCTTTGTTCGATTCGACCATGTCACCGAGGTGGCCTCGATCGGGTCGCATCCCCTTCGATCCAGTTTCCGCCCGACTTACAACATGACAGCGAATCTGGTGGCCAACTACGGCCCGGTCGAAGCGGAGCAACTCCTGGAGGCGTCATTCGCCAGCTTTCAGAGAGAGGGCGACCGTCACGCGGCCGAGACCACGATCGACGCATTGGAGCATCAGCTGGCTCGTGAGGAGGCACAGGCCAAATGTGAGCGGGGGAGTGTCGAGGAATACCTGGCGCTCATCGAATCGATGCAGCCCATCGGATACAACGACCGCATTGCCTCTTCGCTGAGAAGCGGTCAGGTGGTGGACGTACCCGGTGGGTCACGTGACGGGCGATATCTGGTCTTGAGGCGATTGGCGCGCAAGGACGACGGGACTCGCTACCTGGTGATGTCGACGTCGGGCCGGGTGTCGACCCTCGGGTATCGCGACATCGTCGACGGGAGCATGGTCTCCGGTGAGGTCGAACTGCCAGGGTCCTTCAGGGCGAAAGACCGCAGGTTCGTCAATGACACTCTCCGACTCCTGCGAAGAGTCCCCCCTCCTGCGTCCGACTGGGCACCCAGGGTGCATTCGACGGTGGACCACCCCGTGGCGTCGTGTCCTGATGCGTCACGTCATCTGGCAGCTGCCCGGCGGGCCATGCGCACGAGCCGCCGAATCGAGGCCCACCGCACGGCGCGCCGCAGCACCGGGCATGGGCTGGTCGAGGAGTTTGCCGCCATCCGTGACCTATTGGGCGAACTGGATTACCTGAACGGATGGGCACTGACTCCGAGGGGCCAGCGGCTCCGCGCCATCTACAACGAATCGGACTTGCTATTGGCCGAGGCAATTGAGAACGGCCTTTTCTACGGACTGGAACCGGCGGAGCTCGCCTCGATCATCTCGGTCTTTGTCTACGAGCCCCGAAGCGACACGGCGTCTGTGGCCGAGTTCCCAACTGGGCTCCTCGGTGAGCGATGGGAGAAGCTGGACGAGCTCTGGAAGGGCCTCGTGGAGAAAGAGCGGCGGCTTCGTCTCACCCCGACCCGTCGCCTTGACCCCGGATTCGGCATTCTCGCTCACACCTGGGCGTCGGGAACAGATTTCGACGACCTACCCACGCGCGGGATGGCCCCTGGCGACTTTGTTCGGGTGTCCCGACAATTGGTGGATCTGTTGCGCCAGCTTCGAGAAGCGGCACCCGGAATGCGTGACGAGGCGTCTCAGGCGCTCAAGGCGGTGGATCGAGGCGTGGTGGCGGCCCAGGGGGTGGGGTGATGCCACGCTGGCTCGTTGCTGTCAATCGCAGCGCCGGTCGGATAACCACCGACCCGTCGCTCATTGCCGAGGTGGTAGGGGCGGTCGGGCTCGATGCCGAGATCGTCGCGCCGGATTCGCCCTCTGCGATGGCAGCTGTGCTAGTGGCCGGGGCACATCGCGGCTTCGAGCATTTCGCACTGGCCGGTGGCGACGGCACAGTGAATCTCGCGGTGAACGCACTGCTTCCACTCGGTCTCGGTTATTCGCCGGTGATCGGGGTCCTCCCGGTTGGGACCGGGTGCGACCTCCTCCGCACCTTTGGGCTGCCGCAGGACCTTCCAAGGGCGGCACAGCACCTGATTACCGACAATGTGTACTCCATCGACGCCGTGGCACTGGAAGGCGACTGGGGCCTTCGCTATTTCGTGAATGTGGCCCAGGCTGGAGTGGGCGCTGCGGCCGCCCAGACCGCGGTCAGGATCGCTCGTTGGTTGGGCCCGGCTCGCTATCCGATGGCATTTGGGGCCCGTCTGCCGAGATTTCCCCGGACTCGGATCACCCTGACCACAGAGAAGAAGATCGTCGAATCCGAGGCCTTGGCTGTGATCTTCGCCAATGCCCAGTTCTTCGCCGGAGGCTGGAACGTGGCTCCGAAAGCGACCCTTGTCGACGGTGTCCTCGATATCCAGATCTTCGACGTGAAGAAGCGACAGGCAGCAGCATTGGTTCCCAAGGTGGTGAAAGGCACCCATCTTCGGGAGCCTGGAGTCCGTCGTCTGTCGGTTTCGGAATTCACCCTGGTGACGGAGTCTCTGTGGCCGGTGGAGGCCGACGGTGACTTGATCGGGAATACGACTGTTAAGGGGCAGGTTATCCCGGCCGCGGTGCGTCTCAAGATCTGAGCCGCGCCGACTTATACTGCCCGCCCCCGAGCGACCAGATACAGCAGAAATGGCCACTGAAGAACTAGACGAGCTCACCGAAGAGCTAACCGACGAAGCCGAGATCCCCGAGGAAGAGATCGACGACGCCCTGGTAGAGGAGCTCGAGGAGGTCGAGCTCGTCCCCGAATTCGAAGAAGAGTTCGAGGTCGAGGAAGACGTCGAGGACTTCGACCGCGAGGACGACGTTGAAGCGCACGACGAGGAGACCACAGAAGCTCTCGAGGAGTTGGAAAGCGAAGAGCTCCAGCTCATGGATGAGGAGGTGGGGGAGACTCTCCTGGTCGACGAGGTGGAGGAGTTGCGTGCCATCCGTCGCGAGGAGCTGACGATGAACGTCGATGCCCAGCTCCAGCGATCAGACGAGTTCGTGTGCCAGTCGTGTTTCATGGTCAAGAGGACGAGCCAGCTCGCTAATCGCAAGAAGATGCTGTGCGCCGACTGTGCCTACTGATCGGGTCACGGTCGTAATCCCCACCTACAACGAGCGGGAAAACCTCTCACAATTGGCGGCCGCGGTGACCGACCAGGGTTATCGAGTAGTGGTGGTGGACGACTCGTCACCGGACGGGACCGGGGAATTGGCTGACCGGATTGCGGAGGACGACCCATTGGTCACAGTGATCCACAGGGCAGCCAAAGAAGGCCTCGGGCCGGCATACGCAGCCGGCTTCGATCACGCACTCGGGTCCGGGGCCGAGATCGTGGTCGAGATGGACGCCGATTTCTCCCATGATCCAGCCGACCTTCCCCGCCTCGTGGCCGCGATCGAGGGGGGAGCCGATATGGCGATCGGCTCGCGCTACGTGAAGGGCGGTTCCACGCCTGATTGGCCGCTCTCCAGACGGGCCATCTCCCGTGGCGGCAACCTGTACGCCCGCCTCATGTTGGGGCTTCCGGTCAGAGATGCCACAGCGGGTTTCCGGGCGATGCGCTCCGGGGCCCTGCTGACCCTGCCGTACAGCTCCGCCGAGGCTTCCGGCTACGGGTTCCAGGTCGAGATGGTCTGGCGGGCGCACCAGCATGGCCTTGCCATCGTCGAGGTCCCAATCAGCTTCCGGGATCGGACCAGAGGGACATCGAAGATGGGGACCGGGATTGTCGTCGAGGCGATGAAGCTGGTGACGGTGTGGGGTTTTCGGCGGATACGGTTCTGGAACCGATGAGAATCTCGGCGCGCCCGGCCGAAACGGGCGATCTGACCACCCTGGAGGCGCTTTATCGAGATCTCGAGACCGAGATGACCGAGTTGCACCCGATGTGGCCTCTGGCGGATGGGCTCGCCGAACCGGTTTCTGAGGCGTTGACCCGGGCCCTCGAGGATGAGTCCACGATGCTTGTAATCGGGGAGATCGACGATTATCCGTTCGGTTTCCTCCTGGCACGGGTCGAGGGTCTGCTCCCACAGGCTGGTGGGGAGGAGATCTGCTCGATACGACTGGTCTTCGTCGAGCCCGAGGCCCGCGAGGTGGCGGTGGGAGAGATGATGAGAGACCTCGTGCTCGAGGAAATGCGGTCCAGGGGGATATCCAAATTCGATGCCCATGTCCTGCCCGGGCATCGTCTGGTCAAGAACTTCTTCGAGGCCGGAGGCTTCAGCGCCAGGTCGATCGTGATGCACCACGATGACAACCGTGAGTGATTCGCCCGTGGTCGGCGTCGGCGTGGTGTTGATCGACAACTACCGCCTCCTTCTCGTCCAACGCGCCCACGAGCCGAGCAAGGGCCGGTGGGCGGTGCCCGGAGGAAAGGTGAACCCGGGGGAGTCGCTTCGAGACGCCGCAGTCCGCGAGGTGCGAGAGGAGACCGGGTTGGAGGTGGAGACCGGCGAGGTGGTGTGGGTCGGAGAGCACATCTCCGAGCATGGTCACATCGTGATCATCGACTTCGAGGGTCAGGTCGTGGGCGGAGAGTTGGCCCCGGACGACGACGCCGAGCAGGCGCGCTGGGTGGGGCTGGATCAGGTCGCCGATTACGACCTGACACCCACCATGTACGACTTGGTGGACCTGCTGCGGAAGACCACGACTCGATAGGTTGACCCGATGAGCCACGATGCGGTCGACCTGCTTCAATCGCTGATACGCAATCGATGCGTCAACGACGGGACACCCGAAAGCGGTTTTGAGGTGCGATCGGTAGCGACCCTGGTCGAGTACCTAGGGGTTCAAGGCGAGGTGTTCGAGCCGATGCCGGGCCGCCAATCCTTGGTCTATCGGATTCCTGGGAGCGATCCGGAGGCACCTTCGCTGGCGCTGGTGCCGCACCTCGACGTTGTCCCGGTCGATGCTGCCGGCTGGTCGGTCGATCCATTCGCGGCCGAGATCGTCGAGGGATTCGTCTACGGCAGAGGTGCCGTGGACATGCTCAACGTGACCGCGGCGATGACGGTCGCCGTTCGTCCCTACCTGACGGGGGAGAGGAAACCGCGCGGCGATCTCTTGTTCTGTGCGGTTGCCGACGAGGAGAATGGCGGCCAGCTGGGCGCGATGCCACTCGTCAACGACCGCTGGGACCTGGTGCGAGCCGACTACCTGCTCACCGAGGTTGCCTATCCCGGGCTGTCGTTCGACGACCACAGGACGGTTCCGGTATCGATCGGTGAGAAAGGCGCCTACTGGTCGATTCTGGAGACGGCCGGCTCGCCGGGACACGGATCCCTTCCCTACGGCACCGACAATGCGCTGGAGAAGATGATCACCGCTCTGGCCGGGGTAATCGATACCCCGGTTCCGGCTGATGTAACCGAGGAGTGGGTGTCTTTTGTCCACAACCTGGGGCTTGATGAAGAGTCGACCCGGCGTCTGATCGACATCGATCAGCTCGACGACGAAATCGACCGTATCGCCGTCTTCGACCCGACGCTGGCCCGGTACATCCATGCCGCCACCCATCTCACGATCTCGTCGAACATGCTGCGTGCCGGCACGAAGACCAACGTGGTGGCAGACCGGGCGCACGCCGAAGTCGACATCCGGGGGCTGCCCGGCATGGACCGCGAGTTCGTCGATTCCCATCTGAGGAAGGCGATGGGCTCCGCAGCCGGCCACGTTGAGATCCGTCCGATCATGGACTCCGATGCCACAGTTTCCACGATTGGAAATCCGCTCTGGGAAGCCATCGGGGACGCCGTCGAGGAGTTGGACGGGCACCGCAACCTGGCGCCCACCCTGATGCTGGTGGCGACCGATGCCCGATTCTGGCGGGCCAAGGGCACGGTCTGTTACGGCGTGGGTCTGTTCGACGACAGGATGACCTTCTCGGAGATGCTGACCTTGTTCCACGGGCACGACGAGCGAGTGTCGGTGGCGTCGGTGGAGCACACCACGGCCCTCTATGAGCGGGTATTGAGCAGGTTTTTCGCCGAAGCATGAACGTCATCTGTGACATCGACGGTGTGATCTACCGCGGGGATCGGCTACTGCCCGGATCGGACCTTGCCCTGCAGAGGCTCCGGGATGCTGGGGTGACGGTTCATTACGCCACCAACAACAGCACCAAGTCGGCTCAGACGGTCAGCGAGAGGCTGACCAGGATCACCGGGGTCGAAGTCACGCCGGGAGCGATTGTCACCTCTTCGCAAGCAGCGATTCACTTGTTGGGGGAGGCCCCGGGCCTGGTGATGGTGTTGGGATCGGAGGGGATCATCTCGGCTCTGGCCGACGCCGGGATCGGGCTGACCGAGGACCCGCTAGCTGCACAGGCTCTACTGGTCGGGCTCGATTTCGAGCTGAGCTATGACCGCCTAACCCGGGCGGCTGACGCGGTTCGCTTCGGGGCGCGCTTCATCGCGACCAATACCGACCCGACCTATCCGATTGCCGATGGGCTGCTCCCGGGCGGTGGTGCCATGGTGGCGGCGGTGCACGTTGCCACCGGAGTCGAGCCTGAGGTCGCGGGGAAACCTCATCCTCCGATGCGAGCCCTGTTGAGAGCAAAAGGGATCGGGGCGGCGTGGGTCATCGGGGATCGGGTGGACACCGACATCGCCCTAGCCGAGTCCGAGCCCGACTGGACTTCGATCCTGGTGCTCACCGGCGTCACCGGCCCGGGGGAGACCGGTGACGCCGACCACGTGGTCCCCGACCTGGCTGCCGCCGTGGACCTGGTGCTCGCTGCCCCCGATCGGTGATAATCGCTTCGTGAACCTCACCCAAGACCAGATCGAACAGCTCGAAGCGGTCCTCGCCCGCCTCGCCGAGGTCGACCCTGCCGAGATGCCCGAACCTGCCACCGAGCTGGCCAATCTCCTCGGCTCGATCCTCGAGGAAGAGGAGACTCCCTGACCCGGGAACGTCTCGACGTCGCTTTGGTCAGGCGCGGGCTCGCTTCAAGCCGCGCCCAGGCGAAACGGCTGATCATCAGCCAACGCGTTGTGATCGTGGGCGGGACGGCCCCCCGGCCTTCCTCAGTGGTCGGGTTCGAGGCCATCATCTCGGTGATCGGAGGGCAGCGGCGGTGGGTGTCCCGGGGCGCCGAGAAACTCCTGGCAGCACTCGACACCTTCCCGATCGAGATACGGGACAAGCGGGTGCTCGACGTAGGGGCCTCAACTGGCGGTTTCACCGAGGTGGCGCTCGAAGCCGGCGCATCGAACGTGGTGGCTGTCGATGTGGGCCGTGGTCAGCTCCATGAGAGATTATCGGCTGATCCGAGGGTGATCTCGTTCGAGAAGACCAACATCCGGGCGGTCTCCGCTGAGCGGCTGGGCGGGCCGTTCCCGGTCGTGGTCGTCGATCTCTCGTTCATCTCGCTGCGGGTCGTGGCCAGGTCGCTCGCCACAGTCGCGACGGAGGGCGCCGATCTCGTCGTTCTGATCAAGCCGCAGTTCGAAGTGGGCCGGGCCGGGCTGGGGCACGGGGGGATCGTCCGTGACCCAACAATTCGTGCCCGGGGTGTCGTGACTGCCGTGGAAGCTCTGTCTGCCGCAGGGTTGGGGGCACGCGGTCTGATTCGCTCACCGATCGATGGCGGAGACGGGAACGTCGAGTACCTACTCTGGCTACGCAAAGGGGACAAGGGATTGAGGATGGAGGTTCCGGCTTGAGGTTTGCCGTCGAGGTGCGGCAGGGTCGTGAAAGGGCGCTCGAGTTCGCGGCTGTTCTGAAGACGATCATCGCCGCCGATGGTGGTGAGGTGGTGGGCACCGGGGGCGAGAAACCCGACATGGTCCTTGCCGTCGGTGGCGATGGGACGATGCTCGCGGCCGTCCAGATCGCCCTCAGAGCTGACGTTCCAGTTCTCGGGTTCAACCTCGGTACCGTTGGCTTTCTCACCGAAGCCGAGCCCGATCAGGCCGAATCGGTCGTCCGGCGTCTGATGGCGGGCGATTACCAGCTGGATGAGCGGATGACGGTGAGTGCCACCGTGGGCCAGAAGTCGGCCACTGGAGTGAACGATGTGGTCGTTGAGAAGGTCGATAGCCAGCGTCTCGTTGATCTCGAGGTGAACATCGATGGCTCTCGATTCCTCACCTATCGGGCGGACGGTCTCATCGTGTCCACGCCAACCGGGTCAACCGCCTACTCGTTTTCGGCGGGCGGGCCCCTGGTTGACCCCGATCTCGAAGCGCTGGTGCTGGCACCGGTAGCCGCGCATTCGCTCTTCGACCGCCCATTGGTATTTCCCTCCTCGACGCATATCGAGATCACGGTGGGAACCGATCGTCCGGTCAAGGTCTCGGTCGACAAGATCAGTCTCGGTCATCTGACCATAGGTGATCGGGTGGAGGTCACAAGAGGATCGTCCCCGGCCCGTTTCGTGACATTCGGGAACCGGAAGTTCCCCGCCCTCGTCACCGAGAAATTCGGGCTCCGCTGAGATGCTGAAGCATCTGCGGGTTCGCAACCTCGGTGTGCTCCCAGACGCCGAGATCGACCCGGGCCCGGGCTTCACGGTGATCACCGGCGAAACCGGCGCCGGCAAGACGCTTCTCCTGGGTGCCCTACGGCTGCTGACTGGTGACAAACCGCGTCCCGATGCCGTCGGGCCGTTTGCTGTGGAGGCCCAGGCGGACGGGCTTTTCGACGACGGTCCCGAGGAGTTGGGTGTGAGCCGCGTGGTGCCGCGTGACGGGAGGAGTAGGGCATATCTGGAGGGCTCGCTGGTTTCCGCCGGAACCCTCGAGTCACGTGTCGGCACTCTCGTCGAGATCGTCGGCCAGCATGATCAGTTGCGCTTGAGACGCCCGGCTGCCGTTCTCGAGTTGATCGACAAGGTCCTCGACGAGCAAGGAACCCTGGCGAAATCGAGTTACGAGACGAGTTGGAAGGCGTACAAGGCAGCACTCGATATTCGGCAGAGCCTCGGCGGCGATCTAATGGCACTCGAGCGTGAGCTCGACCTGGTCGTCTATCAGGCACGGGAGATAGAAGGTGCAGGCTTACAGGCGGGAGACGATGAGGCCGCCGAGATGCTCGCTTCGAGGCTTCGGAACGCCGAAGCCATTCAGGCCCATCTCGCATTTGCTGTCGAAAAGGCTGAGCTCATGCTCGACCTATCAGGCGACGTGGTCTCGACCTTGCGCAAGATTGCGGACATGGACACCGGGCTCGCAGCTTCTGCGGCGGGGTGGGAGAGTGTGGCGGATCAGATCGTCGAGTTGCTGCGATCGGTTCGTGACTCCGCAGAGGAGGTTGGTGAGGACCCAGCGACGTTGGCCGAGGTCGACGATCGCCTCACCGCCCTGGGAGACCTCAAACGAAAGTACGGCAAGTCGATCGGCGATGTGATCGAGTTTGGAATGGGGGCCCGAGTCCGTGCCGACGAGCTAGCCGCACTGCTCGAGCGTTCCTCGGTTATAGACGCCGAGGTGACGCTGGCCCATGAGAAGCTCCTCGAGGCCGGGTCGGGACTACGGGTGGCGCGACAACGTGCGGTCGCCAGCATTCAGGAAGAGAGTGCCGGGCATCTCCGAGAGCTGGCGATGCCCAGAGCCGTCCTCGCGTTCACGCTGGAGGAGATCGAGGCTGGCCCAACCGGCGCCGACCGTGTCGGGCTTCAGTTCGCCTCGGATGACCGGCTCGAGAGCGGAGCCATCCAGGACGTGGCTTCGGGTGGCGAGCTCTCCCGTCTGATCCTGGCCCTTCGACTCGCCACTCGGGCCGAAGGCGCCGAGACTCTGGTGTTCGACGAGGTCGATGCCGGGGTGGGTGGCGTCACCGCTCTGGCCCTGGGACGGAAGCTCGCCGATCTCGGACAGGTCAACCAGGTCCTGTGTGTGACCCATCTGCCTCAGGTGGCCGCTCACGCCGACTGCCACTACGTCGTGAAGCGAGACGGAGACACCGCCGAGGTGGTCCGAGTCGAGGGCGAACACCGATTGGAGGAGCTGTCCAGGATGCTCGCCGGTCTTCCCGAGAGCGCGCGTGGCAGGGACGCCGCAGCCGAGCTCTTGGAGCTGACGCTCAACGGGTGAAGTTGTCGGCGCGAGGCGGATCTCGTGCTACATTGAAATTCCGTCATGGACGGGCCCCTTTTCACCCCAGAGAGCCAACCCGGTTCCGAGGTCCCCGCTCCGACTCCCACCAAGTACGTCTTCGTCACTGGTGGCGTGGTTTCAAGCCTTGGCAAGGGGATAGCTGCGAGCTCACTCGGCCGTCTCCTCAAGTCGCGAGGTCTGAGGGTGGTCAACCAGAAACTCGACCCCTACATCAACGTCGACCCTGGAACGATGAACCCGTTCCAACATGGCGAGGTGTTCGTCACCGACGACGGGGGAGAAACCGATCTCGATCTCGGCCACTATGAGCGCTTCACTGGAGAGAACCTGAAACGGACTTCGAACGTCACTTCCGGCTCGGTCTACCTATCGGTCATCCAGAAGGAGCGCCGGGGCGACTATCTCGGAGACACCGTCCAGGTCATCCCGCATATCACCAACGAGATCAAGGACCGGATTCGCCGCGTCGGTGAGCAGGATGTCGATGTTGTGATCACCGAAGTCGGTGGAACGGTGGGCGACATCGAGAGTCTTCCTTTTCTGGAAGCAATCCGCCAATACGGCAATGAGGTGGGACGGGAAAACGTCGTCTATGTCCACGTCACCCTTGTTCCCTACATCGCAGCCTCCGAGGAGTTGAAGACCAAGCCGACCCAACATTCTGTTGCCGAGCTGCGGAGCAAGGGAATCCACCCGGACGTGATCGTCGTCAGGTCCGACCGTGCCATCGACGAAGGAGTCCGCAAGAAGATCAGCCTCTTCTGCGACGTCGAGCCCCGGGCGGTCATCGCTGCGCCCGACGTCGCCGACATCTACGAGATCCCCCTGGTCCTGCACGAGGGGGGCCTCGACTCCGTGATATGCGACCGGCTCGGCCTGGTTACCGGGCCCCCCGCGTTGGACTCATGGCGAGCGATGGTCAACAAGGCCCTTTCGGCTACCGAGTCGGTCACGATCGGGATCGTCGGCAAATACGTCGACCTCCCGGACGCCTATCTCTCGGTGGTGGAGGCCCTCAAGCACGGGGCCGCCGAGCATGGTCTGCGACTCGACCTTCGTTGGGTGCCCAGCGACGAGCTGACCGGCCTCCTCGCCGACTCCTATCTCGAGGGCCTTGACGGGATCGTGATCCCCGGTGGGTTCGGATACCGGGGCGTCGAGGGGAAGATCCAGGCGATCAGATACGCCAGGGAGAACAGAGTGCCGTTGCTCGGCCTGTGTCTAGGTCTGCAATGTGCGGTCATCGAGCTCGCCCGCAACGTCATGGGTCTCGCCGACGCCAACAGCACGGAATTCGATCCTTCGACCCCGCACCCGGTGATCGACCTCATGGCGAGCCAGGAGGACGTGGAGGAGATGGGGGGCACGATGCGTCTCGGGCTCTACGCGGCCAAGTTGGCCGAGGGGTCGAAGGTGAGGGCCCTCTATGGGAGCGAGCTCGTCTACGAGCGACATCGGCATCGTTGGGAAGTCAACAACAAATACCGCAAGGATCTCGAGGCTGCGGGGATGAGGCTTTCGGGCCTCTCCCCGGATGACAACCTCGTCGAGTACATCGAATTGGTCGATCATCCATTCTTCATCGGGACGCAAGCTCACCCTGAATTGCGTTCAAGACCGGACCGCCCCCACCCTCTGTTCTCGGGCCTCATCGAAGCAGCGGCGCGTTTGCGACGTGGGACCAAGCATCCCGTGTTGGAAGCCATCGACCTGACTGCCGATTGAGGCAGGCATCGCTCCCGCCGTATAGCCTGAATGACGCTTGAAGACCCGCAGGAGGACCCAACCTTGATCGTCGGTGTGCCCAGAGAGATCAAGACCGACGAGCACCGAGTTGCGATAACGCCTGTTGGGGTACGCGAATTGACCGATCGTGGGCACGGGGTCCTGATCGAGAAAGGCGCCGGCGAGGGCTCGAGCATCCACGACGAGGAGTTTCAGACCCAGGGAGCGACGATCGTCCCCACGGCGTCCGATGTCTTTGCCGGGGCCGACATGATTCTCAAGGTCAAGGAGCCCCAACCAGCCGAGGTCGAGATGTTCCGGCCGGGCCAAATCCTCTTCACCTATCTCCATCTCGCCGCCTATCCGGACCTTGCCACCGGGCTCTGCAAGCGCGATGTGGTTGCCATTGCGTACGAGACGGTGCAGATGCCCGATCGGTCGCTGCCATTGCTGGCTCCGATGTCCGAGATTGCCGGACGGATGGCCACCCAGGTCGGCGCCTACTTCTTGGAACGGACCCAGGGCGGTCGCGGGGTGCTGCTCGGCGGTGTCACGGGGGTGCGCCGGGGCAAGGTCGTGGTCATAGGCGGCGGCATGGCCGGATCCAACGCCGCCCTGATCGCAATCGGGATGCAGGCCGACGTGGTGGTGTTGGACACCGACATCGACAAGCTCCGCTGGCTCGACTCACTTCATGAGGGAAGGGTCCTCACCCTTCATTCGAACAAGCTCACCATCGAGGAGCAGGTCCTCGATGCCGACCTGGTCATCGGCACCGTGTTGGTTCCGGGAGCATCGGCTCCCAAGCTGGTCACAGAAGACATGGTCCGGAGGATGAAGAAGGGAGCGGTTCTGGTCGATGTCGCCATCGACCAGGGGGGGTGCTTCGAGACATCGAAGGAGACCACCCACACCGACCCTGTCTATCAGGTCCACGACGTGGTCCACTACGCGGTGGGAAACATCCCAGGTGCGGTGCCCCACACCTCCACATATGCCCTGACCAATGCCACCCTTCGCTATGCGTTGAGCCTGGCCTCCAAGGGAGTGGAGCAGGCCATGAACATCCATCCCGAGCTTCTGGCCGGTGTCAACGTGGTTGGAGAGGACGTCTGCCACCCTGCGGTGGCCGAGAGCCTTGGCGTAGCCCACGTCCCACCCGCAGAGGCTCTCGCCTCGAGGTGAGCTCGGGCACGCCGAGTTTCCCTGAATGTGTCGAGGAGTACCTGGTTGCCCTTCGCGTTGAGCGTGGTTTGGCCCAAAACACGATCAGCGCCTATCGCCGGGACCTCGACCAGTACTCGGCGTTCCTCGAGGGCCAAGAGCCCGACCGGGAACTGGTGGAGGCGTTCGTCGGGCATCTCCACAGCCGCGACCTCGCGATGTCGACCGTGAGCCGAAAGATTGCCGCAGTGCGGGGCCTACACCGATTCCTGGTGGTCGAAGGCATACGTCAGGCGGATCCGACCCTTCTCATCGACTCGCCGCGTCGCACCGACCCGTTTCCCAAGGCCCTGGCCATCGACGAGACGTTCCGTTTGATCGAGGCGCCCGACCTCGCCACCACGCAGGGGCGGCGCGATTCGGCTCTCCTCGAGTTTCTCTACGGAACCGGGGCCAGAGTCTCAGAGACAGTCGGGATCGATCTGGGGAAGATCGACCTCGAGGATCGGGTGGCCCTGGTCACCGGCAAGGGGTCGAAGCAGAGATTGGTACCGTTGGGGAGCAAGGCGGTCACCGCGATCAGTCGATGGCTTCCGGATCGGCTGAGCCTCCTCGCCCGGGGCCAGCGTGGCGACCCGGTTTTCCTGAACATGAGGGGTCGGCGACTCACCCGTCAAGGTGCGTTCGATGTCGTGCGGGCCAACGCCTCCAGGGCGGGAATCGAGCCCGAAAAGGTGTCACCGCACGTGCTCCGGCACTCGGCTGCGACCCATATGGTGGAGTCCGGGGCCGACCTCAGGACAGTACAAGAAATCCTGGGTCACGCTACGATTAGCACCACCCAGATCTACACGAAGGTCAGCGCTACCCATCTCGTGGAGGTCTACATCCAGGCACACCCGAGGAGCCGTTGATGTCCTTTGACATCGTCAGTGCGGAGAAGGCGCTTCGAAAGGAGCGTGCCCACCTCGTCCATCAGTTGGACGAACTTGGCGCTGCCGAGACCGGTGACCTTCGGGCCGACATCGATTTCGGCGGGAGCTTTGCCGACGCCGCGGCGGTGACTGCAGAGCGAACCGAAGTCCTTGGCCTGGTCGAATCACTGAAGACCCAACTCGACAATGTCGACCGGGCTCTCGCTCACATCGAGGCCGGAACCTACGGGATCTGTGACAACTGTGGCAACGAGATCGACCCGGCGCGCCTCGAATACCGTCCCGAGTCGGTTCTCTGCGTCAACTGCAAGACCAAGGTCACAGGCTGATCGAGTGCCTGGCTCTCTGAGCCACCTGACACGACGGTTCTTCGACGTGCTTCGGGCAAGACCACTCCTCGAATCCGAGCAGGAACTGGTGGGGCACTGGCTCAGCGAGCGAGAGGGATCGCTGTTCTTCGCACAATCACCTGTGGATCAACGTCACGGCTACGCCGCGGCGCTGACCGTGATTGCCTCGGGCACGGACGACCTGGTGGTGGTCAGGGCAGCGCTGCTCCACGATGTGGGTAAGCGTCACGCCCGGCTCGGCGTCATAGGGCGAGTCCTGGCCTCTCTGTTGATTCTCTTCCATGTGCCGTTGCGAGGGCGCATCGCTTCCTACCGGGACCACGGCGAGATCGCGGCGGAAGAGCTGGAGGCGATCGGCGCCGAGCCGTTGGTGGTTGACTTCGCCCGGCATCACCACCGCAGCCGCCCAGGCGCGATCGATGTCAGCACTTGGAATCTGCTGCAGAAAGCCGATCAGCCCCCAAAGACCTGGGCCAGGAACCGCCCTGGAATATCCTGAGCCGGCAACTGATGTCGTTCCATGTCAAGACCACCGTGTTCGAAGGGCCTTTGGACTTATTGTTGCAGCTCATCTCAAAGCACCAGTTGGAGGTGACGGCAGTCGGGTTGACGGGGGTTGTCACCGAGTACGTGTCGTTTCTCGAGGAGATGAAAGGCCTGGATCTCGAGATCACGTCGGAGTTCACCTTGATCGCGGCCACCCTGATCCAGTTGAAGGCGCAGTCATTGCTCCCGAGCCGCGGTGATTTCGACATGGACGAGGAATTGGCGCTGATAGAGGAACGTGACCGTCTCCTATCCCGCTTGCTGGCGTGCGTGACGTTCAAGGATGTGGGCGCGGTCCTCCTCCGGCGCCTCCAGGAAGCGAATCGCTATGTGCCAAGGACGTCAGGGGTGGATCAGCGGATCCAGATGGTGCCACCCGACTTCGCGATCCCGGTTGACCCGTCGGCGCTGGCTGCGATTGCACTCAAGGTACTCAGCAGGAGGGAAGGCGAGCCCGATCTCGATCATCTCGATCTCGATCTACCCTCCGTGGAGTCCGCGATCGACGAGCTACGAAGCCGGGTGGCCGAGTTGACCATGTCGAGCTTCGACCAGCTGACCGAGCATTGCCAGCGTCCGGTCGAGGTGGCCGCCTACTTCTTAGCCCTGCTCGAGTTGGCAAGGTGGGGCCTGATCGCGATCTCACAAGACGACTGGCTCGGTCAGATACGGGTGGAGCACCGGGATCTTGGCGACCTCGACCTGACATCAGAATGGGCTGCATCGTGAACGAGACCGCTGCTTTGGAGGCCGTTCTTTTCGTCACCGAGACTCCCGTGCCGGTCGGCGAGCTGGCTGAGGTCCTGGAGATATCAAAGAAGCGAGTCGAGGAGCTTCTGGCGGAGTTACGGACCGATCTGGAGGAGCGGGGCGCCGGCATCGTGTTGCGCTCGGTGGCCGGAGGCTGGCGTCTCTTCTCACACCCCGACGCCTATCCCTATCTGGAGCGGTTCTCCGCCTCGGCCACGGCCCGCAGGATGTCTCCGGCGGCAATCGAGACACTTTCGGTGATCGCATATCGCCAACCCGTCGCCAGGAGCCAGATCTCAGAGATCCGCGGAGTGGACTCGGATTCGGCGGTGCGCACGCTGGAACGTCTCGGG